>Ga0207426_1002287_pt1 | contig 12639 bp, 11 predicted proteins | sample AraplaMF_Cvi_mMS_FD_184265 | JGI IMG/M metagenome (GOLD analysis project Ga0207426, IMG submission 184265) | Arabidopsis root microbial communities from the University of North Carolina, USA - plate scrape MF_Cvi_mMS (SPAdes) (version 2) | ecosystem: Host-associated > Plants > Roots > Endosphere...
CTCAACCCCGTCGCCATGTCGATCATCACCAACACCTTCACCGAACCGCGCGAGCGGGCCCGGGCGATCGTGGTGTGGGGCGGCGTCGTCGGCATCAGCATGGCGGCCGGGCCGGTGATCGGCGGGCTGCTGGTGCAGAGCGTCGGCTGGCGCTCGATCTTCTGGATCAACGTGCCGATCGGCGCGCTCGCGTTCTTCCTGACCCTGCGCTACGTCCCGGAGTCCCGCGCCCCCCGGCCGCGCCGCGTCGACCCGGTCGGCCAGCTGCTGGTGATCGCGCTGCTCGGCTCGCTGACGTACGCGATCATCGAGGCCCCGGACGCCGGCTGGACGTCCCCCGAAATCCTGACGTTCGTGCTGGTCGCGCTGGCGTCCTTGGCCGCGCTGGTCGTCTACGAGCGGCGCCGCCCGGAACCCCTCATCGACCTGCGGTTCTTCCACAGCGCGCCGTTCAGCGGGGCCACCATCGTGGCGGTGTGCGCCTTTGCCGCGCTCGCCGGCTTCCTCTTCATCAACACGCTGTATCTGCAGAACATCCGTGGCCTGTCCGCTTTGGCCGCCGGTCTCTACATGCTCCCCATGGCCGGGATGACGCTGGTCTTCGCACCGGTCTCCGGGCGGCTGGTCGGCAACCGGGGACCCCGGCTGCCACTGCTCCTCGCCGGGACGGCAATGGGGGCGAGCGGGCTGCTCTTCGCGGCGTTCGACGCCCAGGCGACGAACCCGTTGCTGTTCACCGGCTATGTCCTGTTCGGCATCGGGTTCGGCCTGGTCAATGCGCCGATCACCAACACCGCGGTGTCCGGGATGCCCCGCACCCAGGCCGGGGTGGCCGCCGCGGTGGCCTCCACCAGCCGGCAGGTCGGGCAGTCGCTGGGCGTCGCGGTGATCGGCGCCGTATTGGCGGGCGGGGCACACGCCGCCGCCGGCGCGAGCGCCTTCGTCGCGGCCGCCCGCCCGGCGTGGTGGATCATCGCCGGCTGCGGCGCGGCCGTTCTGCTGCTCGGCGCCCTGACGACCGGCCCGTGGGCGAAGGCGACGGCCGCCCGTACGGCGGCGCTGTTCGACGACGAGCCCCAGGGGCGGCGGGCGGCGGACGCGCGGTCGTAGGGGGCGGGCGGTTGCGCCTCCTACGAGCGTGCGCGGCCCGCCCGGTCCCCGGCACGCCCGTCTTGCGGCAGCTTGATCGAAGACCGCCCCGGAGCGAGCTCCGGCTGGCAGGATCACACCATGGCGACATCTCCCACCGTCACCTGCATACGGGTGGCCGAAGTCCTCACCGGCCTCGGCATGATCACCCGGGAGACCGCGCACAGCGTCGTGGACCGCTTCGGCGACCTCGCACACGGCGCACTGACACTGCGGCACCACGTCGCGAGCGCCCTCGAGGCCTTCGGCGTGGCCGTCAGCATCCACGCCGATGACGTCGACTTCGCCGATTCGCACTACGCCTGGCTCCTGGAAGAAGCCGCGGCCCTCACCGGAGGGAAGGTCACCGTCGGCAACTTCCGCTTCGACAAGGAGGACGAGGACGACGCGGAGGCCGGCCGCGGAACGCTGTACTTCGACCGCAACGGCAAGGAACTCTCGTTCCTCATCGAGCAGGAGTCGAACGACTACCTCGACATGGGCGCGGCGCGGGCCGCCATCGAAGCACTCGGCCCCGACGACGATCCCCGGTCCTTCCGCTGCGTCGACAGCAGCCGCGAGAACCCCTTCGGCGGCAACGACGACATCATGGTCCTGGCCACGGCCGAGCAGCGCGAGGGGCTCCACCGGCACCTCGGCCTCACGTTCTGCGAACCCTGGTGAGGCGGGCGCCGGCCGGAGCACGGCCGCCGGGACCGGGCTCCGCCCTCACACCGTGACGAGCCCCGCCGTCTCCGCCGCCAGGCGATCCAGCCGCTCGCGGGTCTGCTCGTCCACGGGCGTGTAGGAGATCAGCTTGGGGCCGGGGTTGGGCCCCGTCCACAGGCTCGTGGAGGACAGTTGCAGCACACCCACCCGGGGGTGCCGGAAGAGTTTGACGGCGCTCATCGGGCGGATCACCTCATGCTGCGCCCAGATCTCCCGGAACTCCGGCGACGCCTCCGTCAGCCGCGCGACCAGCGCCTTCCAGGCAGGCTCCGCGACATGCTCGGCCATCGACGCCCGGAACTTGGCGGCCATCACCCGCATCGTGGCGTCCAGGTCGACGACGCTCGCCCGCCACTCGGGGTGGGTGAACGCCAGCCACATGCAGTTGCGGTCCTCTTCGGGCAGCGCATCGAGGTCGCACATCAGGCGGCCGTAGGTGGCGTTGTAGGCGAGGATGTCGAAGCGGCTGTTCTGGAGGACGGCGGGGAACGGCTCCAACTGGCACATCATCTGCCGCAGTTCGCGCGTGACGCCCCCGCACTCTTTGCCCGGCGCCGGGTCGATCGCCCCGGCCAGCGCGAACAGATGGCTGCGCTCGGCGCGGTCGAGCAGCAGCGCACGCGCGACCGCGTCCAGGACCTGCGGCGATACGTGGATGTCCCGGGCCTGTTCGAGCCAGGTGTACCAGGTGACCCCGACCGCTCCCAGGTGCGCGACCTCCTCCCGGCGCAGACCGGGGGTGCGACGGCGGGTGCCCCGCGGCAGCCCGACCTGCTCCGGGGTGATCCGTTCCCGCCGGCTGCGCAGGAAGGCGGCGAGTTCGGCCCGGCGCACGGCGTCGTCGCCCGGGGCGGTGCCGCGTCGCGGGGCGGCGGCGCCACCGGGGCCTGTGGCAGTCTGCGTCGGAGGCGTGTCCACGGTCATGCCTCCAGCGTGCCGCAGGTCGGACCCGGTTGCCAGGTAGCGCCAGTACCAGGATAAAAACACTCTGGTACCAGCTTGGGCGGTCGACGATCGTCGAGTCCGTGAGCGATACCCGAGCACAGACGACCACCGCGGAAGCCACGGCCGCGCCCCTTGAAACCCAGGCGCCCCTCCCGGGGGCCGCCACGTCGAAGGCGCCGGCGGCAACCGGCCCCGCCGCCCCGCAACGGGACCCGGCCACGACCGTGCTGACCCCGCTCGGCTTGCTGACCGTGCTGCTGGGCGCGGCCCTCCCGATGATCGACTTCTTTATCGTCAACGTCGCACTGCCGACCATCGACCACGACCTGCACGCGGGGCCCGCGATGCTGGAGATGGTGGTGGCCGGTTACGGGGTCGCCTACGCCATGCTGCTGGTGCTCGGCGGCCGGCTCGGCGACATGATCGGCCGCCGCCGGCTGTTCCTGTGGGGTCTGGCCGCCTTCGGCGTCACCTCGCTGGCCTGCGGTCTTGCGCCGGACGCCGGGACGCTGGTGGCCGCCCGGGTCGCCCAGGGCGCCGCGGCCGCGCTGCTGCTGCCGCAGGTGCTGGCCACCATCCAGGCCACGACCACCGGCAAGCGGCGCGCCAAGGCGGTCAGCCTGTACGGCGGCACCGCCGGGGTCGCCAGCGCCGTCGGGCAGGTTCTCGGCGGTCTGCTGGTCTCCGTCGACCTGGCGGGCACCGGCTGGCGCGCGGTCTTCCTGGTGAACGTCCCGATCTCCGCCGCGGCCTGGCTGCTGGCCGCCCGTACGGTCCCCGAGACCCGCTCCCCGCACCCGAGCCGGGTCGACGGCACCGGGACCGTGCTGCTCGCCGCCACGCTGATCACCCTGCTGCTGCCGCTGACCGAGGGCCGGGCGGCCGGCTGGCCGGTGTGGTCGTGGGTCCTGCTGGCCGTCTTCCCGTTCGCCGCCGCCGCGTTCTTCCTCGTCGAGCACCGGGCCGAACGCGCGGGCCGCACCCCGCTCGTCCCGCCCTCGCTGCTGCGCATCCCCTCCGTGAACAGCGGACTCACCATGATCATCCCGTTCACGCTGGGCTTCGGCGGCTTCATGTTCGTGGTCGCCGTCGCGCTCCAGAACGGCCTGCACTACGGCCCGTTCGCCGCCGGGCTGTCCCTGGCGCCGCTGTGCGTCACCTTCTTCTTCGCCTCGCTCGCGGGTCCGCGGCTGGTGCTGCGGTTCGGGCGGCGGGTGGTGGTCGCCGGTTCGCTGATCCAGGGCGTCGGCCTGATCACCCTGGCGTTGACCGTGCACACGGGCTGGCCCGGGATATCGGTGGCCGGGCTCGCGTCGAGCATGGCGATCCTGGGCCTCGGGCAGGGCATGGTGCTGCCGGTGCTGATGCGCATCGTGCTGAGCGAACTGCCGGTCGCGCAGGCGGGCGTGGGCGGCGGCGTCATGGTCACCACCCAGCAGTCCGGCCTCGCCCTGGGCGTGGCCACCCTCGGCACCCTCTTCCTCGGACTGCTGCCGTCCCTCGGCATCCGCGACGCGATGCTCGCCGCCCTGCTGACGCAACTCGCGATCGTCGCGGGCACCACGATGCTGGCACTGCGGCTGCCACGGCGCGTGCGCTGACCCGCCCCTGCTTTCGGCGGCCTTCGACGGCCTTCGCCGGGCCTTCCCGGCTGGACCGACCTGGGCTGACCTGGGCTGACCTGGGCTGACCTGCGAGGGGGCAGGCGGGGCGAGAGGACAGGCGCCGGGGCGCACACGGCATGACGGATGACAGATATTGAAATCTGTCATCCGTCATGCCATAGTGAAGCCACGGCAGCCGTACCTTCCCCCTCTCCCGTTCTTGAGGAGCACGCAGTGCAGACCCGCACCCTGGGCACCAGCGGCCCGCAGACCTCCGCCCTCGGCCTCGGCTGCATGGGCATGTCCGCCCTCTACGGCGACACCGACCGCGGCGAATCCATCGCCACCGTCCACGCCGCCCTCGAAGCGGGCATCACCCTGCTCGACACCGGCGACTTCTACGGCATGGGCCACAACGAACTGCTGATCAACGAGACCCTGCGCACCGCCCCCGCGGCGGCCCGCGAAAAGGCGCAGCTCAGCGTCAAGTTCGGCGCCCTGCGCACCGTCGAAGGAGGCTTCACCGGCTATGACGGCCGGCCGAATGCGGTGAAGAACTTCGCCGCCTACTCCCTCCAGCGCCTCGGCGCCGACCACATCGACATCTACCGGATCGCCCGGGTCGATCCCGACGTCCCGATCGAGGAAACCGTCGGCGCCCTCGCCGAACTCGTCGAGGCCGGGCACGTCCGGCACATCGGCCTCTCCGAGGTCGGCGCGGAGACCCTGCGCCGGGCCGCCGCCGTCGCCCCGATCTCCGACCTCCAGATCGAGTACTCCCTCATCTCCCGCGGCATCGAGGAAGCGATCCTGCCGACCGCCCGCGAGCTGGGCATCGGCGTCACCGCCTACGGCGTCCTGTCCCGCGGCCTGATCAGCGGCCACTTCAGCCGCGACCGCAAGCTCGCCGCCAACGACTTCCGCGGCAGGAGCCCGCGCTTCCAGGGCGAGAACCTCGACCGCAATCTCGACCTGGTGGACGCGCTGCGCAAGATCGCCGAGCAGAAGGGCGTCTCGGTCGCGCAGACCGCCATCGCCTGGGTGCTCTCCCGCGGCGAGGACATCGTCCCGCTCGTCGGCGCCCGCCGCCGCGATCGGCTGACCGAGGCCCTCGGCGCCCTGGACGTCGTCCTCGACGCCGACGATCTGGCCGCCATCGAACGCGCCGTCCCGGCCGACGCCGCCGCCGGCGACCGTTACCCCTCCGACCAGATGGCCCACCTGGACAGCGAACGCTGACCGTGAGGGCCGCGTGACCACCGGAGCGGGTACGGGGCACGGCCAGGTACCGTCCGTACGTACCCGGTGCACGGATCCGTACGCAGCCGGCGCACGGTTCCGGTGTACGGGGGCCCGTACGCCCGGGGAACCGGCACCGCCCGGGTGCCACCCGGAGCCGCTCGCGGCCCCGCCCGCCCCGCTCTCCCGAAAGGCCGACCCGCCCCATGCCGCCCGAGACGTTGACCCCAGAGCGCATCCTCGAGGCCACCGAGGAGGTGCTGCGCCGCTACGGCCCGGCCAAGGCCACGGTCGTGGATGTGGCGCGCGCCCTGGGCGTCAGCCATGGCAGCGTCTACCGCCACTTCCGTACGAAGGCGGCCCTGCGGGAGGCGGTCACGGAACGCTGGCTGAACCGTACGAGCAAGGAGCTCTCGGTCATCGTCTCGGCGGAAGGACCCGCTCCGGAGCGTCTGGACCGCTGGCTGACCGCGCTCTTCGAGGCCAAGCGGCACAAGGCCGGCGACGACCCCGAACTCTTCGCCACCTATATGACGTTGATCGGGGAGAGCGGCGGCGTGGTCGACCGGCACGTCAGCGATCTCGAAGCCCAGCTCACCACCATCATCGAAGCCGGCGTCGGCCAGGGCGCGTTCCACACCCCCTCCCCCGCCACCACCGCCCGCGCCGTCTTCGACGCCACCGGCCGCTTCCACGACCCGTGCTACGCCCCCGAGTGGTCCCGCCCCGAGATCACCGCCGACTTCGAGGCCGTCCGCGACCTGGTGCTACGGGGCCTGCGCGGCTGAAGCACCCCGGCGGTGCGCGCTCCCGTGCACGCCCCTCGCCCCTCGCCCCTCGCCCCTCGCCCCTCGCCCCTACGACGATGCGCCCTCTTGAGAGCTGCCGCCTCCCCGAGAGCCGTCGACCTCCTGGGAGCCGTCGGCCTCCGGGGAGCCGATGTCTTCCAGGGAACCGTCACCCTCCCAAGAACCGCCGTTCTCCAGGGAGCCGCCGTCCGTCGTCCTACCCGTCCCCGACGGGTCCAGGACCGCGGCCGCCAGTCGGTCACGGAACCAACGGTGCCCCGGGTCGGCCGAGTTGCGGGGGTGCCAGGCCATCCCGAGGTCGAGGGGGGCCAGGTCGAGGGGGACGGGGAAGGTCCGCAGGCCGAGTGCGGAGAGGGTGTCGGGGAGCCAGTCGGCCAGGGTGAGCGCCACGAGGTCGGTGTTCCGGGCGAGCAGCATCGCACTCGTATGGCTGGGGACGACGACCGCGACGCGGCGCCGCAGCCCGCGTTCCGCGAGTGCGCTGTCGATGGGCCCGAGGCGTTTGCCGAGGCGGGAGACGCCGATGTGATCGGCCGCGGCGAAACGGCGGGCATCGATCCGCCCGTCGAAGAGGGGGTGATCGCTGCGGGCGACTCCCACCATCGTCATCCGGGTGAGCGGGCGGGTCCGGATCTCCGGGTCCAGGTGCCCCAGGACGCCCAGTTCGATGTCCACCCAGCCCTGCCGCAGCGCCGGGCCGCCCTCCAGCGCCTCCGGCAGGAAGACCACATCCACCTGCGGAGCCTCCCTGTGGATCCGCTCGGTCAAGGTCCCGGCCAGCTCCACCAGGAGCAGGTCGGCGGCCTGCACGGTGAACGTGCGCTGCAGATGCACGGCATCGAAACCCGCTCCGGGCCGCAGGACGTTGTCGCAACCGCGCAGCAACGCGCCCACCTCGGCCCGGAGTTCCAGGGCGCGCGGGGTCGGGACCATGCCCTGGCCCGCGCGGACCAGCAGAGGGTCGCCGACGGCACGGCGGAGCCGGGCCAGGGTGCGGCTGACTGCCGCGGGTGACGTGCCGAGTCGCTCCGCGGCGCGGGTCACGCTGTTCTCCTGCAGCAGGGCGTCCAGGGCACGCAACAGGTTGAGATCCATCATCGATCAGCGCTCCTGATCTGCACTTTTACACCTGAGTCAACTATTGAGTGCTCATCTTTGCATTGCTCCGCAACCCGCTCCTGCCGAGAGTGGAGATGTCCGCGGAGACCCGTGCGACATCCGTTCACCCCGCTGAAGGAGCCCGCTGTGCAGCAGTCCCCCCGCAACGGCCGAGAAGGCGATGTGCTGGCCGTGGTCAGTCAGAGCGGCCCGACCGTCTCGTTCTTCGACGCCGCCACCGACCGGCACCTCGGCACGGTGGAAGTCCCCGCCGAGCCGCACGAGTTGTGCTTCGACCCGACGCAGCGACTGCTGTGGTGCACCACGAGCTACCACTCGGGCTACTACCACGCGAACAGCGGCCGGCGTACCGAGCTGACCGCCATCGATCCCGACACCCGCCGCGTCGTCGAGGTCGTGGACCTCGCACCGGAACACGGGCCGCACGGGCTGGCGTTGGACGCCACGCGTGGCCGCCTCTACGTCAGCGTGGAGGGCTCCGCTGACCGGCCCGGCGGCGTCGTGGTGATCGACACGGCGACCCGTCGCCCCCTGGGCAGGATCGACACCGACGCGCCCGGCCCCCACTGGTTCGCCATCGACCCGGCGGGAAGGACGGGTTACGCCACCAACAAGGAGGCCCCGTTCGTGTCGGTCGTCGACCTCGAACGGGGAGTCCTCACCGCGAAGGCCGAAGTGCCGGGCAGTGAGGGGCTCGCCGTCTCCGCCGACGGCACGCACGCCTTCGTCGCCTCGCCCTACCTCGGTTCCTTCCTGGCCGCCGCCGAGGAACGCCCCACCGCCACCGGGCAGCGGCCCGGCCCCGGGATCCGGGTCATCGACGCCCGGACGGCATCCGTCGTCGACACCCTGCCCACGGACCACATCGTCCTGCCGGTGCACCTGACATCGACGGGGAAGCTGCTCGCGGGCGAAGTGCGCACGGCACCCGACCCGGCGTCCCGGCTCGGTCGCCAGGAGCCGGGCCGCCTCACGGTGTTCTCCGCCGACACCCGCAAGCACCTGGGCACGGTCGAGGTGGGCCACTTCCCGCTGACCCTCGCCTCGTCGCCCGACGGCCGGATCGCCTATGTGTCCTGTGTCGCCTCGTCCACCGTCGACATCGTCGACCTGGAGACGCTGCAGACGCTGGCCCGGCTGGACATCGCCAAGCTCGGCGAGCCGGGCGCTCACGGCCTCGCCTACGTCCCCCGCCCCGCCTGACCCCCTGCGCGCCGCGCGCCGCGCCGGCAGCCGCAGGCCCCTCGAAGCTCTCCCCGCACTTCGAGGCTTCGCCCGCCACACCCCCACGAAGGGAAACCTCCACATGATCGTCCTCACCGCACCCACCAGCACCATCGGCCGCCTGCTCGTCGCCGACCTGCTCGATCGCGGGACACCGCTGCGCCTCATCGCCCGCGACCCCTCGCGGCTCGCCCCCGAGGTACGCGAGCGGACCGAGGTCGTCGAGGGCTCGCACGGCGACGCCGCCGTCATCGACCGGGCCTGTGACGGCGCCGAGGCGGTCTTCTGGCTCGCACCGGACGAACCGGCCGCACCGAATGCCGCAACCGTCTACACCGACTTCACCCGCCCCGCGTGCGAGGCGTTCGCCCGCCATGGCGTCACGCGCGTCGTGGGCATCTCCGCCCTGGGCCGCGGGGCGCCGATGGCCGGCCGGGCCGGCCTGGTGACCGCCTCTCGGGCGATGAACGACCTGATCGCCGCCTCGGGCGTCGCCTACCGGGCCGTGAGCTGCCCGTCGTTCATGCACAACCTGCTCCACCAGGCCGGCGTGCTGAAGGAGCAGGGCATGTTCTTCCTGATGGCCGACCCGGACCGGAAGAACCCCATGGTGGCCGCCCGTGACATCGCCGCCACCGCCGCGCGGCTGCTGCTCGACGACGCCTGGGAGGGGTCCGGGGAGGTCGCCTGCCTCGGGCCCGAAGACCTGTCGCCCAACGAGATGGCGCGGATCATGTCCGAGGTCCTCGGCACCGCGGTCGGCTACCGCCAGGTCCCGGGCGCGGACCTCAAGCAGCGCCTCACCGGTGCCGGGATGAGCGACGCGATGGCACAGGGCATGGTCGACATGTTCGAGGCCAAGAACCAGGGCCTCGACAACGCCGAGCCGCGCACCCCGGAGTCGACGACGCCGACGACGTTCCGGCAGTGGTGCGAGGAGGTCCTCAAGCCGGCTGTGACGGCCTGAGCCCGCAGCCCGCGTGGTCGCCCCGATGACTCCGCACCGACCGATCCGGCGTCGGTACGAAGTCATCACGCGGCGACATGGGAGCGTCCGGATGTGCCCTGACGGCGGTGCCACGGCCCGATGGATCACGGCCGGGCGCCGCAGCACCCGGCACGGCAGCTCGCACCGAGCCGGCAGGGCCGAGCACGCCTTAAGTACCTGCCGTCCCCGCCGCCCCCGCCGTTCCGTGCAGGAAGAGCGCCCAGCCGAGCGCGCCGAAGGCGGCGGTGTGCGCGAGCGCGCGCACCAGGTTCCAGGTGACCCACCGGCCCTCGAAACCCTCGCGCGCTGCTCTGCTCCCGCCGGACCGGCCGCCCGGATCGCCCGGGGCAGCAGGGGCAGCCGGGCCCTCGCCCGCCGGAGCCTTGTCGAGCGCGTTGTTGAGCGGGACGTTGACGCCGCCGGTGACGAGGAAACCCGCCAGGTACAGCACCAGGGCGGCGAGGATCCAGGGCAGGGCGACCCGGCCGGGCCCGTTCCGGGCCAGGACCGTGGCGAGGACGAGCAGAGGCATCGGCAGCAGGAAGACGAGCAGGAACCAACCGTTGACGATGGCCCGGTTGATGTTCCGCATGGCCTGCACGAACGTGCGGTCGTCGCATCGGCCCAGGCCGGGCATCACCGCGTAGGCGAAGGCGGTGAACAGGCCGGCCATCAGGCCCGCGCCGAGGGTCGCGACGAGGAGCGTGGCGGTCTGCAGGGCCCTCATGGCTAGCCGGCCCTCCGGTAGCTGCTGCCGTCCTTGGGCCGGGTCAGCAGGCCCGCCACGACGAGGTAGCGGCGCAGCGCCGAGCAGTCCTCGTGCACCGCCGACAGCGCCTCGTTGACCTCGCGTTCGCTGTACTCCCGGTCCCGCTCGAACAGCGTCTCCGCGAGATGGACGAGCAACTGCTCGCGGCGGGCCGCCTTCCGCGGGATCGCCGTCAGCCGGCCCCGGGAGAAGAGGGCGGCCACCCCCTGTGAACCGCTCGACTCATCGTCAGACATCCCGGCAGCCTCCCGCGCCGCCGTCTCCCGGGCAACGCATTTTCCCGGGAGACGACCGCGCGGACGCCCCGGCTAGGGCCGGACGTAGGGCCGGGTCATGATCTCCATGTTGTGGCCGTCCGGGTCGTCGAAGTACGCACCGCGGCCGCCGAACAGGCGGTTGATCCGGCCGGGTTCGGTGTGGTGGGGGTCGGCGTAGTAGGTGACCCCGACCGCCTCCAGCCGGGCGATCATGCCGTCGAACTGCTCGTCGGGCACGAGGAACGCATAGTGCTGCGGCTGGACGGGCTCGTCGCGCTGCTCGTAGTAGTCGAGCGTCACGCCGTTGCCGAGGTCGACGGGGAGGAACGGCCCGAAGGGCGCGCCGAGCGCCAACCCCAGTATCGCGGCCAGGAATTCGGCCGACAGCTGCCGGTCCTTGGCGTAGACGGCGGTGTGGTTCAACTGGACGGAGGTGGTCGGCAGCCCGGCTGCCTCAGGGTGCTGCTGTTCGTGCGGCATGTGTGGTGGGTGTCTCCGGGTCTCGGTATCCGCTGGGAGGGGCGCCGCATACGGGCGCTGCGCAGAAGACTCGGAAGAAGGGCGGGGCTCTGGCCCGCCTCGCGCTCACGCCGAGGCCGGGAACCCCACTCGTGCATGGCCCAAGGCCGACCCGGCAGTCACCCGACGGACTTTAAGGGTCAGCACGGGGCGGGGCAACGCCTTTTCCCGGCCGGCGCTCGTAGAGCCGTCACCCTGCCCGCCGGCCCTACCGAGCGCGAACATGGTCAACAGCCCACCCCGAGGAAGTGCGGCACCGCCAGCACCCGACGGTGATCGGCGTCGGGGCCACGACGCGCAGGCGCGGAGAGGCATTCCCGCAGCCTGGGGGCGCTGGGGAGCATTCGCGCCGCCCGGGCGGCGCGAGGGTGCACTCCCGCAGCCCGGGGCCCGGAGAGTCCCCTCCCCACCCCCACCGCCCCACACCAAGGCACCACCAGCACCACCAGCACCAAAAAGCACCGGCCAGGCCCGGAAGAATCCGAACCCGGCCGGCGCTCAAGGCCATACGGGGGGGCACCGCCCCTCAAGGGGCCGGCGCCGTCCGCCGGGGAACGAGCGCCGCCCCACCTGGGACTGCCCCCGCCCCCGGAGGACTAGCAGCCCAGCAGTCGCGCACCCAGGTACGCCTGGATCTGGTCCAGGCTGACCCGCTCCTGCTTCATGGTGTCGCGCTCGCGGACGGTCACCGCGTTGTCGTCGAGGGTGTCGAAGTCGACGGTGACGCAGAACGGCGTGCCGATCTCGTCCTGGCGGCGGTAGCGGCGGCCGATGGCGCCCGCGTCGTCGAACTCGATGTTCCAGTTCTTGCGCAGGTCGGTGGCCAGGCCCTTCGCCTTCGGCGACAGCTGCGGGTTACGGGAGAGCGGCAGCACCGCGACCTTGACCGGCGCCAGGCGCGGGTCGAGCTGCATGACGGTGCGCTTCTCCATCTTGCCCTTGGCGTTGGGCGCCTCGTCCTCGATGTACGCGTCGAGCATGAAGGCGAGCATCGCGCGGTTCACGCCGGCTGCCGGCTCGATGACGTACGGAGTCCAGCGCTCGCCGGCCTCCTGGTCGAAGTAGGAGAGGTCCTGGCCGGACGCCTTGGCGTGCGCGGACAGGTCGTAGTCGGTGCGGTTGGCCACGCCCTCCAGCTCGGAGAACTCGGTGCCGCCGAAGTTGAAGCGGTACTCGATGTCGGCGGTGCGCTTGGAGTAGTGCGAGAGCTTCTCGGCCGGGTGCTCGTACCAGCGGATGTTCTCCTCGCGGATGCCGAGGTCGCGGTACCAGTTCCACCGCTCGGCCATCCAGTACTCCTGCCACTTCT
>Ga0207426_1002290_pt1 | contig 12623 bp, 7 predicted proteins | sample AraplaMF_Cvi_mMS_FD_184265 | JGI IMG/M metagenome (GOLD analysis project Ga0207426, IMG submission 184265) | Arabidopsis root microbial communities from the University of North Carolina, USA - plate scrape MF_Cvi_mMS (SPAdes) (version 2) | ecosystem: Host-associated > Plants > Roots > Endosphere ...
TCCTACCTGTACGAGCGGGGCCCCGGAAACACGAGGCTCTCGCACCGCCCTCACAGTGCCCACGGGCAGCGCGGACGTCTCCCCGACGCACCGTGCGGACGGGGCGGGTACGCCGCGTGGCCGTGCGCACTGCGCCCGTACGGCGGACCCCCGCGCCCTTACGGCGGACACCCCCGCGCGGCGCGGACCACCGGGACCGGCCGGTGCCCGAGGTCGCCGGCGCCGCATAGGCTGGCCCGATGCAGGAGCAGTACCGCACGCTCGCGCGCGAGGGTGTCCACGAGATCGAGATCAACAAGTCCCGCTTCCTCTGCGCGCTCGCGCCCGTCGCGACCGAGGCCGAGGCCCAGGACTTCATCGCGCGCATCCGCAAGGAGCACCCCACCGCCCGCCACCACTGCTTCGCCTACGTCCTGGGCGCCGACGGCGGTATCCAGAAGGCGAGCGACGACGGCGAGCCGGGCGGTACCGCGGGCGTGCCGATGCTTCAGATGCTGGTGCGCCGCGAGGTCCGCTATGTCGTCGCCGTCGTCACCCGCTACTTCGGCGGCGTCAAACTCGGCGCCGGCGGCCTCATCCGCGCCTACGGGGGCGTCGTCGGCGAGGCGCTCGACACGCTGGGCACGGTCATCCGGCAGCGCTTCCGGCTGGTGACGGTCACCGTCGACCACCAGCGGGCCGGCCGGGTGGAGAACGACCTGCGCACCACGGGGCGGGCGGTGCGTGAGGTGACGTACGGGGCGGAGGTGCGCCTGGAGATCGGGCTGCCGGAGGCCGATCTGGACACCTTCCGCGCCTGGCTGGCGGACACCACGGCCGGCACGGCGCGGCTGGAGCTCGGCGGCGAGGCTTATGGGGAGCTCTGACCGGGCGGGCCTGGCGCGCAGTTGCCGTTTTTCGACGGTGGCCGGTCGCGTCGCCGCCCGGCACCGGCGGTGGGTCCCTCCGCGGCAGGCGTTCCGGTACCGCACCGGCAAGCCGAGGCTGCTTCTGTTCGCCTGAACGGCCGGGCAACTGCGGACACCTGCACCGGCCACGGATGCAAGAATGAGGCCCGCAAGGAACGGGGCGCGGACAGTGGTCGCCGTGGTGGGAGCCGGTGGCCCGGCCGTGGTGGCAGGGTGCCGGTTCGTGGGCTCTCGGAGGGGAAATATGCAGGTCGGAGTGGCTGGGTGAGATTTCTGCACACCTCCGACTGGCATCTCGGGCGGTCCTTTCACCGGGTGAATCTGCTCTCCGCCCAGCGCGCGTTCCTCGATCATCTCGTCGAGACGGTGCGTGCCCGGGAGGTCGACGCGGTGCTGGTCGCGGGCGATGTCTACGACCGTGCCGTGCCGCCGCTCGCCGCCGTCGAGCTGTTCGACGACGCCCTGCACCGGCTCGCCGGGCTCGGTGTCCCGACGGTGATGATCTCCGGCAACCATGACTCGGCCCGCCGGCTGGGCGTCGGCTCCGGGCTGATGGAGCGGGCCGGAATCCACCTGCGGACCGACCCGGCCGACTGCGGCACCCCCGTGCTGCTCGCCGATGCCCATGGTCCGGTGGCGCTCTACGGGCTGCCGTATCTCGAACCCGCCATGGTCCGCGACACCCTCGGGGCGCGGCGTGCCGACCATGCGGAGGTGCTCGGCGCGGCCATGGAACGGGTACGGGCCGATCTTGCCGGGCGGCCCGCGGGGACGCGCTCCGTGGTGCTGGCGCATGCCTTCGTCACCGGCGGCGCGGTCAGCGACAGCGAGCGCGATATCACCGTCGGCGGGGTCGCCTCGGTCCCCGCGGCCGTCTTCGACGGGGTGGACTATGCCGCCCTCGGGCATCTGCACGGCTGCCAGACCCTCACCGAGCGGGTCCGCTACTCCGGCTCTCCACTCGCCTACTCCTTCTCCGAGGCCGAGCACCGCAAGTCGTCATGGCTCGTCGATCTCGACGCGGACGGCGCCGTGCACGCGGAGCGGGTGGACTGCCCGGTGCCGCGGCCGCTGGCCCGTATCCGCGGACGGCTGGAGCAGCTGCTGGAAGACCCCGGACCGGCCCGGCACGAGGACTCCTGGGTCGAGGCGACCCTCACCGACCCCGCCCGCCCGCATGAGCCCATGGCCCGGCTGCTCAAACGCTTCCCGCACCTCGTCAGCCTGGTCTTCGACCCCGACGACGGGCCCACCCGCTCGCTGGCGTCGTACGCGCAGCGGCTGCGCGGACGCAGCGACCAGGAGATCGCCGAGGACTTCGTGGAACACGTACGGTCCGGCCGCGCGGCCGATGAGCAGGAGCGGGCCGAACTGCGTTCGGCGATCGACGAGGTACGCGTCGACGACATGGCGGCCGAGGTGGCGCGTTGAGACTGCACCGGCTCTCCGTCACCGCCTTCGGGCCGTTCGGCGGCACCCAGACCATCGACTTCGACCGGCTGACGAGGGACGGTCTCTTTCTGCTGCACGGCGCGACGGGTGCGGGCAAGACCTCGGTCCTGGACGCGGTGTGCTTCGCGCTGTACGGGTCGGTTCCCGGGGCGCGGCAGAGCGGCCAGGCACTGCGCAGCGATTTGGCGGACCCGCTGACGCTCACCGAGGTCGTGCTCGAACTGACCGTGGGCGAACGGCGGTTGGAGATCACCCGGCTGCCCGAGCAGCCACGCCCCAAGAAGCGGGGCAGCGGCACGACGAAGGAGAAGGCGCAGAGCAGGCTGCGGGAGTTCGTGCCGGCCGGGGCCGGGGGACCGGCGGACGGCGACGGGCCGGAGGGCGATGGCGGGCCGGGACGCGGCGACGAGCCCGGGGGCGGCGGCCACTGGAAGGCGCTGAGCCGCTCGCATCAGGAGATCGGTGAGGAGATCGGCCAGCTGCTCGGTATGAGCAAGGAGCAGTTCTGCCAGGTGGTGCTGCTGCCGCAGGGCGACTTCGCGCGCTTTCTGCGGGCCGATGCCGAGGCGCGTGCCCGGCTGCTGGGGCGGCTCTTCGACACCCGGCGGTTCGCCGCGCTCGAAGAGCAGTTGACCGCGCGCCGCAAGGCCGCCGCGGACACCGTCACGGCCGGTGACGAACGGCTGCTGGCGCTGGCGCACCGGATGGCGCAGGCGGCCGGGGAGAGCGCCGACCTCACCGATCCGTCGGTCCCGGCGCCGGACCGGGCCGGGGCGGCGCAGCAGGGCGCACCGGCGCGCGGACGTACCGCGGCGGCCGGCGGGCGCGGGCGGGCGGCGGCGACGGCCACGAAGCGGGCGACCGTACCGGGGCAGGCCGGGGCCGTGGAGCCCGGCGGACCGGCCGCACCGGCCCGTAGCGGCGCCGCGGAAGATCCGGCCGCACCGGGCCCCGGCGAGCCGGGCTTCGCGGACGCGGTGCTGGTCAGAGCGGCGGTCGCCCGGGTGAGCGCACGGGAACGGCTGACGGTCGCGGACTCCGCGCTGCACGCCGCCGAGGCCGCCGAGCGGATGGCGGCAGAGAGCTGGGAAGAGGCCCGTGAACGCGACCGGCTCCAGCAGCGGTACGCGGACGCCCGGCGCCGGGCCGCCCGGCTGGCGGCCCATGCCGAGGAGCGTGCGCACACCCGCGAGAGGCTGGAGCGGGCCCGTGCGGCCGCGGAGGTCGCGCCCGCGCTCGCGCTGCGCGACGCCGCCTGGCGTGAGCTGGACGCCGCCCAGCGTGCCGAGCGGCAGCGCCGGATCCCGCTGCCGCCGGATCTCGCCGATGCGGAGAGCGATCGACTCGCCGCGCTGGAAAGGGAGTTGCGGGAAGATCTGGGATCGCTCGGCGCGGCCCGGCGGGCCGAGCGGCGGGCCGCCGACATCGGCCGGGAGCGCGCCGCCCTCGACCGCGAGACGCGCGCCGACGAACAGACGCTGCTGGACGCCGCCGAGTGGCTCGCCGCGTGGGACGACGCCCAGCGTGCCCACCAGCGGCGCATCGAGACGGCGCAGGAGGCCACCTCACGGGCCGAACAGCTCGGCGCCCGGATCGAACCGGCCACCGAGCGCTGGGAAGCCGCCCGCCGCCGCGACCGCCTCAGCGAAGAGGTGCGGTCGGCGGAAGCGGAGTTGCTCGCCGCCAGGGAGCGGTCCGCGGCGGCTCACGAGCACTGGCTCGACCTCAAGGACCGCAGGCTGCGCGGGATCGCCGCCGAGCTCGCGGACGGACTGCGTGACGGCGAGCCCTGCGCGGTGTGCGGTGCGACCGAGCACCCCCGGCCGGCCCGGGCCGGTGCGGGCCATGTCGACCGGGTGGCCGAGGAAGCCGCGCTGACCGCGTACCGGCAGACCGAGGACGCCCGGCAGCAGACGGAGGCCCGCTGCCAGTCGGCCAAGGAGGCGCTGGCCGCCGCGGCGGCCACGGTCGGGGATACTCCGGCGGACGAACTCGCCGCGGAGGTGGCGGAGTTGCGCGCCGCATACGCCGACGCCCATGCGCAGGCGGCCGACCTCCATGCCGCCCGCGAGGCGCTCGCACGCGCCGAGCGCGAATACGAACGGCGTCGCGCCGAGCAGCAGCAGACCGAGCGCCGGGCCGCCGCCCGTACCTCCCACCGGGAGGCGCTGGACCGCGAACGGGCCACCCTGGAAGAGGAGCTGACCCGGGCGCGCGGCGACAGCCCGAGCGTCGCCGACCGGGCCGCCCGGCTGGAGCGCCAGGTGGCCCTGCTGGCCGCGGCGGCGGAGGCGTCCCGTACGGCCCACTCCTGTGCCCAGCGGCTCAAGGAGGCCGACGCCGGGCTGTCCGACGCCGCCTGCCGCGCCGGATTCGACACCCCGCGGGCCGCCGCGGAGGCGCTGCTCCAGGACGACGCCTGGCGGGCACTCCAGCGACGGCTCGATGAGTGGCAGGCCGAATCCGCCGCCGTGGAAGCCGAGTTGGCCGAACCGGAAACCGCTGCCGCGGCGGCGCTGCCGCCCGCCGACCCGGCCGCCGCACAGTCCGCGCACCAGGCCGCGGCAGCCCGGCTGCGCACCGCCTCGGCCACGCATGCCGCGGCCCGGGAACGCTGCACCGAGCTCGACCGGCTGTCCGCCCGCGCCGAGGCCGGCGCCCGCACGCTGGCACCGCTGCGCGCCGCCTACGACCGCATCGCCCGCCTGGCCGCACTCGCCTCGGGCACGTCCAGCGAGAACGAGCGGCGGATGCGCCTGGAGTCGTATGTGCTCGCCGCCCGTCTCGAACAGGTCGCGGCGGCCGCCAGTGCCCGGCTGCACCGGATGTCCGCCGGCCGCTACACCCTCGTCCACTCCGACGAACGGGCCGGCGGCGCCCGGCGTTCCGGCCTGGGGCTGCATGTCATCGACGCCTGGACCGGTCATCAGCGGGACACCTCCAGCCTCTCCGGCGGCGAGACCTTCTTCGCCTCGCTCGCGCTGGCGCTCGGCCTCGCCGATGTCGTCACCGACGAGGCGGGCGGCACACGACTGGACACCCTCTTCATCGACGAGGGCTTCGGCAGCCTGGACGAACAGACCCTGGACGAGGTGCTGGACGTGCTGGACTCGCTGCGCGAACGGGACCGCAGCGTCGGCATCGTCAGCCATGTCGCCGACCTCAAGGCACGGATCCCCGCCCAGCTGGAGGTCGTCAAGGACCGGTCGGGCTCGACGGTCCGGCACCGCGTACGGAGCTGAGCCCGGGGGCCGTCACCGGCTGCCGGTCGCGGGCCGCCCGTCACGGGCCGCCGGTCACCGCCCCCGAAAAGCGGGTGACGCCCCGGCCGGCGGCGGCGAGGGTGGGGTGTCATGACCTACGACAAGAGCAGCTCCGCCGAAGGCCTCCGGCCCGCCACCGGGGCTGCCGCACCTCACCGCGACCCGTTGCCGCTCCTCGGCCGTACCGCCCTGGTCACCGGAGCGAGCCGGCGCCGTGGCATCGGTTACGCCGTCGCCCGGCGCCTGGCCGCCTACGGGGCCGGCGTCTATCTGCACCATCATGTGCCGCACGATGCCGGCCAGCCGTGGGGAGCGGACCCGGGCGGCCCGGACGCGGTCGCCGACGGGGTGCGCGAACTCGCCGCCCCCGGCGCGGTGGTGGCCCACGGACCGGCGGATCTGTCGCAATCCGACGCCCCCGCCCGCCTCCTCGACACCGCCGCCGAGGCGCTCGGCGGCCGGCTGGACATCCTCGTCGCCAACCATGCCCTCAGCGGCGGCGACGGCACCCTCGACACCATCGACGCGGCGATGCTCGACGCCCACTGGGCGGTCAACACCCGCTCGGTGATCCTGCTCGCGCAGGCCTACGCCCGCCGTCGCCCCGCGGGGCTGCCGGGCGGGCGGATCGTGCTGATGACCTCCGGCCAGGACCTCGGTGACGGGATGCCGGAAGAGATCGCCTACGGTCTGGCCAAGGGGGCGCTGGCCTCGGCGACCCGAAGCCTGGCCACCACGTTCGCCGGTCTCGGAGTCACCGTGAACACCGTCAACCCGGGCCCCGTGGACACCGGTTACGCGGTCGGCGAGCTCCGTGAGCGGGTCGCCGGATGCTTCCCCGGCGGGCAGTGGGGCACGCCCGACGACCCGGCCCGTTTGATCGCCTGGCTGGCGACCGACGAGGCGGGCTGGATCACCGGTCAGGTCATCAACTCCGAGGGCGGCTTCCGTCGCTGACCGCTGGACGGCGCCGCCATCGCAGCGGTTCCGTCCCCGCTGTGATGCCGGCGGCCCTACGGACGGGGGCGGCGGCCGGCCACCACAGGCCATGGCCGGCCGCCGCCCCTCGCCCGGAAAGGCCTGGTCAGAGCGCCGACAGCTCGCTCAGCAGATCGTCCAGGCCCAGCGACCCCTGCGACAGCGCCGCCATGTGCCAGGCCTTGAGGTCGAAGTCCGCGCCGTGGCGGGCGCGGGCCGCCTCCCGGCCCCGCAGCCACACCCGCTCGCCGAGCTTGTAGCCGATCGCCTGGCCGGCCATGCCCTGGTAGCGGATGATCTCGCTCTCGACGAAGTCGGCCGGGCGGCTGCTGTGCTGGGCGAAGAACGCGTGCGCCAGCTGCGGCGTCCAGCGCTCACCCGGGTGGAAGGGCGAGTCCGCGGGGATCTCCAGCTCCAGATGCATGCCGATGTCGATGATGACCCGCACGGCCCGCATCATCTGCGCGTCCAGGTAGCCCAGGCGGCGTTCGGCGTTGGTCAGGAAGCCCAGTTCGTCCATGAGCCGCTCGGCGTACAGCGCCCAGCCCTCGGCGTTGGCGCTGACGATGCCCACCGTCGTCTGGTACCGCGAGAGCGAGTCGGCGACATGGGCCCACTGCGCCAGCTGGAGGTGATGGCCGGGGACCCCCTCGTGGTACCAGGTGGAGACCAGGTCGTACGCCGGGAAGCGGGTCTCCCCCATCGTCGGCAGCCAGGTCCGGCCGGGGCGGGAGAAGTCCAGCGACGGCTGGGTGTAATACGGGGCCGCGGCGCCACCGGGCGGGGCGATCCGGGACTCGACCCGGCGCACCCGCTCCGCCAGCTCGAAGTGGGTGCCGTCGAGCGCGTCGATGGCCTCGTCCATGAGCGACTGGAGCCACTGGCGGGTCTCCTCGACGCCCTCGACCGCCTCGCCGTGCTCATCGCACCAGGCCAGCGCCTCCCAGGGCGTCTTCGCGCCGGGCAGCACCTTCTCGGCCTCGGTCTCCATCTCGGCCAGCAGCCGGTGGAACTCGGACCAGCCGTACGCATACGCCTCGTCCGCGTCGAGGTCGGCGCCGTTGAAGTAGCGCGCGAGGCGGGCGTAGCGCTCCCGGCCCACCACGTCCGGAGCGCCCTCGATGGCGGGGGCGTAGATGTCGCGGAACCAGTCGCGCAGCTCCACCAGCGCGCCGGTCGCCACCTCGGCGGCCTCGGTCAGCTCGGCGCGCAGGGCATCCGGGCCCGGGTCGGTGAACTCGGCGAACCAGCTGCGGTCCGTGCCGATCCACTCGTCCAACTGGCCGATGACGGTGCGGACTTGGAGCGGACCCGCGGGCAGGTTCTGCTTGCGGCCGGCGTCCAGCGCGGAGCGGTAGCCCTCCAGCGCGGCGGGTACGGCCCGCAGCCGCCGGCCGATCGCCGCCCAGTCCTCGTCGGACTCGGCGGGGGTGACCGTGAAGACCTCACGGACGTGGTGCAGCGGCGAGCTGAGGTTGCTGACCGTGCGCAGGCCCTCGCCCGCCTCGTGAACCGCCAGCTCGGCGGTCAGCCGCTCGCGCAGCAGCCGGGCGCAGACCTGCTCGGCGGCGCTGTCCGCGCCCGGCCTGGCCTCGGCCTCGGTGAGCTTCTCCAGGGTCGTCCGGGCGAGCTGGGCCACCGCTTCCTGGCCCGTCGGGGAGAAGTCGGGGAGCTTGTCGGAGCTCTCGGCGACGCCGAGGAAGGTGCCGGTGATCGGGTCCAGTTCGACGAGGGCGTCGACATAGGCGTCGGCGACCTCGCGGGGCAGCGGGCCGCCCCCGGAAGTAGTGGTGTTGGACATACGGCCATCCTCGTACGGATCGCCCCGCCGCGTCACCATCAAAAAGCTGTACGTTGCTGTCGCTTTTCGGCGTCCTTGCCGGCTGCCGCGGCCGGTCGGGCGTCCGTACGCCCGGCCGGCCGGGGTCCCGTGTCCGGTGGCCCGGGGACTCAGCGGCGCCCGCTGCCGTCATGGATGCGTATGCTCTCGCGCGGCTCCCGTGGGGCGGTCAGCCCCGTCGGGCGGGCGGTGATCACCAGGGTGCCTTCCTCGATCTGGTAGTCGAGCGGCAGCCCGAGGCCGCGCATCGCGGCCACCATGCCGGTGTTCGAGGCCTGGGTGATCGCGTACACGCTCTCGCAGCCGGTCTCGGCCGCCATCGCCACCAGCCGCCGCAGCAGCTCGGCGCCGATACCGCGCTGCTGCCAGGCGTCCTCGACCAGCAGGGCGACCTCGGTCTCGTCGCCGTCCCACAGTAGATGGCCGAGCGCCACCAGCCGGCCCGAGGCGGTCTCCACGGCCAGAGTGCGGCCGAACCGCGGGCTGAGCAGATGGCCCAGATAGCGGTCCGCGTCGCCGACCGGGCCGTGGTAGCGCAGCCCCAGGGTCTTTGACGAGCAGCGGTCGTGCATCTCCCGGGCCGCGGACAGGTCGGAGGTGTCGGCGCGGCGGACCGTGATCTCGTTGCCCTCCGGCAGCGTCAGCACATCACGCCGTGGCGGCACCCGCTGGCCGAGCCGGGCATCCAGATCGACCAGCGCCCGGACCCGGGCGAACTCGGTGGGGGTGAACGGCAATTGCGGCCTTTCGATGGTGAGCGAGCCCCCGGAGGGGTCGCGGAACTTCATGCGGTGCTCCTCCAGCACGCCCTCCGTGGGGACCTGCTCGGCGAGCGGGTGCCCGTGCAGGGAGCGTGCGGGCACCGAATGGATGGTGCAGCGGCCCAGCAACTGCCGTAGTGCGAGGGGGAGTTCGGCGGAGTCCAGGGCCGTGCGGGTCGCCAGGCCCAGCATCCGGGTCGGCGCGTCGACGAGGTCGTGTGCGTCGGCCCGCTCCAGCCAGCTGTGCCTGCCGCCCGCGCCGGCGACCGTACGGGTGAGCTCGTCAGCGGTCAGCGCATCGGGCGCGCGCAGCAGGAACTCGTCGACCGTGCCGTCGGAGAGCGGATGGGTCTGGAGGCTGAGGATGTCCACCCGGCGGGCACCCAGCGCCGTGCACAGCGCGGCCAGGCTGCCCGGCTCGTCCCGGACCGTGGTCCGCATCCGCCACAGCACCGTCTCCTGGCCGCCGGCCCCCGGGGCGCGGTCGGTGGAGGACGGCGCCGCGGCGCCGGTATCGGTCGGCGGCGGCGCGTTTTCGTGGCGTCGTGACCACCAGAAGCGGAAGCCGGCCGTGGCGGCCGCGAAGAGGCCGGCCGGCTGGAGGGCGTCCCGCCGCCGGTGCGGGCGGCGGGCGGAAGGGGCAAAGGATGCTTCAGTCATGCACACAAGCCTGACGGACAGGTGTTGCCTGATCACCAACACCTTGTGTCCGACGGGTAAAAGACGCAATCGGCGCATTGGGCCCTACTGTCCTACCCGTCCTGGTTGCAGCACCTTGCTGAACAACACCTGGCCACCCTCCTGACGCAGCCGCACCGTCAGCTCCCCGCTGCCCCCGTCGATATCGACCTCGCCGAAGTACTGCGGACTCTCCGCGGGGGAGGTGTTGGCACGGTCCGGCGCCTTGATGAACGGTTGCTCGGGCCCGAAGGTTCCGTCCATCTTCAGCGCCTGGAACCCGCCCGCGTTGAGCGGACCCGACACGAACTCCCAGAACGGCTCGAAGTCCTTGAACGCGGCCCGCTCCGGCGCGTAGTGCTGTGCCGAGGTGTAGTGGACGTCCGTCGTGAGCCAGACGGTGCCGGTCACCCGGTCGTGCTTGATGTGCCGCAGCAGCTCGGCCAGCTGTAGCTCACGCCCCAGGGGAGCGCCCGGATCGCCCTGGGCCACCGCCTCGAAGTTCGTCTTGCCGTCCGGGACGACCAGCCCCAGCGGCATATCGGAGGCGATCACCTTCCACACCGCGCGGGACCGGGAAAGCTCCCGCTTGAGCCAGCGCAGCTGCTCCGCGCCGAGGATGCCCTGCGGGTCGTCGGTCTGCCGGCCCGGCGAATTGGCGTTCCGGTAACGGCGCATGTCCAGCACGAACACATCGAGCAACGGGCCGTGCGACACCACGCGATAGACCCGCCCGCCCCGGTCGGGCCGGAGCGTACGGATCGGGAAATACTCGCTGAAGGCGCGCAGCGACCGTGCGGAGAGCACATCCGTGGCCTTCTCCGTGTACCGGTCGTCGTCGAGCAGCTGCCCCGGGTACCAGTTGTTGTGCACCTCGTGGTCGTCCCACTGCGTGATCGTCGGCACCTGCGCGTTGAAGCGGCGCAGATTGTCGTCGAGCAGGTTGTAGCGGAACGCGCCCCGGAACTCCGCGAGCGTCTCGGCGACCTTGGACTTCTCCTCGGTCGTCACATTCCGCCAGATCCGGCCGTCCGGCAGTGTCACCCGCTCGGGGATCGGGTTGTCCGCGTAGATGTTGTCGCCGCTGCACAGGAAGAAGTCCGGGTTCCGGCGGCGCATGTCCTCGTAGATGCGGTAGCCGCCGCGGTCCGGATTGATGCCCCAGCCCTGCCCGGCCAGATCGCCCGACCAGTGGAAGCGGAGGTCCGTGCGACGCCCCGTGGGTGCCGTGCGGAAAGTGCCGGAGACCGGCTCACCGGTGCGCCGCGGGTCATCCGGGTCGGCGAGCAGCACCCGGTAGTGGACCTGCTCACCGGACGGCAGGCCGTGCAGCGAGGTCACGCCGGTGAAGTCGGTGTCCGGCCCGAGCACCGGGCCGTGCCAGGACCGGGCATGCCGGAACGACTCGGTCGCCGCGGTCTGCACCACCATCCGGGCCGGCCGGTCGGACCGCACCCACACCAGGCCCGAGGAGGTGGTGACATCCCCGACCTGGACGCCCCAGTCGGCGCTCGGCCGCCCGCTGCGGGCCTGCGCCGGTGCGGCGCAGGAGAGCGCGGGCAGTGCCAGCGCCGCCGAACCCGCCGCCGCACCCCGCAGCAGCGACCGCCGTCCGAAGCCGCTGCCGGATCCCTGCGCCATCTCCAACCTCCATGCCTCGCCCGACTTCACTGCCCGCCCGTTCGTATCGCTGTCCGGTGCCCCACAGCCGAACGGACGGTGAACACCGGCCCGTTCGTCGATCACGGTGCACCGTTCGCCCGGCCGGCCCCGGGTCCCGCGACCGGCGGACCCGGGCCATGGTCGCAAGACCACCGTCCGATCGCCAGGACGCTGACGTGGTGCATACGTCCCCGATACGAGGCACCGGAACGGGTGGACGCGGGGAGAACGGCACCGCGGGCTCAGCCCACCGTGTCGAGGATGATCCGCGCCACCAGCGCCGGATCGTCGTTCATCGGCACATGCCCGCAACCCGGCAGCCGTACGAGCCGGGCGCCCGGGATGGTGTGCTTGGCGCGTACGCCCTGGCGGGGGAGGAGCAGCCGGTCGCGGCTGCCCCAGGCGATCGTCACCGGGACGCCGGGTACATCGGAGGTGAACCGCACCTCCCGGCCGGCCGCCAGCGTCGGCGCGAAGCCGGGCGCCTCGCGCAGCGCCCGGGTCTCCGCCACGACGGCCTCGGCCGAGCGGCGCCCGGGGTGGGCGTAGATGGTGCCGGTGAGCGAGGCGCGGCCGAGGGCGCTCCGGGCCAGCGACTCCACCACCGGCTGGGGCAGCGCCTGGGCGCCGGCGTACATCCCGCGCAGCACACCGAAGGCGTACCGCCGCTCGGCCGGGGTCCAGAAGCCGGCGGGTGAGAGCGCGGTGACCGACCGCACGGCGTCGGTGCGGCCCAGCTCCAGCGCGAGCAGCCCGCCCAGCGAGTTGCCCACCACATGCGGGCGCTCGACGCCGAGTTCGGTGAACGCCGCGGTGAGCAGCGGGATGACCGACGTCAGGTCGTACGAGGAGCCGCCGGGCAGCGCGGGGGAGGCGCCGAACCCCGGCAGATCGAGCGCGATGACCTCATGAGAGGCGGCGAGGATGTCGCACACCGGGCGCCAGGCCTGGAGATGGTGGCCGATGCCGTGCAGCAGGACGATGGGTTCGCCCGCGCCCTTGCGGTCGTAGGCGACCGTGAACGGCGGCCGGTCCGCGGGGGTGATACGGGCGAAGGAGACCGGGGCGGCCATGGGTGAAC
>Ga0207426_1002292_pt1 | contig 12620 bp, 9 predicted proteins | sample AraplaMF_Cvi_mMS_FD_184265 | JGI IMG/M metagenome (GOLD analysis project Ga0207426, IMG submission 184265) | Arabidopsis root microbial communities from the University of North Carolina, USA - plate scrape MF_Cvi_mMS (SPAdes) (version 2) | ecosystem: Host-associated > Plants > Roots > Endosphere ...
AGGCCTTCATCCGCGTGCACTCCGCGCGCGGACGGGTGCGCGAACCCGAGAAGACCCTCGCCTACCTCCGGCAGACGGTGGTCAACCTCTCGCGCTCCGCGCTGCGTCGCCGCATCCTCGGGCTCAAGCTGCTCTCCAAGCCGATGCCCGACATGGCGAGCGCCGAGGAAGGCGCCTACGACCTGCTGGAACGCGACCAGTTGATCAAGGCGATGCGCGGGTTGCAGCGCCGGCAGCGCGAGGTGCTGGTGTTGCGCTACTTCGCCGATATGACCGAGGCACAGGTGGCGCAGACGCTGGGCATATCGCTCGGCTCCGTCAAGGCCTACGGGTCGCGGGGCATCGCGGCGCTGCGCGTCGCGATGGAGGCTCCGGCATGAGTGGCACAGCGTTCGGCCGGTACGACCCGCTCGATCCCTGCGGCCCGTCCGGGGCGGCCCGTCCGGGGCACCCGGACCGCCCGGGCCCTCCGGGCCGTTCAGGCCTCCCGGTCACGTCGAGCGGTCCGCTCCACCCGAACTCCCCGATCACCTCGAACACCCTGAACACCCTGATCACTCCGAACACCCCGAGCAGGCCGGCCGCCCCGGGCCGGGCCGGCGACATGAGCAATGCGATCCACCCGATGAACCAGAGCGGCGCACGCGGCAACGGGCTCGGCCCGCTCCCCGCGGACCACGAGACCGCCCCGTACGGCCGTCACCACGACGCGGCCGGAGCCCGTGGTGCTCCCGGCGAAACGGCGCGTGGGACGTATGCGGCGCGTGAGGCACAAGGGCACCCGGGAGGCCGGCCGGGCGAAGGCCGCCGGTCGGGCGAACCGTGCGAGCAGGGAGCGAAAACCGGCCAAAATTCCGGCGACGGCGCTGACATCGGTGTCGGGGCGGCTGGGGCTGGTGATACGGAGCGGGTGCCCGGCGGTACGGAGCGGGCACCTGGCGGTGGGGAGCAGCGGCCCGGCAGCGGCGCGCAGGTGCCTGACGGCGCGAGGCAGACGGCGGGCGCCAGGGATGACGCCTCGGGCGGCGCTTCGGCTCGTACGGCTGCCGCATCGGCCGGTGCGGAGGACCCGGCCGACGGGCACAGCGACGGGCGCGACGGCCACGGCCGCGGGCCCGACGGCCACGGCGACGGGCCCGACAACCACGCGTACGGCAGCGAGGCGCACGCCATTGCCGCCTTCGGTGGCGGCGGCGCGGGCGACGGCCACGGCCGCAGCCACCCCACCGGCGGCTTCGGCGACGAGGACGACCTGAGGCGGCTGCTGCAGTCCCGTGTGGGCGCCCTCGAACCCTCGCCGGACGCGTTGGACCAGCTGCGCCGCGCGGTGCCCGCCCGCCGTCAGCGCCGTCGGCATGTCGTCCTGGGCGCGGCCGCCGCGCTGCTCCTCGGCGGCACCTCCATCCCCGCCATGGTCCACGTGGTGAACCTCGGCGACAGCTCCGAGGAACGCGCCGCCAACGCGGCGAGCAACCAGCGGGCCCAGGGCGGTACCGGCGGCATGCACGGCGAGGGCACCGAGCAGGCCGGCCCGCGGCCCACCCAGAAGGGCGGCGAGACGCCGGGCGAGGGCAAGCCGGAGGGGCCGGGCAAGGCCAAGGGGAAAGGCGGTGTGGGCCCCGGGACGGGCGACGGCACGCCCGCCCCGGACGAGACCATGGACGTCACCTCGCCGGCCTGCGGGCGCGACCAGCTCGGGCAGGGCAGCAGCAAGGTCGACCCGGCGGACTCCTCGGGCCGCATCTACGGCACGTTCCGGGTGGTCAACACCTCCGGTGCCGCCTGCTCCGTCGAGGGCGGCGGCGCTGTCGGCCTGGTCGCCCAGGGCTCCACGAACCCCGACCGCATCCACGTCGTCGACCACACATCGGGCGACGAAGCCACCGGCCTGCCCGACCCGGCCACCACCCCTGACCAGCTGGTTCTCAAGCCGGGGGAGGCGTACGAGGTCAAGTTCGCCTGGATCCCGAAATCCGGCGGCGGCGCCACCGGATGCGTCAGCCCCGGGTCCTCGCCGACCCCCGACGCCTCCAAGGACCCGGGGCAGTCCCCGGACGCCGGGACCACGGCGGCGGGCGACAGCGGCGGTGGCCAGGCGGGCGGCGACGAGGGCGCCGGAGGCGGCAGCGCGTCCGGTGGAATCGTTCTCAGCCATACGCCGGAGGCCGGCGAGCCCGCCGTGGCCGATGCGAAGATCACGGACGCCTGCGCCGGGACGGTGTACCGGACCGAGGCGCTGTCGGGCTCTTAGGGGCTTGGGTGTTGGGGCCTGCCCTCCCGCCTGATGCCCTCCTGCCTCTTGCCTGGTGCCCGCCGTCCGTCGGGCGCCGCTCGCTGCTCGCCGCCTGGCGTCCGGCGTCTGCTGTCGTCCCCGCAGGCAGCCGTCCGCGGCCTGAGGCCCTGTGAGGGCAACCACCGGGCCCCCAGCGCAACCGCCCAGGTCCTGAGGGCGGCGGCAGGGCCGGGAGGGGGCGGTGCGGCCCCGCGGCATCGGCCCCGTACCGTTGTGGTGTGTACCGGTTCCTGCTGACCCCGCGGTGGTGGGGAATCAACGTGTTCGCCGTACTGGCGATTCCGCTCTGCATCTTCATGGGCAGCTGGCAGCTGAGCCGCTTCGAGGACCGCGTCAACACCCATCAGCAGCAGGAGGACCGCTCCGCCCGGGCCGAGTCCGCCGCGGCCCGACCGCTGGCCGACCTGCTGCCCGTCGACATGGTCACCTCCGGCCGGCAGGCCAGCGCCCGCGGGCACTACGACACCCGGCACCAACTGCTCGTACCGGACCGCACCTTGAAGGACAAGCACGGCGAGCAGCAGGGCTTCTACGTCCTCGACCTGCTGCGTACGGACGGCGGCAAGGCGCTGCCGGTCGTACGGGGCTGGCTGCCCGGCGACGCCGGCACCAAGGCGGACACGGCACGGGTGCCCGCGCCGCCCAAGGGCGAGGTGACGGTCACCGGGGCGCTGCAGGCCTCCGAGAACCAGGGCACCGACGGTGTCCAGGCCGGTGGCGGGCTGCCGCAGGGGCAGCTCGGCATGATCAGCGCGGCCTCGCTGGTCAACATCGTGCCGTACGAGGTCTACGACGCCTGGATCACGCTCACCGACGCCCAGGCGCCGCTGCACGCCGTCCCCCCGGCCGCCGCCGAGGGCAGCGGCCTGGACCTCAAGGCCTTCCAGAACCTCGGCTACACCGGCGAGTGGTTCGTCTTCGCCGGCTTCGTCGTCTTCATGTGGTTCCGCCTCTTCCGCCGTGACGCCGAGGCCGCCAAGGACGCGGCGCTGGGGATCGTGCCGGAGGAGGACGGGGGCGCGTCCGGGGACGTGTCCGCTGCGTCCGCCCGGGCTGCGACTCCGGCGGCGTCTCCGGCCGACGGGCGGGGTGCCGGCGAGGGCGAGGAACAGGGCGAGGCGGCGCGGGCCGGACGGGCCTGAGCCCAGCCGGTCGCCGACCGCTACTGCAACCATGTTGCACCTGGTCAGAGGCCGTATCACGGCAGTAGCCGCAATCGGGTCGGCGTGCCACGGTAGGCCATATGGCAGGCAACCGCACCCATGCGCACGGTCCTGAGCATGACCACGATCCCAGCCATGATCACGACCATCACGGCCATGACGATCAGCGCGACCATGACGATCATCACGATCAGCGCGACCATCACGATCAGCGCGATCAGCGCGATCAGCGCGACCGCAGTGATCGCAGTGATCGCAGTGATGGCCGTAACCGCCGCGACCGCCCCGAGCGACGTGGGCAGGACCACCCGGCCGTGGACGCAGCCGGACCCGTACCCGTGGACGTAGGCCTTGGGGTCGGCGTGGCCGGTCACGGCCCGGTGGACACCGAGCACCCGCGGCACGGCCATGTGCACGTCCACGACGCCCACGGTTCCGGCCGCCGGCGGCGGATCCGGCACCGGATCGCCCACCTCGTCACCCCGCACAGCCATGCCGCCATGGACAAGGTCGACACCGCGATGGAGACCTCCCGCGAGGGCCTGCGGACGCTCTGGCTCTCGCTCGGCACCCTCGGCCTGACCAGCGTGATCCAGCTGGTGGTCGTCGCGCTGTCGGGGTCGGTGGCGCTGCTCGGCGACACCATCCACAACGCCGCCGACGCGCTCACCGCCGTTCCGCTGGGCATCGCCTTCGTCCTCGGGCGACGGGCCGCGAACCGGCGTTACACCTACGGCTACGGCCGGGCCGAGGACCTCGCGGGGGTCGCCATCGTGCTGACCATCGCCGCCTCCTCGGCGCTGGCCGCCTACGAGGCCGTGGACCGTCTGCTGAACCCCCGGGACATCACCCACCTGTGGGCCGTGGCAGCGGCCGCCGTGGTCGGGTTCCTCGGCAACGAGTGGGTGGCCCGCTACCGCATCCGCACCGGCCGCAAGATCGGCTCGGCCGCGCTGGTGGCCGACGGTCTGCACGCCCGTACTGACGGCTTCACCTCGCTTGCCGTCCTCCTCGGCGCGGGCGGCGCGGCGCTCGGGTGGCGGGCGGCCGACCCGCTCATCGGGCTGGTGATCACCGCCGCGATCCTCATGGTGCTGCGCGACGCCGCCAGGGAGGTCTACCGGCGGCTGATGGACTGCGTCGACCCCGCACTCATCGACGCCGCCGAGACGGCACTACGGGCGGTGGACGGTGTCCGCGGCGTCGGGCAGGTCCGCATGCGCTGGATCGGCCACACCTTGCGCGCCGAGGCCGACATCGTCGTCGACTCGCGCCTGACCGTGGTGCGGGCCCATGCCCTCGCCGTCGCCGCGGAGCACGCCCTGATCCACGCCGTCCCCCGGCTCACCGCCGCAACCGTCCACACCGACCACACCAGCAACGGCACGGACCCCCATGCGGCGCTGGCCCATCACACTCCCGCCTGACCGGGCCCCGCCCCGCCCCCGTCCCCTCCCACCCCACCACCCACCTCCGGCCGGTCATCAGAGGCCGCCACGACGGGTGCCATGCACGGACACCCAACAGGCGTCGTGCTCGGACGTCGTGCTCAGGCGTCGTGCTCAGACGCCGAGTACAGACGTCGTGCTCAGGTGCCGTGCACACGTCGCGCTCAGGTGCCGGGCACAGACGTCGTGCTCAGCGCCGCGCACAGGTGCCGCGCACAGACGTCGGCTGCCACGCTGGGCTTCCCCGGCTTCGGCCGGGGAAGCACCCCCGCCCGAAGCCCGGGCCGGACCTCGCCCGAAGCCCGGGCCGGACCTCGCCCGAAGCCCGGGCCGGACCTCGCCCGAAGCCCGGGCCGGACCCCGCCCGAAGCCGGGGCCGGGCTCCCCGCCGAAGCCGGGAAGAACCCCCGGCGGGGCGCCCCGGCCGGGTGGGTCCTCCTCTCCGCCTCTACCTCTTCTCGCTCACATACCGCTGTGCGAAATCGAGCTCCAGGCGGACCTGCTTGATGCGCTCCTCCACGACCAGGGAGCCGTGGCCGGCGTCGTAGCGGTAGACCTCGTGCGGATGGTTGCGGCTCTCCAGGCGCTGGACGTAGTTCTCCACCTGCTGGATCGGGCAGCGCGGGTCGTTGACGCCGGCGGAGATGTACACCGGTGCGCGTACCGCGTCCACGTACGTCAGCGGGGACGACGCCTCGAAGCGGTCCGGGACCTCCTCGGGGGTGCCGCCCAGCAGGGTCCGGTCCATCGCCTTGAGGGCTTCCATCTCGTCGTTGTACGCCGTGACGTAGTCCGCGACCGGGACCGCCGCCAGGCCCACCGCCCAGGCCTCCGGCTGGGTGCCGAGGCCCAGCAGGGTCAGATAGCCGCCCCATGAGCCGCCCGACAGCACCAGCCGCTCCGGGTCGGCCAGGCCGGAGGAGACCGCCCACTCGCGCACCGCGGCGATGTCCTCCAGCTCGATCAGCCCGACGCGGTGCTTGAGCGCATCGGTCCAGGCGCGGCCGTAGCCGGTCGAGCCGCGGTAATTGACGCGTACGACCGCGAAGCCGTGATCCACCCAGGCCGCGGGGGACGAGGCGAAGGCGTCGCTGTCGTGCCAGGTCGGGCCGCCGTGGATGTCGAAGACCGTCGGGAAGGGGCCCTCACCGGCCGGCTGCTGCACCAGCGCATGGATACGGCCGCCGGGGCCCTCCACCCACACGTCCCGCACGGGCACCGACCCGGGCGCCTTCATACCGGGCGGGTCCAGGACGACCTCGCCGTTCGTCGACCGCACCTCCGGGGGCTGGGCCGCCGACGACCACAGGAACTCGACCGTGCCGTCCGGCCGCGCCGTCGCGCCCGAGACCGTGCCCGCCGGGGTCTCGACCCGCGTCAGCCGGGGCCGGCCGCTCGCGGCAGCCGCATCCTGGGCACCGGCCGGAGCCCCGGTGCCGCCCGGCTCACCCAGTTCGTAGCGCCACAGCTCGCTGCGTGCCTGGTACTCGTGCTCCACCAGCAGCGCCGAGCCGTCGGGATACCAGTCGGCACCCACGTCTCCGGGCAGGTCTATGTCCAGAGCCGTCTCGGTTCCGGTCAGCGGGTTCCAGATCATCGGCTCCCAGCGGCCCCGCCGCTGGTGCCCCACCAGCAGCCGGGCGTCCCCGTCCACCGGCGCGAAACCCATCACCGACAGGCCCAGCTCCTCGGTCCCGCCGTTGGTGTCGTCCAGCTCCGCGACGGTGGAGCCGTCGGGCCGTACGACACGGATCGCGGAGTGCATCGCGTCGCCGTGCTCGGTGTGCTCCAGGGCGATCAGCGAGCCGTCGTGCGAGAGGTCGCCGACGCCCGCCGACTCGCGGTGCCGGTAGATCTCCACCGGCTCCTGACCCGGCCGCACGACATGGACCGTCGAGCCCTCCTCGTCCGTGGAGCAGCCGACGACCGCCGTCCCGTCCCGGCCGATCGCCAGGCCGCCCCCATAGGAGGGGGCGATCCCCGGGGTGGCCGGCTCGTCCGGGCCGCCGGCGAACGGCTGCCGCATCCAGACGCCGAACTCGTCCCCGTCGGTGTCCGAGAACCACCAGATCCACTCGCCGTCCGGCGACAGCGTCCCGTCCGTCGTGCCGTTCGGCCGGTCCGTGGCCTGCCGCTGAGCGCCGGTCGCCCGGTCCCAGGCGTACAGCTCGAAGGTGCCGGTGGCGTTCGAGACGAACAGGGAACGGTCCGGGGCGTCCTCCGCCCAGTCCGGCAGCCCGATCCGCGGCGCACGGAAGCGCTTCTCCCAGTCCGGCATCGCGGCTTCCGCGCTGCCGGAGCCCGCCGAGCCCGCCGAGGCGCCCAGATCCTCCCGCGCCCCGCCCGTCACCGCTATCGGATCGGCCGAGGCCGTCCCCGCCCCGGGTGCGGGATGCCAATCGGTGGTCGAAGGGTGCGGAGGGGTGGAGTGGCCTGGGCCTGCGGTCGTCTCGTCAGTCATGGGCCCATTCTGCGCCCGGCGCCGGAAATCCGTTGGCGAGGGCCGTCAGGCTGTGGATAACTTCGCCGAATGCGACAACACACCGCCCCCGACGACTGGCGTCGCACCAATCGCTCGATGTGGGACGAACGCGTCGCCCTCCACACCGCGAGCGACTTTTACGACCAGGAGGGGTTCCGCCGGGCACGCGACGTGCTGCGGGACTTCGAGACGGCGGAGGTGGGGGATGTCACCGGCCGGTCCCTCCTCCACCTCCAGTGCCACTTCGGCCAGGACACCCTCTCCTGGGCCCATCGCGGAGCGGCCCGCGTCGTCGGCCTGGACTTCTCCGAGCCCGCCATCGACACCGCCCGCGAGCTGGCCGCCGAACTCGGCTACACCCCGGACCGTGCCGCGTTCGTCGCCGCCGACGTCTATGACGCCGCCGAAGCCGTCCCCGACAGCGCGTACGACATCGTCTACACCGGCATCGGCGCCCTGAACTGGCTCCCGGACCTGCAGCGCTGGGCCGACACCGCCGCCTGTCTCGTCGCCCCCGGCGGCTTCCTCTACCTCGCCGAATTCCACCCGCTGTGCGACGCCCTGGACGACGAGACCGGATCGCGCATCGTCCACGACTACTTCAGCCGGGACGCCTGGGTGGACGAAACCCCCGGCACCTACGCCGATTTCGGCGCCCCGACGGTCCACAACCGCAGCGTCGAATGGCAGCACCCGCTCGGCGATGTCGTCTCCGCCCTGGCCCGCACCGGCCTGCGCATCGACTTCCTGCACGAGCACGACATGACGATGTTCCGGCGCTTCACCGCACTGCGCCGCGACGACGACGGCTACCACCGGTTCCCCGGCGACCGTCCCCGCATCCCCCTCATGTATTCGCTGAAGGCGAGCCGCGGTCGCTGAGGACGGCGCGGGCACCCGCCCGGCCCCGCGCTGCACCCACCCCGGCCCCGCCGTGCCCCCACCCCAGGCACCGCCCGGCCCCCGCAATCCGACCGCCCCTCACGGCGGCTAACCTGTCGCACCGGCCGCACGGTGGGCAGCACGCCGGCCTGCGGCACAGATCAACGGGGGTAATTTTCGTGCGCGTTCCCATACGGATGGCCGGTGCCGCGGGCGTCGGCGCGCTGATGCTGCTGGCCGCCGGGTGTGCCGGCGGGCCAGGGGCAGGAGCGGCGAAGCCGGGGGCCTCGGAGGCCGTCACGCCCGCCGAACCGCTGCCGATGAAGGCCACGCCCCGCCCGGCCACCTGGACCGGCTCCGACCACCAGGCGCACCGGCTGCGGATCACGCCCACGCGGCTGGCCCGCGGCTCGGACTCCGACCTGGCGCACATCCAGCTGGACGACGACCTCAAGGGGATGGTGCCGTACTACCTCACCTTCTCCTACACCAACACCGGCAAGGCCCCGGTGAAAAACGCCTCCCCGGAGCGGAACTTCTCCGTCAACGGGGCCGCCGGGCAGGCCGCCGAGCAGGTCTCGCTGTTCCGGAGCAACCCGATGGCCACCGGCTCGGGCCTGCCGCCCGAGTGCCGTGAGAGCGGAAGGGCCGAGCTGGCGCCCGGTGCCACGGCGGCGCTCTGCCGGATCTTCATGCTGCCGAAGGACGACCGGCCGGCGACCGTCTCGTACCAGGACGACGGCGGTGAGACCCTCCTCTGGCAGGTCGGCGGCGGCAAGGGCGGCGCGTCCGCCGGGGTACTGCCCGCCGGCGAGCCCGCCGACGGCGTCACCACGGACAGCCGCGGCCGCCCCGTATCGCTGCGCATCACCCCCGAGAGCGTGCGCACCGGCTCCCTCGCCGACTTGAGCCGCTTCGACCTGGACGCGGACGAGAAGAAGCTGATCCCGTATTACGTGACGGTGCGGTACCGCAACAGTGGCAAGTACGACCTGCTGCCGAGCATGAGCGACGGGGTGACGCTGCGGACGGTGGGCGGCCGGACCGTGAAGAAGCTGACGCTGATCGACATCGGCGGCCCCGGGGTCGGCCGGTGCCCCGAAGCGGTCCCCCACGCGATGGTGAAGCCCCACGGCGCCGTGACCGAGTGCTCCATCCACCTGCTGCCCAAGGGAGACGCCCCGGCTGCCGTCATCTTCCAGGGCGACGCCGAGGGGGACGGTGGCACACCGGTCGTCTGGCAGGCGCCGGCGCAGGGCGGACGCAAGTAGCCGACGGCGAGGGAGCCTCGGGCCGGCCCGAGGCGGCGTCCCCCCGTTCCTCCGGCCTGGCCAAGCCAGGCCAGGGCCACCCCCGCCCGAACTCCGCCGAGCCCGGCGGCAGGTCACCGGCACGACCTGCCGGTGACCTGCCGCCGGACTGCGGTCACCCCAACCGCACCGGCAGCGCGTTCAGCCGCCAGTTGCCCGGCAACGGCGTCCGTTCCAGACGTTCCGGTGCGATGCCCAGCGACAGGTCCGGGTAGTGCGTGAGCAGTTTGCCGAAGGCGACTTCGCCTTCCTGTTTGGCGAGGGTGGCGCCCAGGCAGTAGTGGGCTCCGTGGCCGAAACCCACATGGTTCTCGGCGTGCCCCGCGGGGTGCCGGGTCAGATCGAGGCGGTCGGGGTCGGTGTAGTGGCGGGGATCGAAGTTCGCCGACACCAGGATGAGTTGGACGGCGTCCCCGCGGCGTATCCGGGTGCCGGCGAGGTCGACATCGGTGGTGGCGTAGCGCAGCTGGGTCATCTGCACCGGCCCGCACCAGCGCATCAGCTCGTGGACGGCGCGGGGCAGCAGGGCCGGATCGTCCTTGAGCAGGCGCAGCTGGTCGGGGTGGGTGAGCAGCGCCGCCGTGCCGTTGCTGATGAGATGGGCGGTGGTCTCGTGACCGGCGAGGACGAGCGTGAGGATCATGGTGACCATCTCGACGTCGCTGAGCCGGCCGCCGTCGTCGTCATGGGTGCGGATCAGTTCGCTGAGCAGGTCGTCGGTGAGCGCCCCGCGCCGTTCCCGGACCAACTGGTGGATGTGCTCGATCATCGCCGGGAACGAGGCCCCGAGCCGTTCCGGATCCAGCGAGATGAGGTCGGCGCCCCACTCCCGCCACTGCGGACGGTCCGCTTCGGATATGCCGACCAGTTCGCAGATGACGGTGATCGGCAGGGGGTAGGCGAAGTGCTGGATGAGGTCGACGACGCCGTCCTCGGCGTGCTCGGGCAGCCGGGCCAGCAGCGCGTCGGCGATCTGCTCGACCCGCGGCCGCAGGTCGGTGATCTTGCGGGCCGTGAAGGCCCGCGACACCAGACGCCGCAGCCGGGTGTGATCTGGGGCGTCGTAGTTGAGGATCGATCCGAGCAGGTAGCCGCGGAGGTGCTCGGGAAGGCCCAGCATCTCCATCAGCCTGGTCAGCGGGTTGTCCTCGGGCGGGCAGTTCAGGGCCGGCGAGGACGGGTTGTTCACGAACCGCTGGTCGCGCAGGACTTGGCGGACCTCCTCGAACCGCGTCACCAGCCAGACGGGCGAGTCGTCCATGAACCGGCCCCGTAGGACCGGGCCCTGCTCACGCAGCGCGCCGTAGCCGGTGAACGGGTCGGTGATCAGTTCCGGGTCCATCACATTGGGCTCGCCCGGGTGCTTCCCGACGTGCGCAGCGAGCGGAGAGGTGGTTAATTCCGACATCGTTCGTTCTCCTCCGGGTTGGGAGTCGGTCTGAGAATCGGTTCGGGAGTCGGGGAGGGGGGCGACGGGGCGGGCGGGGCCTGGAACCGGCGCCGCCATGCGGCGTATCGGCGCCGGCCGCCGCCCTGCGACGTGGATCGGGTCGGCCGGGTCAGGCGGATCGGTTGGTCGAGCCGGGTCGGCCGCCGTATCAGGAGGTGGGATCACCGGGCCGGCGGCTCACCCGGCCACAGCCCACCGGCCCAGGAGCCTCAATCACGTACCTGCCGCCGGATCTCGTGCAGGGTGAGCTCGCTGAACTGCTCGTAGAGCGCGATGACCTCGGGCGCCGCCCGGGCCGCGGCCCTCGCGGTGGCCTCCTCGCCGGGGGAGGCCTCCAGGGCGCTGTGGACCGTGTGGGCGAGGATGTCGGCGCGCACCTCCGGGGCGACCGGGGCGCGGCCGTCGAGCAGGGCCTCGCCCGTGAAGAAGCCGGTGGCCATGGCCATCAGGGCGTACTGCTGGTGGTGCACATCGAGGTCGTCGCGCACCAGGCCGTGTTCGCGCAGCACTCCGAGATGGCGGCGCAGCATCCGGTCGCCCTCGCCGATCAGCTCGGTGAGTTCCCGCTTCGCGGTGTCGTTGAGCCGGCCGAGGACATCGGCGTCGTCGGTGTACATGGCGCGCAGCACCGGCTGGCCCAGGAAGTCGCAGAACAGTCCGCGCAGCATCCTGCTCGGCAGGATCTCCGGCGGGTCGGCCCGCATCCGGACCAACTGCCGTTGGTGGCTCTGGAACTGGACCTGCAGGACGACCGCCAGGAACAGGGCGTCCTTGGTCTTCCAGTGGAGGTAGACCGTGCCCTTGCCGACCTTGGCGCGCCGGGCGATCTCATCGATCGTCACCCGGTCGTAGCCCCAGGCGAGGAGCAGCTCCCCGGCCACTTCGAGGATGCGTGCACGACGCTCCACCCGGTCCACGGTCAGTCCCCCTCTGACTCCGTGACCAGATTTCATATCTGGTCACGGAGTCAACGCTAGATCCGCCGGAACGGTGGGATAAGGGCTATTCCGGCCAGGAGTCGGCGGGGGCGGACCTTCGTGCGGGTGCCGGGGTGAGTCGGTGTCAGGTGTTAGAACACTCTCAAAACGGGGTGGCATGGCGCCGCGGGGCGAAGCGCGCCATGTCACGCCAGGTGCGCCCGAGACCGCCTGTGACCTGGTCATATGCGTGCGGAGCGCCAGGGTGGGGGTGGCGGGGCGGGGCCTTGTCAAGGTGACGAGAGATGTTCGAAGTTCTCCACTGCTGAGGGTGACTGGTGAGTACACTCGCCGACCATGTGTGAGGCCCGCCGGAACACAAAACGGCAGAATATACCCGTTTCTCAGCCATGTGCCGACGCTTCGGTCGCGCAGGGAAACGCTGTGCGGAACCCGGCCGCCGCTGACGGATGCGCTCCCCTGCGGGCGTTCGCCGCCGGCGACGGGCGGGTTCCGAACGGGCGGGTGGCCGTGACGGGCAGAGCGGCCAAGGTCTCGGCCGCCGACGGCCTTGCGCCGTCTTCCCCCTATGTCACGGCCGCCGCCCCGACGGAAGCCGCCGGCACCCGCAGCGCTCGCACTTCCCCCACATCCCCCACCCCCACACCCTCCATG
>Ga0207426_1002294_pt1 | contig 12614 bp, 11 predicted proteins | sample AraplaMF_Cvi_mMS_FD_184265 | JGI IMG/M metagenome (GOLD analysis project Ga0207426, IMG submission 184265) | Arabidopsis root microbial communities from the University of North Carolina, USA - plate scrape MF_Cvi_mMS (SPAdes) (version 2) | ecosystem: Host-associated > Plants > Roots > Endosphere...
GTTCGCCTTCACCAGCGGCAAGTGGCCGATGAACATCCGGGTGGACGGCCGGACGTTCCTGCGCCGCTCGCTCGGCGCCGGGGTCCGCGAACTGCCGACCAGGGCCGAGGTGGACCGGGTACTCGCCCTGACGGTCTACGACGCCGCCCCCTGGAACAGCTCGTCCGACAGCTTCCGCAACAACGTCGAGGGCTGGCGCGGCCCGAATCTGCACAATCGGGTGCACGTCTGGGTCGGCGGACAGATGACCACCGGCGCCTCGCCCAACGACCCGGTCTTCTGGCTGCACCACTGCTTCATCGACAAGCTCTGGGCCGACTGGCAGCGGATGCACCCCAAGTCGGGGTATCTGCCGACCGGCAGCACACCCAACGTCGTCGGCCTCCACGACACCATGAAGCCGTGGAACGACGTCACTCCGGCGGACCTGCTGGATCACACCAAGTTCTACACTTATGGATGACAGGTACCTGACATGTAACCGTTTTCTGAGGGCGGCGCCGGCCAGGGGCTGGTAGCGAGCACCTGCTGATCGCTGCGGCCCCCGCGCGGTCCTGCGGCAGGCAGTGCCGCAGGACCGCAGTAAGTCAGCCGATGCGCACGCCCCGACAACGGGAGCGTGCGCATCGGCGCGCTACGCGATGGTCACGAACAGACGGTGCCGTCCGCCGGGACCTTGCCGTCCAGCAGATGTCCGTTCACGGCCTTGGTGGCGCACGGGTTGACGCCGTAGGTGCCATGGCCCTCGCCCTTGACGGTGAGCAGCACCCCCACGCCCTTCCCGAGCTTCTCCGCCATCTTCCGGGCGCCCGCGACGGGAGTCGCCGGGTCGCCCGCGTTGCCTATGACGACGATGGGGGCGGCGCCGGGCGCCGAGACCTCCGGGGTGTCGCTGGTGCCGGTGACCGGCCAGCCGTGGCAGCCCAGCAGGCCCGTCGCGGTCAGCTCACCGAAGACGGGGGACGCCTTGCGGAACTCCGGCAGTCTGGCCTGCACCTCCTTGGGGGTGCGGCGCTGCTTGGTGTCGGCGCAGTTCACCGCGGTGTTGGCGGACTGCATGGTGTTGTAGTGCCCCTTGTCGTCCCGGCCTATGTAGCCGTCGGCCAGCATCATGAGGTTGTCGCCGCTCCCCTGCTCCGCTTGGGCGAGCGAGACCGACAGGGCCGGCCAGGCCTCCTTGGAGTAGAGCGTCGCGACGATGCCTATGATCGCCTGCTCCTTGGTGAGCTTGCGCCCGCTCTTCGTCGGCAGCGGCTGCTTTGCGGTCTTCGCCAGGAGGCCGGCGATCCGCCGGCGCCCGTCCTCGGGGCTCCGGTACGGGCAGGTGCCGGGCGTTTTGACGCAGTGCGCGAGGTAGTTGTCCAGCGCCAGCTGGAAGCCCTTCGCCTGACCCAGGGACTCCTGCACGGCGTTCTGGGTCGGGTCGACCACGGCGTCCAGGACGGTGCGGCCGACGTGCTTCGGGAACAGGTGGGCGTAGACGCCGCCCAGTTCGGTCCCGTAGGACATGCCGAAGTAGTTGAGCTTGGCATCGCCCAGTACCTGGCGCATCAGATCCATGTCGCGGGCGGCGCTCTCGGTACCGACGTGTGGCAGCACCTTCCCGGAGTGCTTCGCGCAGGCCGCCGCGGTCCGCTTGTTCTGCTCGGCCGTCCCCGCCAGATCGTGGTCCTCGGCGCGCTGCGCGTCGATCTCCTTGTCGCTCAGGCACCGCACGCCCGCGCTGTTGCCGACGCCGCGCGGGTCGAAGCTGACCAGGTCGTAGTGCGAGCGCAGGGTACGGGCCGGGGCGAAGCCCGGCAGGGTGGCCACGCCTGAGGCGCCCGGCCCGCCGAAGTTGAAGACCAGCGAGCCGGTCCGCTTGCCGCCACCCTCGGCCCTGGCGCGGATCAACGCGAGATCGATGGTGTCGCCGGCGGGCTTGGCGTAGTCCAGGGGCGCCTTCATGGTCGCGCATTCCCACGCCGTGCCGTCCGGCAGCTTGCCGGGCGCGGCGCCACCGCCCTGAGCGGTGGACGGCGCCGTACAGGGCTGCCAGTTGAGCTTCTGGGAGGCGAGGGACGCGGGGAGGGCGGCGGCCCCCGCGGGCGAGGAGTTCAGACGGCCGGTGGCGTCCTTGTCCGGGCCGCAGGCGGTGGCGCCGAGGGTGAGCAGGAGGGAGGCGCAGAGCAGCGAGGTGGTGCGGAGCGTCGGAAATCTGGACATGGCTGTCTTTCTGTTGCTGAGTGGAAGAGGAGGATGTGCTGGGCACCCAGAGTGATGTGCTGGGCGCCCAGGGCGAGTTGGGTGCTTGGATTGTCCAGGGGCAACCCGGGCCGGGGCAGTTGCTGCGTCGGGCCGGGGCCCTTGGCGCGGGCGTGCCGCCACGGCCTCGTCGGGAGATGTGCGTGCAGCGACTGGAGCTACGCCGACCGAGCCTCGACTTCACTGAGGCGGTGACTTGCGGGGGTGGGGCGGTGCCAGGGCAGCGCTCGTGAGGGACTCGTTTCGCGGGGCCGGGGAGGCTTGCTCAGGTGCCCAGGCCGGCGTCTCGTGCCAGGAGTGCGGCCTGTACCCGGTTTTCGCAGCCCAGCTTGGCGAGGATGCGGCTCACATACGTCTTGACCGTGGCCTCGCTCATATGGATCCGCTGGCCGGCGTCCGCATTGGACAAGCCCTCGCCCAGCAGCGCCAGGACTTCCAGCTCGCGGTCCGACAAGGTCTCCAGCCGACGGCGGGCCTGCTCGGCGCGGCGCGCGCTCTGGCCGGACGCCAGCGAGTCCACGACATGGCGGGTGGCTCCCGGGGACAGATACGCGTCCCCGGCCGCGGCGGCCCGTACCGCGCGCATCAGCTCCGCCGGCGCCGAGTCCTTGAGCAGAAAGCCCGCACTGCCGTCCGCCAGGGCGCGCAACACGTTCTGCTGCTCCCCGAAGGTGGTGAGGATCAGCACCCGCGCATCGGGGGCGACCCGGCGGAGTTCGGCGAGGGCCGTCAGCCCGTCCATGACCGGCATCTGGATGTCGAGCAGCACGACGTCCACCCGCTGGGCGCGGGCCAGTTCGATCGCCTCGCGACCGTTCGCCGCCTCCGCGACGACGTCGATGTCGTCGGCCGAGGTGAGAATCATCCTGATACCCGCCCGAATGAGCGGCTCGTCATCCGTGACGAGAACCTTGATCACGAGTCTCCTGCGCCCTCTTGAACGGTCATAGCTGCGGCCGCTCACCATCATCCCCGAACACGCCGCCCGCCCGGACCTCACGGCGAGCGTTCCGCCCTTACGTCTTGACCTCGAAGGACTTCTTCTCGATCAACTTGCCGCCCTTGAAACAGAACCGGAAGACCGGATCCTTCTCCCAGCTGCTGCCGAACTCCGAGGAATTCAGGCTGAGGCACTTCGCGCCCTTGGGCACCGGCGGCGCGCCCTTGTCCAGGCCGTTGGACAGGAAGGAGGAGCCGTCGGGCAACCGCTTGCGCACCGCGGTCTCGGACTGGCCCACCTTCACCGCTGCGTACTCCTTCGGCTCGATCATGCCCTTGTTCGCCTCGGTCATGAGGAAGGCCCCACCGACGACGACGCCGGCCACCAGCAGCAGGGCGAGCAGTGCCGCCACCCCGCAACCGATGGCTATACCGCTGCTTCTCTTCTGCGTACTCATGGCCTTGGCCAGCTCCTTCGGCGATCCGTTCCAGTCGATGACCGGATCAGCTTCGCCGAGCGAACCCGCCGCGATCTGCTGCCGAAAGTCGCCTGTGAGGTCAACGAACGTCGCCGTCTCGTCGCCGGGCGAGGAGCTGGTGGCACCGCGTTCCGGCGTGGTGTACGGCAGCACACCCGCCAGCCGGAAGCCGCCGTCCGCCGTGGAGCCCACATGCACCATGCCGCCGACGAGCCGGGCCCGCTCCTGGAGCCCGGTCAGCCCCTGGCCGCCGCTCACCACACTCCGGCCGTCGTCCGCGGTCTCGGGTACGGGCCCGTTCGCGACCTCCACGACCAACGAGTCCGGCTCATAGCGCAGTTCAATGGTGATCGAGGCGCCCGGGGCGTGCTTATGGGCGTTGGTCAGGCCCTCCTGAGCTATCCGGTACGCGGCGTGGTCGGCGGTCGGGGCGAGCGGACGCATCTCGCCCGAGCGCCGCAGCTCCACTGCCGTACCCGCGCTCCGGGACACCTCCACCAAGCGCTCTATGCCTGCCACTCCGCGCGACGGCGCCTTGGCGTCCTCCTCTCCCATCGCCTCCAGAGCGGGGGTGGGCGTGCCGCCCGCGACAGCCGAGGGAGTGGTCCCGTCACCAGGGGCGTGGGTGCCGTCCCGCAGCAGCCCCACCACCTCGCGCAGCTCGCGCATCGCGCCGACCGAGGCCTCCCGCAGCACCCCCACGGCTTCCCGCTGTCGTCCGGTCAGCTCGCGGTCCACCTCCAGCGCGCCGGTGTGCACCGAGATGAGAGCGAGCTGATGGCCGAGGCTGTCGTGCATGTCCTGCGCGATGCGCTGGCGTTCGCGCATCCGGGCCTGTCCGGCGATCATCGCGCGCTCGCGCAGCAGTTGGGCGTTGTACTCGCGCAGGGTGTCCAGCAGCGTGCGGCGCTGCGACCAGTAGCGGCCGGCGAGGCCGGGAACGACGGTCGCGACCAGCGTCACCAGGGCGCCTACGACCAGGAGCGCCGGCGAGACGCGGGGCAACTCCCGCGAGAGATCCAGGCAGAAGCTGAGGACGTAGGCGAAGGCGAAGGTGCCGGTCGCCCTGCCCGCCCCGTCGATCCGGCGCCCGGCGGACCAGCTGACGACGGGGACCAGCAGCGCGAAACCGCCGAACGGGAACGACGCCGCGATGGCCACCAGCAGGACGGTCCCGGGCAGCACCCGGCGCAGCGGCACCAGCAGTCCGGCAGCCAGCGCGACGGCGACGATCTGTACCGCGCCCCCGTCGCGCAGGGCCTCGGTTCCCGCCACCAGTGTCGCCAGCACCACGCTGAGCAGCGATTCCAGCACCATGCGCCTGGGCGGCCACATCCCGGGACCGAAGAGAGCCCTGCCCGGTTCGGCCAGTCGCCGCAGCCCCGCACGCACCCTTACCGCGGGCGCCGGCCGAGCGCGCTGTGCACGCTCCATACCTTCCACACCTGTCACGCAGCCACGTTAAGCAGCCCCACGCGTCGACGACATCACCTTTCGTCGCGACGTGCAGCAACGAAAGTCCCACGACGGTGGTGGCGAGGCCGACGGCTCGCTCCGTCAGTCGGGCGGGACGGGTGCGGTAAGGGCGGCCTGGACGAGCTGATCCGCGTAGGAAGCCGTGAGCCGGCCCGGCTGGAACAGGATGCGGTACATCATCGGCGCCACGACATGGTCCATGACCGCTTCGACGTCGGGAGCGGCTTCGCCGCGTCCCGTCGCGCGACCGAGGATGACCTCGATCTGGTCGGCGGCGTAGGCCGAGCACTGGCCGGCATTGCTGCCGTCGGGGTCGCCGAGGAGCGCGTCGCGTATATAGGCGCGGCCCGACGGAGAGGCCATCTCGTCGAGGAACTGCCTGGCCCAGGCCTCCAGATCGGTGTGGAGGCTCCCGTGGTCGGCGGGCGGCTCCTCGGGACGCAGCCGTTCGACCGCCACGTCGGAGAGCAGCTCATGGAGGTCGCCCCAGCGGCGGTAGATCGTCGACGGGGTGACACCCGCGCGGGCCGCGACCGCCGGCACGGTCAGCGCGGCCCGGCCGGCTTCGGCTTCGAGTTCCCGCACCGCGGCGTGCACTGCCTCCTGGACGCGGGCGCTGCGCCCCCCGGGGCGAGCCATGGCCTTGGGACTCATGCCACCACCTTAAAGCAAAATCGTTGCATCTGGAGTGGGTCCTTCCTCTCTGACGTCCGTCGCTCAGCAGCAGCCCTCACCCGCGAGGAGCCCGGCCGGCCTCCGGCGAGGCGCACCGGCATCCACGGCTGAACCGGCTGTCGCGCACCTGCCTGTCCCGCGTTCTCAGGCCGTCCCCGGGGCCAGTTCACCGTGCCCGTCCTGGACGGATTCGTAGGCATGACCGGCACGCAGCACGAGGGCCTCCCCCTTGGGCGGCCCCATCAGCTGCATTCCGATGGGCAGGCCCGCGTGATCGCGGCCGACCGGCAGTGTCAGTGCCGGGATCCCGGTGATGTTCGCGGGGGCGGACAGGCGGACATAGGCGTCGGAGACACTCTCCGTCGTACCGTCCGGCCATTCCACGGTGTCCTGGCCCACCTCGGCGGCCGTCATCGGCACCGCGGGCGCAGCGATCACATCGACCTGTTCGAGCACGCGCCCCCACGCCTGGCGCATGAGCGTGCGGGCCCGCTGGGCCCGCAGGTAGTCACCGGCCGAAAGGAGTTCGCCGGCCTCCAGCAGCACCCGGACGTCCGGGGCGTACAGCTCGGGGACCGACCGCAGGGCACGTTCGTGGTAGGCGGTGGCCTCCGGGACCATCAGACCCCATTGGGTCGCCTGGACGTAGCGGGCCAGCGGAATCTCGACCTCGACGAGCTCGGCCCCGAGGTCCGACATCTGGGCGAGGGCGCCCCGTACAGCGGTCTCGACGGCGGGGCTGACCCGCTCGAAGTAGTAGTTGACCGGCACTCCGATCCGCAGGCCCGTCAAGTCCCCTTCCCCAGGGAGCGGGTAGCCGCGCCGCGCCACACCGGAGCCGGCCGGGCCCTCGGAGTCGTTGCCCGTCAGCGCGGAGAGCACGAGCGCCGCGTCCCGCACCGTACGGGTGAGGGGGCCGACATGGTCCAGGGACCAGGACAGCGAGGTCACACCGTGCCGGGAGAGGAGGTCGTAGGTCGGCTTCAGCCCAACGACTCCGTTCAGCGCCGCGGGTACGCGGATGGAACCTCCGGTGTCGGTCCCCAGGGCGAAGGTGGCCGCTCCGGCGGCCACCGCGACTGCGGAACCACCGCTCGATCCGCCCGCGATGCGGCCCTGGTCCCAGACATTGCGCGTCTGCGGCGTCGTCAGCCCGTAAGCGAATTCATGTGTGTGCGTCTTCCCCAGGAGGACCGCGCCGGCGTCGAACAGGCGCCGGGCCACCGCGCTGTCGGCCTGCGCGACATGCCCCGCCCGCACCCGGGAACTGGCCGTGGTCGGCAGACCGGCGACATCGATGAGGTCCTTCAGCCCGAACGGGATGCCGTGCAGCGGGCCCCGATACCGGCCGGCCGTGATCTCGCGCTCCGCCAATGCGGCCGCCTCTCGCGCCGCTTCACTCGCCACGGCGACGTACGCCCCGAGCCGCTCTTCGACGGCGTCGAGTCGTTCGAGCACGGAATGGGTCAGCTCCACCGGGGACAGCTCCCCCTGCGCCACGGCGTCGGCCGCCTCGGCGAGGGTCAGTTCAAAGAGAGCCATCGGTGGCCGCCCCTTCGATGGTGTGGGTGGCGGGCGGTGTCTCCCCGAAGTCCAGTTCGCGCAAGGTGCGCACCACGGAGTGGATGTGGTTCGCGGTGGCGGCCACCTCGGCGTGGCGCTCGCTCTCCAGCGGGAGCCCGGCACGGAGCGCCCATCGGGCGGCCTCCGTAGCGGTGAGTTCAACGTCGCTCATGGATCCCCTTTCTCTGCATACAGGGCGCGTTGTGGAGCGGCCACCCAGCGACCATCGCCGGCCGTCTCCAGCAAAAGCAAAAGATTTGCCTTAGTCGACGGTAGGGGCTAGCGTCATCTAAAGCAAATAAATAGCGTTTGTGGCTGAGGGTCCGTCACGAGCGGCGTCAGCTCCCGCATCTCCCCGACAGCAGGAGCCCGCCGCCCACCCTGGCCCCCTCCACCACCTGCCCCGACCGGGCGTCGCCGGGCCACACCGCCTCACCCCGCCCCTCTCCGAAGCACGAGCGAAGGAACGGAAAGAACGCCGATGCACCACCACTCGACACCCTCCGCCGGCAGCGCGCCCGCGACCTGGGACCTGGGCGACCTCACCATCCACCGCATCGACGAGGTCGCCCTGCCCCCGCAGACCGGCCCCTGGCTGCTCCCGGCGGCCACCCCTGACATGGTGGCCCAAGCACCCTGGCTACGGCCCGACTTCGCCGATGAGGCCGGCGTCCTGCGGCTGAGCAGCCACAGCTTCGCGTTCTCCGTGGACGGCCTGCGCGTCCTCGTCGATACCGGTATCGGCAACGGCAAGCCGCGCGCCAACCCCGCCTGGAACAACCTCGACACCGACTACCTCGCACGCCTCGACGCCGCCGGCTTCCCGCCCCAGAGCATCGACCTCGTGATCCTCACCCACCTCCACACCGACCACGTCGGGTGGAACACATACGCCGAGGGCGCCACTTGGAAGCCCACCTTCCGCAACGCCCGCTATCTGACATCCCGCACGGAGTGGAACCACTGGGCGGCGGTGGACATGGACGAAGCCCGGCAGCAGATGTTCCGGGACTCCGTCCACCCCATCAAGGACGCCGGCCTTCTCGACCTCATCGACATCCCGGCGGACGGCACCGACATCGCGCCGAGCATCCGTCTGATCCCCACCCCCGGCCACACCCCCGGCCACCTCGCCGTCGAGCTCCGCGGCCGCACCTCCACCGCTCTGATCACCGGCGACTGCATCCACCACCCCGTCCAACTGCTCGACCCCACCATGGGAAGCTGCGTGGACACCGACCCCGACCAGGCCACCGCCACCCGCCGCCATCTGCTCGCCTCCCTCGCGGACACCGACACCCTGCTGCTCGGCACCCACTTCCCCGCCCCCACCGGCGGCCTGGTGCACTCACACGGCGACTCCTACCGGCTCACCCCGTTGACCAGGGAGTGAAGGGAGTGAGCGGGGGCCCGGGGCACCGCACACTCCGCGGTGGGCAGCATGTTTCAGGCATGACGATGACTGGTCTCCGGGCATTCCCTTCCCCGCAGCCGAGTCCATCCGGGATCATGAAGCATGCGCCCGGATGACTGGCACCTCACCGAAGACGTCGACGACTTCCTCGCCCGAGCCGGCGAATTCCTGCGCTCGCGCCCCGCCCTGCACACCACACCGCTGACAACGATCGAGAGACTGCGCACACGCGGAACGGACGCATTCGGCACCCCAGCCCCCGTCTTAGGCCGACTGGAGCGAGCGGGCAAGGTCCACGCCACCTTCTGCCTCATCCGCGGCCTGAGCCTCACCCACCTCGCCCCCGAGCACGCCGACACCCTCGCCGCCCACCTGGCCACCCTCGGGCACTCCCTTCCCTTCGTCAGCGCGGACCACGGCACCGCCACTGCTTTCGCCGAGGCGTGGCAGCGGCGCACCGGCGCAACACCCACACTGCGCGACCGGATCCGCCTGTACCGCCTCGGCGCCCTCGCCCCACCAACGCCGGTCCCAGAGGGCCGGGCCCGACTCGTAGGCGAGCGGGACCGTGAGCAACTCATGCTCTTCCTGCGCGAGTTCACCACGGACGTCAGGGAGGCCGTCACCATAGACGCGGCCTCCTGGGCCGGCACACGCTTCGCCGACAAACACTTCACCTTCTGGGAGACCCCGGACGGCACTCCGGTCTCCGTGGCAGGCGCGACGTCGATGGTCGGCGGCATGGTCCGGGTGGACCCCGTCTACACCCCGGCTCACCTCCGGGGTCGCGGCTACGCGGGCGCCGTGACGGCCGAGGTGAGCCAGGCCGCGCTGACCGCAGGCGCCACGGACGTCGTGCTGTACGCCGACCCGGCCAACCCCACCAGCAACGCCCTCTACCAGCGCCTCGGATACCTCCCGATCGCGGAGTGGGCCGTGTACGACTTCGCTTCGACCGAACCAGAAGCCGGCTAGGGTCCCGGGGCGGTCAGCCGGCGCCGGTCCGGGAAGCTGCGGAAATCGGTGTGTTCGCCCTAAGGGCCGCCCCATAAATGATCTCCAGGCGGGATGGGGGACGCGACAGCCCGTCCGGGCTGTGCGGTCTCCGGCGGGAGTTCGCTTGACCCCGGTGGCACGAGCGCGCTTCCGGGGTCGTCGCGTCCGGCTCCTCCGTGAATGACGGTGCGGCCGGCACCGATCATCCACACGGCAGGAGTTCGACCGGACTGTCTGGAACGGGGCGCGGGTGCTTCACCCGATCAACTGGTCCACGTCTCCTTCCTATCGCGTGCCTGTCTCCTTGACTTGGTACAGCTCGGGTACGGAGACCTTGATCGGCTCTTGCGTGGTCCGTGCGATCACGACGACCACGGGCTCGTTCGGGTCGGGATTCTCTTCGCGATGCGGGACGAACGGGGGGACAAGCAGGAAGTCGCCAGGATCGGCGGAGATCCGTACCTCCTGTATGCCGTCGTGGAAGACGAACACGGGGTGACCGCTGACCACGTAGATCCCCGCCTCGGACTCGCCGTGATGGTGGTTGTCCGTTGCGCTCAACGGCGCATTCTCCACCAGGCCCATCCAGAGCCTCTTCGAGCCGACCGTGCCGCCGCTGATGGCGGCATGGCCCTCCAGCTCACCAGCCCGAACATGGTGGACGCGGTTGCCCAGCGGCCCGTTGCCGTCCGCGCTCAGTGCGGATCCAACGCCTTCGCGGGTGGTCATGGTGTGGCCTCCTGATTGTTGTCGACGGCCTTTGGTCGAGCGTCAGGCTGCGACCACCACGCCCGGACGGCAACTATTGTTGCCGTAATGGCAACGCGCGCCTCTGGAACGACCGCTACTCCACCAACCACCAGGTCGCCATCGACGCCGACACCAGTCCGGCCATGGTCGTCGTCGCCCCCTGCCGGGCAGCCGCAACGACTGCAAGACGTGGGAGGAATCCGGGGCGAAGGCGGGCCGTCGGAAACACCATGACGATCGCCGACGGCGGCTACCCGGGCGGCCCCTGACCAGGCCTCTCGCCGCAACCCTTAGAGCACTGACGGGCATCCATTACGGGGCAGCCCCGGCGAGCCCCTGACAGCGGCGGGAGCGCGCTTCGTCCGGGTGGACGAGGAACTGGCGGCGGGTGGGCCGGATCCTGGAGACGACCGCCTGGAGGGCGGTGCACGAAAACGGAAGGGACATGATGAACACCCGCAGGTCGCGCCCCGCCGGGGTTTCCGAGGACAGGCTGAGCCGGCCACGCGTACAGCAGGCGTTCCGCAGCGCCAAGTTGCTCGTCGGCTGCTATGCCGGCTTCAGTGCGCTGACGCTCCTCGCCATCATCCTGCTGCGCAACCACCCTGACCTCGTGACCGATGCCGTCTGGGTCCGCGCGAGCATCGTCGTAGCCACTTCCCTGCTCATGGCATCTTTCGCCGCTCGGGCGGCCCGAGGCCACCGTCGCTCCTACCTCCGGCTGCGATGGGCCTCCGGCATCATGCTCGTGGCCATTGCGGTCATCATCGTGGTACCCGGAGCTTTTCCGCTGTGGCTGAAGATGCAGCAGGGCGTGTGCGGTCTACTGCTGGCCGGGGTGGTCGTGAGCGTCAATGGCAAGGAGTTGCGTGCCGCGTTCGCCGAGGGGTAGGGCTGGTTCGGGTGCAAGGGCATGTGGCTGCGGGCGTGGCCTCGTCTCGTCCCGGCCGGTTTGCGGGACTGCGCTTGTTGCTTCCGCGGGCTCCGCAGTCTCGGCGCTTGCTCCTTCCGGGGCTCCTGCGGTCTCCGCGCTTGTTCCTTCCGGGGCTCCGCGGTCCCGCCGGTCGCAGGCGGCGCGGCACGTACGTGGCCGGGGGAAGCCCGGATCTGCGCGGACGAGGCCGACTCGGGACACCGCGCAGATCCGTCAGCGAAGGTCAGTCGAGGTCGTCCGAGTAGTCGGTGGTGAAGCAGCCGTCGATCTCGCCGTCGTCCGTCGAATTGCCGGGGCCTTGAAGTCCGGGGTGCAGTTGAGGAACAGCAGTCCGGCCTTGAGGAGTTGGCGCCGCTGGTCGTCGCTGCTCGGGTCGACGGCGAAGTCGTCGCCGATCATGAGGTCGTCCTGTTCGTCCTCGTCTCCCTTGACGGCGGTCTGGAACGCCTCCATGTCCTCGACGGTGAGGAAGTCGACGTCACCGCCGCCGCCCGCCGGGTCCTCGCACTCGCCGCCGCCGTTGATGCCCGTCATCCCCATGGCTTCCACCCGCTGCACCTCGGGAGGCGAGGCGATGTCGACGCTCTCGCAGTGGAGCGTCGACCGGAGGAAGTCCCCGGCGTCCTGGGGCGAACCCACGGAGGGCAGGCCGCAAGCGGAGACCGACGCCAAGGCGCAGACGGTTCCGGCAGTGGCAAGTATTCGGTGGAAACGCATGACGTCCCTTTGCAGTTGTGGCTTTGGGCCGAGCGCGCGCTCACCGGTTACGGCGGGCGGTGCCTCGGCTGCGAGGGTGAAGAAAGCCCTCGGCTCTCTCCCCCGCTCCCCCGCCGTGATCAGTTGACCGGGACATGGTAAGCGGAAGGCCAGGTCAAGGACGCACCGTCACTTGACCCGTCGGCTGCTGAGGGCGGGCCGTCGGCCGTAACCGTCAAGCGGCGCCGCGGATCCGACCGGCCGAGCCGACCCAAGTCGCGTCGAGCCGAGCCAAGCCAAGTCGAGTCGAGCCAACGGACGAGGCCTCGATGGCCGTTTTTCTGCGAAATCGAGGCTTCGATAGACATTCTCCTTCAGCTTTCCTGAGTCTTGCACCGCCCACCCGATAGTGGCGCGCACGCACACCGTCGACACGCTCCGGGACGAG
>Ga0207426_1002296_pt1 | contig 12608 bp, 10 predicted proteins | sample AraplaMF_Cvi_mMS_FD_184265 | JGI IMG/M metagenome (GOLD analysis project Ga0207426, IMG submission 184265) | Arabidopsis root microbial communities from the University of North Carolina, USA - plate scrape MF_Cvi_mMS (SPAdes) (version 2) | ecosystem: Host-associated > Plants > Roots > Endosphere...
GCCGCCCCCCGGCTACTTCCAGCGGGTCCGCGAGATCTGCGACCAGTACGACGTGCTGCTCGTCTCCGACGAGGTCATCTGCGCCTTCGGCCGCCTCGGCACGATGTTCGGCTGCGAGAAGTTCGGCTACGTCCCGGACATGATCACCTGCGCCAAGGGCATGACCTCGGGCTACTCCCCGATCGGCGCCTGCATCATCTCGGACCGCCTGGCCGAGCCGTTCTACAAGGGCGACAACACCTTCCTGCACGGCTACACCTTCGGCGGCCACCCGGTCTCCGCGGCCGTCGGTGTCGCCAACCTCGACATCTTCGAGCGCGAGGGCCTCAACAAGCACGTCCTCGACAACGAGGGCAACTTCCTCAACACCCTGCAGAAGCTGCACGACCTGCCGATCGTCGGCGACGTCCGCGGCAACGGCTTCTTCTACGGCATCGAGCTCGTCAAGGACAAGGCCACCAAGGAGTCCTTCAACGAGGAGGAGACCGAGCGCGTCCTGTACGGCTTCCTCTCCAAGGCGCTGTACGACAACGGCCTCTACTGCCGCGCCGACGACCGTGGCGACCCGGTCATCCAGCTGGCCCCGCCGCTGATCGCGGACCAGCCGGTCTTCGACGAGATCGAGCAGATCCTGCGCTCCGTCCTCACCGAGGCCTGGACCAAGCTCTGATCCCCGGGGCACCGGCTGGTGCACTCGTTCACAACTGAAGATCCAACGGCTCGGATTCACTCGTTTCAAGCCATACGAGTGAATCTGGGCCGTTGTGCTGCCAAGCCACGAATACCGGGGGTCACCAGTCCTTACCGTGCTAGTGACCGATACCCTCCATGGTCGTTCACCCGGTCGGGGGAACGATTCGACGCCTACAACAAGAGGTGCGCAGATGGTGGCCCCGCCTGACAACGACGTTCTCTGGGCCCGCGGCCTGCACCACACGCACGGCGGCACCTCGGCCCTCGCCGGAGTCTCCGTCGGCGTCCGCGAAGGCGAGATCCTCGCCGTCACCGGCCCGCGTGGCAGTGGCAAGACCACCCTCCTCAAATGTCTGTCCGGTCAACTGGTCCCGTCCGAGGGCGAGGTCTGGTTCAACAGCTCCCCCGTGCACACGCTCTCCTCCCCCAGCCGTGAACGGCTGCGCCTGGACCGGTTCGGCTGGATCGACACCGAGCCGCACCTCGTTCCCGAACTCACCGCGTGGGAGAACGCCGCCCTCCCCCTCCTGCTCCGCGGCACCGGCACCCGCGCCGCCAAGCACACCGCCGTCGAATGGCTGGACCGCCTCGACGTCGGCATGTGCGCGCGGCGCCGCCCCGCCCAGCTCGACCAGTCCCAGCGCCAGCGCATCGCCATCGCCCGCGCCCTCGCCACCACCCCCCAGGTGCTGTTCGCCGACGAACCGACCGCGCCGCTGCACCGCTCCGACGGCACCCAGGTGCTGCGCACCCTCACCACCGCGGCCCGCTCGCACCAGATCACCGTCGTGCTGGCGACCCACGACCCGGACATCGCCACGCTCGCCGACCGGTCCCTGACTCTCCTCGACGGCCGCCAGTCCAGCGCCGCGCCCGAGGCCGCCGGTTCCTCCGATGAGGAAAGCAGGGCAGCGTGCTCGCTCTCCGTCTAGCCCGCGGCTCCCACCCCCTCGTCCTGCTGCGCCGCCTCGGCGTCTCCCTCGCCGCGGCCGGCACCGGCTTCCTGCTGCTCTCCACCATCGGCCACGCCGCCGGTCACCCGTCCGCGGCCGACGAGTCACTGGTACGCCTGCTGTGGTGCACCGCCCCGCTCGCCGCCACCGCCCAGTTCGCGGTGTCCACGGCCCGGACGGATCCCGCCGCCCGCCTCCAGCGCGGTATGACCGCGGCCGGTCTGGGCCCGCTCCGTCTCACCCTGCTCGCCACCGTCTCCACCACGCTGACCTGTCTGCTCGGTGTCCTCGCCGCACTGCTGGCCTTCCTCCGTCTCCGCGGCGAGCTCGGCGGTCCGTCCGCCGTCCGCTTCGACGCCGACCTGCTCGGCACCGGCCATCCGCTGCCGCTCGTCGGCACCCTCCTGCTGCTGGCGACCGTGCCGCTGACCGCGGCGGTGGCGACCGCCGTCGCGCTGCGCCCCCGCCACGAGGCCGGCGACGCCGAGACCGAGAGCCGCCCCCGGATCGCCCCGCCGTCCGGTCTCCCGTGGGGCATCGCCCTGACCGCCGCCGGCCTGGCCATCGAGGCGTACACCAGCCGCGTCCCCGGCGCCCACGGCGGGCTGCTGCCGCTCCCCGGCCGGCTGGTCGGCAGCCCGCCGGGAGTGCTGGCCGGCTGGGCGCTGTCGGCCTTCGGCCTGGTGCTGGCCGGGCCCGGTCTGGTGCACCTGTGCGGCCGGCTCCTCTGCGCCGGCCGGCCCGGCGCACTGCGCCTGCTGTCCGGGCGGGTACTGCAGGAGGAGTCGCACCGTCTCGGCCGCCCGCTCGGCGTTCTGTGCGCGGTCGGGTCCGCCGCGTACGCCGCCATGAAGGTGTACGAGGCCTCGGCCTCCCGTCCGTTCGGACCGCTCACCGCCGTCGGCGCGGCGGTCGTCCTCGCCTGCGTCACCGCCAGCGCACTCACCGCCGCACTGGAATCCCGCTCGGCCCGCGCCCACACCACGGCCGCCCTCCGCCGCCTGGGTGCCTCCGCCTCCGTCCTCTACCGGGCAGCGGCCCTGCGCGCCCTGGCTCTGGTGATCGTCCTGGCACCTCTGACCTGGACCGTCGCGGAGATGGCCACGCTTCCGCTCGTGCACTGAGGGGACGGGGAGGAGGTCTGGGGAGAGCCGGGGAGAACCGGCGCGCCGGGGCGCGACGGCCCCGGCGCCGCCCCGCCTCCGTCCGCACCGCCCCTCTCGCCGCGGCCCGGCCCGGCCGGCCCACCGCATCCGGGCCGGGCTGAGCTGGGCCAGGTCGGGCCGGGCCGGGTCGAGCAGGGCCGACCGAGCCCCGGCCTCCCGCACGGCCCGGCAACACACCGCAGCCCAGAGCCGAACGGACGCACGGACACCGCGCGATGCCCTATCCGGCGGGTTAGCCAACGCCCCGCCCGGCCCGGCCCGGCCCGGCCCGGTAAGCGATACCCCACCCCACCGGGCATGCGGCGCCCCATCCGGCCCGAAAGCCGGAGCCCCATCCCACTCGGAAGGCGCCCCTGGCCCTTCAGCGGGCCAGAGCCGTGACCTCGACCTCTATCCGCCAGTCCGGCTGGGCCAGGGACGACACTTCCAGGAGGGTGTCCGCGGGGTAGGGCTCGGACAAGAACTCCCCGCGCAGGGTGAGGACATGACCGAGGTCGGCAGCCATGTCCGTCACGAAGATGCCCACTTTCACCACGTCCGCGAGCGAGGCGCCCGCCGCCGCGAGTACGCGCTCGACGTTCGCGAACGCCTGCCGCCCCTGCGTCAGGAAGTCGTCGGAGACCGTCCGCCCCTGCTCGTCGATTCCGGCCTGCCCCGAGACATGGATCAGTCCGCCCGCCCTGATGGCCTGCGAGATCCGGTACGGCTCGTACCAGTCCGGTGCGGTGGCGATCCGTTCGATCTCCGGCCGGTCCTGCGTCCCGGCCGTGACGTCCGCGGGCGCCGGCATCGTCGTCGTCATGCTTCTCCCCCTTGGTTCCATGCACCTACATCACTTGCATGCACATGCATTAGTTTCCGCTGCATGTACGCTGCTGTCAAGAGCCCGTCGGTACACGGCAGAAGAAGGCGGAGGGCGATGGACGCGGAGCACTGGGACCGGCTCGGGGCACTGCACACACGCGTCGAGCAGGAGCTGGCGAAGGCCCTGCAGCAGCACCACGGCATCGGCCTGTCCGAGTACCGCGCGCTCGCCCGGCTGGCCCGGGCGGACGACGGCGAGCTGCGCATGCAGGAACTCGCCGACCTCATCGGCCTCAACCAGAGCTCCGTGAGCCGGCTGGCCTCCCGCCTGGAGTCGTCCGGTCTGACCCGCCGCGACCTGTGCCCCGACGACCGGCGCGGGGTCTACAGCGTGATCACGGATCAGGGCCGGGACGTCCACGAACAGGCGCGCCCGACCTACGACGGTGCCCTGCGCGCCGCTCTCGACGCCGCGGCGGCGGACGGGCACCTCGGTCCTCTGGTGGCATCGCTGCGGTCCTAACATGACGGACGTGCAGTCGAATTCAAAGTCCTCAGCGTCCCGCCGTTTCCCGGCCCACGACGACAACCGCGACCACGAGATCGAGTCCCTGCCGGAGTTCGACCGGGTGGTCGCCGCGGGCAGCCTCGCCGGACACCGCGTCCAGTCGGTCGATCTGACGGATCGTACGTTCGCGCTGCTCAGCACGGACACCACGGAGTCCGTCTTCCTCGGCTGCGTCATGGAGCCGGACGCCGCCGCCAAGATACGGGCCGGCGGCTCCCTCGTCTTCCCGCCCGTGCCTGACCTGCCGTTCGACCCCTACCGCGGCAGCCTGTACGGCCCGGACGAGCTCTTCGAGGGGCTGGCCGAGGCCGGCTACGACGCCACCCCGGACGCCCGCGCCTACCACTGGTACCAGGAGACCAAGTCGGACGGCGACATCTTCGCCTCGATGCTGCGCAGCATCCACGACGACGCCGTCTCGGACGCCCTCGACGAACACCTCGCCGGTGCGCAGGTGGTGGGCATCATGGGCGGCCACGCCCTGCGGCGCGAATCCGCGGACTACGCGGGCGCGGCCCGGCTCGGGCGCCGGCTCACCCGCAGCGGCCTGACCGTCGCGACCGGCGGCGGCCCCGGCGCGATGGAGGCGGCGAACCTCGGGGCGTACGCCGCGCCCTTCGAGGACGAGATGCTCGACGGGGCGCTGGAACGTCTGGCCAAGGCACCGCACTTCTCCGAGTCGGTCACCGAGTGGGCGCGGGCCGCCTTCGACATCCGGCGGAGCCATCCGGGCGGCGGGGCCTCGGCAGGCATCCCCACCTGGTTCTACGGCCATGAGCCGCCGAACGTCTTCGCGTCCCACATAGCCAAGTACTTCGTCAACGCGGTGCGCGAGGACGGTCTGCTGGCGCGTTCCAACGCCGGCGTGGTGTTCCTCCCGGGCGCGGCCGGAACCGTCCAGGAGATCTTCGACAACGCGACGCCCAACTACTACCAGTCCCGGGGCGAGCCGACCCCGATGGTGCTGGTGAACCGCGCGCACTGGACCGAGCGGCTCCCCACCTGGCCGCTGCTCCAGGCGCTCGCGGCGGACCGCCCCATGGCGGCCAGGATCGCCCTGGTCGACTCGGTGGACGAAGCTCCGGAGGCACTGGCCCGGCTCCGCTCCGAGAGCGTTTCCTGACCCGGCGCCGACGGGCCTTTGCCCCGTGACCCGCCCGCGTCGCGTCAGTGCCCCGGCTCCGCCTCCCCCGAACGGACGGTGGATTCGCCCGGGGAGGCAACTCCCGTCCTGAAATGCGCGTCTGCCAGGCCGGACACAGAACACATGGTGTGGACAGCGGTCGAACGGAGCTCTTGGTGATCATCGGTCTTCTCACGGCCGTGGCGGCGTCGGCCTGCTACGGCACGGGATCGGTCCTGCAGGCGGTGGGCTCGCGCAAATCCGCCCGCAGGGAGGCGGCCGAGGCCTCCACGACCGGGGTCACCCAGCACGGCGGCCCCAGCCTGTCGTCGACCGCGAAGGCCGCCGTGACCTGGGAGTTCATGGTCGGCACCGGGCTGGACTTCATAGGGTTCGCGCTCGGCGCGCTGGCCGCCCGGCTGCTGCCGCTGTTCCTCTCCCAGACCGTGATCAGCGCCAACCTCGTGATCACCGCCGTACTGAGCATCAAGCTGCTCGGCATCCGGCTCTCCCGGGCCGAGTGGAGTTCGATCGCCGTGGTCTGCGGGGCGCTGGTGCTGCTGGCGACGGCCGCCGGGCCGGAAGGCAGCGGCCACACGCCGATCGCCGCCCACTGGTGGCTGCTCGTCGCGTCCGTCGTGCTCATCGGCGGCGGCACGCTGATCGTGCGGCTGCTCGGCGGCCGGGCCGCGATCCTCGCGGGCCTGCTCTCCGGGCTGGGTTTCGGCGCGCTCGGTGTCGGCGTACGGGTGCTGAACGGCGTGGACCCCTTCCACCTGCCGACGCTGCTGGGCGACCCCGCCCTGTACGCGATTCTCGTCGCGGGCATCGGCGGCATGTACCTGCACACCGTCGCCCTGCAGATCGGGTCGGTGAACGGTGCCACCGCGGCGCTGGTGGTCGGCGAGACGGTGGTCCCGGGCATTCTCGGGGTGCTGTGGCTGGGCGACTCCTCCCGCCCGGGGTTCGCCTGGGTCGCCGCCCTCGGGTTCGTGGTGGCCGTGGCGGGCGCCGTCGCGGTCGCCTGGTTCGGCGAGCCGGAACCGGGGGCGGAGGCCGCTGCGCCGGGGACGGGTGAGGCGAAGACGGAGGTGGCGGCCCGCTGAGGCCCTAGGGACGCGGGGAGGCGGGACCGGCCCGGCCCCTCTCCGCGTGCCCGGCCGACACGCTGCTCAGCCGACACGCTGCTCGGCCGACCCCACCCGGCCCGCTCAGCCCGCTTCACCCGGCCCGCTCAGCCGACCCCACGCGTCACACTCACACCCGCCACACTCATTCCGCCGATTCCGGCGCGTCCAGCACCACCACCTCCTGGGCCGCGAAGGCGATGCCCACCCGCTCCCCCACCTCCGGCGCGTCCCGCAGTGCGCAGGCCGCCTCCACCTGCGGTCCGGCGGCCGGCCGGAGCAGTAGCGCGACATGGGTGCCGCGGAAGGTGCGGGCCGCGACCGTGCAGGGCAGGCCCTCCGGGGCGGCGGTCAGCCGCACCCCGGCCGGGCGGACGAGCAGGCGGCACGGTCCGTCCGCCGTGCCGTCCGGGACCGGCACCTTGCCCCAGGGGGTGGCGGCGGCCTCGCCCTGCACCGTCGCTCCGACCACGTTGTCGAAGCCGAGGAAGCGGGCGACGAATTCGGTGGCGGGCCGCTGCCAGACCTCCAGCGGGGTGCCGGTCTGCGCGATCCGGCCGTCCTGCATCACCACGACCCGGTCGGCGAGCGCGAAGGCCTCGCCCTGGTCGTGGGTGACCGCCAATACGGTGGTGCCCAATTCGCGGAAGAGCCGGCGGAGTTCGACGACCAGCCGTTCGCGCAGCCCGCGGTCGAGCTGCCCGAGGGGCTCGTCCAGCATCAGCAGGCGGGGGCGGGGGGCCAGCGCACGGGCCAGCGCGACCCGCTGCTGTTCGCCGCCGGACAGCGAGGCCACGGCGCGCCCCTGGGCGCCCGGCAGGCCGACGAGGTCGAGGAGTTCGGCGACCGTCCGCTCCCGCTCCCCGCGTGCGGCACGCCGCATCCGCAGCCCGAAGGCGACGTTCCCCTCGACGTCCCGCTGGGGGAAGAGCTGGTGGTCCTGGAACATCAGGCCGACCCCTCGCCGGTGCGCGGGCACCCCGGACTGGTCCCGGCCCTCCAGCAACACCGTCCCCGCGTCGGCCCGTTGGAGTCCTGCGACCACCCTCAGCAGGGTGGACTTGCCGCTGCCGCTCGGCCCCAGGACGCACACGATCTCGTGCGCGGCGACGTCCAGGTCGACCGCGTCCAGCGCGGGGCGCCCCGCCGTGCCGAAGCGGACGGTCACCCCGCCCAGCCGCAGCAGTTCCTGCGCAGTGGTCCCGGCCCGTGCCGTCATCTAGAACTCCCCGGAGTGGTCGAGGGGGCGCAGGCGCTCCAGTATCAGCAGGGCGGCGGCGCACACCACCATCAAGATGGTCGACAAAGCCATCGCCTGCCCGTAGTTGAGCTCTCCCGCACGCCCCAGCAGGCGTGCCACGGCGACCGGCAGGGTCGGCTGGTCCGGCCGCGCGATGAAGACCGTCGCGCCGAACTCGCCGAGCGAGACGGCGAAGGCGAAGCCCGCGGCGATCAGCAGGGCCCGCCGCACCATCGGCAGGTCGACCTCGCGCCACACCCGCCACGGCGAGGCGCCGAGCACGGCGGACGCCTCCCGCAGCCGTCCGTCGACCGCCCGCAGGACCGGCAGCATCGTCCGGACCACGAACGGCACACCCACCAGCGCCTGGGCGAGCGGCACCAGCCACCATGAGGCGCGCAGGTCGAGCGGGGGCGTGTCGAGGCTGATCAGGAATCCGAAGCCGACGGTCACCGCGGACACCCCGAGGGGCAGCATGAGCAGCGCGTCGAAGCCGCGGACGAACCGGCTGACGCAGGCCGTCCGCCCCGACGGCCCCCGCCGGAGCCGGGGGAGGGTCAGCGCGGCGGCCGCCAGCCCGCCCACCACCAGCGCGATCGCCGTGGCCGCCGCCCCGTAGGCGAGGGAGTTCCACAGGGCGTCCAGGGGTGCGACGGCGAAGGTGCTGTCGGCGGTGGCGGCGGACCGCAGCGAGGTGTAGAAGCCCGCTCCGTAGCCGTCCGGTCCGTCGAAGGACCGCTCCACGAGCACCGCGAGCGGCACGATGAGCAGGACGGTGATGACGCCGAGCGTCCCCCACAGCAGCGCCCACTGGCCGCGGCCGCGCGGCCGGTGCGCGGTCTGCGCGGCGGGCACCAGCCGCAGGGCGCTCTCCCGGCGGCGCACGGCCAGGGCGTGCAGGGCCAGCACGCCCAGCACCGCGGCGAATTGGACCATGGTGAGGACGGCGGCCGTGGGCAGATCGAGGAACTCCGCGGTCTGCCGGTAGATCTCCACCTCCAGCGTCGCGAAGGTGGGCCCGCCCAGGATCTGCACCGCCCCGAAGGACGTGAAGGTGAAGAGGAAGACCATCAGCGCGGCGGCCGCGACGGCGGGCCCCAGCGCCGGCAGCGTCACCCGCCGCCAGGCCTCGAACCGCCCGGCGCCCAGCATCCGCGCGGCCTCCTCCTGACGCGGGTCGAGCTGGGCCCAGAGCCCGCCGACGGTCCGTACGACCACCGCGTAGTTGAAGAACACGTGCGCCAGCAGGATCGCCCACACCGAGGTGTCCAGGCGCAGGCCCCACAGCTCGTCCAGCAGCCCGCCGCGCCCGACCAGCGCCAGGAAGGCCGAGCCGACGACGACGGTCGGCAGGACGAACGGCACCGCCACCACCGCCCGCAACAACTGCTTGCCGGGGAAGGCGAAGCGCGCGAACACATACGCGCCGGGCAGCGCGATCAGCAGGGTCAGCCCCGTGGAGGCCGCCGCCTGCCAGACGGTGAACCACAGCACATGGGCGATGTCCGGGTCACCGAGCACGGCGCCGAACCGGCCGAGCTGCCACTGCCCGCCGTCCTTGAGCCCCCGTCCGACGATCGCCACGACGGGATAGGCGAAGAACAACGCGAAGAAGGCGAGCGGCACCGCCATCAGGCCGAGCCGCACCGCCGTTCCCCGTACGGGCACGAGGCGCCGGGTGCGGGCTACTTCAGAACGAGCGAGGACCACTGCTTGATCCACTGTTCGCGGTTCTTGGTGATCGTCTCGGGCGGCAGCGTCGTGGGCTTGCCGATCGTGGTGCCGTACTTGGTGAACAGCTCCGGCACCTTGGCGTCCGCACGCGCCGGGTTGACGAACATCTGCAGCGGTACGTCCTCCTGGAACTCCCGGCCGGCCAGGAAGTCCAGCAGCGCCTTGCCGCCCTTGACGTTCCTCGCGCCCTTGAGCAGGCCGCCGAATTCGATCTGGCGGAAGCAGGTGCCGGTCGCGACCCCGGTGGGTGCCTCCTTCGGCGCGGGCTTCTTGCCCAGCACCTCGGCGGGCGGGCTGGAGGCGTAGGAGACCACCAGGGGCTTGTCGCCCTTGCCCTTGCCGGCCGCGGAGCCCGAGAACCGGTCGTTGTAGGCCTGTTCCCAGCCGTCGACGACCTCGACGCCGTTGGCCTTGAGCTTCTTCCAGTAGCCCTGCCAGCCGTGCTCCCCGTAGGTGGCGATGGTGCCGAGCTGGAAGGCGAGCCCCGGGGAGGAGGTGGCGGGGTTCTCCGTGACGAGCAGTCCCTTGTACCGGGGCTTGAGCAGGTCGGCGAAGCTCTTCGGCGGCGCGGTCTTGTGCCGGGCGAAGTAGTCGCGGTCGTAGTTGACGCAGATGTCGCCGTAGTCCAGCGGGGTGACGCGGTGTTCGCCCTTGTCGAGCTGCAGCGCCGCGGGCACCTTGTCCAGCCCCTTGGCGCGGTACGGGCTGAAGAGGCCCTCGTGCAGGCCGCGGGAGAGCAGGGTGTTGTCGATGCCGAAGAAGACATCGCCCTGGGGGTTGCCCTTGGACAGGATCGCCTGGTTCACGGCCTTGCCGGCGTCCCCGCCCCTGAGGATCTTGACCTTGTAGCCGCTCTCCTTCTCGAAGGCGGCCTGGACGGACCGGGAGATGTTGAACGAGTCATGGCTGACGAGCGTGACGGTCTTGGCGTCCGCGGCCCCGCCGCCCGGGTCCCCGCATGCGGCGAGCGCGGACATGCCGACCGCGGCGGCGAGCGCCGTGACGGTGATCCTGCTGATGGTGCTCACTGATTCCTCCTGGCTGGCCAGGAAGAGACGCGGCCCTGCCCGGTGTCCGCGGCCCACCGCGCCGGACGGCGCGGTGAGGGGACTTCGGGCAGGGCGCAACAGCATGAGTGACGACCGAACTTCCTACCCGGAATGACCCGGGCGAGGTTCAAGGGTCTGCGGGCACCGTAGGACTACGGCGCTTCCGCACTCTCAGCGCTGTGGCGCTCCCCTGTCGGAATGTGCATTTGTTCGATCACACGGTACCAGCGGGCGGTCAGCGTTCCGAGGCCGCGAGCTGCCCGCAGGCGCCGTCGATCTCCTGGCCGCGGGTGTCACGGACGGTCACGGGCACGCCGTGCGCCTCGATGGCCTGGACGAACGCCCGCTCGTCCTCGGGGCGCGACGCGGTCCACTTCGAACCGGGCGTCGGATTCAGCGGAATCAGGTTCACATGGACCCGCTTGCCCTTCAGCAGCCGTCCCAGCAGGTCACCGCGCCACGCCTGGTCGTTGATGTCCCGGATCAGCGCGTACTCGATCGAGATCCGCCGCCCGGACTTCTCGGCGTACTCCCAGGCCGCGTCCAGCACCTCGCGCACCTTCCAGCGCGTGTTGACGGGCACCAGGGTGTCGCGCAGCTCGTCGTCGGGCGCATGCAGCGACACGGCCAGCCGGCACTTGAAGCCCTCGTCGGCGAACCGCAGCATCGCCGGGACCAGGCCGACGGTGGAGACGGTGATGCCCCGCTGGGACAGGCCCAGCCCGTCCGGCTCGGGGTCCGTCAGCCGCCGGATCGCGCCGACCACCCGCTTGTAGTTGGCGAGCGGCTCGCCCATCCCCATGAAGACGATGTTGGACAGCCGCGCGGGACCGCCCGGCACCTCGCCGTCGCGCAGCGCACGCATCCCGTCGACGATCTGGTGCACGATCTCGGCGGTCGAGAGGTTGCGGTCCAGGCCCGCCTGGCCGGTGGCGCAGAACGGGCAGTTCATCCCGCAGCCGGCCTGCGAGGAGATGCACATGGTGACCCGGTCCGGGTAGCGCATCAGCACGGACTCGACGAGCGTGCCGTCGTGCAGCTTCCACAGGGTCTTGCGCGTGGTGTCGTCGTCGCACGAGATGTGCCGGACGACCTTCATCAGATCCGGCAGCAGCTCGGTCGCCAGCTTCTCGCGCGCCGCCGCTGGGATGTCGGTCCACTGCGCCGGGTCGTGCGCATAGCGGGCGAAGTAGTGCTGCGACAGCTGCTTGGCGCGAAACGGCTTCTCCCCGATCGCGGCCACCGCTTCACGACGCTCGACGGGGCTGAGATCGGCAAGGTGCCGCGGGGGCTTCTTGGCCCCGCGCGGCGCGACGAAAGTGAGTTCTCCGGGTGCAGGCATGGTGCGTCCAGTGTGGCAGATCATCTTGGGGCGCCCTGGTCGGAGCCGGTGAGCGGGCAGTCACCCCCTGTGGTCCCGCGTCCTGTCTGTTGGCCCCTGGTCCGCCGTGCCCTGCCCCTCCCACTATGCGCTCGGTTCATCGGGCCCTCCCGAGCAGCGTCACGCCGGGGTCGCGCCGGATCAACGCCTCGGTCATGGCCGGTTTCCCAGGCTGGGGGTACGTAGCAATTCCCTCGAGGAGGCATCATGGCGACGGGCATCCGGAAGCATCTTCCCCGCGTGATCGGAGCGTCCCTCCTGGCCGCGGTCATGGCCGGCACGGCAGGCGTGATGGACGTGGCGGCGGCACCGCAGACGACGAAGAGTGCGACAACAAAGCCGGACACGAGGCCGAACATCATCTGCAAGTTCATCCGCGACAGCTCGGGCAGGGTCCTCCTGGTGAACGTCAGGACCGGCAGGCTCGTCAGGAACCCGAGGCTCTGCGGCTTCGGTGGCGGGGTCGGCGGCGGGAGCACGACCGGCGCCACGACCACGGGCGCGACCAGCACCACGACCGGCGCCAGCGTCACGACGGGTGCCACGACCACAGGCGCCACCACGACCACGACCGGCGCCAGCGTCACGACGGGTGCCACGACGACGGGCGCCACCACGACGACCGGCGCCGGTACCACTCCGGGCGGGGGCACGGCTCCGCCGAGCACCACGGCACCGCCCAGCACCACCGCTCCGCCCAGCACCACCGCTCCGCCCAGCACCACGGCACCGCCCAGCACCACCGCTCCGCCCAGCACCACGGCACCGCC
>Ga0207426_1002299_pt1 | contig 12590 bp, 24 predicted proteins | sample AraplaMF_Cvi_mMS_FD_184265 | JGI IMG/M metagenome (GOLD analysis project Ga0207426, IMG submission 184265) | Arabidopsis root microbial communities from the University of North Carolina, USA - plate scrape MF_Cvi_mMS (SPAdes) (version 2) | ecosystem: Host-associated > Plants > Roots > Endosphere...
TAGTGAATGCCTTCAGATAGGCGGCGCGTCCTTCGAGGGTCTCGTTCACGATGAACTGCAAAAATCTGCGCCCGCGATCGGGGAGAATGAAGTCTGGGCTCGACAGTATGCGGTCCAACTGTTCTCGGACCTCGCCGGGAGAGGGGTGCGAGTGTACGCTTGCGGGTTGACTTCTCATCGGGCTCCTTTCGACAAGTGCACAACTAGAAGAATATATAAATGACAGATTACCGACATGTAGTTACATGGCAATTAACTTTATTAAGATGACCCAAAAAAAGCCTCGCTAATTCACGGGTGGGGTTAGAACGGGCACGGAAACAGAACATACCGTAATTTACTTCCGTGGCGGCCCGCGGTTGCTACATTGTTATTGGGTAGAGGATCGCCATTGGGGAACGATTGGATGGAGAAGGACGGCTGCCGTGCGACCGCGCAATCTGGATTGCGTCGGTTGATGCTCAAGCTGCCTGCGCAACGCCAACTGCTCCAGAAACTGCCCGCGTCCAGCTCATGGCGGTTCTTTTGCAATCTTCTTGAAGCCTACGATGAGGGTTGCGTCGCACTGGAAGCCTTCCGGCGTGACGGTGCTGACCGCTTTTATATCGAGGAGTACGAGACGATGGTCGCTGAATTGGAAGCTGATATCGTCCGAGACCTCGAGCGGGTTATCCTTTGGCCTAACCACTGCCGAACGCGCATGTTGTTGGCTGGGGTCACAGAAAAAGGCCTCCCAACAATTCCAAAGGTGTGGCCGCTAAAGCGCCGCAACGCTGCTTAGCCTTGAATGTGATGATTGCTCTGCGGGCACGGCATTGCGCAGTGTTGATAAGGTAAAATACGCCCGCGTAATATTTAGTGCACAGTTCCCGAATATCTGTGGGAAGACCTGAAAGCTAACTCTAACCAAAAGGCTCTTTGCGACGCCGAGGCATAACAGTTCCGTTGTCGCTAGCCGCCGCAAACGCCAAGCTGATTGACTCACATCACGCGGTTTTTCACGAGGAATTGCATGCTGGTCGTATCCATATGCGAAGGTGAAGGTGAGCGAAACTTCGCTTGTACCGGACTAACTTTCGAAGATGAATTTGTGTTCATAGTTTCCTACGGAGTAACCTATCGATTTCGGACTGTCGAAATTATGGAAATTGTCCCGGTCTATAACCCTGAAGCGCGTCAGAGCGTCGGGTTTTCACCATGCAACCCATAACGGCCAAGAGCATATCATGGGGAGCAACCATGGGAGAACGAGATTCTCCGCGAAGCCCTGTCCAAAGCCCAGTCAAAAAAACCGATATCGCGGCCGATCTTGTTGCCGAAGGACGGGTCTTGAACCGGCCACCTCGGTCCTTCGTTTGATCTCTCCATTGAGGCGCTCAATCGGGTTCGTGCTGTGAAGCTTGGTCCAGTGTTGCTTGGGAAAGGTCATGTAGGCGAGCACATCTTCCTCAACACTATCAATGAGGCCAGCAAGGTTCGGCACTTTCGGCCTGATCTGATCGGCGACGTTGCGCCATTGTTGGCGGAAAAAGCCGATGACCACCGCTATCGACCTACACCACCTCTCGGGACATCATCCGCCGCTCGTCATTTAGACTCGCCTAATAGATCATACGGACCGTTGAAGAGCAGTTGACTCTAGCGGGGTACGCGTCGCCGGTAAGCGTAGCGAGGGCGCCAAGAAAGCCGTGCCGCCATTGAAGGCGGATCTACTGCCGCTCTCTCGGCCAGGCCAAAGGCAGCCTTGCGATTCGCACGACCTGGCCCAGCGTTGGGGTTAGGGGCTCGACAGTCGTGGGTTGGTGTCCAGAGATGCCAACCTCATAACGCGCGCTCGTGCGCCTACCGACGGGCATCGTATGAGCCGCCATTGGGTTTTGCTGCAGCCTCTGCGAGCTTTTCACGAGCAAGGCGCTGGAGTTCTTCTTCGTCGTGTGTGCCTTGTTGCCACAGCGATGTTAGTAGAATCGCGATTTCAGCGACTGCTCTTCGGTCTCGCTCGACACCGTTCTCGCGGCACAACGTCTTCAGCGCGAGTTTGATGGTGGAGGAATCAGGAACCATTTGCAGGTCTATGCCCATCGGTTACTTGCCTCCCGAGAGCTCCAGCATCGCGATAGTTCTATGGACATCGCCCTCACTATTAGACCCACTAGTTTTCTCGGCCTACACTGTGCTCGTGCGCAAAAGGACTTTCCTGGTCGGCGGGACCGGGAAAGCCCTTGATCTTTCGCCGCGCGGGTCTCCGGCTGTGCGACTCGGATCAACCAGAGATTGCCTGATATTATTCGCCGAAGAAATCAGACTGAAGCCTGAATCTCGTTGGGACTTGGTCTGACTAGTGGAAGGCGCTATCCTTCGGCCAATTGAGTGTAGCGGCGCAAAGTCACGGTCTAGGGACCGATGTTACCACTCCCCGCACGATAGGGTTGCCATCCACTTTTATTTTGCAAACTGCCTCTGCTCTCTCCCCTGGCCGGTTTCGCTCTTTCAAGGTGACGGCGACTTGCTCTTGTTCTTCCTTGCTAGGGGGATAGCAAAACGACCATGCGTCGCTGAGATAGAATGGAACCTCCGACGGCAGCCCCAAATAGCGTCGAGTTTCTCTCTCGTTGGGTACATCAACCATGATCGCACGGAATCCGCTTGGGTAGGAAAGTGAAAATGCACCCTCGGGCATCGGTGGTCTTGTGAAGTACCCCGCGCGGTATTCGTAATATGCCAGATAAGCTGCGCCCGCGACGATAGCCGTAACTATAATTCGGTCTTTCCACTTCCCCATCTGCCCCGCCCAATTTCCCCGCGCAGCTTTCAACAAGGCGACGAGCCCCCCACGACCTACGTCTTGATTCCATTATATTCGAGAAGGCGATCATAATACTCCTCGGCCCTTCGCATAGCCCGGCATTCCTCAAAGGCAAAAAGAAACCCCGCGAATTGGCGGGGCCCTTGAGGTGGAATTAAGAGGACGCACCAGAGTAGGCGCAAGAGCTGCGCTAGCGTAGAAGCCGCATTCGTCAACAAAGAGCCCCGGCGGGTGCAGGCGATCGGGACACGCTGCGAGGCTACAACCCTAGGCGAGCCGGAATACTACGCTTGCATCAAGCCCCGCCGCAAGGAATGCGGACTGGGCTTCTCCCTGGGTTGCTGTGCCTGCCACTGTACCAGCGCAGGCCTGCATTGCCGAGAAGAAGGCGCGGCCGTTTGTCACCGGCCAATTCGTAAAGATCATATCAAGGGCTTCTTCTGCCGATGCAACAGTATGCAGCACGCGGTTGCGTTCAACGACTAAGACCAGCCAACCCGGTGTCGACACAAGGTCTCCGATTCCGCTTTCCAGGGATACGCACTGATGGATAGCGCGGTTACTCTATAAACTCCGCCCGTGACACGTTGTTCCCATTATTCCACGGGAAGACGAAGCAGGAGCAATTCCAGCAACTCTCGGGGCGCGAGCGTCGAGTTCGACGCCATAAGCTCTATGGCGACATTTGCGGCGGCTTGCGCCTGGATGCTTTCAGGATCGGTGATGGCTCAGGGGCACGCGGCGTAATCGCAGTGGCAGTTACGAGGCCGGCAAATTCGACGGCCACTCCGCCATGCCGTCCGAACGAACCTGGGCAACCCTGCGATACGTGTAACAAACACGATGCTACTTGTATAAGAGGTCTTGTGGTGCTCTCCTTCGGCCGCTGTCCTATCGTTGGGAGAAGACCATGCCGAACATGATGAAAGCAGCGGTTGTCCGCGATTTCAATAAGCCACTGGTTATTGAGCAAATGCCGATACCAGACCCTGCGGATGATCAGATACTGGTGCGTTTCGCTGCGACAGGCGTCTGCCATACTGATCTTCACGCCGCCCGTGGGGATTGGCCCGTCAAACCAAGTCCACCGTTCATCCCAGGCCACGAAGGCGTTGGATATGTCGCCAAGGCCGGTCGGTCGGTGAAGCGGTTGAAGGAGGGCGACCGGGTCGGCGTTCCGTGGCTCCATACTGCTTGCGGATACTGCTCTCATTGCCGGACGGGTTGGGAAACGTTGTGCGGAAGCCAGCAGAACACGGGCTATTCTGTCAATGGCTCCTTTGCCGAATACGGCCTCGCGGACCCCGACTTTGTCGGCATCCTCCCTGACAAACTCGATTTCGGCCCGGCAGCGCCGGTCCTGTGTGCTGGCGTTACCGTGTACAAGGGCCTCAAGGAAACCGAAGTGAACCCTGGCGAGTGGGTAATGATCTCAGGCATCGGTGGCCTTGGACACATGGCCGTCCAATATGCAAAAGCGATGGGAATGCACGTCGTTGCCGTCGACGTTTCAGAAAGCAAGCTCACTCTTGCGAGCCAACTTGGGGCGGATGTGACGGTCGATGCACGGGAGCCCGATGCAGTTGCCAGGGTCCAAAAAGAAGTCGGCGGGGTGCATGGCGCGTTGGTGACTGCTGTGTCTCCGAAGGCTATGGAGCAGGCTTTCCACATGCTGCGTTCCAAAGGGACGATGTCGCTCGTCGGACTGCCGCCGTCCATGATCAGCCTTCCCGTCTTCGACACGGTTCTCAAGCGCATCACGGTGAGAGGCTCGATCGTCGGCACACGCCAGGACCTTGAGGAATCCATCGGCTTTGCCGCCGACGGGAAGGTGGCGTCCCACTTCAGTTGGGACAAGCTTGAGAACATCAACGACATTTTCGCGCGCATGGAGGAAGGCAAGATCGACGGCCGGGTCGTCATCGACCTCCAGTAGCCCGTTAGCGAACACAAGGAGAAGTGCAATGCAGGGCTCCATGACCAGACGCACGCTTATGCGGTTCGCAGGCGCAGCCGCCACAGTCGCGACGACATCAAACCTGATCATGTCCGCGGCACGTGCAGACACGATCAGCGGGGACATGTACTGGGAACTCGTCCGCCACCAGTTCATCTTCCCGGAGACAGCAATTCCGATGAACAGCGCGAACCTTTGCCCGTCCTTCGAGTCTGTGGCATCAAAGGTGGCAGAATTGACCCGCGTCGTGGACTACGACGTTTCGTTGAATAACCGGGCGCAGTTCAACGACCGGCTCTCCAGTTCCCGAATGAAGGTCGCTGTCCAGATCGGAGCCGATCCGGATGAAATCGCCCTGGTTCGAAACACCTCCGAGGCTAACAGCGTCATCACCAACGGTCTCGACTTCAAGTCGGGAGACGAGGTAGTCATTTGGGATCAGAACCACGTCACGAACAACGAGGCGTGGGATATCCGGGCCAGGCGGTTTGGCCTGAAGGTCGTGCGCGTGGCATTGCCGCGACTACCCGAGAGTGACGAACAAATCGTCGAGCTGTTCTCCAAGGTCTGCACCGACCGAACGAAGGCCGTCAGCTTCACCGAATGCTCCAACGTGAGCGGACTGAAGCTTCCGGCCAAGAAAATTGTGGCGATGGCTCGCGAGAAGGGCATTCATTGTCATGTCCGACGGGGCTCAGAGCTGGGGCGCGTCGGCGCTCAACCTGCACGACATGGGATGCGACACCTTCTCGGCCAGCGCACACAAGTGGTTCATGGGTCCGAAGGAGGTCGGTATCCTCTATGTGCGCAAAGGACGCGCCGGCGGAATATGGCCAAACACGATCGGCTACACTGGAGAGATTAAGGTCGAACTCGACCTCGACAACGCAAAGAAGTTTGAAACGCTCGGACAACGCGATGATGCGGCCATCGCAGCGATTGCGGACACTGCGGATATTCACACTCAGATCGGCCCGCGGCGTGTAGAAGCCCGCATAGTGGAACTCGCGAGCCAACTAAAGCAGGGATTAAAGGATCTCGGGGCTACCCTTGTCACTCCGGAAAATCCGGCGATGAGCGGCGGGGTTGTTGTGATAGAGGTTCCGAAGGAAAACCAAAAAACGGTGGTCGACACCCTTTATTCAAAATTCGGGATGGCAGCCTCTTCCAGCGGCGGGTTACGATTTTGCCCCCACATTTACAATACACAGGCCCACATCCAACGTGCTCTCGACGGAGTAGCCTCGATGCGTGACCTTGTAAAAACCTGACGGATAGCGGCATCTACTTACCCTCAGTACACCGGACATGATCCAGCAGCACTGCGGCGGTTTTTGCCACAGGACAAGGCGGCGTTGGCAGCGCGCATTTTAAACGAGGTTTGGCAAGCGGCCTAATGAGAATCGCTGTGCTGCAAAACGGGTGGCAGCGGGTCGGTTAGCTCCAGCTAGCCGATCGCGCTCGTTCCGCACGACCTTAGTACTCGGTCTGAAGGGAATCGAACCGGCGTCACTCAAGTCAACCGACGGGAACACCTGGAAATCAATCTTTCTGGCGTAGGCTCTATTGTGGAACTCGCCAAAAGCCGGCCCAGCGTCATCACCTTCCCCAGACGGCGGTGCCCGTGGGCAAGGTCAGATTGACTGCCGCCACCGATAGACAAGTGAAACGAATCTGTTGGAATGGCGGTCAGCGCGGCTCTCGACGCCGACCCGAATTCTTCGGCGCAGGCCGTCGAACATTGCGAAATCGCTCGGACCAGCTGGGTCTGAAGATGCCGTGCCATTTCTGCAATCACCTCTTGGGAAAGAAGAGGCCACCGACAAGAAGCTCATGCAGCTTGCTCAAAGTCGGCAAGCTCCAAGCAAAGGCCGTCCTCGGGCGGCCTTTGTGCTTGAATGGAATGGCTGGTTCCAACGCTATTTGGTCGGGTTTGAACCGACGACGTTAGTGAATCGATGCGGACGTCGGCGCGTTCACCTTCGTCGAACAGATCCCAACGTATGTTCCGATGAGGGAGGCCGCGATGGCGTCAACCGTCAGGTATCCGTCGTGATAAAGGTCGATCGCCGCGTTGCAGAGGACCTGGGAGGCATGATTTTCAGGTGACTCTGCGTAGAAACGGTACCAAGCTTGGACAGCTTCCGACATCAATCGGAAGCCAGTTTCGTGCTTTTCCATGAACATCTCCTTGCGCAGAAAGTAAGCTTCTGCGCAACGGTGTCAACTTCGCCGGCTGTTCGCCTTGGCCCACGAATTATGTCACATTCCCTTGCTGTTGTTGGACCGCAATTATCATTCTCTGTGAGTTTTATCTCGCGATAATATTTCGTGCCGCTTCTATCAAACAATGGCAATTGGTGCTATTCAGGCCGCATCAAGCGCTGCGCCCGCAGAAAGATCCCATGACATACCGCCGTTTTGCGACCGCGTCGTCCTCCGACGCGCCGAAGATGATAACCCGATACGAGGGCGGGATTTCCGATACCGCATAGGAAAAATCTCAGGAAGGCGGTGATGTCACTGATCACGCCTCATGACCAAAGCGGAAAGCTGGACTCAATTGAGAGGATCGAACCAATGGCCAAAGGACAAATGCGGAGCAACCGCGAGACGCGCAAGCCTAAACAGGAAAAGGCGCCTGTGAGGGTTGCGGCGACCTTCGCCAATCAGAAAAAGGACGCCACGAAAAAGAGCCTGCAGGGCGGCAAGCACGAGAGATGAAGCCAAAAGGAAACGCGCCAAGCGGCCGCGCAGCATTTATCAAGCGAGCGTCCCTACGACAACATTCAGAACCTCAGGAGATCCAGCAGCGATGAACTCTTTTCATCCAATCTATCGCTTCGACTACCCGCTTTTCCTCATCAAATCCGCCGTTTTGATCGCACTTGCCTTCTCTTCATTCATTGCCATTGGTGGAACTGTTCTTTGACCAGGCCCCTCCACCGCGATCAAAGCCCACCCCTGTCCGATGAAAAGGCTTGGCTCAAAATCCTCGCCATGTATCGCCAGCCGCATCTCAGACGCAGCGTTTTCGAACTTGCAGTAACGGCCATTCCATTTGCGTTCTGCTGGGCTGGTGCCTTGGCGGCGGTTCACTACGGCTACTGGGCCGGGCTAGTTCTGATTGTTCCCGCAGCCGCCTTTCTGCTTCGCTTGTTCATGATCCAGCACGATTGCGGCCACGGCTCCTTCTTTGCGCGTCGCCGTATCGACGACTGGACGGGCCGCGTGATCGGCGTCCTGACACTTACGCCCTATGATTACTGGCGCCGGGCGCATGCGGAGCATCATGCCTTGGCGGGAAATCTCGAGGGGCGCGGCGTTGGCGATATAACAACGCTAACGGTATCGGAGTATGACCGCCGTTCCTGGATTGGTCGGCTCAGCTATCGCCTGTATAGGCATCCAGCAATCATGTTTGGCATCGGCCCCGCATGGCTGTTCCTGTTCAAGCAGCGGCTACCCTTCGGCATGATGCGATCCGGTTCCTTGCCTTGGATATCCACCATGGCGACAAATCTGGCGATCGCGCTCAGCTCCGCGATATTGATATGGGCAATCGGAATCCTGCCCTTCCTGCTGGTGCATTTGCCCGTCGCCCTACTGGCCGCAACAGCGGGCATCTGGCTCTTCTACGTGCAACACCAGTTTGAAGAAACCCATTGGTCGAGAGAACCGGAATGGCAATTTCCACATGCGGCCCTTCATGGTGCATCGCACTACGACCTGCCGTTGGCTCTTCGCTGGATCACGGGCAACATCGGTATCCATCACGTTCACCACCTGTCGAGTAGGGTCCCCTATTACAGGCTTCCGGAAGTATTGAGAGACCACCCGGCATTGGCCGGTATTGGCCGCATCACCATGATGCAGAGCCTGCGCTGTGTAAAACTGGTTTTGTGGGATGAGCACAGGCGACGCCTGATCTCATTTCGAGACGCCGCGCAGCTGCGTCAGCCACAGTAGTCTCGTTCGTCAAACAGCAATCTGGCGTTCGGAGCAGTTCAGCCGTCAGATTGTGGCACCGAAGGCTGACCCCTCGTTATACGAGCGTAAGCCTTTGATCTACAGACAGAAAATTGAAATGGGGCGGGGTCAGGATCGGGGCCGATGATGACCCCTCCTATGGCCGACGAACGTTCGGCGAGGTTGTCACCTTTAAGCTGGGGCATGGTCGCGCTGGGGATGAAGAAACAATCTGGGTTCAAAAGGAGGATGTCGCCGAATGGCGAAGCACCCGTTCCACCCGATAGCAGGGCTACTAGCCTCCGGTTCCGTCGCGTGACCTGCGCTGCCCCTCGATACATCTCAAAAATGTAATGTATCGCGCCGTTAGTGCGCCCCCGTCGCCCATTGCCCGGTGCACGTCTAAGGCTAATCGCGAAAAGAACCTTAGACCTGCCAGCTAGAAACCAAATTTAGCCCGCGCGGTCTGACAAGCATCATCACCAGGAACACAAGCTCGGCAAACATCCGGCCGAACTTCATAGACAAGGCATGCCGTGCTTATGCCTACTTCACCCGCCAGCGCGGAACATCGCGAGCCTTCGCAGCGCATCCCGCCTTGGTCAGCTGCCACATAGTAGCCGGGGACCAAATCCAGATCGTCATCGGCTTCCGTGGTGAACCTGGGCCACTCGGATGAGTATGAGCAGCACGCTCCGCAGCTTTGGCAACCGACTTCGTCGATAAACGCCACGCTCGCCCTCGTCGCGCGAGGGAGATTTCTGTGCTTCACTTGTGCTTCAGAAGCCAAAGCTTGCCCGCCATGGTAATTCCGTGAGGCGAATGCGCCGCACCATCGGATCGATCGAGAGTGCGAAGGAGGTCAAGTTCCGTAAGCCGCTCCACCGTCGCCGTTGTGACCGACTTCACCTTGATTGGACGCTCTTTGAACCGGTCTGACTTCGCGAAAGTGATGGTAGCGTTAAGATGTGTCCAGGACTTGCCATCTTGGGAATGCAAGTCGCCATCCTTCGCAAGCTTCAAGGCTTTAACGTGAGACGGCGTCAACTCCACCGAAATGGCTTGGGAATTTGCGCTGAATTTCTCTTTTGTAATCAGAAACGGTCTCCTTTAATTTCCTTGGCTCCCAGATCCTTGTAATTTCGCCCTTAGCTTTAGCGTGCCTAAACCGCAGCATGGAACCGGACATAAATCCGGCTCCACTGTGCTTCCATCTCATCTCCGTGCCAGTACATCCGTGGTCAGGGAGGCGAAAGGTTAGGCTGCCCGCGTTCTAAGTCTTACTTTTTCTGGACTGCTCTACGACAGGCTGCGCCAGTCTGAGCGCCCTGAGCTTTTGCGTTTTCTTTTCGCGTTCCGCCACTTCGGCTTCGAGAATATTGCGAACTGTCGCATTCATCTGCGTCGCTTTCGCGTCGGCAGAAAGTTTGGCAGGGTTGAAAAACGCGTCTTTCGTGATGGTCATGATCTCACTCCCATTAAGGCTACCTCTCCAGCAGGCGATCAGGCTTTGCGGGAATTTCTACGGCTACCGTCGGACTTGCCTTTGGCAGACGATGTCTTCGCATCGTACGCTTGGCCGAAATTCGTTCCGCCAAGGTGACCGCCGCCACTGGTGTTCTTCACCTGGCGGAGGGCCCGCTGTATTTGCCGGTCGGCATTTGTCTTTTTCATTCGATCACTATCTCTGAAAACGAGGAAAGGAAGGGAGTCCCGACTTTTGAAATGTTCGGTCGATGCCAGTACATCCCTGGCAAAAGACCGATGGTTTCTTTAGGCGGCTTGGAGGTTTTCAGCGGCGCTCTTGCCCGAACGGGTATCCTCGACGACGTCGAAGCTGAGCTTCTGGCCTTCAGACAGGAAACTCATCCCTGAGCGCTCGACGGCGGAAATGTGAACGAAGATGTCCTTGCTGCCGTCCGTAGGCTGGATAAAGCCGAAGCCTTTAGTGGTGTTGAAAAACTTAACGATACCTGTGTTCACGACGATTATCCTTTTCAATCGCACGAGTAGTTGCTGCCCGACGAGAGCCGTCGGCAGTCAATGATCGATGTCTGTAAGAAAAGGTTCGCCAGCTGCGTCATATAACGCAAAGCAAAGCTCAAAAAGCAAAAGTCGATGCGCTATATATAATGAGCAATACGTCGTAATCAAGACGAGAGACCCCGCCCCCAATTTCTCTGTGATGTTCGAAAGCCTTCGGCGGCTTCAAAGGAAAACGTAGACGTGCTTTCTGATGCCACGCTGCGAGATCGCTGAATTTCCTTGAAGGAGCGCAATACAGCTCCTGCCAAAGCCTATGCGGCGCAATTCGGCCAAGACGTAATTCGGGTGCCCTTGTACATCCCCTGGTTTGGGGGCAGGCCAAATCCGGCGTCGAGAGTGTGACGGGCGATTCCGGGGTTTGCTTTTTCGCTCTGGCCGCTATCGGCGATCATTCCAAGTGCGCCGCACGGTATTCATCCGCCAGCCAGCCCTAGGCCATCGCCTCGATTTCGAGGGAAGCACAGTGGACGGTCGGACGCGTTTCGCTCGGCTATCGTCTACGACGCTGGCCCCTGGCGATCTGGCGCAGCATACTTTGACCCGCCGCCAGCATCTCGACGTGGAAGGTTGCGAGCGCCGCGATGAGCGAGAGGACGGCACCCGCAAACAACAAATCATCATCAAAAGTCTCGCTGAAAATTGACCGCGCTCGTTCGGGTATCAACGGAATTCTTGCAACAGAGCCCTAATTTTGCTCACGACCGGCTTTTCTGCCGAACCGCGCACCTTCGCGTGGAGGAAGACGGCGCTCAGTCGGCCGATCATCGAAAAGTTATTATCAGTCTAAAGCAAAATGAAAACCAGGACGGTGACACCGGTAAACATCCCAAACCCGAGCCCGATCTTGTTGGCCTTGGCTTGTGCCCTACGCTGCATGATTCGGCGTTGCGCTGTCTTGATCCGCCCATTCACCAATTGCTCCGCCTCGTCGTAGCGCCGCCTCTGCTCCTTAGCCAGTTCCTCGCGGACTTCCGGCGTGTCCTCCGGTATCAATTTGATACGGGCCGTGTAGCCCAGGGCTTTGCGACATTCGACGTCGGCAAGAGCCTCTCTCATGGTGTCAAAGACGCCTTCGATCACGTAATCGACCATTATAAAGTATTTCATGGCTCCGTCCCCTGCGCCCCGCTACATCTTAGACCTCCGCCGGCTTTTGAGCCACTATGGCGCTTGGAGTGGTCTGCGAACGCGAGGAACAGACCAGCCAGAAAGTTCCGGGGAAACACCGCCGGTCGTAATCGAAAAATTCCCTGTTCAGCTCGCTGGAATTTGCTATGTCTCTACAGGTACGACAGGAATAACGATCCTTCGATGGGACTTCCGACATGGACCAAGAAATCCATCCTGCCGCGATTGAGCACCTGCCAGTCTTCATCACCGCACCTGGGCAGACCGACTATCTTTTCGTGGCGGTCGCTATCTTTCTCCTGGTCATGGTCCTCGTTATTGGCAATCTCTATTTTCAGCTACATGCGCTTCCAGAGCGAATGGCGCATAAGACCAGCAAGATCCAACTGGAAATCGTGGCGGTGCTGGGTTTGATCTCGTTGTTCACGCACAACCATCTTTTCTGGATTGCCGGTCTCTTGCTGGCTTTCATCGAATTTCCGGACTTCTCGACACCGCTCTACTCTATTGCCCGGTCGCTCGGGAAACTTTCCGGCCGTGACGTCCAGTCGACAGGAGACCCAGCGCTGGTTCGAGAAGAACCGATCGTGTCAGAATCGAAGGTGGACTCCCACGGAGAGGGCATCTGAGCCATGTTCGAACTACTCCTGTGTTCCCTGCTGACGATCGTTCCAGACTATCTCT
>Ga0207426_1002302_pt1 | contig 12561 bp, 13 predicted proteins | sample AraplaMF_Cvi_mMS_FD_184265 | JGI IMG/M metagenome (GOLD analysis project Ga0207426, IMG submission 184265) | Arabidopsis root microbial communities from the University of North Carolina, USA - plate scrape MF_Cvi_mMS (SPAdes) (version 2) | ecosystem: Host-associated > Plants > Roots > Endosphere...
TTCAAGAGTACATCCTGCGTTCCTGGTCGCTCGTGAAGATGGGCACCACCGCGAACCAGAAGAAGCTGTTCTTCAACCTGCGCAAGGCGAAGAGCAAGATCAACGCGCTGGACGAGGGCGATCTTCGCCCCGACCAGGTGAAGATCATTGCCAAGCGTCTCGGCGTGACCGATCAGGACGTGATCGACATGAACCGCCGCCTCGGTGGCGACGCGTCGCTCAACGCCCCGATCCGCGACGACGGCGAAGCCGGCGAATGGCAGGACTGGCTGGTCGACAACACGCCCAACCAGGAAGCCTTGATGGCGGAGCACGAGGAGTATGATCACCGCCGTGACGCGCTGAACGGCGCGATGGGCGTGCTCAACCCGCGCGAACGTCGCATCTTCGAGGCCCGTCGCCTCGCCGATGAGCCGATGACGCTGGAAGACCTTGCCGCCGAGTTCGGCGTGTCGCGCGAGCGCGTCCGCCAGATCGAGGTCCGCGCCTTCGAGAAGGTGCAGTCCGCGGTCAAGGGCACGATTGCGAGGCAGGAACAGGCCGCGCTGGAAGCCGCGCACTAAGTGCGAGGCTTGCCGCGGTAAGAATTGGCGGATCGACAAAGACGAAAAGCCGGCGGCAACGCCGGCTTTTTTGTTTTGAAGTGAGGCGAGAGCCGAGCGGTGATGTCCCTTCCCCCCTTGCGGGGGAAGGTGGCGCGAAGCGCCGGATGAGGGGTTGTCTCCACAAGTTCGCTGCAAGAGATGTGCGCGCGGAGAGAACCCCTCACCCGTCTGCGCTACGCGCAGCCACCCTCTCCCGCAAGGGGAGAGGGCGTAGCGGAGTCTACTGAAAGAGCAGCCTTCAATAAAACGCGCGAAAATAATCCGCGAACGATTCCGGCTCGACCTGATCCTCCAGTTGCGCCGGGGTCTCGTCGAGCACCGCGCTCGCCTGCGTCTTGTAATCGGCGGAGACGACGTCGGGCTGGTCGGGGCCGCTTCTGAGCATGCCGCGATAGGCCTCATAGGCGGCCTGCGTGCCGACGAAGATGCAGACGCAATGCAGCGGCTCGGCGTAGAGGTAGCGCGCGTCGCCGCCGTTCCGGTGCACCACGAAGCGATGCGGCGGCAATGCGCGCAACGCTTTCTGCCCCGCCGCGTCATTGGCGACCTGCACGCGGAAGCCGGCGGAGGCGAGATAAAAACTGTTCTTGTCGAGGAAGGGCTTGCTCGGCGTCTCCAGCGCCACCAGCAGCGACGTACACAGCGACAGCACGATCGCCGGCATCACGCCAAACGCGCGCAAGCCGCGCCGCGATGTGCGGGCAAGCCCGACGCATACCGTGCTGCCGGATGAGACGGCCATCACATTCCCCTCCCCTTCGCTGCCGTGGAACGAGCTTGCCTTGAACCCGCGCGTCCGGTCAACCGACCCAGAAAGACCGGGCCGACAACATCGAGCGAGTGGACGCGCCGTGTCGATCATCCTGCAATCCACCGTCGGCGGCTTTTCCGGCCAGTTCATGCGCAAGCTGCCGCTGGTCGAGCAGACGATGCGCGAGCACGGGCTCGAGCCGTCCGAATTCGTGATCTCCAAGGATTATGCGGGCACCGCGACGATCCCGCTGATGGGGCCGTTCTTCTTCAGCTACAGCGTCTATTTCGGCGAGGAGACATTCACCGTCACCGAGCCGAACGACATGGTGTTCCTGGACTACTTCCTCAAGCGCGTGCTCGCTGCGGACGGCCCGCCGGAAGTGCCGCGACGGCCGGGCCTGATCCGGCGGCTGTTCAGTTGGATGGCGCAGCCGGTGTGAGAGTGCGGTCGATGCGTCCCGGTCATCACGCTTGTCGCGGCACCCCGGCTGGTGTATGTGCTGCGGCCCCGGCGCAATAGCGCGCCGCTTTGTTCACGCTCTTCGAGGGAGGCGGCATGAAGTTGAGATCGACACGTTCCGACCGCCGCCGCCCACAGGTCGCCGGCAGCCGGCCATGAGCTGAACGCCGCTTCGCGGCTGTTCTTTCATTCATTCAATCTGAATACGAGGGGCGTGACGCAACGGCGTCGCGCCGTGTCGTCATGTATTTGCGGTTCGTTACACCGCTCATCCACCCGCGCAGCCGTGTGGAGAGCGGCTTCTTTCGTGCGTCCTGGTATCTCGACCGGACCAACTGCCCCGACTGGATTCGGCACGAGCTATCGGACCAGTTCACCTGGTTCGGGCAGCATCTGCCGCTTCCCGGGCGTATCGCGCGGCACTTCAAGCGGCGCGATACGATCTGGGGCATCTGCTGGTTCGACCCCCAGGCCCGTGAGGCGGTCAGCCGCGCGCGCTATTGCGCTTGGCTGCTCGAGGAAGGCGGCCTGCCGGTGCGTGCGATCACAACGGCGCACCAGCGTGAAGTGATCTGGCGCGACGCGCATCAGATCGTCACGAAGCCTTCGGCCAACCTCCCGAAAGCGTTCTCCTGAATGGAGGACGGCGCGCCGTTCGGCGCCGGCGGCTTCGGCCGCCGGTTGCCGGACGCGCCCGGTGGCGGATCCGAATGCCGTCTACTCCCCCCAGACCCTGGCCAGCGTCGCGAGCCAGCAGCCTTCGCAATAGCGGGCGTCCTTGTAGTCGATCCAGTTGTGCGCATAGACGTGGTCGAGCGGGATGTCGTAGCGCGCGCGCAGCACCTTCACCAGGATCTTCCATGTCGCGACCTGCGCCTCGGTCGGTCCGGTCGCGACATCGGGATAGTTGCCGGCGAACTCGACGCCGATCGAATTGTCGCGCACCACCTGGCGATGGGTCGGCCGGTTGTCGATGTACTTGTTGTCGTTGCGGTTGGCGCCGTCGCCATGGGTCGGCACCAGGTGTTCGGCGACCGCCCAATAGACCGTGCCGTCGGTCTCGACCCACACCGTGACGCCGCGGCGCGTCGGGTTCTTGGCCTGCTCGGCGGCGCCGCCGCGCGCCGAGCCCGCCGGCCCCTCGGTCTGGTGCACGATGATGTTGCGCCACGGATGGGCGCTGCGGACATCGCCCCACGGCGCGAGCCAGACGATCTTGAGGCCGGGAATGTCGGGCGTGCCGGAGGCCCGCGCGAGCTTTGCGAGCTCGGCGTCGATTGCGGCGGCTGGGGCAGTCAGGAAGAGTGCGGCGAGAATGGCCGCGAGCAGGCGAGACATCATCATGCGGGTCCAATAAGCGGACCCGATCGTAGCAGGCTTTAGGCGAATGTGCGCTTGCCGACGGCCGGGCCAAACGGCTCCGGCAAGAGCGGCGGGGCCGGATCGTAGACCGCGAAATCGTTCTTGCCGTTCTTCTTGGCGGCATAGAGGGCGTGGTCGGCGTGGGCGATGAGGCGGTCCGGGAATTGGCCGACGCCGCGGTCCCACTCGGCAACGCCGATGGAGATCGCGATCGGGATGTCCTTGCCGCTGCAAGCCGCGGCATCCTGGCGGCAGACCTCGAGCACGCGGCGGGCGATCATGGCCCCCTCCCGCAGCGAGGACGACGGCAGCACGACGCAGAACTCGTCGCCGCCGGTGCGGGCGAGCATGTCGCCGGGCCGCAGGCGCGTCTGCGCCATCAGGGTGAAGTGCCTGAGGCATTCGTCGCCCGCGGCATGGCCGTGGGTGTCGTTGATGGTCTTGAAGCCGTCGAGATCGATCACCAGCAGCGAGAACGGCTCGCCGCTGCGCTCCGAACGGGCGCATTCCTCGGACAGGCGCTGCAGCAGATGGCGCCGGTTGGCGACGCCGGTGAGATCGTCGAGCAGCGCGAGGTCGGCGACCTCGCCCCGCAAGCGGTCCATCGCCATCAGCAGGAAGCCGAAATTGAGCGTCATCGACAGGAACAGCAGCCCCAGCACCATGACGGCATGGGTCTGACCGGCCGCGACGGCCGAGAAATCATAGCCGAGCAGGTTGCCCGCCGTGCGCACCAGCAGGATCCCGATGATGCCGAGAATGACGATGCCCGACAGCCGCGCGCCCGGGCTGACGCGGCCCTCCTGCGGCGACAGCAGCAGATGCAGCGCCAGCATCAGCGGCAGTCCCTGACCGATCGTGTAGCTGAGCATACGCAGTTGCATGTGCTCGAAGCCGACCATGAAGAACACGACGCCGGCGAGGCTCAGACATTGCGTTGCGGTCATGAGGCGCCACGAGACCGGCCGGTCGTAGAAGCGCTGAATGCCCATGGCGGCAAAGCCGCTCGCCGCCATGACGCCGGCAGCGCCCAGCAGAAGCGGCAGGGGCGAGGTGAAGAACACGCGGACCAGGGCGGTCATGGCGCCGGCCGCGCCGACGAAGGCCGATGCCATCCAGAACCGTGCGGCGGCGAATTTCGGATAGGAGCGCGTCACATAGGCCCAGATCAGGCCGAGCGCGAGGAAGTTGACGATGAAGACCGTCCAGAGCGTCGGTACGTTCAGCATGGCGCGTGCGGCGCGCGCAGCGCGCCGCCCCCCGTCTCTGGCACCCGTCCGTCCATGACCCATCCCCGTTTTCTTGCGGAGAATGATGCGCACCTGCGCTTAATGGAATCTCACTGCGATCCTTCAAAGCGCGCCTTTGGTTTTGGATTCATGAACGGCGCGGCCACGTTGTCGGATCGTTAGGCATGCCGCCGCCACCCCCGCACCGCCTCGTTGCGACCGGCGCGAAGCGGATTCGCGCGCCAAAATCACCCAAAAACGCATCTGAGCTGTGGATAACGCGATGACACCGATGTGACAGCACAGGGCAGAGACCTGCGAATCTGCTGAGTTTGTCATCGAGGATGTTGCGAGGCTGGCCCTCCGCCGAGCATCCCTCGTGTCGCGTTTAACCATGAACCCTTGAGAGGATACTATGGCTAAGAAAGCGAAGAAGGCGGCGAAGAAGAAGGCGAAGAAGGCCAAGAAGGCGAAGAAGAAGTAACGAGGCTTCTTTTTCTTTGCCCGGGTGGAGCTCGCTCCGCCCGGGCGTCGGGAAGAGACGAGTTTGAAGGTGGCGGGCGCGAGGCCCGCTTTTTTATTGGGTGAGGTTCGCTCCGCTGCTTGTTCTCCCTCTCCCCGTTCTTACGGGGAGAGGGTGGGGTGAGGGGCCTCTCTCCACACGTGAGATCTCCGTGAGACCTGTACCCCCTCACCCGCATCCCATCTCCGATGGGATGCGACCTCTCCCCGCAAGCGGGGAGAGGTTAAGAACTTACCTTTCCGCGAACGCCAGCTTGGCGCCGAGGGCGGCGAAGCCGGCGGCAAAGCTGCGGCGCAGCCAGGCCATGACACGGGGACGGGAGATGACGCGCTCGCGCACCGAGGCGGCGGAGAAGCCGTAGACGACGAACACGGCAAAGGTCATCGCCATGAAGGCGCCGCTCAATTCCAGCATTCGCGCCAGCACATGGGCCTCGTCCGCCGCGATGAACTGCGGCAGGAACGCGAGGAAGAAGATCGACAGTTTGGGATTGAGGATGTTGATCAGGAAGCCGGTGACGACGACGCGGCCGCTGGAGCGCTCCTTGATCTCGCCCTCCACCGCCAGCGCCCCGGTTTCGCGCAGCGCCTGCCAGGACATGTAGAGCAGATAGAGCACGCCGCCCCATTTCAGCGCGGCGAAAGCGAGCGCGCTGGTGTGGAGCACGGCGGCGAGCCCGAGCATGGCCGCGACCATGTGCGGCACGATCCCGAGCGTGCAGCCAAAGGCGGCCGCGACACTGGCGCGCGAGCCGCGCGTGAGTGCTGCAGCCAGCGTATAGAGCACGCCGGTGCCGGGCGAGGCGACGACGATCAGCGAGGTGAGCAGGAAGGACCAGGACATGGCCCGACCTTATCAGTCCGCCGCGCAGCGAGAAAGCCGGACCCGGCTCTTCTGATCACGGTTTGAGTGCAGCCCTGCCTGCCAAGGCGCGAAATCCAGCACCGTCGCCGTCAATTCATCTGCGCAAGCTCGGCCTCGCGCAGCACGTCGAGCGGCGCCCAGGGCTTGGCCCAGAATTTGGCGCCGTCGGGCAAGGGCTGCCTCAGGGGGCGGCCGGAGGTGACGACGACATCGAGCCGGGGATTGCGGTCCTTGGCGACATGCGCAAGCTCGACCCCGTTCATGCGCCCCGCAAGCTGGACGTCTGTCAGCATCAAGCACAGCGCGCCGGCGCTCTTGTCCAGCACCCGCTCGGCCGCTTCGGCGCTCTCGCACTGGATGACGTCGTACCCGCTCTCTTCCAGCAGGACACACAACATCTCCCGCTGCATGATGTCGTCTTCAACGATAAGTGCGGTCGCGCGAAATGGCTTTGATTGTCCCATCGACGGCTCCAATGCTTGCCTCGATCACGGTATGTTAAAAACGGAGAGCGGCTACGGTTCGGTTTCATTTCAAAAAAATGTAAAACGTGGTTCCATCATCGGGGCCTTGACGGGGGGATTTCATGACTGCGATTCGCGGCGCCGCCGCCATTACGGGAGCCGCAAGCGGCATCGGCCGCGCGCTGGCCGTCGAGCTTGCCCAGCGCGGCTGCGACCTTGCGCTCGCCGACCGCGACGAGGCCGGGCTGAAGTCGCTCGCCGCCGAGATCGGCACGGGCCGGAAGGTCAGCGTGCATCGCGTCGACGTCAGCGAGCCCGATGACATCGCGCGTTTCGCCGGCGAGGCGATCGCAGCCCATCCCGCACTCGGCATCGTCGTCAACAATGCGGGCGTGGCGCTGCTCGGCACGTTCGAGGAGATCGACCAGGCCCAGATGGACTGGCTGTTCGACATCAATTTCTGGGGCGTGGTGCACGGCACGCGCGCCTTCCTGCCCCACCTGAAGACGCTCGGCGAGGCGCACATCGTCAACATCTCCTCGATCTTCGGCATCATCGCGCCGCCCGGGCAATCGGCCTATGCCGCGGCCAAGTTCGCGGTGCGCGGCTTCTCCGAGAGCGTGCGCCACGAGCTTGTGGTGGCGGGCAGTCCCGTCAAGCTCTCGGTGGTGCATCCCGGCGGCATCGCCACCGCGATCGCGCGCAATTCCCGCACCGGGGCCGGCGTCACCGACAATGCCCGCCGCTCGCAGATGATCGAACGGTTCGAGACCGCGGCGAAGACCACGCCGAAGGACGCGGCACTGCGCATCATCAGGGGCATCGAGAAGAACGAGCCGCGCATCCTGATCGGCAACGACGCCCGCTTCATGGACCTCCTGCAGCGCTTCCGCCCCGGGACGTATTGGGCGCCGCTGCAGCGCAAGCTGGAGAGGATGGCGAAGGGGAAGTAGCCACATGAGGGGATGGCGGCGCGGCATCCTCCGCCGTCGTCCTGGCGAAGGCCAGGACCCATAGCCACCGAGCGCAGTTTGGCGACGGCTGACAGTTACTCAGCCAATGCAAGTGGTGAGAGGCATCGCAATAATTCCTCCCTGGGGTAATGGGTCCTGGCTTTCGCCAGGACGACGATGGGGAGATCGTACACCACTCTCGCACCGTCATTGCGAGGAGCTCTTGCGACGAAGCAATCCAGACTGCCTCGGTGAACGGATTCTGGATTGCTTCGCTGCGCTCGCAATGACGGCTGGAGTTCAGCGCCCGCTCACTGCCCCGCCAGCCGATCGGCGAAATAGCCGATGGTCTTGCGATAGACCACCGCCCTGTTCCACTCGCGCATCGCCTCGAAATTGGCGGTGCCTTCGCCGTAGGGCTGGCCCATCTTGAAGCCGTTGGTGTGGAGCAGGTTCGCGGTCGAGGCGAGCACGTCGGGGATGCTGTGGCGGAGGTCGACATGGCCGTCGCCGTCGAAATCGACGCCGTACTTGATGTAGGACGACGGCAGGAACTGGGTCTGGCCGATCTCGCCGGCATAGGCGCCGATGAGGTCGCGCAGCGGCAGGTCGCCGCGCTGCACGATCTTGAGAGCGGCGAGCAACTCGCCCTGGAACAGGTCGGTGCGGCGGCAGTCATGCGCCAGCGTCGCCAGGGTGCGGATCACCGGCAGCTTGCCGATGTCGCCCTTGCCGAAATCGCTCTCCAGCCCCCAGATCGCGACCAGGATGTAGCGCGGCACGCCGAACTGCTGCTCGATACGCGAGAGCAGCGCGGCGTGGCGCTGCAGCAGCGCCTTGCCGCCGTTGATGCGGCCCGGGCCGACGCGGGTCGAGACGTACTGCTCAAAGCTCTTGTTGAAGGTGTAGCGCTGGCGCCGGTCGAAGGCGAGCACGGCGCCGTCCTGGGTGATGCCGCTGAACGCCGCGCTGGTCACGCTCCCGGAGACGCCGGCTCCTTGCGCCTCCGCGGTCATGCTGGCGACGAAACTGTTGAAGTCGCCGCCGCAACGCGCGGCCTCAGCCGTACCACCGGCCAGCGACAGGACGACGGCGGTGGCGAGAAGCGATCTCAACATGCGGGGAAATCCTCTGAAAATATGCGCGAAGGGGACGCGGATCATGCCCGGGAACCGGATTCGCGTCAAAGCGGCAAAACCTCGCCAGAACCGATCATGCGCGGGATGCGACTAAGGAGCAGCGCTCCCCTGAACCCCAACGCCGAGATCACGCCCATGCCGCACCGGATGCCCGGATTGCCTGTCCTCGTCGCCCTCTTCGTTCTGCCCGCAGCCACCGCCTTCGCGCAGACGCGCGATGTCGCGGGCGCCCGCGACTATCCCGGCATCGGCCGGTTCGCCGGCAGCGTCGTCACCGGCTATGCGGTGAAGGATTTCGACGCGGCTCGGATGCAGGCAGCGAGTTTCAAGGACGGCCAGCCGACCGACGCGCGGCGGCTCGAGGGCCGCATCGTCCGCATTGCCTATCGCACCGGTCCCGGCCCCTCGATCCTGGAGGTCTCCCGCAATTTCGAGACGCAACTGGCAAAAGCCGGCTTCGAGACCGTGCTGGCCTGCGACACCGACGCCTGCGGCGCCATCCCCTTCACCGAGAGCGTCGACACGCTGCCGGTGCCGCAGATGTGGATCGACGGCTTCAACTACCGCTATTTCGCCGGCCGCAAGAGCGAAGGCGGGCGCGAGACCTGGGCCAGCGTCCTCGTCAGCCAGAACAACCAGGACATCTATGCGCAGGTCACCGTCGCCGAGCTTGGCGCGATCGCGAACAAGATGGTGGACGCCGCCGCGATGGCGAAGGGCCTGGGCGAGACCGGCCACATCGCGCTCTACGGCATCTATTTCGACACCGACAAGGCCGTGCTGAAACCGGAGAGCCGGCCGACACTGGAGCAGATCGCAAAGCTGCTGACGGGCCAGCCGCAGCTCAGCGTCTTCATCGTCGGCCACACCGACAGCCAGGGCGCGTATGACTACAATCTCGATCTGTCGAAGCGCCGCGCCGAGGCCGTCGCCGCCGAGCTCGTGAAGAGCTTTCGCATCGTGCCGACGCGCTTGCGCACCGCCGGCGTCGGATTGCTGGCGCCGGTCGGCCCCAACGCGACGGATGCCGGCCGCGCGCTGAACCGGCGCGTGGAGCTGGTGGCGCCGTGAGGTCGCACGCAAAGTTGACGTGCATCAATATCGCTGCACGAGCGACATGAGATGAACAGTCCCCTATGGTTCTCCCTCGTCACTCGCGACGCAGTCGCGCGTTGGAGATAGCGACTGAGAGCGCGTTGCGAACCGCGATGCCGAACAACCAACCTCGACCAGGCCGCCTCGCCCTCCTCCGCATCCCGCTGTTCCGCCTGCTCGCGATCAACCTTGCGATCGGCGCCTGCGCCGCGGCACTGCTCGTCGGCGGGCTGCTCTGGCTCAATCCCGGGCATCTGCGTGACCTGATCTTCGCCGACCATGCGGGCGGCGTCGCGCTCGGCCTCCTGCTTGCGTCCTTCCTCATCACCTTCGGTTCCGCGGCGATGGGCAGCGCGATCATGGCGCAGGGGCGCAAGGACGATCAGGACAGGCGCGGCGGCGGGCGCGGACCACCGCTCGCCGTGCGGGAACTCGCGCAGCGGACGAGGTGACGTGCACATCGCGCGGCGCTGCCGCCAATAACCTAGGTTATCACGTGGTCTGCACGCAGCCGGGAAGGCGTGCAACCGGACGCGCTTGCCTAGAGGCGCGCACGTTCGCTGCATTGCAAGGACAGTGAAGATGAACAAAGTGATTTGACGATCCAAACAATTGTTTCGATGCACAAGGGAACTCGACGCGACGACCAACGCATATCTGATGCGCTTGCTGCGACACCAGCGTCGCCACGATTTATCTTGCCACCCCATGACACGATCTATAGTCTTCTATTCTAGGTTGTCGCCCCGCCAGCCCCGGGCGACGCTGAAGACCAAAAATAAACGGCGGGCTTTGCGGCCCGCCGTTTATTGAAGGTCCGCACCGGACCTGAAGCGCCGGCCGCTTCCATCCTTGAAACAGGCCTTTTCGATCGGTTGCGCGGTGAATTGCGCGGACATCGGCGTTGCGCAGCCGCAAAGTCATTTGACTGCGGCGCCCTGATCGACGACAAGCCGCCATGGCCAAGAAACCCGGAACCAACCCCAAAGGCGAATTCGCCTTCTTCAATGTCGTCTATGAAGACGACTCCCAGCGCTCCAACCGCCGCGTGCCCTCGGAGCTTCTCGGCGGCCTCGACGGCGACGAACCCGCCCGCAACTTCATCATGGAGCAGGACCGCGAGATCGCGGAGAAGAGTGGGCGGCCGCCGCTGGAGATCAAGCGGATCGAGCGCGTCGGGGTGAAGAAGAAGTAGTCGATCGTCGGCAGGCGCTCACCAGCGCCCGCACCATTTGTTCCAGGCAAACAGCAGATCGGCAAAGCGGTCGTAGACAAACCGCGTGAACGGCAGCGTCACGCGATTACCGAACAGCGCCGCAAGCCACCCCTCCCCCGGCGTCAGCCTCCACAGCGCAATCGCGACATCCGCGCCGACGACGAGCCGGCCCGCCTCATCGGTCGCATGCAGTCGCCGCCTGATATCGTCGAGCGAAGCGCCAAACTGCGCGAGTGCCTCGGGCTGCTCGTTGATGTCTTTGAACTCCACCGTGCCCGCGCGCACCAGCGCCAGCAGCTTGTTGCGCTGCCAGTCGATGCCGGCGTCACAGACGAGGCAATGGGTGTTGTACCAGACGGTGAGGTGGGGTGTCGGCATTTGCCTGACGGGTTGGGAAACGAAGCGGAAAGAGTCACGAAGGCTGAACGAGCAAACAACGGCAGCGGGTACTTTGTGGCCTACTATCGCCCTCAACATATCCCGGCGCCAGAATAAAGAAAAACGGCGGACCTCTCGGTCCGCCGTTTTCGTTTCGATGGATGCCCGGGTCGAGCCCGGGCATGACAATCGGAATTAGTTATCGAGGAACGAGCGCAGCTTCCTTGACCGCGACGGATGCTTCAGCTTCCGCAGCGCCTTCGCTTCGATCTGGCGGATACGCTCGCGCGTCACCGAGAACTGCTGGCCGACTTCTTCCAGCGTGTGGTCGGTGTTCATGCCGATGCCGAAGCGCATGCGCAGCACGCGTTCTTCGCGCGGGGTGAGCGAGGCGAGCACGCGCGTGGTGGTCTCGCGCAGGTTCGACTGGATCGCGGCGTCGATGGGCAAGATCGCGTTCTTGTCCTCGATGAAATCGCCGAGGTGTGAATCCTCTTCGTCACCGACGGGCGTTTCGAGCGAGAGCGGCTCCTTCGCGATCTTGAGGACCTTGCGGACCTTCTCGAGCGGCATGCCGAGCTTCTCGGCGAGCTCTTCGGGGGTCGGCTCGCGGCCGATCTCGTTGAGCATCTGGCGGGACGTGCGCACGATCTTGTTGATCGTCTCGATCATGTGCACGGGGATGCGGATGGTGCGCGCCTGGTCGGCGATCGAGCGCGTGATCGCCTGCCGGATCCACCACGTCGCGTAGGTCGAGAACTTGTAGCCGCGGCGGTACTCGAATTTATCAACGGCCTTCATCAGGCCGATGTTGCCTTCCTGGATCAGGTCGAGGAACTGCAGGCCGCGGTTGGTGTACTTCTTGGCGATCGAGATCACGAGACGGAGGTTGGCTTCCACCATCTCCTTCTTGGCCTGGCGGGCTTCGCGCTCGCCCTTCTGCACGGAGTGCACGATCTTGCGGAACTCGATGATCTCGAGGCCGGTCAGCGCGGCGAGCTGATGCACCTCGTGACGGAGGTCCTTGATGCGGTCCTTCTCGTGGTGGACGAAGTTCTTCCAGCCCTTGGCCGACAGCTTCGAGACACGGTTGAGCCAGCGCGGATCGAGCTCCGAGCCGGTGTAGTTGCGCAGGAAGTCCTCGCGCGCGACGCCGTGGCTGTCGGCGAGACGCATCAGGCGGCCCTCATGCGAGACGAGGCGCTTGTTGATGTCGTAGAGCTGCTCGACGAGGCTGTCGATACGCGCCTGGTTCAGGCGCAGCGACTTCACCTCGACGATGATCTCGTCCTTGAGCTTGCGGTACTTGCGCTCCTGGTGCGGCGACAGCGAGGGCCCGTGCGAGGTGCTCTCGAGCTGGTTCTGGATGTCCTGCTCCTGAAGCTTGCGCAGCTTCTTGTAGCTCTCGGCGATCTTGTCGAAGATCTCGACGACCTTCGGCTTGAGCTCGGCCTCGATGGCCGCGAGCGACATCTGGTTCTCGAACTCGTCGTCCTCGTCCATGTCGGCTTCGGCGGCGG
>Ga0207426_1002305_pt1 | contig 12550 bp, 18 predicted proteins | sample AraplaMF_Cvi_mMS_FD_184265 | JGI IMG/M metagenome (GOLD analysis project Ga0207426, IMG submission 184265) | Arabidopsis root microbial communities from the University of North Carolina, USA - plate scrape MF_Cvi_mMS (SPAdes) (version 2) | ecosystem: Host-associated > Plants > Roots > Endosphere...
CCCGGCCTACCGCGCACGCCCCGCCCGCATCGCCCCGCCCCGCTCACTTCGCCTCCGCATAGCACTCCACCACCGCCGTGGTGAACGGGAAGCGGACCGGTGTCTCCCCGAACGCGATCCGCCCGGCCGTCGCGGCGGCTTCCGCGATCGCCCCGGCGACGGTCTCCGCCTCCTCCGCGGGGCAGTGCACGATCACTTCGTCGTGCTGGAAGAAGACGAGTTCGGCGCGGAGCCCGCCCTCCGCCAGCGCGCGGCGCAGCGCGGCCAGCAGCAGCAGCGCCCAGTCGGCGGCGCTGCCCTGGACGACGAAATTGCGGGTGAACCGGCCGCGGGCGCGGGCGGCCGCCGAGCCGGCGCCGTAGGCCGGCGCCGGCTCCTCCTGGGGCAGGCCCGCCTCGTCGGGCGGCACCACGGACGCGGGCGGGCAGGTGCGGCCCATCCAGGTGCGCACCAGCCGGCCCTCCTCGCCCGCGCGCGCCGCCTCGTCCACATACGCCACCGCGGCCGGATAGCGGCGGCGCAGATCGGCCATGTGCTTGAGGGCGTCACCGGACGTCTGGCCGTAAATCGCCCCCAGCAGACCGAGCTTGGCCCGGGCGCGGTCGCCGCCGAACGCACGGGCCGCCAGATCCGCGTACAGGTCCGCACCGCTGCCGGCCACCTCCATCAGGCCCCGGTCGCGGGAGATGGCCGCCAGCACCCGGGGCTCCATCTGGTCGGCGTCGGCGACCACCAGGCGCCACCCCGGGTCGGCGCGCACGGCCTGCCGGATCACCTTGGGGATCTGCAGCGCGCCGCCGCCGTTGGCGGTCCAGCGTCCGGAGACCGTGCCGCCGGGCAGGTACTCCGGGCGGAAGCGGCCGTCGTGCACCCACTGCTGGAGCCAGGCCCACCCATGGGCGGTGTGCAGACGGTAGAGCTTCTTGTACTCCAGCAGCGGCGCCACCGCCGGGTGATCGATCTGCTGGAGCTCCCATTTACGGGTGGAAGTGAGCGAAATGCCGGCGCGCGCAAAGGCCTTGATGATCTCGCCCGGCAGATCCGGACGCACCCGCGCGCCCGTCCCGAAGGCCCGGGAGACCTCCTCGGCCAGCTCCGCCATCCGGCGAGGCTCCCCGCCGCCCGGATAGCGCTCTCCCAGCAATGAGTCGAGCAGCTCGCGGTGCACATCAGCGCGCCAGGGCACACCGGCCCGCCCCATTTCCGTGGCGACCAGCATGCCCGCCGATTCCGCGGCGAGCAGCAGCCGCATCCGGTCCGGGTGTTCCGCCCGCTCCGTACGCGCCACATGGGAGGCGTAGACCTCCAGCAGCGCCGTCAGCTCGTCGGTGCCCGGCGGCAGCGGCACCGGACCCGGCTCGAACAGCGACGGCTGGGTCTCGGCCGTGCGGACCGGTGCGTCCTCGGGGACCGGCAGGCCGTGCAGCCGCGCCCAGGCGGCGGCCAGCGAGCGCGGCTGGCCCGACTGCCCCTCCTCATGGCCGATCAGCAGTGCTTCCGCGGCCTCCACGTCATAGCACCGCTCGACCCGCACCCCCGCCGCCGGCAGCCGCCGGTAGATCTCCGCGGTGGACCGCCACACCCACCGCTCGACCTCGGGCCGTGAGCGCACGGCCTCGGCGAGTGACTCCTCACGCACCACCGGTCCGGCGGGCCGGCCGTCCGGCGCGAGCGGGCAGAGGCGAGCACCCCCGTCGCCCGTGTCCACCACCGCCCATCTCATGCCCCGAGTCTTCCACCGGGGTCTGACAATCGCCCTGACCAGCGCGGACGACACGACTCCCGCCCATCCGAAAGCCGGCCGCCCGGCCCCGGCCCCCGAGGCGTCTTCTGCCGCAAGGAAAGGGGGAGTTCGATACCGGAGCCGACCGAATTCCACGGCAATCAGCCTTTGTCGCAGCCGAGTTGGCGTTTACCGAGGCCCTGGGCGGAACGCCCAGCGCTTCCCGGGAGAGCCGTGATGCCGGGGCAATGGTGCCCCTCGGACACGTGCGCCAGGTATTCACCCGATTGAACCGCTACCTTTGCCCCGGTTGATGAGTTGAGCAGCTTGTCGCTCTAAGCGGCGCGTAGCGATACGCGTACAGAAACCTGAATGCTGCTCAGTGAAGAGGTTCACCGTGAAGTTTGTCTCGAAGGCCGCCGTCCTGTCCGCCGCTGCGGGCATCGCCGTCATGGGCGGAGCCGGTGTGGCCAGTGCCCATGGTGGTGCCGGCGCGGCGGGTGTCGCCCAGAACTCGCCCGGTGTGCTCTCCGGAAACCTCATCCAGGTTCCCGTCGACGTGCCGGTCAACCTGTGCGGCAACACCATCAACGTCATCGCCCTGCTGAACCCGGCGTTCGGCAACACCTGCGTCAACGCCTGAGTGCCGCACCGCACTTGAGGCCCGTTCCGCCTCCGGGCGGACCGCGACCGCAAAGGCCGGTACGAATTCTTCGTACCGGCCTTTGAAATGCCAAAAAGGCTGCCGGAAGGCGTACTTGACCCGGACGCGGTGATATGTATCTATGGTTTCGTGGCATTCGGGTGAAACGGCGAAACCGCACCCCCAGAAGCGAGTTGACCAGTGCGCTCCGGATACGGGCACTCCGCTTCGAGAAGGGTAAATCGTGATCAAGAAGGTCCTGGCCACGACGGCTGTAGCCGCGTCCGTCGTCGGCATCTCGGCAACGGTCGCCCCCCAGGCGATGGCGATCGGCAACCACAACGGCACCTCCACGGTCAACGGCAACGGCGCCAAGAGCGCGTTCGGCAACTCCACCACGGTGGGCAAGATGAGCCCGCAGCTGGAGCTCGTCCAGGGCTCGCTGAACAAGCCGTGCCTGGCCCTGGGCAAGGTCAACGCCCAGCTCGCCGCGGTCCTGGCCAACGTGCAGGACGTCAACATCCTGGCCTCGCCGCAGAACCAGCAGTGCACCGAGAACTCGACGCAGGCCAAGGGCGACGAGGCGCTGTCGCACATCCTCAGCGACATTCCGGTCCTGTCCGGGAACGGCGTCGGCAACCGCTGAGCCGGCCATCGGCCGCAGGCCTGGACCGCCGGCTCTCGCTTACGGAGTGGTCCGGGGCCTGTGGCACCCCGTTACGAATCGCAGGGACGAATTGTCCCGGACCCCTTTCGGTAGGAATTCGTATTCGACGGGTGCCCCGACTGCGCGAACTCCGGTGTTTTTTCCGCGTCGTATGCGCGGTGGCAATCCCCAGGAACGGTCTTGCATCGTTCGGGCGATCCCGCCGAAAACCTCCCGGCAAGAGTTTCGTGCACGAGGAGAAATCGTTACCAATATCGGCAGCGGTGTTACGGGCGAGCAGAACAGCGCCCGTGCGACACGACGGTCGTGTTCGCTACGGACCCGCTGCAAGGAAGGGCTGAAAGTGAAGTACGCAAAGGTCGCAGCGATCACCGCCGGAACCATCATGGCGGTGGGCTCGGCTGTGCCGGCGTTCGCCGATGCGGGTGCCGCGGGTGGCGCCAAGAACTCGCCCGGTGTGCTCTCCGGCAACGCCATCCAGGTCCCGGTGCACATCCCGATCAACCTCTGCGGCAACACCGTCAACATCGTTGCGCTGCTGAACCCGGCGTTCGGCAACAACTGCCTGAACCACTGACTCGAAGGAATTCGAGCCGTGTCCATGTGACCCGGCCCCGATGCGCGTCCCCCTGTGCATCGGGGCCGGTCGCTGTCCGGTTCCTGCACGACGGGTAATTCGGCCGCACCTTTCGGGTGGCATTGCCAAGAAGCGCGCACTTCGGAGTTTCTCCCTGAGACGGCACTCGTTGTTCAGCGTGAATGCGGTGATCCGAGCAGTCGAGGTGAATGCTCGCGCGGCGCTTGTGTCGCGGGACCGTCAAGCACCGCCCGAGAAGGGACAGTTGAAAGTGAAGTACGCCAAGTCCGCCGCGGTTGTCGCCGGTTCCGTCATGGCGCTGGGTGTGGCCGCTCCCGCATTCGCCGCCCCGCCCGGAGCTCCGACCATGAGCCTCAACGGCGGGCTCACCGACGCGCTGAGCAGCAAGCAGCTGGACGGCCACCAGATCACGCCGCTGGTCAGCACGGTCAAGACCGCGGAAGGCAAGATCAGGTCGACCAATGCGAAGAAGCTGCTCCGTGGGGTTGCCGGAACGGCCAAGAAGACTCCGCTGCTCGGCGGTCTTCCGCTCAAGTAAGCGCCGGTCCCGCCGGCGGCGGGTGAACGACGGGGTCGTCGGCCCGGACGCGGTGACGGTGGTGTGGATGCGCCGCCCCGGCCGAGTCCGGTGAGTCCGGCGCGGTATCGGTATTCCGTGGTTCCCGGCGTCGGAATTGCGGGAAACCGTGCCGCACCGCACCCGGATATTCCCGCTGTGGCTTCCGGTCGTGCTGCCGATCGGCACAACGGATCAGGGCGACCGGCTCATTTGAGTGAATGAGAACAACCAAAAGCATCCCGGTGAGTTGGGCAGATTGCCCGGCCCAAGGGCATCCCGAAACACAAAGGACCAAAATGATCAAGAAGGTTTTGGCGACCGCAGCCGCGGCAGCCTCCATTGTCGGCGTGGCCGCCGCTGCCGCCCCCCAGGCGATGGCGATCGGCAACCAGCACGGAACGTCGTCCGTCAACGGCAACGGCGCGCGCGAGTACTTCGGCAACTCCACCACCTACGGCTACATGAGCCCGCAGATCGGCCTGATCCAGGGCTCCCTGAACAAGCCCTGCCTGGCGCTGGGCAAGCTGAACCTCCAGGGTGCCGGCGGGCTCCTGCTGCAGGACCTCAACATCCTGTCGTCGCCGCAGAACCAGCAGTGCACCGAGAACTCCACCCAGGCCAAGGGCGACGAGCCGCTGTCGCACATCCTGGACAACATCCCGGTCCTTTCCGGCAACGGCGCCGGAAACCGCTGATCGGCTGAGTAGCACCCGGGCCGCCCGGTCCTCCTTCTTCCGGGCGGTCCGGGTTTCAGCTGTCCGGCGCCGGCGCGGAAATGTTATTCGCTCGTGATGAAATTCCGGTGCGCCGGATCGTTAGCAATGTTGTGTGGAGGGAAGCATGCCAATGCCCTGGTGAGATTGATGGGGCTGCCAGGGCATTGGCATGCCGTCCGTATCGAGAGCAGGGCCCGCGATTCCGTTCATCGGCGTCGCGGGCCCTGTTTTTGCGCGGCGGAACGAGTGCCCGGCACGACAAGTCGCATTGTCGGTACGCCAATTGAGGCGAGGATGGCGGCGAAAAGCGTGGACCAGTCATTTCGGAAGTCCTGGTAGCGGCTATTCGGGTGATGGTGCAGAACTCGGACCGCCATGGCGGGTTGTTCAAACAGGGCTCCCGTGTCGGGAGTTTCTTCACCGAAGGGTTTGCGTGATGAAGAAGATGATGGCGGGCGCGGCTGTGGCGGCGTCGCTGATCGGTATGTCCGCTGCGGCTGCTCCTGAGGCCATGGCGATCGGTGACCAGAAGGGCACCACCACGGTCAACGGAAACGGGGCGGCGTCGGTCTACGGCAACTCCACCACGCGCGGCAACCTGAGCACCCAGCTCGGGCTCGTCCAGGGCTCGCTGAACGACCTGTGCCTCGGACTGGGCAAGGTCAACGTCCAGGCTCTCTCCGCGATCCAGGCCCAGGACCTCAACATCCTGTCGTCGCCGCAGAACCAGCAGTGCGTCCACAACTCGACGCAGGCCAAGGGCGACGAGGCGCTGTCGCACATCCTCGACGGCATCCCGGTCCTGTCCGGGAACGGTGTCGGCAACCGCTGACGGCCGACGGCCTCGGCCGTTCCACACGCTTGTGTCTCCGGGCGGCCGGCGCCGCGTATGTGCTGCCGGCCGCCCGGTCGTGCGAGCGGTGCGGGCGGCGGGCCGTACGCACCGACTGCAAAGGAGCGACGAGAGATGCGACAGAGCCTGAAGACGTGGGCGGTGGTGGCAGCGGCGGCGTCGGGCGCGCTCGGCGCAGGCGGCGGGGTGGCGTACGCGGATGCCGGCGCCGGGGGCGGCACGGCGCACTCTCCCGGGGTGCTGTCCGGGAACACCCTCCAGGTGACCGTGGACACCCCGGTCAATGCGTGCGGCAACTCGGCCGACGCGGGCGCGGCCCTCAACCCGGCCATGGGGGCCTCGTGCGGGAACGGCGCGGCGCTCGCGGCCGCCCGGCGGCCCGGGGCCGACGCACCGCCGCCGGTGTCCTACCGGCAGGGCCCGGGGCCGGCCCCGAAGCACGCGGCCCCGGCGCCGCGGCGGGTGAGGACGCCGGCGCGGACTCCGGACAGGACGGCGCCGAGGCATGCCCACGGGCCCGCGGCGGAGTCCGGGACGGTGCCCGCGCCGCGGCCCGTGCGGGACGCGCGGGCGGGTGCCGAGAAGCGTGCCGGGACCCCGGCGGCCCCCGCGCTGCTGGCGTCCACCGGGCCCGGCGAACTGGCCCTGCTGGCCGGTGCGGGCGGCGGGCTGCTGGTGGGCGGGGCGCTGCTGCTGCGCAGGTCCGGTACGCGGCGCCGGTGAGCCACGGCCCGGCCGCGGCGGCCGGGGTGGCCGGAGGTCCGATGGCCCGGGCCGAGCGGGTCCGGCGGGCCGCTCGACCCGGGCCGCCCGGTCGAGCCGCCCGTCGGCATCGCCGGCCGGCTCGACCACGGTCCGTCGTACCGCTGACCAGGGCGGCGCTGCGGCTGGAAGCCGCCCTGCGGGACGTACGACGGATCGTGCGGATCAACGGGTGAGGGCCTTGTCCGGCACGGGAAGGATCGTTCTTTCGCTCATTGGTGGGGACCGGTGGGCGGGGTGTTTGGAGCAGGGCGGCGCCGGAAGCACCGCGGGGCCGTGCCGCTTGCTGCGGCCTCTGGCAAAATTGGGGTGAAAGCCGCAAAAGCGATGCGTCGATGAGGTGGGGCCATGCTCGTTGCGCTGGCGCAGACGGACTGTGTGCTGGGCGAGGTGGCGGCGAACCTCGCCATCGCCCGTGAGCAGATCGAGCAGGCGGCGGCGCAGGCCGCGGACCTTGTCGTCTTCCCCGAACTGAGCCTGCACGGCTACCACTTGGGGGCGCTCAGGCGCGACGAGTCCCTGGAGGCCAACGACGAGCGGCTGCTGGAGCTCAGTACCCTCGGCCCCGACGTGCTGGTCGGCTTCCACGAGCACACCAGCCTGCGCGCGTACAACACCGCGGCGCACTACGCGGCCGGCGCCCTGGTGCACGCCCACCGCAAGCTCTACCTCCCCAACTACCTGGCCTGGGAGGAGCGCAAGCACGTCAGTCCGGGGCAGTCGCTGCGCGCCTACGAGCTGAAGCGGGCCCGGAGCGGCGGGCGGGGCGCGACGCTGGTGTGCAACGACGCCTGGCAGCCAACGCTGCCGTGGCTGGCGGTGCAGGACGGCGCCGAGGTGCTGTTCATCCCCACGAACAGCGCGGCGAGCCTGGACCCGGAGGCGATGGACACCGGGCTCTACTGGGACACCCTGCTGTCGTACACGGCGAAGATGCTCCAGTGCTGGGTGGTCTTCGTGAACCGGGTGGGCAACGAGCACGGCGCGGCGTTCTGGGGCGGCTCGCGGGTGGTGGACCCACGGGGCGCGGTGGTCGCGCAGGCGCCGAAATGGGAGCCCTCGCTGATCACCGTCGAGATCGATCTCGCCGAGGCGCGGCGGCAGCGCCGCGCGGTGCCGCTGGTCGCCGAGGCCCGGCTGGGGCTGATCGACCGCGAGGTGCGGCGGCTGATCGACGAGGGCGGCGACCACTGAGGAGCCGGCGGCCCGTTCCCGGTGGCGGGCCCGTGGTCAGTGGCGGGCGGCGGACTCCGCGCGGGGTGCCTCGGTGCGGGGCGCCTCGGCCGCCTCGGTGGCCTCGTCGCCCTTGAGGGCCTTGGCCTCGGACTTGAGGATGCGCATCGAGCGGCCCAGGCCGCGCGCCATGTCGGGCAGCTTCTTCGAGCCGAAGAGCAGCACGAGCACCGCGATGATCAGGATCAGATGCCAGGGCTCGAAGGCGTTGCGGAGCATGGGCGCGCTCGCTTTCGTCGGGTGGGTCAGCGGACGTTCTGTCCAGTATTACCCGAACGTTCCGGCCGTCCGGTCCAGGGGGTGCCCCCGGGGCCGGACGGCCGGCGGCGCGGTTACCAGCTCGCCTTGCGGACCCCCGGCAGATACCCGGCGTGCGCCTGCTCGCGCAGCCGTACCCGGGAGAGTCCGAAGGCGCGCAGGTAGCCGCGCGGGCGCCCGTCGACGCTGTCGCGGTTGCGCACCCGGGTGGCGCTGGCGTCCCGCGGCTGGCGGGAGAGCTCGCGCCGGGCGGCGGTGCGCTCCTCCTCGGGCGTGTGCGGGCTGCGGATCACGGCCTTGAGGAGGGCGCGCCGGGCCGCGTAGCGGGCGACGGTCGCGCGGCGCTTCTCGTTCTTGGCGATCTTGCTCTGCTTGGCCATCAGACCTTCTCCCCCCGGGCGCGGATGCGGGCGACGGCCGCCTCGATGCCGATGGTGTCCACGGTCTTGACCCCCCTGGCGCTCAGGGTGAGGCGGATGTGCCGGCCCTCGCTGGGCAGCCAGTAGCGCTTGCGCTGGATGTTGGGGTCGAAGCGGCGCGGGGTGCGCCGGTGCGAGTGGGAGACGGAGTTGCCGAAGCCCGGCGCGCGGCCGGTCAGCTGGCAGTGGGCGGACATGGTGCGGTCCTTCCGGTCGGGGCCCTGGTCAGAGCCTATTGAAAATGGAAACCATTTCCGTATACTAACCCCATGGCCCGCAACGAACTACGCCCGGTCGTCAAGCTCCGGTCCACCGCCGGCTCCGTTCCCCGAGCTCTCGGCTTCGCTCGAGCAGGGGAGGCCCCTATCGCCTACGTCACCCGCAAGAACCGCCGTAACGACCCCGACCGCCTGGAACTGCGCAAGTACGACCCGGTGGCCGGCCGTCACGTGACCTTCCGAGAGGAGCGCTGAGCACCGTGAAGCCCGGAATCCACCCCGCCTACGGGCCGGTCGTCTTCCGCGACCGGGCCGCCGACGTCGCCTTCCTGACGCGTTCGACCGCCACCAGTGAGAAGACGGTCGAGTGGGAGGACGGACACATCTATCCCGTCATCGACGTCGAGATCTCCTCGGCGAGCCACCCCTTCTACACGGGCACCGCCCGGGTGCTGGACACCGCGGGCCGCGTCGAGCGGTTCGAGCGCCGCTACGGCGCGCGCGAGGCCCGCTGATGGAGCGGCTCCACGTCGTTCTGGTGGGCGGCCTGCACGCCGAGGCGCGGCAGGCCGCCGTCGAACGGCTGCTGCGCTCCGTCCCGGGCAGCGTCGCCCTCCACCACGACCTCGCCTCCGCCGCGGAGGGCACCGTGCGGCGCACGGTCCGCGACGCGGGCGGCACCCTCGATTCCGGTTCGGCCGCGCTGGTCAACGACTGCGCCTGCTGTGCGCTGCGCGAGGACCTGGTGCCCGAGCTGGAGCGGCTGGCCGCCGGGCGGACCTGCCGGCTGGCCGTCGTCGAGCTGTGGGACTCGGTCGAGCCCAAGGCGATGGCCGAGGTGGTCACCGCGTGCGGGAGCGAGAGCTTCGTGCTGACGGGAGTGATCACCGCCGTCGACCCGGCGCTGCTGCTGCCCTACCTCGGCTGCGGTGACGACCTCGCGGAGGCCGGTCTCGCCGCCGCGGCCTCCGACCAGCGCACGGTCGCCGACACCTGGGCGCGCCAGCTGGAGTACGCGCCCGTGCTGGCGATCGCCACGGGGGAGGAGGCGGCGGAACCGGCCGACCTCGCGCTGCTCGCCCAGCTGCATCCGACGGCGCAGCAGATCCCGCTCGCATCGGGGGAGTTGGCGGCCGCCGCGATGGCCGGATTCGATGTGGAGGCGGCCGCCGCGCGCCAGCACCCGGCCTGTGCGCTGCTGCCGCAGGAGGCCGACGCGGAGGGGGTCGGCACCCTCGTGTGGCGGCACAGCCGGCCCTTCCACCCCGAGCGGCTCTACCGCGCGCTGGAGGACCTGACCTGCGCGGCCGCGCGCAGCCGGGGCCGGTTCTGGCTGGCCGACCGCCCGGACACCCTGTTGTCGTGGGACGCGGCCGGCGGGGTGCTGTGCGTGGAGAGCGCCGGACCGTGGCTGGCCGCGCTGCCGGACGCCGCCTGGGAGATGGTGCCGCCGATGCGCCGGGCCGCCGCCGCGCTGGACTGGCACCCCGAGCACGGCGACCGCACCCAGCATCTGGTCTTCACCTCGCCGGACCTGGACCGCGAGGCCCTCGCGTCCCTGCTGGAGTCCTGCCTGCTCACCGACGCCGAGTACGCGGGCGGCCGAGTGGCCTGGAAGCGGCTGCCGTCCGCCTTCGACGCCCTCCTCGACCCCGTCTCGTGAGACGGCCGCGTCCGTCCCGTCCGTAGGAGAGCCGGTCTCCCCGGCTCGTCCGCATCAGTACGCCCCCGTCTCGCACAAGGAAGCTCCCATGCCCCGTCGGTACGACCCGCGCCGCACCCCCCTGCCCCGCCGCAATCCGCTGGACGCGGCGGGCATCACCTACGTCGACTACAAGGACACCGATCTGCTGCGGAAGTTCCTCTCGGACCGGGGGAAGATCCGCAGCCGGCGCGTCACCAGGATCAGCGCGCAGCAGCAGCGGCAGGTCTCCCGGGCGATCAAGAACGCACGGGAGATGGCGTTGCTCCCGTATGCGGCACGGTGACGGCCGCCTGCACAGCCGCCCCTGGTGGCGGCACCCTCCGGTGACGGGCGTGAGGTCCCCTGCGCATGAGGCGCAGGGGACCTCACGGCTGTAGGGGGCGAACGCCGTGCGGTGGGAGGTCGGCCGGATGTCTGCCCGGGCCCCGGAACCCGTGGTGCGTGGCGCACGTCTCTTCCCTGTCCGTGAGGGCTACGGGCCCGGTGATCCGTACCGGGTGGTGGGCGCGTCCCACCAGGCGTGATGGGCGACGGGCGGCCGCGAGGAAGGGGCCGGCCGGGGTGCTCGACGAGCTGTGACCGGCTCTGCACCGGCTGTCGTGCACGTGCATCTGCGCATGCATCCGCATGAGAACGCAGCTATGCTCCCGGGCAGTTGACACCATTTATCACCGGGAGACCCCTGTGCTCCACGCATACAACGGCATGGCCGCCACGGATCTCCGCGATGTGGCATGGCAGAAGAGCAGGCACAGCAACTCCCAGGGCTCCTGCGTGGAGTTCGCCAAGCTGCCCGGGGGTGACATCGCGGTGCGCAACTCCCGCTTCCCGGACGGTCCCGCGCTCGTCTACACCCCGGCGGAGGTCCGGGCGATGCTGCTCGGCATCAAGGACGGGGAGTTCGACCATCTCGTACGGGACTGAGTGCCCGCGGGTGTCCCGGAGGTCGTAGGGGACGCGGGCCGCAGGGCCCGGCGCGGACCCCGCACACGGCGACCGGGCGCCCGTACGTGACGGTGCGCCCGGTGTGCGACGGCGGCTACGGCAGCCGGAAGAGCGCCCACACGATCTTGCCGTGTGCGGCACCGGCCAGTGGATGCCAGCCCCAGCTGTCGCTGAAGGAGTCCACGAGGTAGAGCCCCCGGCCCGACTCCGCGGCGGAATCCGCCTCGCCGGCGACCGGTGAGTCGTCGCTCGGGTCCCGTACGGCGCAGATCAGCCGGGAGGACCAGCGCATCAGGTGCAGCCGGGCGGGCGGGGTGGCGTCGTGGTGCTCCGGGGCGGCCAGGATCGCGTGCCGCAGGGCGTTGGTGACGAGCTCGGAGACCACGAGGGCGACCGAGTCGAAGAGATCGTCAAGATCCCAGCCCTGCAGGGTCTCGCGGGTGAACGCACGTGCACAGCGCACCGATTCATAGCGCGGCGGGAGCGTGCGGGACGCGGATCCGGAGACAGCCAAGGGGTCGACGGGAGGAAAGCCCTGCCATAACGGCTCGAGCATGGTCAAAACCTTGGTCCCCATGCGAGGCACTCCTGGCGTTCGCGGACGTCATGACCCTGGCCGGTCAGCCGGATCTGGCGGATCTTTCACGAGCGTGCATGCGTGCGACGCCTATGGTTCCCAATGCGCGGGACAGATGCAAGGGCAGATGCACGTGCACGTGCCGTGATTGCGCCAGACCGGACCGATTCGTTCCGAATTCTTCCCGTCCCTTCCTGTGGAGGGCTTGCGGGGGCCTCACACATCCGTAACCGGATGAGCACTCAACGAAGCCCGAACGTGGCAGACTGCGGCCCACTGTTGGACGGGGTGGGGTCACAGGAGGGTCTGAGAGGTGTCCGCAAGTGAGTCGAGCGGGTCGGTGGTGCGGCGGATCCTGCTCGGGTCGCAGCTCCGTCGGCTGCGTGAATCGCGCGGGATAACCCGTGAGGCGGCCGGCTACTCGATCCGTGCGTCCGAATCGAAGATCAGCCGCATGGAGTTGGGCCGCGTGAGCTTCAAGGCACGGGATGTGGAGGACCTGCTCACGCTGTACGGCGTCGGTGACGCCCAGGAGCGTGAGGCGCTGCTGTCCCTGGCGCGCGAGGCGAATGTCGCCGGCTGGTGGCACAGCTACACCGATGTGCTGCCCGGCTGGTTCCAGACGTATGTGGGGCTGGAAGGAGCCACTTCCCTCCTCCGCGTCTACGAAGTCC
>Ga0207426_1002306_pt1 | contig 12549 bp, 11 predicted proteins | sample AraplaMF_Cvi_mMS_FD_184265 | JGI IMG/M metagenome (GOLD analysis project Ga0207426, IMG submission 184265) | Arabidopsis root microbial communities from the University of North Carolina, USA - plate scrape MF_Cvi_mMS (SPAdes) (version 2) | ecosystem: Host-associated > Plants > Roots > Endosphere...
CAACTCGCCCAGCAGAGGGCACTTTCTCCACGCTGCCGCGCGAGGCGCACCGGCCCGCAGTCGCTGCCGCTGACATTTGGCCTCCCACCGAGGGGTCGTACACCGTTGAAGGGGTAGCGTGTGTAGCGCGCCACCGGCGGTCGTTCTTGGCCGCGTGCCTCCGCGCGATCCCGCAGAATGGGACGTAAGAGGTGCGCTCGACCGGAACGACCGGGCGCGGACGTCGACGCGGTCCCCTGGTCCGCTCCGCCCGCCCTGGTACCGCCGGTCGTCCGGACAGGACAAGGACAGCTCCGGCTGGCGCACTCGTGAGACGGCGTAGAAGAGAGAATCGATTCTTGTGAGTGCTGCGATGCGAAGCCGTACCCCTGACCGCCTGTGCGCCGCGGCGGTCGACCTGGCCAGGGAGGCGGCCGAGGAGGCCGCACTGCCCGGCATGGTCGGCGAGCACATCGATGCCGTCGCCGACGGAGACCGCGTCGTCACCCACCTCTTCGCCTGCAACGAACCCGGCTACCGGGGCTGGCGCTGGGCCGTGACCGTCGCCAGGGCCTCCCGCGCCAAGGTCGTCACCCTCGACGAGACCGTCCTGCTGCCCGGCCCCGACGCGCTGCTCGCGCCGGAGTGGGTGCCCTGGAGCGAGCGGCTGCGCCCCGGCGACATGGGCCCCGGCGACCTGCTGCCCACCGAGGCCGACGACCTGCGCCTGGAGCCCGGCTTCAGCGGCGACGACGCCCCGCCGCCGAACTCCCCCGTCGCCGAGGGCATGGCCGCCGACGTCGCCGACTCCGAGGAAGCGGACGTCGTCCCCGGCTCGCCCGCGATCCAGCCCGCCCCCCGGCGCGGCAGCATCGCGGCCGTCGCCGAGGAACTGGGCATGCGCCGCGCCCGGGTGCTCTCCCGCTACGGCCTGCACTCCGCCGCCGACCGCTGGGAAGAGGCCTTCGGCGCCAAGACCCCCATGGCCCAGGCGGCCCCCGCCACCTGCGTCTCCTGCGGCTTCCTCACCCCGCTCCCCGGCTCCCTGGGCCAGGCCTTCGGCGTCTGCGCCAACGAGTTCGCCCCGGCCGACGGGCGGGTCGTCTCCCTCTCGTACGGGTGCGGGGCGCATTCCGAGGCCGCGGTCATGCCGAAGCCGCCGCGGCCGGCGGCGCCGGTGGTCGACGAGACCGTGGTGGAGCCGTTGTCGCTGCGGCCCGAGCGGGACGGGGGCTCGGTCGAGGAGACCGGTCCGGCCGAGGAGCTGGGCCACAGCTAGGCGCGCTGGCGCGCTGGCGCGCTGGGCCTGTGGCCCACGTGGTTTTCTGCGGCGCCGTGTCGCCTCCGGCGGGGGTGTTGTTCGGGCGGGGGCCGCTTCTGCTGTGTGGTGGGTGCCGGTGGTGGGCCTGCGGGGCCTGTGTGGTGGACTGCTTCGCTTTACGTCCACCACACAGGCCCCTCCGGCCCACCACCTCCCGCCCGGGACGGCGGCCCCCGCCCCGGTGGGGGGATGTGTCAAAGACCAGTAGCTCGGCCCGTGTCGTGGTGGGGCTGGTGCTCGGGCTTTTTGCTTTTTCCTTCCCTCACCGGGGTGGGGTCCCACAACCGGCAGGAGGGGGCGGGGCCGGAGGGGTGGGTGTTCGGACGTAAAGCGAAGCAGTCCGAACACCCACCCCGCAGGCCCCGAACCCGGCACCCACCACAAACCCGGGACCCCACCCCACAGACCCCTCCCGCCGAAGGCGGGCACACCTCCCGCCGAAGGCGGAACAGACACGGCGGCGCACCCGCAATCGTGGGGAGATACCGTCGGGCCACCGACACACGCTAGGGAGACCGACAGTGACAGCTACGTCGTGGGTGCGAGGCGCAGCCGGAGACCCGTTCGGGACGGCCCGACTGCGGCGTGGTGTGCTGGATGCCTGGGCCGCGTCGCCGGCGCGGTTCCGGGAGGACGCCAACGCCGAGGAGGACCTGGCGCTCGGCGGCTACCGGGACCGGCTCGCCGTGGAGCTGGCGCAGAACGCGGCCGACGCCTCGGCCCGCGCCGGCGTGCCGGGCCGGCTGCGGCTGACGCTGCACGCGGCCGACGGCGACGCCCCCGCCGTGCTCGTGGCGTCCAACACGGGCGCCCCGCTGGACGCCACCGGCGTCGAGTCGCTGTCGACGCTGCGCGCCTCCGCGAAGCGGGAGGCCAGTGTGTCGGCCGGTGCGGTCGGCCGGTTCGGCGTGGGCTTCGCCGCGGTGCTGTCGGTGAGCGACGAGCCGGCGCTGGTGGGCCGTACCGGCGGTGTGCGCTGGTCGCTGGCCGAGGCGCGGGCGATGGCGGAGGAGGTCGCGGCGCACAGCCCGGGGCTGGGCGGGGAGTTGCGCCGGCGCGACGGCCACGTACCGCTGCTGCGGCTGCCGCTGCCCGCGGAGGGCCAGGCCCCCGAGGGGTACGACACCGCCGTCGTGCTGCCGCTGCGGGACGTCGCGGCGCAGGATCTCGCCGAGCGGCTGCTGGACGCGGTCGACGCGGCGCTGCTGCTGACCCTGCCGGGGCTGTCCGAGGTCGTGATCGAGACCCCGGAGCACGTGCGGGAGTTGCGGCGGAGCCAGGACGGCCCCTACGTCCTGATCGAGGACAGCGAGCGGGGCGCCACCCGGTGGCGGGTGGCGGGCGACGGCGGTCCGCTGGACCCGGAGCTGCTGGCGGACCGGCCCGTCGAGGAGCGGCTGCGGCCGGCCTGGTCGGTGACCTGGGCGGTGCCGGTGGACGACGAGGGCGCACCGGCGCGGCCGGGCACCGCGGCGGTGGTGCATGCGCCGACGCCGACGGACGAGCCGCTGGGGCTGCCCGCGCTGCTGATCGCCTCGTTCCCGTTGGAGCCGACCCGCCGGCATGTCGCGCCGGGCCCGCTGACGGACTTCCTGGTGGCCCGCGCGGCCGCGGTCTACACGACGCTGCTGGGCGACTGGCAGCCGGTGTCGGTCGGCACCCTCGACCTGGTGCCGGGGCCGCTGGGCAAGGGCGGCCTGGACGGTGAGCTGCGCCGGCAGGTGCTGGAGCTGCTGCCGCGGGTGCGGTTCCTGCCGAGCGCGGGTGCGCCCGGTGGCCGGCCCGCCGAGCCGGAGGCGCCGGCGGCGGGCGAGTGGGACGAGGGCGACGCCGGTGTGGACCGCTTCGTGCTGCGCCCGGTGGACGCCGAGTTGGTGGAGGGCGCGGGCGCGGCGACGGTCGGGGTGCTGGCCGAGCTCTTCCCGAGCCTGCTGCCGGCCGGTCTCGAACGCCGCCCGGAGCTGCGGGCGCTGGGTGTGGCCCGGGTGGGGCTCGGGGAGATGGTCGACCGGCTGGCGGGCGTCGAGCGCACGCCCGGCTGGTGGTGGCGGCTCTATGACGCGCTGGCGGGCACCGACCCGGACCGGCTGAGCGGGCTGCCGGTGCCGCTGGCGGGCACGGCGGGCCAGGGGCCCGGCGGCGGCAGCGGCGCACGGACCACGATCGGGCCGCGCCAGGTGCTGCTGCCGCTGCCCGGGCCCGACGAGGACGCCGCGGCCCGGCACCGTACGCTCGCCCGGCTGGGGCTGAAGGTCGCCCACCCCGACGCGGTGCACCCGCTGCTGGAGAAGCTGGGCGCCACCCCGGCCCAGCCCCGTGCGGTCCTGACCACGCCCCAGGTGCGCGCGGCCGTCGCGAACTCGCTCGACGCGGACGAGGACGCCTACGACGTCTTCGCCGACGAGACCGAGGGCGGCGCGGGCGCCCCGCTGGGCACCGAGGAGCTGGCCGAGGCGGTTCTCGGGCTGGTCAGGGACGCCGGCCTCGCGCCGGGCGACGAGCCGTGGCTCGGGGCGCTGGCCCTGCCCGACGAGGACGGCGAGCCGGTGCCCGCCGGCGAGCTGGTGTACCCGGGCAGCGCCTTCGAGCGGGTCATCCGGGAGGGTGAAATCCCCGCCTGCGACGCCGAGTTGGCCGAACGGTGGGGCGAGCAGCCGCTGACGGCCGTGGGCGTGATGGCCGACTTCGCCCTGGTCCGGGCCACCGATGTCGTCCTCGACCCGGACGAAATGGAGCCGCGCGACGGGGACTTCGCCGAGCCGGACGACGTCGGGCTGCTGGACGCGGTCGACGTCTGGTGCGAGGACATCCTCGACGCCCTGCCGGAGACCCCCGTACCGCCGGTGGTGACCGAACTCGTGGCGGTGCGCGACCTCGACCTGGTCGACGACGACGCCTGGCCCGAGGTGCTGGCCATGCTCTCCCGTCCGCCGCTGCGCGACGCGCTGACCGCGCCGGTCCGGGTCCTGCTCCCCGACGGCACCACCGAGTCCGTCCGCCCGTACACCGCCTGGTGGCTGCGCGGACACCCGGTGCTCGACGGCCGCCGGCCCGCCGGCCTGCGCTCGGCGGGCGGCGATCCGCTGCTGGCCGGGCTGTACGAGTCCGCGGACGCGGGCGAGGTCGACACGCAGGTGCTGCGCGCGCTCGGCGTCCGCACCTCCGTCGCCGCACTCCTGGACGAGCCGGGCGGCGCCGCGGAGCTGCTGTCCCGGCTCGCCGACCCCGAGCTGCCCGTGAGCGCCGCACAACTCCACGCCGTCTACGGCCTGCTGGCCGACCTCGACCCCGACCAGGTGACGCTGCCCGACGAGCTGCGGGTCGTGCGCGACGAGGAGGTCCGGGTGGTGGACGCGGCCGACGCGGTGGTCGCCGACGCCCCGGACCTGGTGCCGCTGGCGGCCGGCCGCGCGCTGCTGCCGGTGCGCCCGGCCCGTGCCGCCGAACTGGCGGAGCTGCTCCAGGTCCGCCGCCTGAGCGAGGCGATCGGCGCCGAGGTCCGCTCCGAGGGCGTACGCCACGAGGTGCCCGAGGCCGTCCGCGTCCTGCTCGGCGCCGCCACCCCCGAGGCCTACGTCGAACACGGGGAACTCCTCGTCGACGGCCCCGACGGCCCCACCGAGCTGGACTGGCGCCGGACCCCGGACGGCACCGTGCACGCCGCGACCCTGGAGGGCGTGGCGGCCGGCTTGGCCTGGTCCGCACAGCAGTGGCCCCGTCGCTTCGAACTCGCCGCCCTCCTGGAGGACCCGGAGCGGGGCGAGGAACTGGCCCGGGCGCGCTGGTTCGACTGACGGACCGCGGACGGCCCCCGCCGCGACGGATGCGACGGGGGCCGTCCGGGCGTGCTCCGTGGTGTGTTGCGCCGGGTCAGTTGCCGAACTCGCCGCCCTTGACGGCTTCGACGAAGCCCGCCCAGCCCGCCTCGGGAAAGACGCAGGCGGGCCCGTGCGGGTTCTTGGAGTCACGGACGGGGACGGCGCCGGGGTGGCCGTCGGCCACTTCGAGGCACTCGGCTCCTTCGCCGTTGCTGTAGCTGGACTTGCGCCAGCCAACCAGAGCGGACGCGTCAGGAATCTTCTTCATTCTCGTATTCTCTCAGGTAACGGTGAATCAGGTCGAGAGTTTCCCGCTCCGGCAGCGACTTGGCACGAGCCACGTCAAATCTCTGCGTGAGTTCAAGAACCCTCTCCGGTGACTCGACCGGCTCCCCTGAAGCGAAGCTTTCGACATATGCGAGAGTGGCCCCGTTCGGCAAGGTGTGCAGGCTCAGGCTCCCGCCCAGCATGGGGTGGGCGCCCTGCGTGAAAGGCAGCACCTGAACCGAGACGCGGGGTTCCTCAACTGCACTGATCACGTATCGGAGTTGAGCGCGCATCGTGGCCGGACTGCCGACGGGGCGTCGCAACGCTGCTTCATCCATGATTGCCCAGTAATAGGGCGCTTGCTCCTTTTCGAAGACACGCTTACGGCGCATTCGCGTGGCGACCCGCTCGTTTATCCGTTCCTCGGATTCGCCGGGAAGTGACTCGCGGAAGAGTGCGTGGGCATAGCCCTCGGTCTGCAGGAGCCCCGGGATCAGGCTGCTGCCGAATACTTGAATACGGGCCGCCTTGCTCTCGCCGTCGACAACGACCCGGCCGTAATCGGGAATCGAGGCGTCCTGCGCCATGGAAAGCAACTCGACGAAGAGGCCGTCCGTGGCGAAATGCGTGTCCAGATCCTCGGCGAGTGCCTCCGACGGCAACTGCTCGCCCCGCTCCACCCGGCTGAGGTACGTGTGCGGGTAGCCGACCTTGTCGGCGAGAGCCCGCTGGGACCGGCCGGCGGATTCCCTGAGGCGGCGCAGGCGCCGTCCGAGCACCGTGCGCGGGGTGGCCCTGCCGCCTTCCTCGTTGTTCAGCTCCATTGCTCGAACACACCTTCAACTCGCTGTCCACTCAAGGGCTTTGGTGACACCTGTGGCGTGCGCCCAGCGTATTTCGTCGGCAATGCTGAGCAAGGAAAGGAAGGCCCCCGCGACCGCGGCAACGGTCCGGGGGTGCGGTCATCAGCCCCATGAGGTCGACGACATGAATCACGTTATCGCGAAGTATTTCGAGCCTTCGCCCGGAGACGGCGACGCGGCCGGCCATTCCGGCTCCGCCCGCCTGCTGCCCTGGGCGAACGCCGACGGCAACCCCTGTTATCTGGTGGGCGACGGCACGGGGTACGTCTCCCGTATCGCCGACAGTGTCGAGTGCCTGCAGCTCGACATGGCGGACGGGCTCCTCGGGCACGCGGAGGACATGCTCGCCTGTCCGCAGGTCACGTCCCCGGAACTGCGCTTCCTCGCCCGCGGACTGACCGACGCACTGCGGGACGTACGGCGCATCGCGGAGAGTCGCGGTGCGCGGCTCCCCGCTCCGGACCAGGGCCTCGGCGAAGGCGAGGACCGAGGAGGTGCCGTCGCGGGCCCGGCCCGCCCGCGGTGCCCGCTCAGTTCGAGCGGAACCGCTTGACCAGGCTCCAGATGACGACGATCGCGGAGAGGACGAGGAGCGGCCACACCCACCAGTCGAGGGTGCCGTCGCCGGTGCTGCCGTAGTGGTTGCCGGTGTAGTGGTGGTAGTGGCGGTGCGAACTCGCCAGCACCTCGTGGGCCAGGTCCCCGTGGAAGGTCATGGGGCCGGAGCGTAGTACGGCGGCAGCGCCCGGGGTATCGGCCGGGCAGGTTCTCTTCGCGGCCTCGCGCCGGCCGGGAGGCTCACCTGGCCCGCAGTCGCTTCACGAAGAACCAGCCGACCCCGAGGACGACGCCGAGCGGGATCATCCACCAGGAGCCGAGGGAGACGCCGGAGGAGTGGGAGCCGTAGTGGCTCGTGTAGTGGCTGGTGTGGTGGTGGGAGCGCGCCAGGATCTCGACGGCGCGGGAAGCCGCGTGGAGTGTCATGCACACGGACTCTAGGGGAGGCGGGCCGGGCGTCGCGAGGCCGGGGCCGAGGGGCGGACGGGCCGGTTCCGCGGTCCCGTACGGCGGCGTGCGGCTCCGCGGTGGTGCGGCTCCGGGCCGGCGGGGCGGTGCGCCCGTCGGGGCTCAGGCGGCGAAACGCCGGGTCACCCACCGCCAGGTGATCTCCAGCAGCACCGCCGCCACCACCGCGATGCCGACGGCCGTCCACGGCATCGTCGTCCCGACCAGCCGCAGGTCGAAGAACGTCTGCAGCCAGGGGGTGGCGAGGACGGCGACGAAGCACAGGCCCATGGCCAGGACCAGGGCGATCCGCCACCAGGTGTAGGGGCGGGCGATGATCGCCAGGACCCACATGGCGGTGAGGAAGAGCGTCAGGGTGGCCGCGCTGGTCTCGGCGGGCAGGGCGCCGGGGCCGCTGTAGTAGCCGCGGGCGAGCAGGTAGGTGGTGAAGGCGGCCAGGCCCGTGATCAGGCCGGAGGGCACCGCGTAGCGCATCACCCGGCGGACGAAGTGCGGTCGCGCGCGCTCCTTGTTGGGTGCCAGGGCGAGGAAGAACGCGGGGATGCCGATGGTCAGGGTGGACAGCAGGGTCAGGTGCCGCGGCAGGTACGGGTAGGGGATCTGGCAGCAGGCCACCAGGATCGCCAGCAGGACGGAGTAGACGGTCTTGGTGAGGAAGAGGGTGGCGACGCGGGTGATGTTGCCGATGACCCGGCGGCCCTCGGCGACGACCGACGGCAGCGCCGCGAAACTGTTGTCGAGCAGGACGATCTGGGCGACGGCGCGGGTCGCCTCGGAGCCGGACCCCATCGCGACGCCGATGTCGGCGTCCTTGAGGGCGAGGACGTCGTTGACGCCGTCGCCGGTCATCGCGACGGTGTGACCGCGCGACTGCAGGGCCGCGACCATCTCGCGCTTCTGCTGCGGGGTGACCCGGCCGAAGACCGCGGCCCGTTCGACCACGCCCGCGCCCGCGTCCCGCTCACCGGGCAGTTCGCGCGCGTCCACCGGGGCCTCGGCGCCGGGCAGCCCCAGCTTGCCGGCCACCGCGCCCACCGACACCGCGTTGTCGCCGGAGATCACCTTGGCCCGGACGCCCTGCTCCGCGAAGTAGCGCAGGGTGTCGGGGGCGTCGGGGCGCAGCCGCTGCTCCAGGACGACCAGGGCCGCGGGCCGTACGCCGCGGGCGACCTCGGGGTCGTCCAGGTCCCGTGCGGCGCGGGCCAGCAGCAGGACGCGCAGGCCCTGGGCGTTGAGGCCGTCGGTCTCGGCGAGGCGGGGGTCGCCGGGCGGCAGCAGCACGTCCGGGGCGCCGAGCAGCCAGGTGGTGCGTGCGCCGTCCGGGCCGTCGAGGGCGGCGCCGCTGTATTTGCGGGCGGAGGAGAACGGCAGGGCCCGGGTGCAGCGCCAGCCGCCGTCCGCCGGATACGCCTCGATGATCGCCCGGAGGGAGGCGTTGGGCCGCGGGTCGCTCGCCCCGAGCGCGCCCAGCACCTGCTTCACCCGGGTCTCGTCGCCGTCGAGGGGGCGCAGCCCGTTGACGTCCATCCCGCCCTCGGTGAGCGTGCCGGTCTTGTCCAGGCACACCACATCGACCCGGGCCAGCCCCTCGATCGCGGGCAGCTCCTGCACCAGGCACTTCTTGCGGCCGAGCCGGACCACGCCGATCGCGAAGGCGACGGAGGTGAGCAGCACCAGGCCCTCGGGGATCATGGGCACGATGCCGGCGACCATCCGGCGGACGGCCTCGTCGCCCGGCAGGCCGAGGGTGAGCAGATGGCTCAGGACGAGACCGATCGCGGTCGGGATCATCATCCAGGTCACGTACTTGAGGATCCGGCTGATGCCGCTGCGCAGCTCGGAGTGGACCAGGGTGAAGCGGCTGGCCTCCTCGGCGAGCTGGGCCGCGTACGCCTGCCGGCCGACCTTGGTGGCGGTGAAGGCGCCGCTGCCCGCGACGACGAAACTGCCGGACATCGTCGGGTCGCCCGGCTTCTTGAGGACCGGATCGGCCTCGCCGGTCAGCAGCGACTCGTCGACCTCCAGGCCGTCGCTCTCCAGCACCTCGCCGTCGACGATGACCTTGTCGCCGGGCCCGAGTTCGATGACGTCGTCGAGGACCACGGCGGAGGTGGGGATCTCGGCGGCGGCCCCGTCGCGCCGGACGGTCGGCCGGGCCTCGCCGATGACCGCCAGGCTGTCCAGGGTCTTCTTGGCACGCAGCTCCTGGATGATGCCGATGCCGGTGTTGGCGACGATGACGAAGCCGAACAGGCCGTCCTGGATCGGGCCGACGATCAGAATGATCACGAAGAGCACGCCGATGATCGCGTTGAAGCGGGTGAAGACATTGGCGCGGACGATCTCGGCGGCCGAGCGGGAGGACCGTACGGGGACGTCGTTGACCTCGCCCCGGGCGACCCGCTCCGCGACCTCGGCGGCACTCAGTCCGGGGCCGGCCGGCTCCCGGGCGGCCCGGGGGGCCGGCTCGCGGCCCGGCCCCACGGGCCCGGTCCCGGCCCTCGCCCGCTCCGTCATGCCCTCGACGTTACGGGCGGAATGCGCACTTCACTCGCTGGGCGGGCGGAGCGGAGGGGGTGTGGCGGGCGGTATCGCGGGCGGCGTGGCCTCAGGCCCGGTCGGCGGGCTGGTCGCCCGACACCGCGGAGCGCTTGATCGCGGCGTCCCGTGCCCGTACGTACCAGATGCCCACCAGCCCGAGGCCGCCGCCGGCCAGGCAGGTCCACACCCACCAGGAGTGGCCGTGGTCGGCGAACCAGCCGTAGAAGGGGAGCTGGCCGAGGAAGAGCACGAACCAGATGATGGTGCCGCCGGTGACCGTGCCGACGACGGGGCCCTCCAGAGGCGCCGGGGCCTCGCGCAGTTCGGACTTCTTCCACATGGTGGCCAGCTTACGGGGAGGGGATGCGGGGGCCGCGAGGTGGCCGGGGCCCCTGGGCGGTAGCGGCCGGGGGGCGCGGTGCGTCGCCGTGGGGCGGGCCGCCGGTCCGTGCGCCGCGCCGCCCGGTCCGTGCGCCACTTGCGTCTACGCGCGGAGATAGCGATCAGTGGCTTGTTTATTCATACTGAACCTTTCTGGAGACGGCTGGTTTGGCTCGTCTATTCATCCAACCTGATCCAGTTGTTTCGTTTCTGTACGTGTTCCGGGCCTCCGGCCCCCCACGCCTGTTCAGGCCCGTCCGACTGAGGTCCCCGCATGCCCCCCTCGGCCACCACGCCGGTCGACACCCTGGAGAACCCGGGGCCGAAGCCTCCCAAGAACGGCCTCGACCGTTTCTTCAAGATCTCCGAGCGGGGGTCGACCGTCGGCCGCGAGCTCCGCGGCGGTCTGGCGACGTTCTTCGCGATGGCCTACATCATCGTGCTGAACCCGATCATCCTCGGCGCCGGAGTAGACAAGTTCGGCCATCATCTCGACAACGCCCAGTTGGTCACCGCCACCGCGCTGATGGCCGGTCTGAGCACGGTGCTGATGGGCGTCGTCGGCAACGTCCCGATCGCCATCGCCGCGGGCCTCGGCATCAATGCCGTGGTCTCCCTGCAGCTCGCGCCCAAGATGAGCTGGCCGGACGCGATGGGCATGGTCGTGCTCGCCGGTCTGGTCCTGATGATCCTGGTCGCCTCGGGCCTGCGGCAGCGGGTGATGGACGCGATCCCCAACGGGCTGCGGCGGGCCATCGCCATCGGCATCGGCCTGTTCATCTCGCTGATCGGCCTGGTCGACGCCGGCTTCGTGACGCGCAACCCGGACGCCGCGCACACCACCGTGCCGATGAGCCTGGGCCAGGGCGGGCAGCTCAAGGGCTGGCCGGTGCTGGTCTTCGTCATCGGCCTGGCGCTGATGTTCGTGCTGATCGTGCGCAAGGTCAGGGGCGCGATCCTGATCGGGATGGTCTCCATGGCCGTCGTCGCGATCGTCATCAACGCCCTCGTCGAGATCCCGGACGCGGCCTGGGGCCTGGCGGTCCCCAACGTCCCGCACAAGATCATCGACACCCCGGACTTCGGCCTGATCGGTCAGATCAGCCTCTTCGGCGGCTTCAAGGAAGTCGGCGTGCTGACCGGCTGCCTGTTCGTCTTCACCGTGCTGCTCTCCGGCTTCTTCGACGCGATGGGCACCATCATCGGCGTCGGCGAGGAGGCCGGGCTGCTGGACAACGAGACCGGCCAGCTGCCGAACATGGGCCGGATCCTCATGGTCGACGGCATCGCGGTCGCGGGCGGCGGCTTCGGCTCCGCCTCCGCCAACACCTGCTTCGTGGAGTCCACGGCCGGCGTCGGCGAGGGCGCCCGCACCGGGCTCGCGAACCTGATGACCGGCGGCCTCTTCCTGCTCGCGCTGGTCTTCACGCCGCTGGCGACCGTCGTCCCCTCGCAGGCCGCGACGCCCGCGCTGCTGGTCGTCGGCTTCCTGATCATGGCCTCGAACGTGCGGGACATCGACTGGGGCGACTTCACCATCGGCATCCCGGCGTTCCTGACGATGGTCTCGATGCCGTTCACCTACAGCATCACCAACGGCATCGGCATCGGCGTCCTGGCCTTCATCCTGCTGCGCGCGGCGACCGGCCGGATCAAGGAGGTCCCCTGGCTGCTGAGCGCGGTCGGCTTCTGCTTCCTGGTCTACTTCCTGCTCGACCCGATCGAGCAGGTGCTGGGGGTCAAGTAGCCGGCCAGCGGATCCCCAGCTTCTCCGTCTCGTCGACGGAGGACTGGAACCGCTCGTCGAAGTCCTCGCGGATGAGCGTCCGGACCACATAGTCCTGGACGCTCATTCCGCGTTTTGCGGCGTGCTGCCGAATGCGCTCCAGCAGCTCCCCGTCCACGCGCAGGCTGAGCACTCGCGATCCCATGCGGACACCGTCCCGTCCGTGCACGGTCAGGCGCGTCACTTTCGGCCGCGTCCTCACTCATATGGGTGATAGCCGGCAGGCGGCACCCCTTGGCTTTCCTTAGAAAGGGTAATGAGTTATGCTAAAGACCATGCCGGAACTGTCCCGCCCCCTGCCCGAAGGCCGGGAGGTGTCCTCAGACGACGCGGCCGCGGTGAACGCTCTGCGGTCCGCCGTGATGCGCCTGTCGCGCCGACTCAAGCACCAGCGGGTCGACGAATCGCTGAGCCCCACCGAGATGTCGGTGCTCGGCACCCTGTTCCGCTGCGGCAGTGCCACCCCCGGCGAGCTGGCCCGCAAGGAGCATGTGCAGCCGCCGTCGATGACCCGCATCGTGGCCATGCTGGAGGCCAAGGGACTGGTCCGGCTCGAACCGCACCCCG
>Ga0207426_1002309_pt1 | contig 12536 bp, 15 predicted proteins | sample AraplaMF_Cvi_mMS_FD_184265 | JGI IMG/M metagenome (GOLD analysis project Ga0207426, IMG submission 184265) | Arabidopsis root microbial communities from the University of North Carolina, USA - plate scrape MF_Cvi_mMS (SPAdes) (version 2) | ecosystem: Host-associated > Plants > Roots > Endosphere...
TAAGAGTATGCCAGCCGTCGTCTAAATGCCCTGTCTCCTGCTTTGCGCATCAGCTTTACGCATGGGCTTCGTCGTCAAAGTCGAAAGGAAAAAACGCGGCTAACGATCTTGCAAACGAACATAAGAGAGTCATAGCTCCCAGACGATGGTTCCCATCGCGAACAATGAGGTGCTGCTCCCACGATTCTACGATCAATGGCGGCAAGCTTTCCGCATCAACAAGACCTGCCGCGATCCGCTCTGTTCGCTCTTGCCAAATATCGACAGGGACATGATAGGCCATTCCGGCTTCAGGTCCGCAACCCAGTTTCGAAAGCTCTATCGGGAGAGGTCCGATCCAATATCGTTTATGGAGTAACAGACCATCGCGCAGGCCGGGATTTGCCCAATATCCATTTGCAAGATATTCCAGAACCCAGTCCTGAAGCTGTCCGGCCTCAGCGCGTTGCAAGCAGGATTGAAGGTCAAACATACACTTCCTCTTTGAACGCCAATTTCACAGCGAGGACAGTTGCTACCAAGCGGCAAACAGCGTCACAAGAAGTTCAGCGAATTGCTTCGTTCAAGAGCCCTGGGCGGCTCTTCTATCGTGCGGCGCAGGACTTCTGAATCGCCCACGATGACAACGGTTTCGACGGCTCTGGTGATGGCCGTGTAGAGCAGGGTCCGGTCGAGAAGCTTCGAGCCGACGAGCGGCACGATCACTCTCCGGAATGCCGATCCCTGAGCTTTGTGAACGCTGATCGCCCAGCCATGGGTGAGCTTCTCAAGATCGGCGGTGGTGATCACGTCCTCAGCGCCGTCGTCGAACCGCACGATGGCACCTTTGGGATGGGGCTTCATGACAACCTCCAGGGAGCCATTCATGAATCCCGCGCAGATCGGATCGCCCGTCGCCTTATCGACAACGGGCTTTCCTTCCGCGTCGAGCTGAGGGGCCTTCGAGTAATCGTTCTTCAGCCACATGATCTTCGAGCCGACGCTCAGACCCCAATCCTCGACGTTGGGCTGCTTGCCCATGTATTCGACCTCGATGGCGCGGTTCAGCTCCTTCGATCCGGCGGGTGTTGATTTGCGTTGAGAGCTGACCCGGGATTGGAGTGAACCCCTCGGGCTAGACCAGCGAGGCGCTTGAACTAAGCCGCCTGCTGGGCAAGTTGGGTTTCAAATTCCGCTGGCGATCTGTAGCCAAGGGCAGAGTGCAGCCGCTTGGCATTGTAAACCCGTTCGATGAACATCGGCAATCGCTCGGCGACGTCCGCGAAGGTCTCGTAGCTGGCGGGGTAGACGTCCTCGACTTTCAGGGTCTTCATGAAGCTCTCCGCTTGAGCGTTGTGATAGGGGTTGCCGATAGCGCTCATGGAACCTCTTAAGCCGGCACCATCAAGCGCCCGTCGGTAGGTTTCACTTGCGTATTGGCATCCGCGGTCGGTGTGGTGAATGCAGCCGGGCGGAGGTTTCCTGTTCTCGATTCAATGCCGCCAGCGCCAATGGCGTGTCCAATCGCTTTGAAAGGCCATAGCCAACTACTTTCCGGCTGCAGGCATCGAGAATGACGGCGAGATAGCAGAAGCCAACGGCAATGCGGATGTAAGTAAAATCAGCCACCCAGACCATGTCGGGTCGATCCGGGATCACGTTACGATAGAGGTTCGGATAGATCGGTGAATCGTGGCTGCTGTCGGTCGTGCGAACGTAGCGCCTGCGTGGCTTGATCCCCAGGCTGTTGGCCCGCATCACGCGCGCCACACGCTTGTGATTGATGAGGTGACCCCGTCGGTGAAGCTCATGCGTTACACGGCGATATCCATAGCAGGGCAGCTCGTCCTGGATATCCTCGATAAGAGCAACAAGTTCAGCATCGTCGAGCTTCAAAGGTCTTGCTCTAGGTCGGTAGTAGAACGTGCTTCTCGGGAGATCGATCATTTTGCACCCCCGTCTGACGGAACAGGCCGCGGGCCGGTGACGATGGAGGGCTTCACGTTGTCGCCGGCGATCGGCTGGCGCGGTGTTTTTTTAACCAGGTCCAGCTCCATCGTGAGTTGGCCGACCTTGCGCTCGAGCGCCGCGATTTGCGCCTCATATTCGGCGATGACGCTGGCTTCGGCCTCTTCATCATTCAGTTCGCCGCGATCGAACTGTGTCAGCCATAACTGGATGAGGTTGGCCGAGACGCCGTAAGTGCGTTGAGCATCACGCCGTCCGATGACACCGTTTCGAATGTCCTGGCAAAGCTGCAGTTTGAAGGGTGTCGAGTGCCGTCGATAGGGTCCTCGGGACTTCATGAGCCTTCTCCATTTAAGGCCCACAGAGCGTATCAGTTTTTCCGTGTCCCGTGGTCCAGCCCCAAGGGTTCACTCCAAAACCGGCTCAGTTCCGCGTGGAAACCAACAGATCTATGAACTTCGCGTCTATCGCTGCATTCCTAACCGGCTGCCGGCGTTGTTGAAGCGATTTGAAACAAAGACGATCCGAATATGGGAGAAGCACGGCATCCGACAGGCGGGCTTCTGGACAACGGTCATCGGCGAATCCAATCAAGAACTCACTTACCTTCTGGCGTGGGAATCGCTTGCCGCGCGAGCTGAAATGGACCGCCTTCGTTAGCGACCCCGAGTGGTTGGCAGTCCAAGCCGAAACCGAAAAGGATGGGGCCATCGTCGCCGACGTGGTGAGTTCGATCTTTCAGCCAACCGCGTTCTCAAGCGTGCGTTAAGCAATAAGCGTCGCTTAAAGTTTGGAGTTAGGAGCGGCTGTCTGCGACCGGATAGTCGTAATCACCTAATTGATGGGGCATCAAGAAGCGTATTCGATCAAAGTGTAAATAATCGAGTAACCGGATTTGAAACGGCCCTTGCTACACAAGGCTTCATTTCCGAGACGCCGACTATGATCCTTGAATTGCAGAATGCCATTCTTGAAATGATCGCCCGAGGCGAAGCTCTGGCGACCACGGTATCAACTCTTTGCACAACCGTGGAGAACGCGATCCCTGGGGTGATCGCCTCTGTCTTGCTTTGCGACGGAACCCACCTGCGCACGCTGGCCGCGCCATCGCTTCCGCCGGGCTACTCAGCTTTAGTAGACAATCTTATTGCCGGGCCGTGTGCGGGTTCTTGCGGCACGGCTGCTTTCCTTGGAAGCGCCGTCGCGGTCGACGACATTGAAACGGACCCCAGGTGGATTGGTTACAAAACGTTCGCTCTTGCGCTTGGACTAAAAGCGTGCTGGTCGAGTCCGATCAAGAGCGGCGAGCGCGTCGTCGGTACATTTGCCTTCTATTACCGTGAGAAGCGTGGGCCGAGTGAACTTGAGCAAAAGGTCGTGGATGCCTGTGTCCACCTCTGCTCAATCGCTATCGAGCGGGAAGAACGGGTCGCCGAACGTCAGCGCCTCACATATACAGACGCGCTGACCGGCCTGCCCAACCGAGCAGCATTCGATATGGCCCTCCGACAAAAATCCGATCCGGGCAGTGACCGCTGGGGCTTGGTCCTGGCCGACGTCGACAATCTGAAGCTGGTGAACGATACATTTGGCCATGCGGCGGGCGATGCTCTGATCCGTGTTGTGGCTGAGCGGATTGCAGAAGCCGCCGGCCGGGAACACACGTATCGCTTGGGCGGGGACGAATTTGCCGTCATCATCATCGGTGGAGACGAAGCCAATATCAGGCGGCAAGCAGCCCAGATCCTGGAGATGCTTGAGTCCCCCACAAGCTGCGCCGGCCACGTCGTGTTTCCTTCGGTCACGCTGGGCGGCGCTCTGGGTCCGGGCGACATCGATCCTGAGCGGGTGCGGCAGAATGCAGATATCGCTCTGTATCACGCGAAAGAACATGCCCGCGGTCGGTTTGTCGAATTTCATTCGGGGCTCGGGACCGCGTTGACGCGCCGGTTTCGGGCCGTGCGTGACGTGAGCCTCGCTCTGTCGGAGGATCGGATTGAAGCCCATTATCAACCGATCGTCCGCCTTGATACGCGCGATACCGTTGGTTTTGAGGCACTTTGCCGGATGAAGTTGCCGTCGGGGGAAGTGATTGCCGCGGCGCACTTCCACGAGGCGACGAAAGACGCTCACGTCGCTGCGAGTTTGACCGAATGCATGTTGCGCAAGGTCGCGAAAGATATGCGCGGTTGGTTGGACGAAGGATTGCCGCTACAACATGTCGGCATCAATCTATCAGCGGCTGACTTCCACAAGGGAGGGTTGGCAGATAAAATCCGTTACGTCTTTGAAAATGCGGGCGTTCCGCTCAAGCACATAATCCTGGAAGTGACCGAATCTGTTTATCTCGGGCGGCGCGACCATGTCGTGGCGAACGAGATTAAAGCCCTGCGCGCAGAAGGACTGAAGGTCGCCCTGGACGACTTTGGAACCGGCTATGCCTCCCTGACGCATCTGCTGACCGTGCCCGTCGATATCATCAAGATCGACAAATCCTTTATAGATAGAACACGGGCGGGAGATGCCGGGATGGTGATCGTCTCGGGCCTCACTTCGATAGCAGCCGATCTCGGATTGCGCGTCGTGGCTGAAGGTATCGAGGACGAAGAACAGGCGAACCGTCTTGAAAACCTGGGATGCAAGCTCGGCCAGGGTTATCTTTTCGCGAAAGCGATGAGCGGGTCGAACGCCGGACGGTTTCTGTCTGCGCATGGCCAGCCGCTCGTGCACTCGCGCCAGCCCGGGACTCTCAGTTACTGGAACTGAGGAAAACTATTGTCGCTCCTTGATTTCGTCGATCTATAGGTCAAATCCCTTCAGAAAGATCATCAATGCTCAAACGCATCCAATTGAGCCAATTGCGGGTCGGCATGTTTGTCAATGACATGGAGTTTGCCACGCAAGCAGATGCGGCGCGCTTCAAGCCATTTCTGGTATCAGAATCAGATGTCAGGAAGCTGATAGAAGGGCACGTCAGAAGCGTGGTCATCGACATTACAAAGGGGCTGGATGTCGCCGCGCCTGCGCAACGGACAGATGCCGCAAGCTTTAAGGCGACTTTGCTGACTGTATTTTCGCTCAGCGAAATCAGCCGCGCGAGGCAGTCAATTCACGAGGTCACCCCGCATTTGCATGATGTGCTCGACGATGCTCGTCTGAATGCTGGTTTCGCGGACAAGGCAGCAAACTCAGCAGTGGCGCGTATCATGTTGGAGGCGCTCAACAATGCGGGCGCATTAATTGCCGTGGCGAGGCTGAAGGAAAAGAATGAAGTCACCTTCCTTCATTCGCTGGCCGTCAGCGCGTTGATGATCGCATTTGCACGTGTTCTCGGCCATGGAGAAGATGATGTGCGCGTCCTTGGCCTTGGCGGTTTCGTGCACGATCTTGGGAAGATGGCCATTCCCGATCAGATTCTGAACAAGTCGGGCAAGTTGACCAAGGAGGAGATGGATCTCGTCCGCGCTCATCCGCAACTGGGCTTTGAAATGATCGCATCGGCAGGTACCGCGCCACCTGAAGTCCTCGATATCTGTCGGTTCCACCATGAACACTATGATGGGGGCGGTTATCCCGACCGCCTGTCCGGAAGGCAGATACCCTACGTTGCTCGGGTCGCCGCTATCTGTGACGTCTATGAGGCACTGACGACCATCCGCCCTTACAAGCGAGCCTTCTCACAGGCTGAGGCCATCAATATGATGATGAACTCTCCCGGGCACTTTGACCAAAAACTTCTATCGGCCTTTGTTTCCAAGATGGTCATCAGTGGAACGCTCCACTAGGACGGGAAGCACCACGTCACGTAGCGTCTTTGGGAGGTTAAGGTCAGGAACACGGTCACTAACTGTCATCGATCCGATCTAACCGGACGTCGGTCCGCTGGGCTGGCGAATTCCGCTTGACGCACAATGCAATGACACGTCCTAGAGCACGACGAGCATTCCGTTTTGTATAAGAAAACGCCGAAAATTCTCTTGGACAGAGGCGGGAGACGCCTGCTCTTTGGCGGCGTCGCCGCGCGTTGCGATTAGGATCGCGATTTTCTTCCCTGCGAGGGTCATAGGTTTCTCCATCGGGCTTTTGAAAGCTGCGACAAAAGTGTCGCGGAGAGCCCAACGGACAATGAACCGCGAAGTTCCGCGAGGTGGTCGGAGGATTTCAAGCCGAACCTTCGTGTACAGCAAAGCTGCCCCGAAACTGGTTCAGAATTTTTTTGACGTTGGTTCTTGAACTGAAAATCTCGAAAACCAAATCGATTGCCGCCAGCCGCTGAAACAGGGCTGGCCTTGCTGGGAGCGCCGCTTTCGGCGCTTCCGTACCCATGTTGCTCAAGGAGGATATGGCTCTTACGATTACGCACCGCTCTACCGCTCCGGCGTCGGCTTCGACTGGGTTTTCGATCTTCTTGAAAACGCCCAGCGGGCGCGCGCGATCAGCGACTGGCCGCCCTATGACATCGTAAAGACGGGCGATGATAGCTATCGCATCTCGATCGCGTTAGCAGGCTTCGAGCAGGACGATCTCGACATCGCCTTTCAATCCAATCTTCTGACCGTCACCGGCAAGAAACAGGAGACGGCCAACGAAGGCTACCTACATCGCGGCATCGCCGGCCGGCCGTTCGAGCATCGGTTTGAGCTCGCTGATCATGTCCGGGTGGATGGTGCGGCTCTGAAGAACGGTCTTCTCTCCATCGAACTCATTCGTGAGATCCCAGAGGCGTTGGAGCCGCGGAAGATCGAGATCCAGACTAACCCGGTTCTTGCACAGTCGGCCGCCCCCGCGCGGATCGAAGCGCAGAAGGCCGCTTAATCAGACCATTGGAGAAAGGGCGCCGTCGCGACGGCGCCCAACGACAGCATTCCGGGTTGGGAAGGAGAATGTGCATTCAATTGCGCTGAAAGCTTGCATTACGGCAATGCGTGGCGAGATCGAAGCGGAGACGGCGCGCGGCCTGTTTGCCGCTTTCGCCGAGAAACACGATCTGCTCGCGCCGGAGATCGGCGGACTCGTGGCATCTCGCCGTAGCCACGACAAAGATCCCCACGTTCGATGAGGCCGCGTGAGACACGACATGCTGCAGCAGGCTGCCAGCAACGCGATAGAGGTCAAGCCAACGGCCCCGTCGATTGCTCGGCGGGGCCGCCCATGTGACTGGCAATGATCAGGAAGGAGCTCAGATCGAACCAGCCGGGGTGACTGGAGGAAAGTCCTTGTCCGGATCGAAAACGTTGTTGAAGAAGTTGGTCAGCGAATACATGGCGACCAGCGCGACGATCTCGATGATGTTTGCTTCGGTAAAGCCGGCATCGCGGACGGCTTTCAGGTCGGTGTCGCTGACCTGTCCACGGGTTTCGATGACCTTGCGGACGAACTGGACGGCGGCGTCGCGCTTGGGATCATTGGCATGTCCCTTGCGGGCCAGGATGATGTCATCGGCCGGCAGCTTGGCCATATGCTCTGCGGTGAAGCTGTGCACCGTCAGGCAGTAATTGCAGCCGTTCACTTCGGAAACGGCAAGGCCGATGCTATCGCGGGTCTTGACGTCCAGCGCCTTCGTCAGCGAGCCAAGCAGGGTAGCCCATGCGTTGAACGCAATCGGGCTCTGTGCGAAGGCTGCCATCATGTTGGGCGTGAAGCCGATATTCTTGGTGAATGCGTCCAGGGTCGGCTTGGATTCGGTCGGCACCTGTTCCGGCGTCAAAACGGTCGTACGGGTCATTGTAGTCTCCTTAACTTCATGAGTTCTTTGTGATTCACGCGAAATCGAGAACATCGGCGACCGGCATGCGGGGCTTCTGCGGCCAGTTGACGGCACGTTCCGGCCCTATGGTCAGTAGCATCACCGGGATTTCATCATCGGCCAGGCCGAACTCGCGGTGCACAGGTTCGGCGTCGAAGCCGATCATCGGCGTCGAACCCCATCCCAGCGAGCGGGCCGCATAGATGATCGCGGCCGCGCCGAAGGTGGCGGTGCGGACGGCCTCGTCACGGTCCTGTTGCGGCTGATTGTCATAGATCCGGCGAGCGTTGATTTCCCATTCCGGGACCATGTGCGCTGGCATGACGCCGGCTTCCACCACCGGCGCCAGACGCGCCGGGACGGTGCTGGCGTCGGCCAACTTGCCAATGACGATGAAGGTAACGGCGGCGTCCGGGCAGGGTAGCTGGCAGGCCTTTGGTGCGCGCTGACCGGCATGGGACGCGAGACCATCCTCTGACCACCGACGTGGAACTGGGATAGCAGCGCGCGCTGCTCCTCGGCCTCCGCCGTCAGCTTATGGCTTGCCGCGGTGCTTTCCTCGACCGTGGCAGCATTTTGCTGCGTCGCCTGATCCGTCGAGTTGACGGCGTGGTTGATCTCCTTGAGACCGGTTGCCTGTTCCTTCGACGCCTCGACGATCGCCGAAACGTTCGAATTGATATCGCCGACCTGAACGACGATTTCCTCCAGCGCCTTGCTGGTCTGCCCGACCAGATCCACGCTGTTCCTGACCAATTGACTGGAGGTCGTGATCACCGGCTTGATCTAATTGGCAGCATGTGGCGAGCGCTGTGCCAGTTCGCGCACTTCCTGCGCAACCACCGCAAAGCCCTTGCCCGCCTCGCCGGCACGGACCGCCTCGACGCCGGCATTGAGCGCCAAAAGATTCGTCTGGAACGCGATATCGTCGATGACGCCGATGATGCTGCTGATCTCACGGGAAGACTGCTCGATTGGATCCATGGCGGCAACGGCATTGCGCACCACGGTGCCCGATTATTCAGCGCCCTGCTTGGTTTTGGCGACCAGCCGTCCGCCTCGTCAGCGCGCAGGCTTGAATCGTTGACGGTTGTCGTGATCTCTTCCAGCGCCGCAGCCGTTTCCTCGACCGATGCAGCCTGCTGTTCGGTGCGCTTGGAGAATGCGTCTGATGGCCACAACTTCGTCGAGTATTGTACCGGCTGATGCGCAGCCACAACGGGGTATGTTTTCGCTTGACCCAAGTTTTGCACAACGTGCCAAGTCAACACCATCCATCAATACCTGTCCTGGCTGCGACAACGAGCGCAGGAACTCTCTGGCTGCGACTAACGTGTCGCGAGCCGACGGGTCGCGGACGAGCGGCGTTGCAAAAGGTCGCGGACCTTGGCAGATGGTTGGGGCTTTCCGAAAAAATACCCTTGTATTTCCGTACAACCTTGCTCCTTAACCCGAAGAAGCTGCTCGCTGGTTTCGACACCCTCGGCAGTAGTCGTTATTCCAAGGCCGGCACCGAGGTCAACCACAGCTTTCACAATGGCGGCACAGTCCTTGGAATGCCCGAGCTCGCGAATGAAAGACTTGTCAATCTTGATCTTATCAAAGGGAAAAAGCCTGAGATAATTCAATGATGAATATCCGATCCCGAAGTCGTCCATTGCGATCCGAACGCCGAGGCTCTTTATGTGATGGAGAGTGACCAGTGCCGCTTCGCTGTCTGTCAAGAGGACGGATTCAGTAATTTCCAGTTCAAGCCGAGAAGCGGGCAGGCCGGACTCGCTAAGGGCAGCGACAACGCTATGGGCAAGCGTCGGGCTTCTGCATTGAAGCGGGGAAAGATTGACGGCGACCCTGACATCGGGTGGCCAACTCGCGGCGTCCTTGCAAGCTTGTCGCAAGACCCATTCTCCAAGGGGAACAATTAGCCCAGAGCCTTCGGCAAGGGGAATGAATTCAGATGGAGAAATCGAGCCTTGCTCGGAATGATTCCAACGTAAGAGTGCCTCGAAGCCCACGATCTCTTCGGTGGCCGTATCGACCTGGGGCTGGTAGTAGATTTCAAACTGCTTTCTTGCCAGCGCTTGCGTCAAGTCGGCTTCAAGCTTTCGCCGCCGCTGGATTTTCGCGTCCATGGTCGGCTCAAAGACGCGAGAGACGCCGCGGCCTTTGGACTTCGCGGCGTGGAGGGCTGCATGGGCGTGGCGCAGCAAAGCGTCCGCCGTGTCTCCATCATTGACTGTTGCGACACCGATGCTCACGCCAATCTGAAAAAGTCGACCGTCAATTTCAAATGGTCTGCCGATGTCATCCACAAGCGCTTGAGCAAGAAGCGCGGCGTGCTCTTCTGTAGGAGTTTTATCCAGCAGGACAACAAATTCGTCGCCACCCAGCCTCGCAATTGCTTCGCCATTATGCAGGCTTTCCTTCAATCTCTCCGCGACCGCTTTCAACAGGAGATCGCCTGCAGCATGCCCGAACGCATCGTTGATCTCTTTAAAGTGATCCAGATCCAGGATCAAAAGCGAAATGCGATTCTCGGTTCCAGTGAGTGCTATTGTGTTGTCAATTTTCTCACGCAGAAGAGAACGATTGGGGAGCCCGGTCAGCGGATCGTGGCCGGCCATATGTTTGATTTGTTCTTCAGCGTGCACCGCGTCGGTGACGTCTTCATGCGTTGCGACATAGGAGCCATTTTCGATCGGCCTATGCGTTATCCTTATCACCCTTCCATCCGCCAATGAGACTTTCTGGCTGGCGATTGACCCTTTTAACGCAGCTTCCACCACCACGTCGAAATACTTGCCGATCTGGACGGGTGCGTTGCCAGCGACCTTGCGATAGCCCAGGATTTGCTCAAGGGATGTTCCAGGTAGCGTCAGATGCTTAGGCAAATCGTATAGCCGAGAATATGCGGCATTACAGAGCAGAAGATTCCTGTCAGCGTCAAACATGCACAGTCCGTGCGGCATGTTGCTCAGCGCCGCATCCAAACGATGGTTTTGTTCAGCCAGAGCCCTTTCCATTCTCGCGCGAACGGAAATATCGTCGCACGAGATCACCCACCCGCCGCCTGAAGTCGGGACAGAAGTCACTGAGACCAAGCGATCGCCGGTCATAAACTCCAGATAAAGCGAAGTCGACCGGGTCAACAGATGTGTCAGCCAGTCCTCTCGATTGTCAAAGGAAAATTGCGGCGCAGAACCTGGGCCCGGAATCGCCGTGGCGATTGCTGCCGCACTGGCGCCGACGTAGATTGTCCCTTCAGGGGCGCGCAGCAATTCTTTCAGCTGCTTGTTAAACATTGTCACATGAAGAGTGGCATCAAAAACTGCGACGCCCTGCCGTATATTCTCCAGAATGATGTCAAGAGGGCTGGTCATGTCCTACCTGCGGAAACGCGGATGAACCGCGGAGAATTTTTTCACGCGATTATGTTTGACAGCGATCACTTCGAAATACTTCACGCCACACCATCGCGATCCAATTTCGCGAAGGGCGACGTTGGTGTGATCGTATGGAGCAGCCTGGCTTGGGATGGAGAATTTGTACACTTGACGACGCCGGTGCCTGAACCGATGGCAGTCGGCCCCGAAAGCATACGCGTGGTAATTGTATTTTTGAAGAAGATCACCATGAGTGTGAGATTCCACGGACATATTTGTGTCATGCTTCACAAAATTTATGCTTCTGAAATCTCTTCATAAATTCAAACTGATTTATGAAGGACGCTCAAAATACACTTTTGCTTGGGACATTTTGATTTTCCCGAGACAAATTCATCCTGGCGCAGCTGTGAATCGACGGCATGCACTTCGCAAGCATTGCAAATTTTTTCGCCACACCTTTTGGGATCGAGCGCTTGCAATTCATAACATAAGTATTGTTCCAACATTCTTTCTGTAACGTTAAAGTGACACCATATCGCAATTATTCTGATTCTATCTCTCTAAAAAGCACGCGTCATAGTAGAGCTATAGGGGCGATTTGGATCGGATGCGATGCACGCGGAAATCTGACCATCGCAATAACGGGCGGCTATCAATTCAATGCCAAAAGGTAATTTCCATTTGAAGCATTGCGGAGCCAAGATCCAATGTGCGGTTCTCGGGCTGGTGAAAAGTGGTCTGTCCTTCAGTTATAAAATGACCAAGGCGTGCGCTGGTGGCTGTCAGAACAGAGGGTCTTTTCGGCGACTGTGGTTATGGGAAAAGCATATTTGGTCACGCTCTCCAACAAAGCTAAAACATATACTGCGGGAAATACATCGCCGTCTCATCAGGGGCGTCCTGCATGACGTGACGGAGCTTTCGATTATGAAGCATCTCTGGCGTCGCACGGTTAAATACTCGTCTCCCCAATTGGAGCAATGATGCCCGTAGCCGGTAAGCTTCTACGTGTGCAGCGCGAATCGCAAATCAATGGTCTTAGTTTTCAACCAATCAGGGACGGCAAGATGCTCCTTCTGACAATGCCCCACAAAACAACATCTAGTCCGGAAGCTTTTCCCGCTAGCCGGAGGTCAGCGCTGGCCATTGCCGTCGTGGCCATACTAGGCCTGACAGATTCCGCATCAGCGGCGACCAAGCTGCACTTGATCGAACATTCGACTACTGATGCAATCACCGACCTAGTCACCTGGAACTGAAGTTCGTTTCATAATAAGCTCTACTTTTCGATTGGAGGAGTACGGCTATGGCTAATGCGACTGGACGGCCAACAGCAAAGCTGGTGCTGCATCCGGATGAGCGGGAGTATCTTGAGCGGCAGGTGCGGCGGCGACGTGTGGCGCGTTCGATGTCGGAGCGCTGCCGGATCATCCTTCGGTGTGCGGACGGTTTGCCGA
>Ga0207426_1002312_pt1 | contig 12526 bp, 12 predicted proteins | sample AraplaMF_Cvi_mMS_FD_184265 | JGI IMG/M metagenome (GOLD analysis project Ga0207426, IMG submission 184265) | Arabidopsis root microbial communities from the University of North Carolina, USA - plate scrape MF_Cvi_mMS (SPAdes) (version 2) | ecosystem: Host-associated > Plants > Roots > Endosphere...
ACTCCTGGCAGAGAGATCATTGACCACGATGATCGTCTTTCTTTTCTTTTATTATTTTTTCGGCTCCATCGCCGGACCCAGCTGGAATGCGTGGATGAAAGACCTGGTGCCTGAAGATTCGCTTGGTGCTTACTTCGCCAAAAGAACCAGTTACCTGCAACTGCTGAATGTGGTGCTCAGCTTATTTTGTGCAGGTTTAATAGATGTGATCCGCACACGGCATGTAGAATTTGAACTGGATACCTACGCACTCATGTTTGTAGCTGCAGGGGTATTTGGAATTATTGGCGCTGTTTTTTTAGCCAGAACACCGGAGCAGCAATCCTATTTGTCAAGAGAGAATATGTTTAAGCTTTTTAGTTACCCGCTGAAGGATCGAAACTTTGTACATATGCTCATCTTTCATTCCGCCTGGGTATTTGCATTAAACATTGCCACACCTTTCTTCACAGTGTATATGATGAAAGGATTGGGTTTATCGATCTCTTATGTCATTGGATTGAGTGTGATCAGTTTGCTGTGCAATGTGTTTTCAGTGAGGGTATGGGGATTCTTTTCTGACAGGTATAGTAATAAAACAATACTTGCCCTCGCTTCCCCACTTTACCTGGCTTGTGTAATTGCCTGGTGTTTTGTGGGGATCTGGACAGTACTGTGGCCGAATCTCATATTGTTGCTGGGTATTCACATATTTACAGGCCTGTCTTTATCCGGAATCAATTTAGCACTGGTAAATATCGGGCTCAAGCTGGCGCCCAAAGAGTATGCGATAGTTTACTTATCAACACAAAACATGGTCACTGCAGTGTTCTCTTCTGTTGCACCATTGGCTGGTGGTATACTGGCTGATTATTTTACCAGTCGTACACTCAGGATAGATGCACTATGGACCGGTCCGCATACCCATAAATTATTTCACCTGATCAACCTGAATGAATGGACCTTCTTATTTCTGATCAGTGCGGTGCTATTGTTTATAGCAGTGGAATTATTGGTACAGGTGAATGAGACCGGGGAAGTGGACAAGGAAATGGCAAAGCGCGTAATGAAGAGTAGTATTAAAAACAACCTGAAAGATTATTTCCTGATAGGAACCATGATTACGCTGCATGAGCAGTTGTGGGGAATCCTGAAGAGGGTGCAGCAAAAGAGGAGCGCAAAAAAAACAGGCAGTGTCGTGTGATACTGCCTGCTTGCGTCTTCAACAGATCTTATTTAAGAGGCTGGTCCGGGGTACGCATCGTATTGGAACCGGTTCTGTTATCATCATCAGTTCCTTTATTATTTGATCCGGTATCAGCTGCATTGGTGATATCCTGTTTGCCACCTTTTTTACCTTCAGGCCCCCACTCAATATTATCAGCCTCTTCATCAGAGAGATTATTTTCTTCCAGGTCTGCTTCATCCAGATCCGGTGTATCATCATCTTCTTCGTCTTCATTTAAATCTGAATCATTTTCACTTTCCTGATCATTCTCCTGACCGGTTTTGTTTCTTTGATCATCAAATGCCTGTTGTTTTTTTTCATTTCCAACAGGATTTTCCAGTTGCTCGTTTGTCTTTTTCATAACTCGACTTTTAAGGGTAAATGAATTAATTATGATTGGTTAGTAGTGCAAACTTGGGTCCATGCCATATGTACTGATTTTCACCCTTACTTCTGCGAGTTATTTCCCCGCATGCCGGCATGAAAACAACTAACCCGCTCACCACATCGGGATTAACGGCATGGCCTTATTCTTGTTGATTTAAAAGAAAACGAATGTTATGGCGAACAAGACAAAAAGTGCAACAGATATACAGGATTCAAAGCGTGATCAGGAACGTATGAAACCAGAAAATACAGTGATCGACCTGCCTGAAGTAAGTGATATACCCGGCCAGGAAAATGTAGCACCATTACCTCCCGGAACGAAGAACGTACCTACTCCTGCATCTGATGATGAAGAAGGATATGGCGTACTTGATGATCTGAACGGTAGTCCGAATGATGCTATTGAAACTGATGATGAGCAACTGATCACAGATGAGCGTAGTAATGTTTCCCGTCAGGAAAGACAGGACTTAAATGATAGTGCAAACATTACTCCCGGTGATGAGGGGGCAAGGGATCTGAAACGTGCGCAATTGAATAATGTAGATGATGAAGGCGAATTACTGGAAGAAAGATCCGGCCATTTATCAGGTGAAGACCTGGATGTACCCGGTAGCGAACTGGATGACGATAACGAAGCACAGGGAGCTGAAGATGAAGAAAACAATCCTTACAGTGTAGGTGGTGACCGAAATGAATTATAATATGAAACATACATCTCTTGATAAAGAAAAGGTACAGGTAGATTTCACATCTATGAATCTGCCTGCACCTGTTCTCAATTTCCGACCTGAAGTATATACAGATGGCGATATGTACTATTGTGTATTAGGAGCCGGTACAGACCAGGCAATTTATGGAGAGGGCAATACCATTGAGGCGGCCCTGTTAGACTGGGAAAAGGCTTACCATGAGCACTCAGGTAAATAATTCCTGCTCATCTGTATAATAAGTTTTGCGTGATCCTACTTTATGCGATTGAATAGGAGAGCCTCCGGGGCTCTTCTCTTTTTTCGCGTGGTGCACTTTCATAAAGTCTCTGTATTCTCCGCTGATCAGATCTTTATCATGTTTGAGGATTTGCTTAATTCCGTCCTTCAATACTTTCTTAATACTGCTGGCGAGTATTTTTACCTGAGCCGGCGGAATTTTGTCTGCAATTGAGAAAGGTGAAATACGGGCCTGGTATAAGATCTCATCAGTATAGGCATTGCCCAGACCGCGGATCAGGTCCTGGTCCATCAGCACGTCTTTAATCTTCTTTTTCGAATCAGCTAACACCGTCTGCAGGTATTTGGTATTTACCTGTTTTGACATCGCATCTGGTACCTCACTCTCTTCAGGATTGAGTGTCACCGTAGCCTGCCCCTGAAAGTCAGTCATTGCTAATCCGCTGCCATCAGTGAATTGCAGCGTGATGATAGACCATTTGGGGAAATCTTTTCCTTCAAACAGCGCAGGCTCTCCATGTAGCATCAGGTGCCATCCTAAAATAGCTTTGTTACTAAAGGAGAGTCGTAACTGCTTTCCTTCTCTATAGATTTCTTTGAGTTTTTGCTTTTCAATCTGCTTCTTCAAAGCAGCTATAGTAGTTTTTAATTTTTTGGGGTAGGGTACTTCCAGTTTCTTTACCACTTTCCCCTTTAGCATTTTTGTGAGGTTCATACTGAACACTTCAAGGTCTGGTATCTCAGGCATGACAATAAAGATTTATTCACTATTAAAATTAATATATCATGAGCAGCTTATCAAATACAACTACTGATCACGAAACGATCAGGCAATGGGTAGAGGAACGCAAAGGCAAGCCTGCACAGGTAGAAGGTACCGGTAATAAGAAAGAACCGGGTGTACTGCGGATCGACTTTCCAGGCAATGATTCCGGCCGCTTACAGGAAATATCATGGGATCAGTTTTTTGAAAAGTTCGACGAAGAAAGCCTTGCATTTTTATACCAGGAAAAAACTGCAGATGGCGAAGTCAGTTATTTCAACAAGTTAATCAGTAGAGAGAACGAAAGTAAATGATTAAAAAGGGAGGCATTGCCTCCCTTTTTAATTTCGCCCCGGAACAGCGTTTCAGGCGATCTGTACATTAACTTCACTTGTTCCCATGGTTCCTACAATTGGGGAACAACTTTCTCAACGGCCCGCAAACCCCCGCCCACTGCGAGACACTTACATCCGAACAAACGCCTGTTCACACAAGGTTTGTTTAATCATTGACTACTATTGGTTTGCTTCTTGTTATTATAAGTAAAAGGCACTAACACTATCCGACGAACTTTCCACCTGTATGCTTGGCTGTAATCGATCTACGATACGAATAATATTCACTCACTATAAAATCAAATTTCAGTTTGTATGATGACCCGGGTTGGAAATGAAACCAGATTGAAAATCTTTACATGGCATATTCACGGAAGCTATTTGTATTATCTGTCACAAGGGAATTATGATATATATATCCCCGTAAATGATGAGCGAACACCCGGTTATTATGGTCGTGGAAGGACATTTCCTTTTGGAAGTAATGTAATTGAAATTCCTGCTGATATGGTGAAGAGCTATGACTTTGATGTCATTATGTATCAGTCAGTAAAGAACTACCTCGTAGATCAGTACGAGATCCTGACACCTACACAGCGCAGGCTGCCCAGAGTGTATCTGGAGCACAATACCCCGCTCAAAAGCCCATTTGGCACACGCCATACGGTAAATGACCGTCGTATCTGCCTTGTACATGTCACACACTATAATCGCCTGATGTGGGATAATAACCGTACGCCTGTCACCGTGATAGAACATGGTGTCACTGATTCAGATATTCCTTATACAGGAGAACTGGATAAAGGTATTACCATTATCAATCACCTTCCGCAAAGAGGTCGTGCACTGGGCTGGGATGTGTTCCAGCACGTAAGCAAACAGGTACCTGTAGATCTCGCAGGTATGGGCAACGAAGCCGTAGGAGGGGGAGAGGTATTACACCCGCAGTTACCTGCTTTCAGAGGTAAATACCGTTACTTCTTTCACCCGGTACGCCATACCAGCCTGGGATTGGCAGTATGCGAAGCCATGATGCAGGGATTACCTGTAATTGGACTCGCTACCACAGAACTGGTCACGGTGATTGAAAATGGCGTAAATGGTTGGATACATACCGACCTCGACTTCCTGATCGATAAAATGAAACTGCTGATGAATGACCCTGAGCTGGCTGCACAAATGGGCAGGGCAGCAAGGGAAACCGCTCTCAGACGCTTTAATATAGACCGCTTCACAGCAGATTGGGAAAATCTGTTCAATGCTGTCTGCGCCAATGCACCAGGACAGCCATTCAATGTAGATACCTGCAATGCGAATGTAAACGGAAAAGAAAAAATCATGTAAGGATATGAAAAAGAGGATTGCATTTATCAGTGAACATGCTTCTCCATTAGTCTCGCCGGGAAGCGTGGATGCCGGCGGACAGAATGTATATGTAGGAGAACTGGCAAAACAATTATCCCGCATGGGGTATACAGTAGATGTGTTTACACGCCGTGAAAGTCCTGACATTCCATATGTAACAACATGGATGGATGATGTAAGGGTGATTCAGATAGATGCAGGCCCGGCAAGGGTAATCGCCAAGGAAGAATTACTGCCCCATATGGCAGCGTTCAGAGAGGAGATGATCAGCTTCATGGAAGAATCGCAAACCACTTATCATCTGGTACATGCTAATTTCTTTATGTCTGCTTTGGTAGCCATGGAACTGAAGCAATTGCTGGGCATTCCTTTTGTCGTGACCTTTCATGCGTTAGGGCATGTACGTAAGGCTTACCAGGGGCATAATGATCGCTTTCCTCCTGAACGTATCGATATAGAAGCAGATGTGATCTTACAGGCCAATCAGATCATTGCTGAATGCCCGCAGGATAAGGAAGACCTGATCAATTATTACCAGGCACCTGTCAATAAGATTACCATCATACCATGTGGTGTAAATCTTAATGAAGTATATGCGGTGGATAAAGAGAAAGCACGGGAAATCCTGCACCTGCCTAAAGAGGATAAGATCATTTTACAACTGGGCAGAATGGTGCCCCGCAAAGGAGTGGATAATGTGATCATGGCATTGGCCCAATTAAATATGAGCGATGTAAAACTGATCATCGTAGGAAGTAATGTGCCTGCATCATCGGGAGAAGTGGATCATGAGCTGGAGCGCCTGCGTAAGCTGGCTGCTGAGCTGAAAGTAGCAGATCAGGTCATCTTTGCAGGTCAGCGCAACAGGTATGAATTGAAACACTATTACTCTGCAGCAGATGTATTTATTACTACACCATGGTACGAGCCTTTTGGTATAACACCACTTGAATCCATGGCCTGTGGCACACCTGTAATAGGTAGTGATGTGGGGGGTATTAAATACAGTGTGGCAGACGGCAGAACTGGTTTGCTGGTACCTCCCAGGGATCCTGTGTCACTGGCAGCTGCTATCTTTAAATTGTTGCAGGATGATACGCTTCGCCAGGAAATGGGGAGCAATGCCATCAAGCGTATTCATGCCCTCTTCACCTGGGAATGTGTAGCCCGCAAAATGAAGTACCTCTACCAGCAGGTGATCAACGAAACTTATTATGAGAAAAGCCATATTTATTGATAAAGATGGTACGCTCATTCAGGATGTACCCTATAATGTAGATCCTGAAAAGATAGTACTGGAACAATATGCAGGTATGGCCCTGCAACTTTTTCAGGAGCAGGGATACCTGCTGGTAGTCATTACAAATCAGTCAGGCATCGCACGGGGATATTTCAAAGAATCACAATTGCAACCCGTTCAGCAAAAGCTACATGCATTGTTAGGTGAATACAACGTACAACTCAATGGGTTTTATTACTGCCCACATCATCCTGAAGGAACCATTTTTCCATATGCCATCAACTGTCATTGTCGCAAGCCAAATCCAGGTATGCTGCAGGCAGCTGCTGAGCAGTTAGGTATTGACTTAAAAAGATCATGGATGATTGGCGACATTCTCCATGATGTAGAAGCCGGTAATCAGGCTGGATGTCGCTCCTTGCTGATCAATAACGGACATGAAACAGAGTGGGATGTCACCCCGCTGCGTACGCCCGCATACATGGCCAGCAATTTGCTCGATGCCGCACAATTCATTACTAAAGTTAATCGACATGACGCAACAATATCATTCATTGGTGAATAGTTTGCATCAGCCTTCAATACTGGTGATTGGAGACCTGATACTGGATACATATCTCAGAGGTGCCAGTACAAGATTAACCCCGGAGGCCCCCGTTCCGGTCGTCAATATTACCTCTCACACCTGTGTACCCGGTGGTGCTGCAAATACGGCTATCAATCTGAAATACCTGGGCGCAGCGGTCACCTTTGCAGCGATTGTAGGAGAGGATAGCGCCGGCAGGGAAGCGCAAAGTTTACTATCCAAAGAAGGTATTCATACTTATCTGATCAATTGCAATAGCCGGAATACGATCGTGAAAACACGCGTCATAGCCGGTAGTCAGCTGCTCACCAGGTATGATGAAGGCACTGAAATAGCGGTGTCTGATGGTTGTGAAGAAAAGCTGATCAGCTTCCTGGAAAGTACATTTGATAAATATGATGCCATTGTGATCGCTGATTATAATAAAGGAGTAGTTACGCCTGGTGTAATCAGTGCTTTGGAAAGATTGAATGCAGGTAAACGGAAGTTCATTGCAGTAGATGCAAAGCGACTGGATCTGTATCGATATTTACGACCTTCGCTGGTAAAACCAAATTACCATGAGATCATGGAACTGCTGCAATTGCCGGAAAAATCTTCTTATCGTGCTGCACAGTTACGTGATATGGGAGCGGCTATCAGCCGGATCACCGGGGCAGAAATTATCGCATTGACACTGGATGCTGAAGGCGCTTTAATATTCAGGAATGGCGAGGCAGTATGTCATACCCCCGCTTACCCGGTATCACAGTTAAATGTATCAGGTGCCGGCGATACATATATCAGTGCATTTACCATGGCTTGCCTGTCAGGTATGGAGCTGTGCGATGCAGCAGAGATGGCGGCCGCCGCAGCTGCCATTGTGATCAATAAAGAAGATACTGCTTACTGTGCCAAGGGAGAACTGATGGCTTTCTTCTCCATGCATAATAAATATCTCGATAATAACAGCCAGCTTAAAGAAGTCTGTGCGGTTTACCGTGCACAGGGTAAACGCATCGTATTTACCAATGGTTGTTTTGACATCCTGCATAGTGGACATGTGAGTTACCTGACCCGTGCCCGCGAACTGGGAGACATCCTGATAGTAGGTATCAATAATGATGAGAGCATCAAACGGCTGAAAGGCAGTACACGACCCATTAACCAGCTGCAGGACAGGATGGAAGTATTGGGTGGCTTAGGTGCCGTAAATCATATCATCCCGTTTGGTAACCCAGATGATGATACGCCAATAGAATTGATCAGGACAATTGCGCCTGATGTATTTACCAAAGGTGGCGATTATACGCGCGATGGATTGCCGGAAGCCGATATTGTAGAAAAACTGGGCGGTGTTGTCACCATCCTCCCGGTTGTTCCTGACAGATCAACGACTTCCTTAATTCGTCGTATCCATACATCTCCTGTATTAAAAGTAGCAGAAGGATGAAAGAAAATACTACTCCCCATCGGCAATGGGCCGCTTGTAAACGTATATTGGTAGTCAGACCTGATAATATGGGTGATTTGTTAATGAGTGTACCTGCTATCAGGGCGCTGAAACAAACATTTGAATGTGAGATCACGGTATTAACCTCTTCCAGAGGAGCATTGATTGCAGACAGTATTCCTGAAATAGACGATACCATTGTTTTTGATGCGCCCTGGGTAAAAACAGATTCTACTGACGATTACAATGAGATCATTTCATTGCTGAGAGATGAAGAATTTGATGGTGCTGTTCTCTTTACTGTGTATAGTCAGAATCCTTTGCCGGGTGCCATGATGGTTTATCAGGCCGGCATTCCTTTACGCCTGGCCTATTGCAGGGAAAACCCTTATGGGTTACTTACGCACTGGGAACCTGAAAAGGAACCTTATGAATACATTCGTCATCAGGTAAGGCGTGACCTGGATCTTGTAAGCAGTATCGGTGCTTTTACTGCTGATGAGCAATTGAGGCTGGAAGTAGATGAATCATTATGGGCGGAAATTCAGGCAAAGATCACAGCAACGGGGCTGGATATGACAAAACCATGGATCATCCTGCACCCGGATGTATCCGAAGAAAAACGTTTGTATCCGGTAGCAGAATGGGCGGCCGCAGTGGAGAAATTATCTTCCACTTTGAACTGCCAGTTTTTGCTCACAGGATTACATCCTAATGAAGCACTTATGCAGGCATTGGAAAGTTATCCCGTGTATTCGTTAACAGGACAACTCGATATTCATGAACTCATTACACTTGTTAGTCATGCAAGGCTGGTCATTGCCGTCAATACCGGCATCATTCAAATTGCAGCGGCCACGGATACATCGGTATTGGTTATATATGCACTCACCAATCCACAGCATACACCATGGAATGTACATAGCAAAGTATTATACTTCGATGTACCGGAAAAGCTGAGGAGCAGGAACGAAGTGGTACGATATGCCTATCATATCTCCGCACAAAAGATGCTGCCCCCAGCTACGCCGGAATCTATTGCAATATCGGCCGCCGCGCTGTTTGAGCAAGCAGATGCTCACTCCAGTTCAATACGCGATCATAATACTGCTCTTTTGTCCAGTCAATAGTATAATGCAACTGCTTATTCAGCGGCCCCCACCGGTTTGGTTCACCATCCATACTGATCACAATACTGGGTGTTTGCAAGGCAGCTGCTATGTGTGAGATACCCGTGCAATTAGAGAATAACGCACGGGCATGTTTAACCATCACGGCTAAACTTCCTAAAGTTGTAATGCCTGCTGCATTGATGGCGGTATATTGCATGTGTGCTGCCACTTCCATCGTCAATGGTATTTCTTCCTTTGTTCCTGTCAATACAATCTGCCATCCCAGGGATGCGAAATGATCCGCCAGCGAAGCAAAGAGTTCCGTTGGCCATTGCCGCCAGCTTCCCCTTGAGCCGGGATGTATACAAATGTATTCCCCCGGTGTCAGTGGCAATTGTAATTGTTCAAACTCATCTTTGTCCTGCTCTGTAATGGGAAACTCCAGCTCTTTTCCCTGGGAAGGAATACCTAAATGATTCATCAGCGCCAAATGTCTTTCGATTTCATTTCCATGTTCCGGGTATTCCAGGAACAATGCCGGATCAGGACAATAATCCTCCCTGCGCCAATAGCCGGCAGTATAACGGCCATTCAATAATGCAAGCATAGGATTCACAATAGATCCGTTTCCCTGCATTTGCAATACCAGGTCAAACTGTTCCTCCTGCATGGCCTTTAAAAAGTCAGGAAAGGCGCTTAAATCAGCTTCCTGTTCCGGTAAACCCGGATACCCGGGAAATTGTACAAAGGCATCAAAATAGCCCGGGAAACGGGTTAATAAGGAAGATTCCCAGGGCAATCCCAGCAGGGTAATATGTGCATCGGGGAAAGTGGTCCGCAATGCACGCACAGCTGGAATAGCACATAACATATCGCCCAGCTGTAATGCCCTAAAGATGACAATTTTCTGAAGGTTACCTGCAAAGTTCATAAGCAATTTTGTTAAAGGAAAAATACCCTGTACCGCCATGCGCCGTACAGACTCCAATAGATAGCTACAAATGGGATCGCCATAGACGTAATGATCATCTCCAGTACATGGGCTCTCCTGCGGGTGGTGTCTGAAAGGCGTTTGGAGATAAACATGCCCAGCATCACCAGCCAGCTTAACAGGCAAAGGCTGACCAGTACCATCAATCCTTCTGCCAGGCAAATGGCTGCCAATAATATCATTGCAATCATAGCATAGTAATTCCATGCCGGCCTGCGCTGGATCTTGCGCCTGTACATGCCGGGGAATTTCTTATACAGCAATGCATTGTACATATTCTTCTTTTGCTCCCTGATGCTCACACCCCATTCCGCTTTGCGAACAGGATGTACTACCACGGCATCCAGTATCTTAAGTACCGGCACTTTCAGCGCCAGTAACCTGAATTCCAGGTCGCTGTCTTCTCTCCATGCACTCGTAAACCGCTCGTCAAAACCATGTAATGCAATCAACGCTTCTTTGGTGACGGCACAGTTAGCCGTTACAAAATCGGCAGTGGCCAGGCGCGCGGTATTCCGTTCATAATCTGTTGGCTCTTTAGGAATAGGCACCACCAGCTTGCCGGAAAATGCCATGGCTTTCCTGCCATCCCATGCCTTGAGAAAACTGCTGAGCCAGTGAGGATCCGGCAGCGTATCATCGTCAGTAAATGCTACCAGTGGTGCCACTGCTGCCTTCCAGCCCTTATTGCGGGCTGCTGCCGGTCCTTTTTTCCTATTGAGCGGAATGTAACGGAGATCGAGCAGGCGTTTCTGATACCATGCATCTATTACCATACGGGTAGATACATCAGGACCATCGCTGACTACGATCACTTCAAAATCTTCTATATCCAGATCCTGGTTCGACAACGCTTCCAGGCAGGCCGATAATAGATGCGGCCGCCTGTATGTCGGGATAACAACTGATATTTTCATGACGGGTTTTATTTTTCAACTAAATAAGATCCGATTACCAAAGCATCAAAAGGTGAAGACCAGAAGCATTCAATAGCATCGCGTGGTGTGCACACAATAGGCTTTCCTAAAGTATTGAACGATGTATTGATTAACACAGGTACGCCTGTTTTTTTATAAAATGCTTCCAGCAGGTTGTAGTATTGTTCGTGCTGTTTCCTGTTAACTGTCTGTATTCTCGCAGTTCCATCCACGTGAGTCACCGCAGGAATCATACCCTTTTTTTCTTCTTTCACATCATATACGAAAAGCATAAAGGGGGAATAGGATGCACCTTCGAACCATTCGCCTGCCTTGTCTTCCATAACCACAGGGGCTACAGGGCGAAAATCTTCCCGGTCTTTTACCTCGTTGAGTTTGGCCTGCATTTCTGCATGGAGTGGAGATGCCAGTATAGATCGGCTCCCCAATGCCCGTGGACCAAATTCCATTCTTCCCTGGAACCAACCGATGATCTTATCCGCAATCAGCAGATCAGCTGTCTCTTCTGCAATATTCGTCATCTTACGATAAGGGGTCTTCGTCCATTTCAGGAAGGATTCAATTTCATCATCACTATATTCCGGTCCCCAGTAAGCATGATCCATTTTAAAATCTTTGCGGGTGCTTCTGCGTTCAGTTGCATCTACCCACATGGCGGCGCCTAATGCAGTGCCTGCATCTCCTGCCGCTGGTTGTACCCAGATATTTTTAAACAAACCAGCATCTCTCAGTTTTGCATTCAATACACAGTTGAGGGCTACACCACCTGCAAAACAAAGATTGTCAGCGCCGGTTTCATTTTTCAGCCAGCTGGCCAGTTCCAGCACCGATTCCTGCAATACGTGCTGTAATGAATGTGCAATGTTAAAATGATGAGCGGTGAACGGTTCTCCTTTCCTGCGGGCAGGACCTAATAATTCGACTATGTAATCGTCGTTGATAGTATAGATACCGTTGTCACTCATATTGATCATAGACCTGAATGCATTGGTAAATTCAGGTTTACCATAAGAGGCCAGTGCCATTACTTTATATTCGTCCGAAGAATGTAGGAAGCCCAGATGTGAAGTGATTTTTTCATACAGCAGACCCAGTGAATGCGGCATATCTACCTGGCTGATTCTGCGCAGGTCATTACCAGTGCCCATACTAAAAGTAGTAGTAGCTTTTTCACCACGACCATCTACCGTGAGTACAGCTGCTTCCATATAGGGTGAAGG
>Ga0207426_1002313_pt1 | contig 12515 bp, 6 predicted proteins | sample AraplaMF_Cvi_mMS_FD_184265 | JGI IMG/M metagenome (GOLD analysis project Ga0207426, IMG submission 184265) | Arabidopsis root microbial communities from the University of North Carolina, USA - plate scrape MF_Cvi_mMS (SPAdes) (version 2) | ecosystem: Host-associated > Plants > Roots > Endosphere ...
CAACGCGCAGATCGCGATTGTTCTTCAATGCGATATCGATGAGCCGTTGCAGCCTTGCATCGACGAAAAAGTCACGCCAGCCGATATCCGCCGCGGCCACCCCGTTCGCGCTGCGCGTACCGCCGCTCGCCGCGCGCGGCTGCGTCGCGTAGACGCCGTCCGCGGGAAAGCTCGCCGATGCGGACATCGCGGGGCGCTCGTACGTCGGTGCCAGCGTGCAGCCTGTCGCCAGCGCGGCGACGGCCATTGCAATCAGGGAAAGTCTACGCATGTCAGTGTCCTTCGTTGCCCGGTTGCGCGCGCCGCTGCGCTTCGTATCGCGCGAGCGCGGCATCCGTGTCTTCCTTGTCGCCGCCGAAACGCGAGCGCACGACGACGAAGAACATCGGCACCATGAAAATGGCGAGGAAAGTCGCGGTCACCATGCCGCCGATCACACCCGTGCCGATCGCGTGCTGGCTACCCGAACCGGCGCCGTTGCTGATCGCGAGCGGCATCGTGCCGAGAATGAACGCGAGCGAGGTCATCAGAATGGGGCGCAGGCGCAGGCGCGCGGCTTCGAGTGCCGCTTCGACCGGCCCCATCTTTTGCGAGAGCTGGAGATCGCGCGCGAACTCGACGATCAGAATCGCGTTCTTCGCCGACAGACCCACCGTGGTGAGCAGGCCCACCTGGAAGAACACGTCGTTCTCCAGTCCGCGCAACGACACGGCGAGCAGCGCGCCGATCACGCCGAGCGGCACGACCATGATCACGGAGAACGGAATCGACCAGCTCTCGTACAGCGCCGCGAGACACAGGAACACGACGAGAATCGAGATGCCGTAGAGCATCGGCGCCTGCGAACCCGACTGGATCTGCTGATACGACAGTCCCGTCCATTCGAAGCCGATGCCCGCGGGGAGCTTGGCGGCGAGCGCTTCCATCGCGGCCATCGCCTGTCCGGTGGATTTGCCCGGAGCCGCGACACCCTGTATTTCGATCGACGACTGGCCGTTGTAACGCTCGAGCTTGGGCGAGCCGTAGCTCCACTCGGTCGTCGCGAACGACGAGAACGGCACCATCGAGCCGGACGCATTGCGCACGTACCAGTTGTTGATGTTCTCCGGCGACATGCGGAACGGGGCATCGCTCTGCATGTAGACCTTCTTGATGCGGCTGTCGGTATCGAGGAAGTTGTTCACGTACCGCGATGCCCACGCGATCGAGAACGTCTGGTCGATCATCGACGGGTCGACGCCCTGCGCGAGCGCCTTCTGCCGGTCGATGCTCACCTTGAACTGCGGCGCGTCGTCGAGGCCGTTCGGCCGCACCTGGGCGAGTGCCGGATCTTTCGCGGCCATGCCGAGCAACATGCCGCGCGCCTGCATGAGCTTTTCGTGCCCGAGACCGGCGCGGTCCTGAAGCTCGAAGTCGAAGCCCGACGCCGTGCCCAGTTCGGGAATGGATGGCGGGTTCACCGGAAAGACGAGCGCGTTCTTGTAACCGGCGAACGCGCCGAACGTGCGGCCCACGAGCGCCTGAATTTTTTCGTTGGCGCCCGTGCGCTGATTGAAGTCCTTCAGCCGCACGAAGACGAGGCCGGAGTTCTGGCCGTGGCCCGCGAAGCTGAAGCCGTTCACTGTAAATACCGATTCGACGGTCGAGCTTTCCTTCTTCCGCAGATAACCGGCGACATCGTCGAGCGCGCGCTGTGTCATTTCCTGCGTGGCGCCGGCGGGCGTGGCCACCAGCACGAACATCGTCCCCTGGTCTTCATCCGGCAGGAACGCCTTCGGCAGGCGAGCGAACAGCATGCCGACCGCCACGACGACCACGAGATATATGATGAGCCAGCGCCCCGAGCGCCTGATGACATGCGCCACGGCGCCGTGATACTTCGCCTGGCTCTTCGCGAACGTGCGGTTGAACCAGCCGAGAAAGCCCGTCTTTTTCTCCTCGTGTCCTTGCGGGTGCGGCTTCAGCATGGTCGCGCACAGCGCCGGGGTGAGCACCATCGCGGTGAGGACCGAGAGGCCCATCGCGGAGACGATCGTCAGCGAGAACTGGCGATAGATCGCGCCGACCGAGCCGCCCGAGAACGCGACCGGCACGAACACGGCCGCCAGCACGAGCGCCACGCCGACGAGCGCGCCGGTAATCTGGCTCATCGCCTTCTTCGTGGCTTCCTTCGGCGGCAAGCCCTCTTCCGTCATCACGCGCTCGACGTTCTCCACGACCAAGATCGCGTCGTCGACGAGCAAGCCGATCGCGAGCACGAGGCCGAACATCGACAGCGTGTTGATCGAGAAGCCCGCGGCCGCCATGATCCCGAACGTGCCGAGCAGCACCACCGGTACGGCGATAGTCGGAATCAGCGTTGCGCGCAGGTTCTGCAGGAACAGGTACATCACGAGGAACACCAGCACGATGGCCTCGATGAGTGTCTTCACGACGTCGGAGATGGACTGCTTCACGAACGGCGTGGTGTCGTACGGGTACTTCACGACGAGACCATGCGGGAAGAACTTCGAGAGCTGATCGATCTTCGCGCGCACGGCGTTGGCGGTGGCGAGCGCGTTCGCGCCGGTCGCGAGCTGAATGCCGAAGCCCGCCGCCGGACGGCCGTTGTACTGCGTCTCGAAGTTGTAGCTCTCGCCGCCCAGACCGACGCGCGCCACGTCGCGGATGCGCACCTGCGAGCCGTCCCGGTTCACTTTCAGGAGCACGTTGCCGAACTGCTCGGGCGTGCGCAGGAGTGTCGCTTCGGTGATGGTCGCCTGCATCGACTGGCCCGGCACGGCGGGCACGCCGCCCAGTTGCCCGCCCGCGACCTGCACGTTCTGCGACTGCAGCGCGTTCTGCACGTCCACCGGCATGAGGCCGTATTGCGCGAGCTTGTTCGGATCGAGCCAGATCCGCATGGCGTACTGCGAGCCGAATAGCGTCACGGTGCCGACGCCGTTCAGACGGCTGATCGGATCCTGCACGTGCGAGGCCACGTAGTTCGCGAGGTCGTCGCGGTTCATGCTTCCGTCTTCGGACACGAACGCCAGCACGAGCAGGAAGCTGCTGCTCGACTTGGTGACGCTGGTGCCCAGTTGCTGCACGATGGCCGGCAGATTGGGCGTGGCCAGTTGCAGCTTGTTCTGCACCTGCACCTGCGCGATGTCGGCGTTGGTGCCCGCCGCGAAGGTCAGCGTGACGGTGGCGGTGCCGCTGTCATCCGAGGCGGAGGACAGATAGAGCAGGTGGTCGAGGCCGCTCATCTGCTGCTCGATCACCTGCGTGACCGTGTTTTCGACGGTCTGCGCCGACGCGCCCGGATACGTCGCGGCGATCTGAATGGACGGCGGCGCGATGGTCGGATACTGCGCGACCGGCAGCGTCGCCACCGACGCGATGCCCGCCAGCATCAGGATGATCGCGATCACCCACGCGAAAATGGGGCGGTCGATGAAGAACTTGGCCATGAAGCGTGTCTCCCGTCCTCAACCGCCGGCGGCGCCGGACGCGGGCGCGGCGGCCGTCGCATCGGCGGACGCTTCGGGCAGGTGCGCGGGCACCGCCTTCACTTCCGTGCCCGGACGCGCCTTGTCGATGCCCTCGACGATCACGCGGTCGCCGGGATTCAAGCCGCTGTTTACCACCCAGTTCTGGCCGTGCGTGCCGGATGTCACGAGCGGACGCATCGCGACCTTGTTGTCCTTGTCGACGACCATCGCGAGCGCGGTGCCCTTCTGGTCATGCGTGACGCCCTGCACCGGCACGACGAGCGCGTTCGGATTCACGCCTTCCTCGACGCGCGCCCGCACGAACATGCCCGGCAGCAGCACGCGGTCCTTGTTCGGGAATACCGCGCGCACGGTGACCGAGCCGGTCGTGGGGTCAACGGTCACATCGCTGAATTGCAGCCTGCCCTGCTCGGAGTAGACGCGGCCGTCTTCCAGAATCAGCGTGACCTTCGCGGCGTTCGGGCCGTTCGTCGCAAGGCGACCTTCCTGGATCTGGCGGCGCAGCTTGAGGCCGTCGAGGCTCGATTGCGTGAGATCGACGTACATCGGATCGAGCTGCTGAACCGTCACCATCAGCGTCGCCTGCGCTGCCTGGACATAGGCGCCGGGCGTGACCTGAGAAATGCCTGTTTGTCCCGAGACCGGCGACGTGACCTCGGTATGGCCGAGGTTGATCTGCGCGGTGTCGATCGCGGCCTTCGCGGCGGCGACATCGGCTTCGGCCTGCCCGAGCGCGGCCACGGCGTTGTCGTAGTCCTGCTTGCTGACCGCGTTCGACGCGACGAGCACCTTGTAGCGCTCGGCCTGCGCGGACGTCGACACGAGGTTCGCCTGGGCCTTCGCATACGACGCCTTCGCATTGTTCAGTTGTGCGATGTACGGCGCCGGATCGATCTTGTAAAGCCGCTGCCCCGCCCTCACGACGCTGCCTTCGGTGAATTCGCGGCGCAGCACGATGCCGTCGACGCGCGCGCGCACCTGGGCGTCGAGGAAAGCGCTCGTGCGGCCCGTCAGTTCCGCGACGACCGGCACCGCGGCCGGCGCGAGCGTGACGACGCCGACTTCCGGCGTGTGCGGCGCCATCGCGGGAGGCTTCTCCCCGCAACCGGCCGCAAGCAGGGCGGCCGTCGTGATACCGATGAGGCGGTATGGAATCCGTTTGAGACGCATGGGACGCAGGCCTCTTTGTTGGCTGAAGATGAAAGGCGAGCGCGTCCTCGCGTTCATGGCGGGCCGCGCACGGGACGTGTTCTCGTGCGATGCGAAAGTCGCGGATCGCGGCGTCCGGCGTGCCCGGGCGCCGGAAAAGCCGATCGCTTCCCGAACAGACGATGTTTTCAGGATGACTAAATTGTCACGTCGCTCGTTTGCGCCCGATGGCAACCGATCTTGATGTATCTCAAACGGAACCGCGGCGTCGCGACTGTGACGAGCCGCCGATTATAGTTATCGATCGCGATCGATCAGACTCAATCAAACCGCCGTTCTGTCACAAATTGATAACAGCCAGAACAAATCTGCGGAATACGCGGAGAAATTGAGACATCGCTGAAAGCGCAATGAAAAAGCCCGGCGCTTGGCCGGGCTTCGCTTGCATCGCGTCGATCACGTCAGGCGGTTCAGCCCGCCGCGGGAGCCGAGGCCGGCTGCGGCGGCGTGCCCTGCGAGCCGTAATCGACAGGCGCGTCCGCCGGGCGCGGCGCTTCGCCGGAACGCTCGATCCATCCGCCGCCCATGAACTGATACAGATCGACGAGGTTGGTCAGGCGGTTCAGCCGCGCCGTGATCAGCAACTGCTGCGCCTCGTACAGCGCCGTCTGCGCGGTCAGCACCGCGAGATAGCTGTCCACGCCGTTGCGATAACGCAGGTCCGACAACTCCAGACGCCGGCTCTGCGAAGTCACGAAGCGCTCGAGCGACTTGATCTGCTCGTCGAAGGTGCCGCGCGCGGCGAGGCCGTCCGCGACTTCGCGAAACGCGGTCTGGATCGCCTTCTCGTAGTTGGCGATCTCGATGCGCTTCTGCACGTTCGCGAGATCGAGATTGGCCTTGTTCTGGCCGCCCTCGAAGATCGGCACCGTGATCTGCGGCGCGAACGACCACGCGGCCGAGCCCGGCTTGAAGAGTCCGCCGAGCGTCGGCGACAGCGTGCCGAAGCTGCCCGTCAGCGAAACGCGCGGGAAGAACGCCGCCCGCGCCGCGCCGATGTTCGCGTTGGCCGCGAGCAGCGACTGCTCCGCCGCCGCGATATCGGGACGGCGCGTCAGGAGATCCGACGGCAGGCCCGCCGGAATGTCGGACAGCAGGTTCTGCGTGTCGAGCGGCATGCCGGCCGGCAGATCCGCAGGCAGCGGTTCGCCCACGAGCAGCACCAGCGCGTTTTCCGCCTGCGCGCGCAAACGCGATTGGGTCTGCAGGTTCGCCTGCGCCTCTTCGACGACGCCTTCCGACTGACGCAAGTCCAGCTCGGTGCCGGTGCCGTTGTCGTACTGCAGCTTCGTGATGCGGAACGACTCCTGCGCCGTCTTCAGCGTGTTCTGCGTGACGGTGAGCTGATCGTCGTAGGCGAGCATCGTCAGATACTGGTCCGCCACCGACGACACGAGCGCGATTTCCGCCGCCTTGCGCGATTCGGCCGTCGACAGATATTGCGCGAGCGCCTGATCCTTCAGGCTGCGGATTCGCCCGAAGAAGTCGATTTCCCACGACGCGTTCAGGCCGACCGAATACGTGTTCGAGATCGTCTGGTTGAAGAACGACAGATTCTTCGGCGTGCGCTGCTTGCTCTGCGACGCGGCGCCTTCGAGCGCCGGGAAGAGCCCGGCGCGCGTGATCTGATACTGCGCGCGCGCCGCATCGACGTTGAGTACCGAGACGCGCAGGTCGCGATTGTTCTTTAGCGCGAGCTCGACGATTCTCTTCAGGCGTGGATCGGCGAAGAAATCGCGCCAGCCGATCTCGGGCGCGCTCTGCCCATTCGCGGTGCGGCCATTGCTCGCCGACGACGACGCGTCCGGCTGGTGCGCGTACACGCCGCCTTCCGGAAACGTCTGCGCGACGGGCGCCGCGGGCTGTTCGTATTTCGGCTGGAGCGTGCAGCCCGCGGCGAATACCGCCACGGCGGCCGCGATCAAGGAATGTTTAAGCATTTCAATGTCCTTCCTTATCGGAGCCGTTCTGCGAGCCGCCATGCGGACCTTCGACATCACCCGATGTACCCGGCGACGGCACGTCCTTGCTCTTGCTGAATTTCGAGATCACGACGAAGAACATCGGGATCATGAAAATGGCGAGGAACGTCGCGGTCAACATGCCGCCGATCACGCCGGTGCCGATTGCATGCTGGCTTGCCGAGCCCGCGCCGTTGCTGATCGCGAGCGGCATCACGCCGAGAATGAACGCGAGCGACGTCATCAGAATCGGGCGCAACCGCAGGCGCGCCGCTTCCATCGCCGCTGCCACCGTCGACATGCCCTGCATGCGCAACTCACGCGCGAATTCCACGATCAGAATCGCGTTCTTCGCCGAAAGGCCCACCGTCGTCAAGAGGCCGACCTGGAAGAACACGTCGTTTTCCAGGCCGCGCAGCGTCGCTGCGAGCAGCGCCCCGAGCACGCCGAGCGGCACGACCATGATGACCGAGAACGGAATCGACCAGCTTTCGTACAGCGCCGCGAGACACAGGAACACGACGAGGATCGAGATGCCGTACAGGATCGGCGCCTGCGAGCCCGACTGACGCTCCTGATACGACAGACCCGTCCATTCGTAGCCGATGCCCGCCGGCAGCTTCGCCGCGATCGCTTCCATCGCCGTCATCGCCTGGCCGGTCGACTTGCCCGGCGCGGCCGCGCCCTGGATTTCCATCGCCGAAATACCGTTGTAACGCTCGAGCTTCGGCGAACCATAGGTCCAGTTGCCGGTCGCGAACGCGCCGAACGGCACCATCGTTCCGGCGCCATTGCGCACGTACCACTTGTTGATGTCGTCCGGATTCATGCGGAACGGTCCGTCGCCCTGCACGTACACCTTCTTGATCCGGTTATCGACGTCGAGGAAGTTGTTCACGTACTGCGACGCCCATGCGATCGAGAACGTCTGGTCGATGTCCGACACCGCGACGCCGAGCGCATTGGCCTTCTCGCGGTCGATGTTCACCTTGAACTGCGGCGTGTCGTTCAGGCCGTTCGGGCGCACCTGCGCGAGCGTCGGGTCCTTCGCCGCCATGCCGAGCAGCATGTTGCGCGCTTCCATCAGTTTCGCGTGGCCGACGCCCGCGCGGTCCTGCAGCTCGAAGTCGAAGCCCGCCGCCGTGCCGAGTTCAGGAATCGATGGCGGATTGACCGGGAAGATCATCGCGTCCTTGTAGGGCGCGAAGTGCATGAACATCCGCCCGACGAGCGCCTGCACCTTCTGGTCGCTATGCTGGCGGTCCGCGTAGTCCTTCATCCGCACGAACACGAGACCGGAGTTCTGGCCGCGGCCCGCGAACGAGAAGCCGTTCACCGTGAACACCGATTCGACGATCGCCTTCTCGTCCTTCAGCAGATAGTCCTGCACGTCCTTCAGCACATGCGCCGTGTATTCCTGCGTGGAACCGGCCGGCGCCTGCACGAGCACGAACATCGTGCCCTGGTCTTCATCGGGCAGGAACGACTTCGGCAGACGAAGGAACAGCATGCCCACCGCGACGATCACGACGATATAGATGATCAGCCAGCGTCCCGAGCGACGGATCACGTGCTGCACGCCGCTGTGATACTTCTCCTGGCTCTTGTTGAAGGTGCGGTTGAACCAGCCGAAAAAGCCCGTCTTCTCGGGCTGATGCCCTTCCGGATGCGGCTTCAGGATCGTCGCGCACAGCGCCGGCGTGAGAATCAGCGCGACCATCACGGACAGCACCATCGCCGCGACGATCGTCAGCGAGAACTGCCGGTAGATGGCGCCGACCGAGCCGCCCGAGAACGCCACCGGCACGAACACCGCCGACAGCACGAGCGCCACGCCGATCAGTGCGCCGGTGATCTGGCCCATCGCCTTGCGGGTCGCGTCGCGTGGGGACAAGTGCTCCTCGGACATCACCCGTTCGACGTTTTCCACGACCACGATCGCATCGTCCACGAGCAGGCCGATCGCCAGCACGAGGCCGAACATCGACAGCACGTTGATCGAGAAGCCCACCGCCGACATGATCGCGAACGTACCGAGCAGAACGACCGGCACCGCGATCGTCGGGATGATCGTCGCCCGCAGGTTCTGCAGGAACAGATACATCACGAGGAACACGAGCACGATGCCTTCGATCAGCGTCTTGACCACTTCCTCGATCGACAGGCGCACGAACGGCGTCGTGTCGTACGGATACTTCACGACGAGGCCGTGCGGAAAGTACTTCGACAGGTCGTCGATCTTCTGCCGCACGAGCTTCGCCGTCTGCAGCGCGTTCGCGCCCGTCGCGAGCTGGATACCGAAGCCGGCCGTCGGCTGTCCGTTGTACTTCGTATCGAAGTTGTAGTTTTCGCCGCCGAGGTCGATCTTCGCCACATCCTTCAGGCGCACTTGCGAGCCGTCCTGATTCACCTTCAGCAGGATGTTGCCGAACTGCTCCGGCGTGCGCAGCAGCGTCGCTTCCGTGATGGTCGCCTGGAGCATCTGCCCCGCGACCGCCGGCGTGCCGCCGAGACCGCCCGCCGCCACCTGCACGTTCTGGTTGTTGATGGCGTTCTTCACGTCCACCGGCGTGAGCGAGTAGTTCGTGAGCTTGGTCGCATCGAGCCAGACGCGCATCGCGTACTGCGAGCCGAACAGCGTCGTCGTACCGACGCCGTCGATACGCGAGAGCGGATCCGCCACGTTCGACGCCACGTAGTTCGCGAGGTCGTACTTGCTCATGCTGCCGTCTTCGGACACGAACGCGAGCACGAGCAGGAAGCTCGAGCTGGACTTCGTGACCTTGGTGCCGAGCTGCTGCACGACCTGCGGCAGAAGCGGCGTGGCGAGCTGCAGCTTGTTCTGCACCTGCACCTGCGCGATGTCGGGGTTCGTGCCCGCCGCGAACGTCAGCGTGACCGTGGCCGTGCCGGAGTCATCGGATGTGGACGACAGGTACAGCAAGTGGTCGAGACCGGTCATCTGCTGCTCGATCACCTGCGTCACCGTGTTTTCGACGGTGCTCGCCGATGCGCCCGGATACGTCGCGCTGATCTGGATCGCAGGCGGCGCGATCGTCGGATACTGCGCGACCGGCAGCGTGAAGATCGACGCCATCCCCGCGAGCATCAGGATGATCGCGATCACCCACGCGAAGATCGGTCGATCGATAAAAAACTTTGCCATGTAACAGGCTCCCTTTTATTACGCGCCCGAAGCGGCCGATGCGGCCTGCGCACCACTGGCGCCGCTTCCGTTCGCCGGGGCGGAGGCGGCGGCGCCTTGCGCGCCGGATGCGCCCGGTGCCTGCGCTGCCTGCGCGTCGGATGCCGGATAGGGGAATTTCGCGTCGACCGGCTTCACCTGCATGCCGGGCTTCGCTTTCTCCACGCCGTTCACGATCACGCGATCGCCCGCGTTCAGGCCGCTGTCGACCACCCAGTTGTTGCCGAAAGTGGCGCTCGTGACGAGCTGACGCAGCTCGACCTTGTCGTCCTTGTTGACGACGAGCGCGGTCGGCGTGCCCTTCTGGTCATGCGTGACGCCGATCTGCGGCACGACGAGTGCGTGGTCGTTCGTGCCTTCCTGGATGCGGGCACGCACGAACATGCCCGGCAGGAGCACGCGGTCCTTGTTCTGGAAGATCGCTCGCACGGTCACCGAACCGGTGCTCTGGTCGACGCTCACGTCGGAGAACTGCAGCTTGCCCTGTTCGGTGTAAGTGCGGCCGTCTTCGAGCACGAGTGTGACCTTCGCGGCGTGGATGCCTTCGGTCTGCAGGCGGCCTTCCTGAATCTGCCTGCGCAACTGGAGGCCCTCGACGCTCGATTGCGTCAGATCGACATAGATCGGATCGAGTTGCTGCACGGTCGTGAGCAGCGTCGCGGCGCTCGCCTGCACATACGCGCCCGGCGTGACCTGCGACAAGCCGGTGCGGCCGGTGATCGGCGAAACGACGTCGGTGTAGCCGAGGTTGATTTGCGCGGTATCGACCGATGCCTTGCCCGCGGCGACATCCGCCACGGCCTGGCCTTGCGCGGCGACGGCGTTGTCGTAGTCCTGCTTCGACACCGCGTTGGCCGCGACGAGAATCTTGTAGCGCGCCACGAGCGCGTTCTGCGACGCGACGTTCGCCTGCGCCTTCGCCAGCGTCGCCTTCGCGTTGTTCAGCGCGGCGATGTACGGCGCCGGATCGATCTTGTAGAGCCGCTGGCCGGCCTTGACCTCGGAGCCTTCCGTGAATTCACGGCGCAGCACGATGCCATCCACCCGGGCGCGCACTTGCGCGACGAGGTAGGCATTGGTGCGGCCCGGCAAATCGACGACGACCGGCACGCTCGTGGGCTGCACGGTGACGATGCCCACTTCGGGCGTTTGCGGCGGAGGCGCTGATTGTTTTTGCCCGCACGCTGCCAGAAACACGGCAGCCGTCGCGGCGGTGATTAAGCGGAGTGGAACCCGTTCGACGCGCATGGAGCGACCTCTGTCTAAGACTGAGAGTGAAATAGGTGCGCGGCGGCCTTCCCCGGGCAATGCCGCGCACGAGCGTCCCTGAGGACGCTGCCAATAATCAAAACCTGTCCGACGAATGAGCGGCGCCGCGGCCAGTGGCCGGCGTTTCATGCCCGTGCGCGACGCTGTGAAGCGCCGCCTGTGGCCCAAGGACGGCCGGAACGGGGCAATGGAAACGAAGCTTAATTCGAAATCTGATCGTCGGCTGAATTTGTGAATATTGGTAAACGGGTGGTATTGTATATACATTCGTGGATGAATGTAAAAAACTGTACGTGTTTATCCCCATTGGAGTTGAGAAAAAAATCGCTCAGGGGAATCGATTACGGTCGACCAATCTTCGACAAGGGCGCGCGGGCGCGCCCCTTCAACGGCAGAAAGCAGGAGCAGACGGCCCGAAAGGCCGCACGATATGGTCAGACGAACCAAGGAAGAAGCGCAGGCAACGCGCAACCGGGTGCTCGACGCGGCCGAGCGCGTCTTTTACGAAAAAGGCGTATCACGTACGACGCTGGCGGACATCGCGCAGGCGGCGGGCGTCACGCGCGGCGCGATCTACTGGCATTTCGCCAACAAGGGCGATCTCTTCAACGCGATGTTCGACCGCAGCCTGCTGCCGCTCGACGAACTCGTGGAAACCACGCTCGACGGCAAGGAAGAGGATCCGCTCGAACGCCTTCGGGAGCTTTTCGTCTGGTGCATGCGCAACATCACGACCGACGAGCAGCGCCGGCGCGTCTTCGACATCCTCTTCATGAAATGCGAGTTCGTCGAGGAAATGGGCCCGGTGCGCGAGCGGCATCAGAACAACATGCGCGACGGCATGGAGCGCATCGAGCGTGCGCTGCGCAACGCCGTCGAAAAGAAGCAGCTTCCCGCAACGCTCGATACGAACCGCGCAACTACGATGCTTCACTGCCTCTTCACCGGCATCCTGCACGATTCGCTGATGCTGCCGGATATCGTCCATCCGGAGCGCGACGCCGAAGCGCTCATCGACGCGTGCTTCGACGCCCTGCGCTGCAGCCCGGCCCTGCTCTTACCGGCCAGCGCCTGAATTCGCGGCGCGCGCCCGCTGGTTCGACGCGTAGATGTTGTCGCGCGCGGGCGCGTCGCCGCTCTCCAATGCCCTGATCCAGTCGTCCGTGCCGAGAACGGCGGCGAAACGCGATTGCGTCACAACCGTGAACACGCGGTGGATCTCCTCCGCAGTCGCACGGCCCGCGCTGTTTTCATAGGGCACGGCGCCCGTTGCATCCGCGAGAAATTCCACGGCAAGGCCGGCATGCACCGCGTGCTTGACGGTCGAATCGTCACAGTTGTGCGTCATGTAGCCCGCGATCACGATCGTGTCGATGT
>Ga0207426_1002314_pt1 | contig 12513 bp, 1 predicted proteins | sample AraplaMF_Cvi_mMS_FD_184265 | JGI IMG/M metagenome (GOLD analysis project Ga0207426, IMG submission 184265) | Arabidopsis root microbial communities from the University of North Carolina, USA - plate scrape MF_Cvi_mMS (SPAdes) (version 2) | ecosystem: Host-associated > Plants > Roots > Endosphere ...
CTACCCTGTCAACACCCAGCAGCTCCTGCCAAAGCTCCGCCAATAAAGCCTCCTGGCTGCTGCGGGGCGCTTCGTAATCAGCAACACCTATCGCACCCAGGTCCACATCCGGTAAGGAACGTTTATCTATTTTCCCGATCCGGGTAAGCGGCAGCTCCGGTAAACAAACCCATAACTGCGGGATCATATAATCCGGCAAATATTGCGACAGAAAGGCCATCAGCTGCTCACGGTCAAAGGCGCCTTCGCACACTACATAACCTACCAGCCGTTTGTTCCCCGATCCATCGTCCCGCGCCAGCACCACACATTGGCGTACCTGGCCGCTTTGCTGCACCAGGTGCTCTATCTCGCCCGGCTCTATGCGGTAACCATTGATCTTTACCTGGTCATCCAGGCGGCCTAAATAAACGATGTTACCATTCGGCAGCCAGTGGCACAGGTCTCCTGTGCGGTACAAGCGTGCGCCGGTTACTGTGCTGAACCTATCCGGTATAAACCGCTCTGCAGTAAGTTCAGGGCGGCGCCAATAGCCACGCGCCACCCCATCACCGCCTATATACAGCTCGCCTGGTATGCCTACCGGGCACAATGCGCCAAAGCGGTCAACAATATAGGCTTGGGTATTAGAGAATGGCCGGCCAATAGGTACATGCGTATAGCTGCCTGCGAGGTCCACTTTACAAATGGTTTTACCGATGGTTGTTTCCGTAGGGCCGTAATGGTTATATACCACGCCGGTATATCCTGCCCTGGAAAGCCAGCTCAGTATGGCCACCGGGAAAGCTTCTCCCCCGAACACAATCGCTTTCCGGGGCACAGGTACCTGTCCCTCATCAGTATATGACAGCCATAATGAGGGCACTATTTTAATGCAATCAATATCGTGATCATCAAGATATGCCTGTAATCTTTTCCCTTCCAGGATCAGGTCGTCGGGCAGCATATGGATCTTTGCGCCAAGTACAAAACAGGAAAATAAGATGGAATACCCGGCATCTGCCGCCAGGGAAGCTATTAAGGCAAAAGAGCGGCAGCGCTGCAGCTCAGCACTTTTTATCATGCCATAAACATGATCTACCAGTGACTGGTGCTCGATCATCACGCCCTTGGGGCGGCCGGTAGAACCAGAGGTATAAATAATGTACATCAGGTCACGCGGACCAGGGTCCATTGCCTGTTTGTCATCACCGGGATAGTTCATCCACTCCCTGTCCGACCGGATATCAATAAACGCAATACCCTCTTTAACAATCTTTTGCTTTGCTGACTGATCGTATAAACAGATGCTGCAGCCTGTATCATCCAAAATGTAATCGATAGTGTCAGGCGGGTATTCAGGATGTATGGGAACAAAAGCGCCACCGGCTTTCAGGATGCCCATCACTCCCAGGATCATTTCCATGCTGCGCTCCACAATAATGCCTGCCAGCTCACCTTTTTTCAGGCCTTTGCGCTGCAGAAAATAAGCCAGGCGCTTGCTGCGCTCATTCAGCTCCTTATAGCTCAGCTGCTCGGCGCCGCATACCACTGCTATTGCATCAGGCGTACGCAGCGCCTGCGCTTCCAGCAGGTCTATGATAGTTTTGTTATGAGGATAATCTACTGCCGATGTGCTAAGATCATGCAGCAATACATGTTCTTCCTGCTCATTCAGCATACGCAAGCCGCCTATGCGCGCTTCCGGATCGCTGACTATAGATGATAACAGCTGCTCATAGTGGCCCAGCATACGCTGCACGGTGGCTTCCCGGTAAAGGGAACGGTTATACGACAGGTAACATGTTAAACCATTACCATGGTCTATAACTGTTAGGGTGAGCTCAAATTTTACCCGCTCGCCGGCTACCTGTTCCGGCGATACCAGTAATCCTTCCAGCTCCATCTGGTTAGCGCCTTCCTGCTGCTGCATGGCAAACATCACCTGGAACACAGGGCTGCGGCTCATATCCCGGTCCTGCATTACTGTTTCTACTATCCTGCTGAATGGTACATGCTGATGATCATAGCCAGACAAGGTAGTTTCCCGTACCCGCAGCAGCAGCTCCCCGAAAGCCGGGTTACCGCTTAAGTCTGTACGCAGGGCCAGCGTATTCACAAAAAAGCCTATCAGCCCTTCGGTTTCCTGGTGATGGCGGCCCGATACCGGACTGCCTACACAAATATCTTCCTGACCGCTGTAGCGGTAGAGTAATACCTTAAAAGCGGTTAACATGGTCATAAACAAGCTGCAGCCACTGTCACGTGATAAGGCGCGCAGGCCGGCAGCCAGATCTTTACTCAGCTCTAAATGACAGCCGGCGCCTGCTGTTCCCTGCTGCAAAGGCCGTGCATAGTCTGTTGGCAGCTCTAATGCGGCAAGGCCTTTTAGCTGTTGCTGCCAGTAACTCAGCTCAGTGGCCAGCTGCGCGCCCTGCATCTGTGAGCGTTCCCACAGCGCATAATCTGCATACTGCAATGGCAGCAAAGGCAGCTGCGCTGCACGGCCGCTTACATAACAACGGTAACAATAACTGAGCTCCCGGCACAGGATATTCCATGACCAGCCATCTGCGGCTATATGATGTACCGTCATCACTAAAATATGCTCACCTGCATTCACACGTACCAGGTGTGCACGGAACATGCCATCCCGGCGCAGATCAAAAGGCGCTTCAACCAGGTCTTTTATTAATTCCGTATACTCATTTACGTCATTATGCTGCTGCATTTGCCAGCTGCCGGGCTCCATTACCTGTTGATAACCGATGCCGTCATGTTCATAGATCACTGTGCGTAGTATTTCATGGCGGTCAACTATGGTTTTGAGTGAATGTTCCAGCGCTGCCACATTCAGGCCGCCCTGCAATCTTATTACATAAGGAATGTGATAATGAAGGCTGCCTTCCAGCTGATCGATCACCCATAAGCGCTCCTGGTCAAAGGACAGGGGTATATGCAGGCTGCGCTGCCGTTCAGTAATAACGGCTTCCCAGTCAGGGTTTACGCTTTCATAAACGCTGCTGTGCAGCAATGCCCTGATCTCCTCTTTATGCCTGGCTATTTCACTAATGAAATGCAGGTCCACCTCTTCCTTCTCCGCTACCCTGTACTTCACTTTTTCTTCTTCAAGGAAAAAGGTGATGCCTCTTTTTTTGGCTTCCTTTAAAATGGTTAAGCTCTTACTGAAATCACTGGACATACTATTGGGCTTAAAATAATCCTGGTTAAAAAATCACAAAAGCTCCACATCAAGCTGTGTATACCCGCTGTGATCGTGGACCTCCACGATCCGGTACCGGCAGGAGGACAAGCCGTTTGAAAAATCCCTGGGCTGCTTCAGCAATTCCCAGTTCCGGTTAAACGTATCCATAAGCACCGGGTCTTTATCTACCACCCGTTCATGCGGTAATGATTCATAACGGCCATACCTGCGCTCAACCGGCAGGTTCTTTTGTACGAACGAGCGGTAAAAACAATCATCTTCACAGCCATATCCGGGGTAGTCATTATAAAACCCGTTAACGGATCTTATATGTTCGCCGGTTAACAGCACATGCCCTGAAAAATAAGTGGGGTACGGCATGGTGTAGTTAAACTGGGAAGCTGCCGAAGCCAGGTGCGTAGCAGCTTTCGGGAAGGAATAGTCTACATGGCCTTCTATCGCCAGCATATCTATATCGCAAAGATCAAAGGCCATTGCTTTATCCTCTGCATACAGGAAGCCGATATTCAATAGCATGCCTCTGTTAAACAGGCCGTTCCCCAGCTGATGCACGATGTAGATATCAGCGTCCGGAAAAAGTTTTCTGTAATGTGGTACAAATTGCTGCAGGTGCTGCTCCCGGTTCCTGTAGGGAACCACAAAAGCAAGCTTATAATCTATTGGTATCATGCTCATAGCTCAAAGACCTTGTAAGGGATATTTTCCGGCTCTTTATCTGTGTTTGGCTGCATAAGCTGTATATACTCTGCCAGATCAGCGATGCAGGGAAGCCGGAAGATCATTTTCAGCGGCACTTCCAGCCGGAACCTTTTTTTCAGTGCAGCCATCAGTTGCATTCCCAGTAAAGAATGCCCGCCCAGCGCAAAGAAATTATCATACACACTTACTGCGCCTATATGCAGCAGCTCTTTCCATATTTCTGCCAAAGCCTCCTCTGTTTCATTCCTGGGCGCAGTATTGGCGGCGGTTAACAGGTCATTTGCGGAGGTTGCCAGCAGGGCGCGTTTATCGATCTTCCCGTTTGGTGTTAACGGAAATTCCGGTAATGCCACCCACAAACCCGGGATCATGTACGCCGGCAACCTGTTTTGCAGGTAACGCACCATTTCCTTCCGGTTAAAGTTTTCTTCAGGGGTCACAAATGCTATCAGCACTTTCTCTTCGCCGGGTGCTTCCCGGGTTAATACCATACATTGATCAACCAGGCCGCTTTGCTGCACCATGCTTTCTATTTCACCGGGCTCTATGCGGTATCCTCTTATTTTCAGCTGATCATCCAAACGGCCCAGGTACATGATATTGCCGCCGGGCAGCCATTTACCCTTATCCCCTGTGCAATAAAGCCGTGCATTATTATCAGCGGAGAAAGGATCCCGGATAAATTGCCGGCTGCTGAGCGCTTCATTATTCCAGTACCCTCTTCCAACGCCTTCGCCTGCTATGCAGATCTCTCCCGCCACCCCAACAGGGACCAGGTGCTTCCCGGCATCCAGGATATAAACTTTATTATTGGCCACCGGTTTTCCAATGGGAACATTCTGGTCAGGAGCATCCGCCTTAATGAAAGGGAAGAATGTGCCGCATACGGTTGTTTCCGTAGGACCGTAACCGTTAATGATCCTGAGATCGGGTACCCGGTTGCAGAACCGCTGCAGCACTGCCTGCCGGATAGGCAATACCCCTACCAGCAATCGTTTTAAGAAGATCTCTTTACCGGATGCTTCAAAAACATCGGCCACTGCAGCTAGAATAGTTGGCGGAAGATAGGCGGTTGTTATCTTTTGTTTTATGAGATACTGTGCTATAAAAGTAGGGTCCAATGCATGTTCCTGGCCCAGCACATGTAAGGTGTTACCAAAACAGAGATTAATAAAAAGCTCCCATACAGAAACATCGAAAATAAAGGGGCAGAGTGTTAAGCCGGCTCCTTCCTTTTCAGGAGGCGCTAACAGCTGGAAACCATTGAGCAGGTTCAGCACATTCCTATGTTCTACCATCACTCCTTTGGGCCTGCCGGTGGAACCGGAGGTGTAGATCACATAAGCCAGATGATGTGGCTGCAGTGAGGTAATAGGCGCAGTCAGTGGTTGCTGTTCCAGCTCTGCTGAAAATGCGTCCAGCAGCAGTACCTGCCCGGTATAATCTGCCTGAATAATTTCTTTAAGATCCGTTTCACTTATAACTATGCTTGCCGCGGTATCGTTTAGTAAATAGCTGATCCGTTCCTGCGGGTACTCCGGATCAATGGGTACATAAGCGCCGCCTGCTTTCAGGATGCCTGTTATCCCTACGATCATGTCTATGGAACGGTTCATGCAAATGCATACCAGGCTGTCTTCCGCTATACCACAAGCGCGCAGGTAATGCGCCAGCTGGTTACTGCGCTCACGCAGTGTTTTATAATTGATCTGCTCAGTGCCGCATACCACGGCTAGGCTTTCAGGCGTACGCAGGGCATGCGCTTCCAGCAGATCTGCGATGGTTTTGTTACGCGGATAGTCTGCTTCCACTCCGCTAAATTCATTCAGCAGTAAATGTGTTTCCTGCTCATGCAGTATTTGCAGATCGCCTATCTGTGTTTCCGGATAACTGACAATGGATGATAACAGCTGCTCATAGTGGCCCAGCATGCGCTGCATGGTGGCAGCCTCATATAATGAACGGTTATATGAAAGGTAACACACCAAGCCATTGCCCCGGTCTGTGACCGTTAGCGTAAGCTCAAACTTCACCCGTTCGCTGCCGGCCGGTTCCGGCAATACAGATAAGCCTTCCAGCTCCATCTGCCCTCCTTCCTGCTGCATGGCAAACATCACCTGGAACACAGGGCTGCGGCTCATATCACGGTCCTGCATCACTGTTTCAACTATCTTGCTGAAGGGTACACCCTGGTGGTCATAACCCGACAAAGTAGTTTCCCGTACCCGCAGCAGCAGCTCACGGAAAGCGGGGTTACCGCTTAAGTCTGTACGCAGAGCCAGCGTGTTCACAAAAAAGCCTATCAGCCCTTCGGTTTCCTGGTGATGGCGGCCCGATACCGGGCTACCCACACAAAGATCTTCCTGACCGCTATAGCGGTACAGTAATACTTTAAAAGCAGTTAACAGCGTCATAAACAAGCTGCAGCCATTGTCACGTGATAAGGGGCGCAGTGCAGCGGTAATATCTTCACCTAATTCTAAATGACAGCCAGCGCCTGCTGTTCCCTGCTGCAAAGGCCGTGCATAGTCTGTTGGCAGCTCCAGCGGCGCTAAGCCTTTCAGCTGCTGCTGCCAGTAACTTAGTTCAGTAGTTAACTGTGCGCCCTGCATCTGCGAGCGTTCCCACAGCGCATAATCAGCATACTGCAATGGCAGTAAAGGCAGCTGCACGGCACTGCCGCTTATATAACAACGGTAACAATGGCTCAGCTCCCGGCACAGGATGTTCCATGACCAGCCATCTGCAGCCATATGATGTACGGTCATCACTAAAATATGCTCATCTGCTGCAATGCGTACCAGGTGCGCACGGAACATACCATCCCGGCGCAGATCAAAAGGTGTTTCAACCAGGTCCTTTATAAATCCCGTATACTCATTTACGTTATTATGCTGTCGCATTTGCCAGCTGTCAGATTCCATTACCTGTTGATAACCGATGCCTTCATGCTCATAGATCACTGTGCGCAGTATTTCATGACGGTCAACGATTGTGCTGAAAGCATGTTCCAGGGCAGCAACATTTATTTCTCCCTGCAGCCTTACCACATAAGGAATGTGATAATGAACGCTGCCTTCCAGCTGATCTATCACCCATAAGCGTTCCTGGTCAAAGGATAGGGGTAAATGCTCCGGGCGCGCCTGCAGGCTTAGCGCGTCTTCCGATGTACGGCTGGCGGCCCGCATATGATCTGACAAAGCCCCCAGGGTAGCATGCGTAAAAATATCACGCAGTGATAAGGTGATGCCCAGCTGCTTACGGATAGCGGCTGCCAGCCGCATAGCCAGCAGCGAATGACCACCCAGGGCAAAAAAGTTATCCCGCAATCCTACCCTGTCAACACCCAGCAGCTCCTGCCAAAGCTCCGCCAATAAAGCCTCCTGGCTGCTGCGGGGCGCTTCGTAATCAGCAACACCTATCGCACCCAGGTCCACATCCGGTAAGGAACGTTTATCAATTTTCCCGGTCTGGGTAAGCGGCAGCTCCGGTAAACAAACCCATAACTGCGGGATCATGTAATCCGGCAAATATTGCGACAGAAAAGCCATCAGCTGCTCACGGTCAAAGGCGCCATCACACACCACATAACCTACCAGCCGTTTGTTCCCTGATCCGTCTTCCCGCGCCAGCACCACGCATTGGCGAACCTGGCCGCTTTGCTGCGCCAGGTGCTCTATTTCTCCCGGCTCTATGCGGTAACCATTGATCTTTACCTGGTCATCCAGGCGGCCTAAATAAGCGATGTTGCCATCCGGCAGCCAGCGGCACAGGTCTCCGGTGCGGTATAAGCATGCGCCGGCTACTGTGCTGAACCTATCCGGTACAAACCGCTCTGCAGTAAGCTCCGGGCGGCGCCAGTAGCCACGCGCCACCCCATCACCGCCTATATACAGCTCACCCACTACGCCAACAGGGCACAGCTTCGCTTCTTTATTAAGAATATACAGGCGAACATTGGTAAGTGGCCGGCCGATCAATATCTGCTCAATTTCCGCAGCGGTGCTGAATTGATAAGTGCTGCAACCAACTGTTGCCTCTGTAGGGCCATATTCATTAATGATCTCTATATTAATTCCGTTATCAACAAAATAACGCAGATCGCCCGGGTGCAGCGCCTCTCCACCCAGCACCATCCGCTTCGTATAGGCGCCTGTGATATGCTGTTGCTGCAGGCGGTGGATCAGCAGGGGTAAATGCGCGGGTGTGAGCTTAATAAAATCATAGGGCGCTCCTGCATCCAGGGAGGGATCTTCAAATATCTCAGGCGCTTTTGCCCTGCTTATAACCATCGGCCTGCCTGCTATCAGCGGCGTTAATAAGGCTGTAAGGGACGCATCAAAGGTGGTGGAAAGGTATACATATGTTCCGGAGGCGCTTTCTTTATCCAGGTAATGCTCCTGGCTGTACAACAGGTAGTTCAGCAGGTTTCCATGTTCTATCATTACCCCTTTGGGACGGCCCGTTGATCCGGAGGTATAGATCACATAAGCCAGGTGATGCGGCTGCAGGCCGGTAACAGGAAGGCCGGCAGGTTCTCCGCTCAGCTCTTCAGCGATGCCATCCAGCAATATTACCCTGCCCTTATAAGTGGCCGGCAGCACATGCCTGCTATCCGAATGGCTCAATACCACGGCAGCTTCTGTGTCAGCCAGTAAATAGCTGATGCGCTCTTCGGGGTAAGCGGGATCTATGGGTACATATGCAGCGCCTGATTTCAGGATCGCTACTATGCCTATGATCATCTCCGGCGAACGCTCCATGCAAATGCCTGCCAGGCTGTCTGCCTGCGCACCGCAGCTTCGCAGGTAATGGGCCAGGCGGTTACTTTGCACGCTTAGCTGCTGATAGGTCAGCTGCTGATCGCCATACACCACTGCCAATGCATTGGGTGTGCGTGCGGCCTGCTCTTCCAGCAGATCCACTACTGTTTTGTTATGTGGAAGCTCCATCACAGGGCCACAGGATATTTGCAGCAATGTATGCAGCTCTTCTTCCGCTAACAGGTCCAGTGTATTGATCAAGCCAGCGCCGTTTTCTACTATACGTGTTAAAACAATACGGAAGTTTTCCCTGATCCTGCGCAGCACTTCTGCATCCAGCATTGCTGTATTGTAGCTGAAGCTGATGGTTATTTCCTGCTCAGCGGCAATAGTAAGGGTAAGCGGGTAGTTGGTTTGCTCACGCAGGCCTGCATTCCGGATGTTCAGGCCCCCTTCTTCCCATATAGCAGGGCTGCCTGCGGGGTAGTTCTCATACACCAGCAGGCTGTCGAACAGGTCGTCCGGAACTTTTGCCCATTGCCTGATATCACTCAAACGGCTATACTGGTACTGGCGCCCGGATACCTGCCCATGCTGTATTTCACGAAGCCAGGCGCCTATGCCTGCTGCCGGGTTAATATGTGTATGCAGCGGCAGCGTATTAATATACATCCCCACCCGGCGTTCAACCCCAGCCAGGTCTTCCGGCCGGCCGGATACGGTTACGCCGTACACGATCTCCTCCTCACCCGTGTACCGGTATAACAGGTACGCCCATACGCCCTGCATAATCGTATTCAGCGTTACCTGCTGCTGTTGGGCATATTGCATCAGCCGGCGGGTAAATGCCTGGCCAAGCTGCAGGTTTTCCTGCGCATACTTGCCGATCCCTTTGGTACGTTCTACTGCGCGCCCTATGAAAGGTAACAGCAGCGGGCGCTCCACGCCGGACAGGTATTGCTGCCACCAGCTTTTCTCTGCCTGCCTGTTCACACGTTGTATGTAGCTGATATATTCTTCATAGCGGTCTTCTGCTGTAATGGGCAGCTCCTGCCCGGAAGACAATTGCTTATACGCCTGTTTTAATTCATCCAGCAATACGGTCATGGACCAGCCATCGAACAGGATATGATGCCAGGTCCACACCAGCTGGTAAAGATGCTCTTCCAGCTGGATCACCGCTATCCTCATCAGCGGCGGCCTTCTCAGGTCAAAGCCTTTTTCCATTGCGGATGCTGCATAGCGGCTAAGCTCCTGCTGTTGCTCCGCTTTATCCAGGCTGCGAAGATCCAGCTCTTCAATGTTCATGAACACCTGGCGGAAAACACATTGTACCGGCACCTGGAAATCGCTGCTATAAAAGCCGCTGCGCAAAATGCTGTGCCGCTGCAATAAATATGACCAGCTCTCCGCCAGTACATCTGGTTTTACATCCGTTAGCTCACAGCTCCATTGCTCTATATAAGCCTTTACTCCATCTTCATACAAACTATGAAAAAGCATGCCTTCCTGCAGGCCGCTCAAAGGCGCAATGGATACAATATCATTGCCGGGAAAGGCCTTTGTTTCCTGTGCAAGAAAATCATCCAGCTCCCGGTAGCTGATCTCCTGCCCCAGCCCGTAGTCTGAAGGGGTAAATACTTCCCTGCCCAGGCCCAGGCAGTGTGCTATCACTGCTTCCAGCAAAGCGGTATAAGACCCGGCTATTTGCTGAATGGTATCCCTGTTATACCACCTGCTGTTATAGCTCCAGTGTAATTGCAGCTCATCTTCCGCTATCCAGCTGTTCACAGATAATTTGCCCGGCATGTCAAGCTCCCCGCTCATGGCCGGCCCTGCAGGTTCTGTGGCTGTACCGGTCCAGGCGCCTGTTTTAAGCACATTCTGTACCTGGCCTAAATAATTAAATACAATTTCCCAGGGGTCTTCTCCTGCTAATGCTTCGCTTTTATTAAGGTACTTCAGCACGCCATATCCCAATCCCTTGTCGGGTATTTTCCGGATGTTCTCTTTAATGGTTTTAATACGTTCATCAATAGAAAGCCCGCTGCTTATATCCAGCAACACGGGGTACAGACTGGTGAACCATCCTACGGTCCTGCTCAGGTCTATGCCTTCTGCAAGATCTTCTTCCCTGCCATGCCCTTCCAGTCCTATTAAAACATGTTTTTCCCTAACCCATTCCGACAGTGTTCCGGCAAGGACCACCAGTAAAATATCATTGATCTCCGTATGATAAACAGCCGGCACTTCCTGCAACAACCGGCGGGTACTGCTCAGCGGTAATTTTTCTACGATCGTTTCCCAATCCTTTAGCTGTGAGGCGCCTTCCCATTTTTTATCAACCGGTAATAAGGCTTTGTTCTTAACCAGGGCTTCCCAGTAGGGTTGCTGAGCCAACAGCCTTTCACCTCTTCCATACTCGTTCAACGCATGGTACCAGTCCCGCACCGAGCTGCTTTTCCTTACCTGCGCAGGCAATCTTCCTGCTTTCAGCTCATCTGTAAGCGCTTCAAGATCTTCTGCTAAGATCCTCCACGATACACCATCTACAGCCAGGTGATGGATCACCAGCAGCAGGCGGTTTTCCGGTTCTTCCAATGGTGTTTGAAAAAGTACGGTGCGCAGCAGATCGCCTTTTTCTATATCCAGGCTTTGCTGGTAAGCTGCTGCCCGGGAGCTGATCGCATCCGCTAATGCTGCACCATCCTCCTGGCATAGGTCACATACCGTTATACCAGTGCTATGGGAACCGTATTGTTGCTGCCAGCCGGCAGCTTGCAGCGTATAGTGAAAGCGGAGCGCATCATGCCGCTCTACTAAGATCTCAACTACTGCAGAAAGTTCTGCAGGCGTTACGGCTTTGCTGATGCTTAACAACAAGGCCTGGTTATAGTGGGAGCAGCCTGCCCGCTTAGCGGTTCTTTTATCCAGGAACCATTGCTGAATGGGTAACAACCCGCATTCGCCCTGCAGCGTTCCCTGTTCTGCCCTCAGCGCTGCCGCAGCTGTATGTGCGCTTATGGCGGCAGACAAACGGGCAATGCTGGGGTTCAGAAAAATATCTTTCGGACGAACAGTGATGTCCGCCTGTTTGCAACGGCTGGCTACCTGTATAATGATAATGGAATCCCCGCCCAGTGAAAAGAAATTATCGTGTATGCCTACCCGTTCTACGCCCAGCAGCTGCTGCCATATTTGCGCCATGCGCTGCTCCAGCTCATTACGGGGCGCTTCATAGGCTTTCTCCTGCAAGCTGTCTGCCCCGGCTGCCGGTAAAGCGCTTCTATCTACTTTACCATTGCCGGTTAAGGGTAATGCTTCCAGCTCTATCCAGATGGCAGGGATCATGTGTGCCGGTAAACGGGCCAGCAGGTACTGCTGCAGCTGCCCGTGGTCAAAACTTTCATTGGGTACCACATATCCTACGAGGCGTTTGTTACCTCCGCCATCTTCCTGCGCTGCCACCACGCATTGGCGTACTAATCCACTTTGCTCTGTAACACTTTCTATCTCTCCCAGCTCTATCCGGTAACCACGGATCTTCACCTGACCGTCTGCACGGCCCAGGTATTCAAGCCCCCCATCCGCCAGCCAGCGGCCAAGATCTCCTGAACGGTATAAACGCCCACCGGCTTCTTTGCCAAATACATCCGGTAAAAAACGTGCTGCGGTAAGCTCCGGCCGATGCCAGTAACCACGCGCTACGCCAGCACCGCCTACATAGATCTCCCCTGCTACACCAACCGGCTGCAGGCGTTGCTGCCCATCCAGTATATAACATTGTAAGGTAGGTATAGGCCGGCCTATCAGGCTGCCGCCACGTAATACCTCTGCTGCTCCTAT
>Ga0207426_1002319_pt1 | contig 12457 bp, 12 predicted proteins | sample AraplaMF_Cvi_mMS_FD_184265 | JGI IMG/M metagenome (GOLD analysis project Ga0207426, IMG submission 184265) | Arabidopsis root microbial communities from the University of North Carolina, USA - plate scrape MF_Cvi_mMS (SPAdes) (version 2) | ecosystem: Host-associated > Plants > Roots > Endosphere...
AAGGATCTGCGGGTCACGGTCGTCGACGGGGTGGTCACGCTCAGCGGCCGGGTCCGGGACACCTCGCTCATCCCGGTGGCCGCACGCCTGGTGCGCGCGGTGGAGGGGGTCGTGGACGTGGAATTCGATGTGACCGCGCCGGCTGCCGCCCGGAATCGGACGCCGATGGCGGGCCCGCAGCGCTGACGGGACCGTTCGCGGGCTCTCGAAGGCGGGCGCCCGCAAGCTCCGGACGGCCGGGTAACGGGCGCGCCGGCGGGCCGGACCGAGGAGGTGTCATGGCGCACAGCCCGTACACCGTCGGTGACGTGATGACCCGGGCCGTGGTCGCGATCGGCCAGGAGACGCGGTTCAAGGAGATCGTCGAGGTCATGGAGCGGTGGCAGGTCAGTGCGCTGCCGGTGCTGGCGGGGGAGGGCCGGGTGGTCGGTGTGGTCTCCGAGGCCGATCTGCTGCCGAAGGAGGAGTTCCGGGCGGCGCAGCCGAGCCGGCTGGAGCAGGTGCGGCGGCTGGACGACGTACGCAAGGCCGGCGGGCTGACGGCGGGGGATCTGATGAGCGCGCCCGCGCTGACCGTGCACGCCGGGGACACCCTGGCCCAGGCGGCGCGGACGATGGCGTTCAAGTCGGTGAAGCGGCTGCCCGTGGTCGACGGTCAGGGGCTGCTCCAGGGCATCGTCAGCCGCGCCGACCTGCTGAAGGTCTTCCTGCGCCCGGACGAGGACCTGGCGGCGGAGATCCGTACGGAGATCATCGGCAGGCTGTGCCCCGCGGCCCCCGACCGGCCGGCGGTCAGCGTCGCCGACGGAGTGGTCACCCTCAGCGGCACGCTCCGCGATCCGTCGCTGCTGCCCGTCACCGCCCGTCTGGTGCAGGCGGTCGAGGGGGTCGTGGACGTGCGGTTCGACGTCACGGGACCGGCGCCCGCCGGGCCGGAGCGCCGGGCGGGCCACGGCTGACGCCTGCTTCCGGCCACGGCCGCCGCGGGACCGTTCGGCCTGGCAGGCCTCTGCGAGAGGGGTCACGATGGGGACAGGGAGACGGACGTCTTGGCAGCCGGAGGGGCGTCATGAGCGACGCGGAGGCAAGCTCACCGCACCAGCCGATCCGGGTGTTCCTGCTCGACGACCACGAGGTCGTCCGGCGCGGGGTGGCGGATCTGCTCGATGCCGAGCCCGATATCGAGGTGGTCGGCGACGCCGGGACGGCGGCCCATGCGCTCGCGCGCGGACCGGCGCTCCGGCCCGACGTCGCGGTGCTGGATGTGCGGCTGCCGGACGGCGACGGGGTCTCCGTGTGCCGGGAGCTGCGCTCGCGGATGCCGGGACTGGCCTGTCTGATGCTCACCTCGTTCGACGATGACGAGGCGCTGCTCGACGCGATCATGGCCGGCGCGGCCGGATATGTGCTCAAGGAGATCAAGGGGGCGGATCTCGTCGCCGCGGTGCGCACGGTCGCCTCCGGCAGCTCGATGCTCGATCCCGCGACGACGGCACGGCTGATGAGCAGTCTGCGCGGCGGCGACTCCGAAGCGCCGCCCGAGGAGGCGGCGCTCTCCGGTCTGTCCCCTCGGGAGCGGGAGATCCTCGGCCTGATCGGTGCCGGATTGACGAACCGTCAGATAGGTAAGCGGCTCTACCTCTCCGAGAAGACCATCAAGAACCACATCTCCCGCCTGCTGGCCAAACTCGGTGTGGAGCGGCGCATCCAGGCCGCCGTCCTCGCCACCCAGGCCGCCTCGGCCTCCGGCGCGGGACCGGGCCCGCACGGGACCTGAGGCGGGAGCAGCGGTGCTTTCCCCCTCGTACGGCCCCGGAGCCCAGGGCCCCTCCGGCCCGTTTCTCCGCCCCCGAAAGGAGCACCGTCATGGAGCCGGACATCATCACCGTGGGGCTCGACGGTTCGCCGGAGAGCCTGGCCGCCGCGCAGTGGGCCGCTGACGAGGCGGACCGGCGCCAGGCGGTGCTGCGGCTGCTCCATGCGTGGATACTGCTGGCCGCCGAGGCGGCGGATACGCCCCCCGAACGTGACGCGAACGCCGCCGCCCGGCAGATCGTGCGCCAGGCCGTGGACGACGTCCGGGAACGCCGCCCGCACCTCCAGATCATCGAGGACCTGGTGGGGTCGGAGGCGGAACCGGCGCTGGTGCGCGCGGCCGGGGAGTCGCTGATGGTCGTGCTCGGGTCGCGGGCTCTGGGGACCTGGGAGAGCTATGTGCTCGGCGACGTCAGCTTGAACGTCGTGGGCGGGGCCAAGGGGCCGGTCGTCCTGGTCCGGGCGCCCGGGCGGGCGAAGACACCGCGCCATCCTTCCGGGCACGACACGCCACCGGCTCCCCAGCCCCGGGTCGTCGTCGGCGTCAGCCTCAACGGCCCCAGCGACCGGATGCTGACGTTCGCCTTCGACGCGGCGGCGAGCCGCGGCCTGCCGCTCCAGGCCGTCCACGGGCGCCCGCTGCCCGTGCAGGCGTACACCCCGTGGGGCATCGACCCCGATGCCGCGAAGGAACTCACCAAAGAGGCGGACATCGAGCTGCGGGACGCCCTGCGCCCCTGGTGCGAGCGGTTCCCCGGTGTGCTGGTGCAGGAGACCGTGCTGCCGGAGAGCCCGACCCGGGCCCTGGTACAGACGGTCTTCGGGGCCGAACTCCTGGTGGTCGGCCGCCGCCTGCACCGCCCGCTGCTCGCGCCCCGCGTCGGCCCGGTCGCCCACGCCGCCATCCACCACGTGACCTGCCCGGTCGCCGTGATCCCGCACGACTGAGCACACGCAGAGCGCACTCCCCGCCCATGGGGCCGACGAGATCCGGCCCGGCACACCCGGAGGGACTGGCCAGAGATGAGGCACCGCACCGTGGCAGACCTGATGACGCCCGAGGCCGTCGTCGTCCAACGGGGCACCCCGTTCAAGGAGATCGCGCGGCTGCTCGACGAGTACGACATCACCGCCGTACCCGTGCTCGACGAGAACGACCAGCCGGTGGGGGTGGTGTCGGAGGCCGATCTGCTGCGCCGGCAGATCGCGAAGCTCGGGGCGACCACCGCCGAAGCGATCATGACCAGCCCCGCCGTGGTGGCACGACCCGGGTGGAGCGTCGTCGAAGCGGCCAAGACGATGGAGAAGAAGAGGGTCAAGCGGCTGCCCGTGGTGGACGACTCCGGACGGCTCATCGGGGTGATCAGCCGCAGTGACCTCGTGCAGTTGTTCCTGCGCCGGGACCGGGCCATCCAGGAAGAGGTGCTGGAAGAGGTGCTGACGCGCACGCTCAGGGTGGCACCGTCCGCGGTCACGGTCCAGGTCTCCGACGGCCATGTGACCCTCACCGGGTCCCTGGAGCGCAAAAGCCTCGTCCCCATCGCCGTGCGGCTGTGTGAAAGCGTCGACGGGGTGGTCGAGGTCGTCGACCGGCTCAGCTATCTGCGGGACGACACCGCCGCGCACGGGCCGGCCGCGCCCGAGTAGCACGAACGAGCCGTCGTCCTGCGCCCGGGAGACGGCCGTGGCACCCGGAACTCACCCCTGCGGCACGACCGAGACGGGACAGTTGGCATGGTGCAGGGCCGCATGAACGACGGGCCCGAGCAGCATCGGTGACCGCCGGCTGCGCCGCCCGACGACCAGCAGGCCCGCATCGCAGCAGGCCGCCAGCAGCACGGGGGCGGCCCGGCCGCTCGCCACGTGCGGGACCACCTCGACGGCCGGGAACTTCGCCCGCCAGGGCAGCAACGCCTCGGCGAAGGTCTCCTGCTCCGCGACACCGACCGACGTCCCGTCCGGCGAACGGCCCGGCCCGGCGCCCACCGGGCCCGCGGTCGCCGCCGGGCCCCACGCCCGTACGGCGCGCACCCGCGTGTGATGGGCGTCGGCGGCCGTGAAGGCGAACTCCAGCACGGCCTCGTCCTCCGGCCCCGCATGCCGCACGCCCACCACGATCTCCCGCTGCGGAAACGCCGCGTCCTCGCGCACCGTCACGACCGGACACACCGCGTGGCCCAGCACCTGGAGACTGACCGAGCCGAGCAGGAAACCGGCGATCGCACCGTGCCCACGCGACCCCAGAATCAGCATCGTGGCCTCGGCGCTCCGCTCCAGCAAGGCATCCGCGGGCCGCTCCGCGACCTGCTCGGTGGTCACCGGAATCCCCGGGTGCCCGGTGTACGCCAGGTCCACGGCGCCACGCAGCAGCTCGGCCCCACCACGCTCCCGGCCGGCCGCCTCTGGATCAGCCGGCGGAGCGTGCGCCGACGGGGAGCCCCAGGAATGCAGCAGATGCAGCGCGAGCCCCCGGGCGGCGGCCTCCTCGGCGCCCCAGAGCACGGCCGGCACGCTGTTTCCCGTGCCGTCCAGTCCTACGACCACCGGGCCGGCCATGACGCACCTCCGCGCACTCCGGGCCTGCACAGGCGCGGTGCCTCGCCCCTGCCTCTCCAGCGTGGCCGCAGCGGCACCGACCCCGGCATGAGCCACTCGGCCCCCATCGGCCGGCCGGCAGGCCCGGAGGGGCTCGCTTCCGGCACCCGGCCGGAGCACCCTGGAAACAAGACCGAGTAGCCGTGAAACAAGCTGTGAGGTGCCTGATGAGCACTCTCGAAGAACATATTGACGTGCGCGTCCCCCTCGATACCGCGTGGGACTGCCTGCACCGGTCGGAGGCCTATCCGCAATTCCTGAACGGGGTACGCGAGGCCCGGCCGGAGGGCGAACGCCGCACGCATCTGGACATCGACGCGGGCGGCCGGCCACAGGAGTGCGTCGTGGAGATCACCGACCGCACCCAGGAAAACGTCATGAGCTGGCAGACCACCAGCGGTCCCGACCTGGCGGGCACCTTCTCGCTGCTGCCCCTCGACGAGCAGCACACCCGGGTCCAGGCCCGGTTCGAGTACGACCCGGGCACCATCAAGGAGACGTTCGGCGGACCCCAGGGCTTCGCCCAGGCCTCCGCGATCGAACGTGGCCTCCGCAGCGACCTGGAGCAACTGAAGCAATGGGTGGAAGGGGAGCGTTGAGCCACGCTGTCGCGCCCGCCCCTGTGGCCCGCCCTGGCGCTTGTTCCGCCGCACTGGGGCGGGCCACGGGTGGCTCGGTCGGCGTCCACGAGCCTTGGTGATCATTCGCGCTGTCATCATTCACGGTGAATGCGTGCGGCAACTATCTCTCCGTCCCGAACGGTGTAGGTTCCGGCGAAGAAGCGATGAGTGCCATCGGTCTGTGTGGCGTCCAGTTCCACCTCGACGGTGTTGCCGACCACGGAGCGCACCGTGACGTCATCCCTGGCCGTGTCGCTGAAAGTCCGCACGAAGTAGTCGTACGGCCGCCCCGTGATGTTCTTCCCACCGAGCGCCCAAGCGGCCACGTACTCACCGTTGTTGATGGCCCGGAAATACGCTTCGACCACCTCGGTGGGGTCCGGCGAGGGCTGGTTCGGCGCGACCGGACGGTGGCCGGCCGTGTCGGGTGTCCATGCCAGGCCCGAGGGCTGAGCGACCGCTGCTACACGGGCCGGGGCCGGGGCCGCTGCGGCTTCGGTGGCCACTGTCGTGGGCCCCTGGGAACCGCTCCCGGCCGATGGGGCAACGCCCAGAATCGCGCCGGTACCCATGAGGATCGCGGCCATCGCCACTCTGAAGCTCTGCGTCGCGCGGCCGATGACTCCTGGTCGAGCGCCGCAACGGGTGTAGTGCCCGAAGCCCCTCCGCTGTGCGGAACGGCCCGTTGTGCAGTGAAGTTCTGGATGCTCCATCATCGGAAATCCCGAGCAGGACGAGGATCTGGATCTTCCTCTTCCATCGTGCGCTCCATGTCTGCCGGATGCACCTGCAAGGGCGAGACCGTGGAAGGGCGCAGTGCTCCATTGCGTCGGCGCGCCTCAACTGGGCATCTGCCCTGCCCTGTTCTGCGGGCAGCGCACCGTTCGGGGAGCGGCACGACATGCGAGCCTCTGGGAGCTGTGATGTGCTGAGGGCACTCAAGTGCCGACGCCTGTACGCATGGAGCCACTGACCATGACGCGGAGTGCACGTCGCAAATTCATGACGCTTACCTGCGCGCCCATGCTCGCCGTGGGGCTCGCGGTGGGCGTGTCCCCTGCCGCCGCCGCAGCTTCCGCCGACACCTGTTCCCTGCGCACGGTTGACGGCCCGGAGACCGGCCGCACGGTGGTGGCCCCTGCCTCAGGTACTGATGCAAGCTCATCTCCACTTCGGCGCACGTTGGTTGGGGATGCATGCCGGTTCACGGAACGAAACCGTGCAGAGGCCTCCAAGCGCGACCCCGCCGATCTGAGCGCCCAGCCCATCACGGTCAACGGTATGGGCCCGCTGCGCATAGGCATGAGCCGTCAAGCGGCCGAGCGTGCGGTCGGGGCCCGGATTCCCGACGGGCCGGGCGGGCCGGAGTGCCGTGACCTCGCCGTCGAGGGAGGGCCGCAGAATCTCTCGCTGCGCTTCTCCAACGACGACCGGCTCGTGGCGATCTCCGTTCTGTCGTCGACGCCGGCATCCCTCGCCACTGCTTCCGGAGTTCATGTAGGGAGCACGAGGGAAGACGTGCTGGATACGTACGACAGTGAGGTGACGTCACGTCAAGATGAGGGGGCGTCCGAGGAGCTCGTGTTCGCTCCCAGGCTGGCGAAGTTCCACGGGAGGATCATCACCTTCCTCATGAACGACGATGGTACGGTCGCGTCCTTCATCGCCGGGGAGCGCTCTTTCGCCGACCCGCTGCCCTGCGGCAGTGACTGACGGATCCTCACATCAGGCACCTGCCGGAATTACAGCCGGACGACCACGAGGGCGATGTCGTCGCGGGCGCCGGCGCTGACGCCGAGGCGGGTGAGCAGGGCGTCGGCGAGGCGTTCGGGGCTGAATGTGCTGTAGCGGGCGAGGGCGTCGGTGAGGCGGGTGAGGCCGGTGTCGATGTCCTCGTCGCGGCGTTCGATGAGTCCGTCGGTGTAGAGGACGAGGGTGTCGCCCGGCACGTACGGCAGGTGGGCCTGGGGGCGCGGCACTTGTTCGGGGTGGGCGCCCAGGGGCGGGTCGGTGGCGCGGTCCAGGAGTTCGTGGGTGCCGTCGGCGTGCAGCAAAACGGGCGGAGGATGGCCGGCGCTGCTGTAGGTGACCTGGCGGCCGGCGGTGTCGATCAGTGCCTGGACGGCCGTGGTGGCCAGCGCTTTGTCGACGGAGCGGGCGTACAGGCCGAGCACCTTCAGTGCCTGGGCGGGACCTTCGACGGAGCGGGCGGCGGCACTGAGGGCGCTGCGGAGCATGCCCATGACGGCGGCGGCGTCCAGCCCGTGGCCGACGACATCGCCGACCGCGACGGCGAAACCGTCCCCGGGGAGGTCGACGATGTCGTACCAGTCGCCGCAGACGTTCAAGGAACCGATGGCGGGGAGGTAGCGCACCGCGATGTCACGGTGCCCGGCGAGGTCGGGGGAGTGGAGCATGGCCTCCTGGAGGGTGAGGGCGACCTGGCGTTCGCGGGCGTGGGCACGGCGCAGTTCCTCGTTGAGGTGCTGGAGCGCGCGGGCCCGGACGTACAGCTCGGCCTCCATCGCCTCCTCGCGTTCGCTCAGCCGCCCGCCGGGCATCGGACGCGACCGGCGGGAGTGGACGAAGGCCGTCACGTCCTCGACCCGGTGGATGATCCACGCCACCCTGCCGTCCGGTCCGGGGACGGGGGTGTTGATCGTGGACCACCAGCGCTCCTCGAACTCCCCCGGCCGCTCCGTCACGGGGATGTCGTACCTCTGCACCGCCATCGTGTCGGGCTCCCCGGTGGACAGCACGCGGCGCAGTGAGGGGTGCAGGTTCTGCACCCCTTCGGCGTCGGGGTCGTCGGGGTTGTCGGGGAAGGCGTCGAAGACGTACTGCCCGAGCAGCTCGTCGCGGGTCCGCAGGGTCGCGTGCAGGTATGCCTGGTTGACGTCCACGATGACCAGCTCCGGATCGAGGACCAGGCATGCGCTCGGGGTCGCGGCGAACAGCGCCGCATGATCGAGCTCCGGTCTTCTCACGCTCCCCTGCCCATCCTCCCGAGGCCGGTTACGCCCCCGGCGGGCGGAAGGCGACCGACTTCCTGGCGGCCTCGTCGATCTCCTCGACGGTCAGCAGCGGAATCGTCTTGGAGTGCAGGGCTCCGCTGGCGCGGACGGTCATGGCGATGGCGGCCATCGACACATGGTCGGGGAAGTCGAGGACGCAGTAGAAGTCGTCGTCCCCGTACGCGAAGTAGAGCGTCTCCAGCGTGCCGCCGCACGAGCTGACCACCTGCTCGACGGCCGCCTTGCGTCCGGTGCCGCCCTCGGCGAGCAGGCCCTTCATGCCCTCGGCGGTATAGCTGGCCTGCACCAGGTACTTCGGCATCCGGTTCTCCCATGCTTCAGCCCATGCGACAGCGGACCGCGGTATGGCGGTCACACGGACACCCTCGCCCGCGGGGTGCGGACCGGCCAGCGGGCGGCGGCCGGATGGGTGAGTTGGTGGGCCCGGGGGGACTCCCGTGGCGGGCCGCCGAGACCGGTAGCTTCCGGTGAAGGCCGCACGATCCACCGCACGGTGCGGCGAGTTCTCTCCCCCCAGCAGGGCTGCCGGGAACCAGGCGCCGGGACCGTACGACTGACTGGACCGGGGCCCGAGGAGGGCCGGAGCTGTCGGGAGGGGCGCGTGCTGGTGAAACGTGGCAAGGAGCCGGAGGCCGTCGGGCCGGACGGGGGCACCGCACGGGAGCCGGGCGGTCGGGCGCTGACCGTGCTGCTCACGACGGCGATGGCGTTCTCCATGCTCCAGCTGTTCGTGATCGGGGCGCTCGGGCCGCGGCTGGTCGGGGAGTTGGGGATCTCGCGCACGGTGCTGGGCCTGACCACCACTGCGGGATTCGGGGCGGCGGCCGTGCTGTCGCCGATGGCGGGCCGGCTGGTGGACCGGGTGGGGCCCCGGCGCTGTCTGATCGCGCTGCTGCTGCTCACCGCCGCCTCGCTGGCGCTCATCGGCGCCGTGCCGGGGGCGAGCGTGCTGCTGCTGGCCGTCGCGCTCGGCGGTGTACCGCAGGCGCTGGCCAACCCCGCCACCAACAAGGTGATTCTCGCCGCCGTTCCGGCCGAGCGCCGGGCCGCCGTCACCGGGTGGAAGCAGTCGGGGGTGCAGTGCGGGGCGTTCGCGGCGGGGTTGCCGCTGTCGCTGCTGGCGGCGGGGGTGGGCTGGCGCGGAGCGGTCTGGTCGGCGGCCGCCGCGGCGGCGGTGGCCGCGTTCTGGGCGGCCCGGGCCCTGCCGGCCGACCGGCCGCCGGCCACCACCGGCCCGTCGGCCGCGGCCTCGTCCCCCCGCGACACCTGGCGACTGGCCGCCTTCTCGCTGCTGCTCGGCAGTGGTATCGCCTCGGTCAACACCTACCTGGCGCTGTTCGGTTCGCAACGCCTCGGGATGCCACCGACCACGGCGGCGGCACTGGTGGCCGTCCTGGGCGTGGCCGGTATCGGCGGACGGGTCGGCTGGGCACGGGCGACGGGGCGGCCGGGCTGGGCCGAGGCGCTGCCGGCGCTGCTGGCGGCCGGTGCGGTGGGGGCCGCACTGCTGCTCGCCGCCGCGCTCCGGGCGCATCCGCTGGTGTGGCCGGCCGCCGTCGCGGTCGGCTCGTTCGCGGTGTCGGCGAATGCCGTCTCGATGGTGCTGGTGCTGCGGAACGCGGCGCCCGGCCGGGCCGGGAAGGACTCCGCCCTGGTGTCGGCGGGGTTCTTCGCGGGGTTCGCGGTGGGACCGCCGCTGTTCGGCGCGCTGGTCTCCGCGACCGGGTACGGGCCGGGCTGGCTCCTGGTGGCGGCCGAGTTCGCGACGGCGTCGGCGATCGCCGTTCCCCTGATGCTGCGTCGTACCGGAGGACCCGATGCATGAGCCCACCCATGAGACCGCCCATGGGAACGCCCATGAGCCCGCCCACGGGACCGCCCGTGAGAAGAGCCGTGAGCAGAGCCGTGCGGTGACTGGCCACGTGCCATGGGCCGACCGTGCCTGGGCGGCGGTGCTGGAGCGGACCGGGGAGACCGCGGCCGAAGTGGGGCCGCGCTTCCCGCTGTACGCCGACCCGGAGACCGGCAGCTGGAAGATCACCTCCCGGGGGTCCTGGACGGGCGGCTTCTGGGCCGGACTGCTCTGGCTGCGCGCCCTCGCGTCCGACGCTCCCCAGGACCGGTCGGCCGCGGCCGCCTGCACCCGGAGACTGGCCCACTGGATCGACCAGGACACCGCCACCCGCGGGCTGATCTTCTGGTACGGCACCGGGCTCGCCGTGGGGCCCGGGGGCGACGGCCTGGCGGCCGGGCTGCGGGAGAGAGCGGCTCGGTCCTGTCTGGCGGCGTACGATCCGGGGCGGCAACTGGTGCCGTGGGGCGAGGCGTTCGGCGGCCCCCGGATGCTGGCACGGGTGGACGCGGTGCCGGGGCTGGTGCCGCTGCTGGCGGGTCTGGGCACGGTGGGAGCGCGCGCGGCGTACGGCCATCTGACCCGGCATCTGACGCTGAGCCGTGGTGAGAACCCGCCGCGCCCGGCATGGCAGGCCGGGCCCGATGACGGCTGGACGCCCTGCGCCGAACCCGCGCCGGGATGGAGCCGCACCACGCCCTGGCTGCTGCTCGGCCTCGCGGACGGGCTCCACTGCCTCGCCGACGGGCTCAATTCCCGTGCGGCCGGGGCCCTGTGGGAGGCGGCGGACCGGCTCACTGCACCGCTGCTCGCCCCGGCCGCCCCGCTCATCGCACCGACCCCCGCCCCGGCCGCCCGGTTCACCGTGTTGCCGCCCTTCCCGGCCGCCCCCTTAGTCCCGCCGGCACAGGCGGACCAACCGTCCGGCCCGCTCGACACCTCCGCGGCCGCCATCGAGTCGGTGGCCCTGCTGAAGCTGGCCGCCCTGGCGCGGGCGACGGGCCGCGGGAGCGAAGCCGACCGGCTGACCGCGCGGGCCCGGCAGATCCTGCACCGCCTGTGCACCGGCCATCTCTCGGCCCGTGGGGCGCTGACGGACGGGTGTTACGACGCCGCCCGCGCCCTCGCGCCGCGCCATGAGCTGATCTGGGGCGACTTCTTCCTGGCGGTGGGACTGGCGCTGCTCACCGGCCGGATGGCACCGTTCGCGACGTGACGGGGTAGCCGCGCAGCACCCGGCGGGCCACGGCCGTGATGTGCAGCTCGTCGGGGCCGTCCAGCAGCCTGGCCGTGCGGCCGGTGCGGAACAGCCCCGGCAGCGCGGTGTCCGGACCGAGCCCGGCCGCGCCGTGCACCTGGATCGCGGCGTCGGCCACCTGCTGGAGCATGCGGGCCGCCGCCACCTTGGCCAGACCGGTCTCCAGCCGGGCGTCGCCGCCCGCGGCCAGCCGGGCCGCCGCCTCATGGACCAGCGGCCGGGTGGAACGAATCGCCAGCAGCGAGTCGAAGACCATCTGCTGGACGAGCTGACGGTCCGCCAGCGGTCCGGCCGTCTGGCTCCGTGACCGGGCCCGCAGACACATCAGATCGAAGGCCCGCTCGGCCTGTCCCAGCCAGCGCAGACACCGCAGCACCCGGCCGAGCACCAGCCGCTCCCCGGCGATCCGCAGCGCCTGGCCGGGGGCACCCACCACCTGCTCGGGCGGTACGGCGACCCCGTCGAGCTCGATCTCCCACTGGCCGCCGGCCCCCAGGACCGGCAGTTCCCGCACCACCGTGAACCCCGCGGCCGACGCGGGCACCAGAAACAGCGACAGGCTGTCCGTTCCGGGCCCTTCGTCATCCACCCGCGCCAGCACGGTGACCAGATCGGCGTCGCCCGCGCCCGAGGTGAACCACTTGCGGCCGTGCAGCACCCATCCGCCTGCGGCGTCCGAGACGGCCCGGGTCGCGGTCAAGCCCGGGTCGGTGCCGGGGGTTTCGGGCTCGGTCATCGCATAACAGGTCCGCACCTCGCCGTCGGCGATGCGCCGCAGAAAGCGGTCCCGCACGGTGTCGTCGGCGTGCCGGGCGAGCATCAGCACGTTGAGGAGGGGCGCCGAACCGAGTGCGGCGGGCCCGTGGTCGCTGGCTCCCTCGGCCTCCGCGACATGGAAGTAGAGCGGCAGGCCGAGCCCCTGGCCGCCGTACTCCTCCGGCAGCGGCAGGGCCCACAGCCCCGCCCGCCTCGCCTCGGCCTGGAGTCCTCTCAGCGTGCTGCGCGCCGCGTCGCCGCCCGCGTCCAGCACCGGCTCGCACGGCATCACCCGCTCCCGTACGAACGCCCGGACCCGCTCGCGCAGGTCCGCGGCCTCCGGCGGGCAGCCGGGCGGCCCGAGTCCGGCGGCCCCGAGGGGCGGGTCCGTCGCCGACAGGTGCTGCTCAGGGTTCATGGCGTGCACGGCCTCCTCCACATTCACCGGGAACTCGGTGAACCGACAGTCCGACTTACTGGCCGTGGAGTTGGTCGGCGCGGGACGCCGTCCGGTTCCCGTGTCTGT
>Ga0207426_1002320_pt1 | contig 12450 bp, 10 predicted proteins | sample AraplaMF_Cvi_mMS_FD_184265 | JGI IMG/M metagenome (GOLD analysis project Ga0207426, IMG submission 184265) | Arabidopsis root microbial communities from the University of North Carolina, USA - plate scrape MF_Cvi_mMS (SPAdes) (version 2) | ecosystem: Host-associated > Plants > Roots > Endosphere...
CGCCCATCATGCGTCGAAATATTCAGCAGTGGGAAACGGTTGTGCCGAGTCGCTTACCAGAATCATCTAGCACTGCGTGGAGAACTTAGCTCGTGATCTCTCGCGCCCCTGCAGCGCTGTGGTGCTCGAGCGAAAGGACACGATGGCGCTTGTTTTAGAGGTGGCAACTGGTGGCACAGTGGACGCCCGCCTGCATCAATCGCGACGATCTGAGCCTCCGGGATCGGCGTCTCATAGCTTCGACAGGACGTATTCTTATCGCTTGTGCCGCGATGGCTTCACGATGCCCTACCTCCCGTTTTATGCGACGCAGTCACGCATGTCGCGGCTACGTGAATAACCTTCTGCCGGTGACCCGAGCCTGTCCATGGGCGAGTCGAAGCATCAGGTTGCACAATGCGGGCGAGGCCGTCAGCACCGGTAACCCGTGTTCGGGGATGAACGACGCCGAACCCAGCGCGTCCGATTATCCGCATATCTGCGCTGCTATCATCCAGGCGGCGGCCAAAGGCAGGCCGCCGATTTTGCTTCAATCTCTTGCTGATTTTGAATTTCCCAACGGCGGTATTGACCGCTCCGCTTTGACAAGTCTCGCATCGACCAGCGACTGCGCCCGTATCCGCCGGTATTCTCGCTCGTCGACGGGCACGGCACGCGGCTTACCCAGATCGTTCAGGTGCACGCGGAAGGTTTCCCGCGCGGTCAGCGCCGCAACCGCCGCGACGATCGTCGCAACAAACGTAATGGCACCGATTGTGAGCGGAACGTTGGCCGACCCTCCCGGCGGTGCGACGGCGACAAACAGCGCAGGCAGCAGCGCCGCGATGGTGATTCCGACGTTATGCCCGATCGCCACCCCGGTGACTCGATTGCGAGTGCGGAACAACTCGGGATAAAAGCTTGGGAAGATAGCATTGAAGCCCTGGTAAGCAACGCCCCACATCAGCAGCGCCATGATGATCGCCAAAGGCGTGTTACGGATGCTGATGGAATAGAGATAGCCGAACGACAGCAGACCTAAGGCGAGCGCACCGACGATCGCCGGGAGTCGACGACCAATTCTGTCCGACAGATTGCCGACATAGGGGATCAAGATCACCGCCAGAATGTTGCCAAGCACCGGAATCCAAAGATATACGTCCGCATGGAAGCCGATTCCATAAGCTGGCTGGACCGCATACGCAGCACCGAAGATCGTCGCTACGACCGGAATAACGGTCGTCAACGACATGCAGGCAACGCGCAAGATATTGGCCCAACTATCGGCGAAGGCATGGATGATTGGCGACTTCGCAATCTCACCATGCTCGTCTTCTTCGACAAACGCCGGAGTCTCATCGACATCGCGTCGAATGAAATAACCCGCGACGATGATAAAAAAGCTCAAGAGGAAGGGTATGCGCCAGCCCCAGGCAGTGAACGCGTCCGTCGGTATATAGTGGGCAAGGGGCAAGAACACCGCCGCAGCCAGAATCTGGCCCGCCTGCACACCCTGCAGCGTGAAGCTCGCAAAGAATCCACGCCGGCCAAATGGGGCGTGCTCAAGAACCATCGAGCTCGCTCCCGCAATTTCTCCAGCCACCGCGAAGCCCTGAATCAGGCGCATGGCGACCAATCCGATCGGCGCCCAAAGGCCAACCTGTTCATAGGTGGGCAGCAGGCCGACGGCCATGGTCGAAAAGCCCATCATGAACATGCAAAGAATCAGCACGTACTTGCGGCCGTGAGTGTCACCCAAATGACCGAGTACAAGGGCCCCGATCGGACGGGCCACGTAGCCGACACCGTATGTCGCCAGCGACGCGATGATGGCGATCTTGGGATCGTTCTTCGAAAAAAAGATCTGCGGGAAAATCAGTGATGCCGCCGTGGCGTATATGAAGAAGTCGTAATACTCCAGCATCGAGCCGATCCAGCCACTAGCGGCGGCTTTCTTCGACTGGTGCCTGCCTTTCGGTTCGTTATTTTTTAGATTGGCCATATGTCTCTCCAGGGTGATAGGCCGCTTCGCCGTACTGTCGCTAGCTTGCTGTGGAAGATGGTTCGCCCGACCGCGAGATGACGATAGTGCGGATGGCCTGTGTGATGACGGGCGATTTCGAGCAGGAGTGTCTGCTTCAGCTTTCTGCCGGTTTCAATCTTGTCTCGATCGGTGAGGCAGGTTCGTCGACCTCTTAAATAAATAACCCACCGGATAGTTACCTATGGCGTATTCTAAGCCCGATTTCGCCTTCCATCAAAGGAGGGTTTTCCCACCTCCTGCGATGCGATGCCGGGGCTTTCTCCGCCTTGCAGGTGGTGCGCCCAGCGCTATGCGGGAGCGATGAGTCCCAGAAACGCCGCCATCGGTTCGACTGAATTCTCGAGCAAGTAACGGCCGGGGTGCACGGCGAGGCCACGTGCCTTCGCGTTTTCCAACAGGCGCGTTTCTGCCGGTTTCATGATCAGGTCAGCAATAACGGCGTGTGGAGCAGCCTCGGCAAGATCAATCGGCACGGGGTCATCCGGGTGCATTCCGCACGGCGTCGCGTTGACGACAAGATCATGCTTCGCCCGCGCACACGCCTGGCTTTCGCCGATGACCGTTTTGCTCCCACGCGCCCGCAATGACCCCGCCAGCCGCTGCAACGATGCCGCACTACGGTCAAAGAGATCGAGCGAGACGATGCCCGCATCGATCAACGCATGCGCCACTGCCACGCCCGCTCCGCCTGTACCGACGATGAGTGCGGACTTCCCGCGCACGATGTGTTGGCGCCCTTCCAAACCCTTGACGAAGCCGACGCCATCGAACATGGCGCCTGTCCACGATCCATCGGCTTCACGGCGCAGACAGTTGACCGCGCCCGTTTGCTGCGCCGAGTCCGATAATTGCGTGGCATACGCGGTCGCATGCAGCTTGTGTGGCACCGTCACAACCACACCGGCGAGATTGGCTATGCCGCGCAGCCCTTCGAGGACCGTCCCGAGGTTGGTTGCCGGCACATGAAACGGTACGAGCGCCGCATTTACCCCGTGCCGCTCGAACAAGGCATTAAAGAGTTGCGGGGATTTCGCCTGTGCAATGGGATCCCCCAGAATCGCAACGATCCGTGTTTCTCCGTCTATGTATGTCACTGGCGGTGTCCTTTGCTGGCGGTGATGCGCTCAATCAGTCGCTGCACGCGCAGTGCGTCGTCGCCGGTTACCAATGGAGCGCGATCCTCACGGATGGCGGCGAAAAAATCCCTCAACAGATCACGATGGGCCGTGTGAGAGAAGTCCATCGGCTTCGCACCGAAGCCGGACGACGAGGGGTCATTAAACTCATCGACATGGCCGTTATGGAAGAACACCCGCAGATGTCCGCCTTCGAGCACCCCCGTCCCGTTGGCGCCAATCAGTTGAACCCGCTCAGGAAAGCCGGGGAACGCCGCCGTCGTCGCGAGTATTTGGCCGGCGGCGCCGCTCTCAAATGTGAGCGCGGCGTTCGCGAAATCTTCCGCCTCCATTGAATGGAGATGGGTTGTTGCGGTTGCCGCCACGACCGATGACACCTTGCCGGCCAGCCACATCAGGATGTCGAGCGAGTGAATGGCCTGCGTCATCAGCACCCCGCCGCCGTCGCGTGCATAGGTGCCGCGGCCGGGCTCATCGTAGTAGGACTGCGGTCGCCACCAGCGCAAATCGACACCCGCATAGGCGAGCGGCCCGAGTGCGCCACTCTTGGCCAACGCTGCCAGCCGCTGCACAGCGGGACGGAAGCGGTTCTGGAAGACCACACCAAGTCGCACACCGGCATCGCGGCAGGCTTGGACGGCACGTTCCGCGCGAGCCACCGATATGTCGAGCGGCTTTTCAAGCAGCACGTGCTTTCGTGCGGCAGCGGCCCTCTGAACCAGCTCAAGATGCGTGTTGGGCGGTGTGAGCACCAGAACGGCATCAACGCTTTGGTCGTTCAGTACTGCGTCGAACGACTCGCTAACCGGGAAGCCGTGCGTGTTGGCGAAGTGCTTCAGCCGCTCCAGTGAACGGCCGACCACGCCCACCACTTCTACTTCATCCTTCAGTTCGTTTAGCGCAAGTGCATGAGGGGTGGCGGCCAGTCCGGCCCCAACAATCACGATTCGTGTCTTTCGCATCGGCACGTCCTTTGGAGAGAAGTCAAATTAGCGCGGTCAATTCCGGAACGGCTTGGAACAGGTCCTGCGCCAGTCCGTAATCGGCGACGCTAAAAATCGGCGCTTCCGGGTCCTTGTTGATCGCGACGATGACCTTCGAGTCCTTCATGCCGGCCAGGTGCTGGATCGCGCCCGAGATGCCGACTGCCACATACAACTGCGGCGCAACGATCTTGCCGGTCTGTCCGACCTGGTAATCGTTCGGAACGAAGCCGGCATCGACTGCCGCGCGCGACGCGCCCAGAGCTGCACCGAGCTTGTCGGCCAGCGGCTCGAGCACCTTCGTGTAGTTCTCGCCGTTGCCGAGACCCCGGCCGCCTGAAACGATGATTTTCGCTGACGTCAATTCCGGGCGATCCAGCCTGGTCAACTCGCGGCTGACGAATTGCGAAATGCCGGCGTCAGCAGCGGCTCCTATCTTTTCCACCGATGCGCTGCCGCCCTTTGCTACAACGGGATCGAAACCCGTCGCGCGGACGGTGATCACCTTGATCGGATCGCTCGATTGCACGATGGCGATTGCGTTGCCGGCGTAGATCGGGCGCTCGAAGGTGTCGGCGGAATCCACGGCGGTTATGTCGCTGATTTGCGCGACGTCTAGATGCGCCGCGATACGCGGTGCGATATTCTTACCATAAGCCGTAGCCGGAGCCAGAATGTGCGAGTAGTCCTTCGCGATATTTAGCACCGTTCCTTCGATGTTCTCAGCCAGGCCTTCGGCGAGGTGCGGGGCATCGGCGAACAGGACTTTGGAAACGCCTACAATTTTCGCGGCTTGATCCGCTGCCGCCTGCACGTTCGAACCCGCGACCAGCACGTGAATGTCGCCGCCGATCTCCGAAGCCGCTGCGACCGTATTCAGCGTTGCAGCCTTGATCGATGCGTTATCGTGTTCTGCAATTACCAGAATCGTCATTTTCGTGCGTCTCCCTTACAGAACCTTAGCTTCGTTCTTCAGCTTTTCGACCAGCGTCTTCACGTCCGGAACCATCACGCCGGCAGAGCGCTTCGCCGGCTCGGTAACTTTTAGCGTCTTCAAACGCGGCGTCACGTCGACACCAAGGTCAACGGGCTTCACCGTTTCCAAAGGCTTCTTCTTTGCCTTCATGATGTTCGGCAGCGTCACGTAGCGGGGTTCATTGAGGCGAAGGTCGGTGGTGATCACAGCGGGCAACGTCAAGGACAGCGTTTCCGAACCACCATCAACTTCACGCGAAACCGTTGCCTTGCCATCGGCCACGACGACCTTTGAGGCAAACGTTGCTTGCGGCAAACCGGCCAAAGCGGCCACCATCTGACCGGTTTGATTCGAATCATCGTCGATGGCCTGCTTGCCAAGGATCACAAGCTGAGGTTGCTCTTTGTCGATCAGCGCCTTCAAAACTTTCGCGACTGCGAGTGGTTGTAGTTCCTCATTCGATTCGACGAGAATGGCGCGATCCGCGCCAATCGCCAACGCGGTGCGCAGCGTCTCCTGACACTGCGTCGCGCCGCACGACACCGCAACGACCTCGGTCGCCACGCCCGCCTCGCGCAAGCGCACCGCTTCTTCAACCGCGATCTCATCAAACGGGTTCATCGACATCTTCACGTTCGCGATATCGACGCAGCTGCCATCCGACTTCACCCGCACCTTGACGTTGTAGTCGACAACTCTCTTTACAGTCACCAGAATCTTCATGTGCAAACCCTTCCTCCAACAATAGCCCGCGTGACACGGGCCGGATCGAAACTCACTTGATGACCAGTACCTTCGAGCGATCGAAAGCTACGGTCACCGCGACGATCAGAATCAGCCCGAACACGATCTGCTGCGCGAACACGCTGATGCCGACGAACGTCATGCCCACACGCGCCACCGACACCAGAAGCGCTCCCACCAGCGTCCTGCCGATACCACCGGCGCCGCCCGTCAACGCCGTGCCGCCGACGATCACTGCGGCGATGGCCGGAAGCAGAAACTGGTCCGCCAGCGTGGGCGAGCCGCTTCCCAGGCGTCCCGCCATCACCACCCCCGCAAGTCCCGCGAAGAACGATGACGTTCCGAACACGAGGCACTTGGTCACCGACACGCGCAAGCCCGATGCAATCGCCGCCGGTTCGCCTGCGCCAATCGCATCGGTCTGACGGCCGAAAACCGTCGAGCGATGAAGGAACACGCAGAAGGCGAACACCGCGATGCCGAGCAGGATTTCGTGCGGCACGCCGAACGAGGAGCCGGTCGTCCAGCCAAGCGACGCGTTGCGCATCTCATCGCTGATACCGATCGAGCGGGTGCCGGAAAGCGTCAACGCGGCTGCCGATGCAATTCCGCCCACCGCCAACGTCGCGATGAAAGACGGAATCCGCAGCACGGTCTGGATCACGCCGCTCAAGAGACCGATCCCGAACGACGCCGCGAGCGCGACGACAGCCGCCATCGCCCCATAACGCGGCAGCAACATCGCGACGATGACGCTCGATAACGACGCCACCGCCTGCAGCGAAAGATCGATACTCCCGAGCAACACGACGAACGTCGTGCCGGCGGCCATGATGAACAGCGTCGAACTGTCGGCGAGCAGACCGAGTTGCGTCGACGGTGCGAGGAAGCTCGGCTGCGCGACTTCGATCAGCACGTACAGCACGATGAGAGCGAGGAAGGGCGCGTTGTCGCGCAGCTTCGCCGTGATTGATCCGTTGAGTTGTGGCATGTTGACCTCAGACCATGTATTCGACGATCTCGACCTGCGATGGTTTGCGACCCACTTCGCACGGGAGAATCTTCTCAGCGCGGCCGTCACGCATGACCATCACGCGATGGCTGAGCCCCAGAATCTCTTCGAGCGTGTCGCCCGTAAGCACGACTGCGACGCCTTCGGCCGTCAGTTCGCGGATAAGCTGATAGACCTCTTCCTTCGCACCGACATCGAGACCGCGTGTCGGGTGATCGAGCACGAGAATCCGGCTGCCCGCGAAACGCCACTTCGCGAGCACCACCTTCTGCTGATTTCCGCCCGACAGGTTGCGGCATGACGCGTCAGGACCCGGCGTCTTGATGTGCAGCCGCTGGATCCAGTCGTTGGCGAGCGCGCGTTCGCTTGCCTTGCGCACCACGCCGGCACGGCTGACTGCGCCGAGACGAGGCAGCGTAAGGTTCTGCGCGACGCTCATCTGCGTGACGAGTCCTTCGATCTTGCGCTCACGCGGAACGTATCCGATGTTGAGTGAAACCGCGTGATTCGCCTGCGGCCTGAGTCGCGTGTTACCCACCATGACCTCGCCGCTATCGAGACTCTCCAGGCCCGCAATGACGCGGCACAGTTCCTCGCGCCCCGACCCGACCACGCCCGCCACGCCGAACACTTCGCCACAGCGGACGTCGAAGGAGACGTCGTGGAGCACGTGCCCAAGCGTCGCGTTGCGCACCGACAGCGCCACTTCTGCGCGGCACGGCTTCTGCAGATTCTCGCGGTAGTACTCGCTGTGCAGCGACCGTCCGACCATCAGTTCATGAAGCTTCCCGACCGATGCCGTACCCGAAGCCATCTCGGAAACGACCTTCCCGTCCTTCATCACATACACGCGATCGCTCAACGACAGCAATTCATCGAGCCGATGGGAAACGAACACGAACGACGCACGCGACTTCAACTCACGCACGAGGCCGAACAAGATCTCGATTTCCCCGGCTTCGAGCACGGACGTGGGCTCGTCGAGCAGGATGATCGGCGTGCCGCCGGTGCGGCTCGCGAGCGACAAGGCTCTCGCGAGTTCCACCATCTGCCGCTGGCCGAACGACATGTCCTCGCACAGCGTCAGCGGATCGACGTCCAGATGCACCGTGGCAAGCTCCTTCTTCGCCGCGCGCTTGAGCTTCGGCCAGTTCACGCGTCCAAATGTGACGAACTCTTCCTCGCGCCCGAGAAACAGGTTCTCTGCAACCGTCAGGTTCGGCAGGATCGACTGCTCCTGATAGACCATCGCGATGCCTTTGGACGTCGCGTCGCGCGGATTCCGGATCACGAGCGGCTTGCCACCGAGCTCGATCTCGCCGGTGTCCTGGCGATACGCGCCGGTCAACAGCTTCATCAGCGTGGACTTGCCCGCGCCGTTCTCACCGATCAAGCCGACGATTTCATTCGGGCGGACTTCGATCGATACGTTGTCCAGCGCAAGCACGCCCGGAAAGCGCTTGGTGACGTTCTTGAGTGAAAGCATGTGTATTCTCCTCACGCTTACTTGACGATGCGCCGGCGCGAGCGATTCAGCGCGAGCGTCACGGCAGCGATGATCAACACGCCCTGGATGCCCTGCTGCACATAGGGCGGGACACCGAGCAGCACCATGCCATTGCCGAGCACGATCACGATGAGCGTGCCGATCAGCGTGTTCATCGGGGTGCCGTTGCCGCCTGCGAGCGATGTTCCGCCCACCACGATCGCGGTAATCGCAACGAAGAGCTGGCCGTCGGCAATACGCGCATGTCCCTGCCCGAATTGCGCCACGGCGAGGATGCCAGCGACGCCGTAGAACGCCCCGGCCAGCGCAAATATCGCGATGCGCACGCGCGAAACCCGCACGCCGCTCAATCGGGCCAGATCCTCGCCTCCACCGATTGCCAGCGTATGACGGCCGAGCAGCGTGTGCTTGTAGACGAACCAGGCGACGCCGAGCATCAGCACCGCGATCCAGACAGACAGCGGCACCCCCAGATAGCGCGTGATCGAGATGGCACGCAGCGAAGGGTCGCTCACACGGATCGTGTTCCCCGACAGCCACGCAGTCCCGATCCCCGTAGCGACAAAGCCGATCGCCAGCGTCGTGATGAACGAAGGAATGCGCAGGAACACGTGCAGCACGCCGTTGACGAGGCCCAACACCGCGCCGGCGGCCAGGGCTACGGCCAGCACCCAGAGGCCGAAGTGGTTGTCGTTATACGAGTTCTCGACCAGCGTCGACACTGCGATCGCCGCAACCGCGACGATGCCTTCGGCGGACAAATCGATGCTTCCCAGCTGAATGACAAACGCGGCACCGAGTGCGATGGTGAGCGGAATCGCGGCACCCACCGCAATCCGCGACAGGTTCATCGGATCGAAGAAGTCGTGATTCAGCGCGCCGATGCAAACACCGAGCGCCACCAATACGAGCAACGGTGCAAAACGCCGCATGAGTGCTTGCTTCGATACGATTGGAGTCCCGGTTGTTCTTGTGGAGGTGGCCTGCCGGGTGGGCGCTGCGGTCAGCTTGTTCATCGATACACCACAGGACCCGCGACGCGGGCATAGAGGTTGTTCCAATCGGCGTTGGGCGCGCTCGCGCGCTTGATGACGTCCTGGACGTTTGCCTTGGTCACAAACGTGGCCTTGCAATACGACTCGCGACGGTCCTTCGGCAGCGTCGCCACATCGATCTTTTTCTGCTTCGCCTGCAGACCCATCGACAGACCGATACCGCCCAGCCAGTACGGGTCCCAATCGACCGACGCGATCAGCTCGCCCGCCTTGATGGCGCTGAGTCCGGGCGGCGTGCCGTCCATGCCGGTCACCGGCATCTGGCCGGCAAGGCCTTCCGCGCGCAGTGCCTCGATCGCGCCGAGCGCCATGTCGTCGTTCGCGGCCCATACGCCCTTGATCTTCGCGTTGAAACGCGTCATCCAGGCCTGCATGATCGGAAATGCCTTTTGCGAATTCCAGTCCGCGACCTGAAAGTCGAGCAACTGGATGTCGGGGAACTTCTTCAGCGCTGCGTCGAGACCGGCTTTGCGCTCGATCGCCGGCACGTTGCTGAAAATGCCGCCGAGCGCAACCACGCCGCCCTTGCCGCCCATCGCCTTGAACAGTTGCGTCGCAGATTCCTCGCCGTAGGCCACACCGTCATAGGAAAGATGCGCGACATAGTTCGGGTTGTAGTCCCACGGATGCAGGTCTTTGGGCTTGTTCCAGATCGTGGTGACCAACGCGCCCGCCTTCGAGCACGCTTCGACGATCACCCGCGCATCAGCCGAATCGTTCGGATCGACGTTGAGCACGAGGTTGCCGTTGGTCCGTTGCAGCAGTGCACGAATATCGGCGATGCCTTTTTCCGAGCTTCCTTCGGTCGTCAGCGGCACGTAGGGCAGGCCCACGCTCGCCGCGAAAGCCTGCGCGCCCTTGTTGAAGGCCGCGTGATAGGGGTTGGTGAGCGAGCGGAAGGAACAGGCGAGCGTGGTCTGATCCGCGCCGAGCGAAAGGCGCGAAAGACCTCCGCCGGCCACGGTAAATGCCGCGCCTGCACCAAGCTTCATGAAGTCCCGGCGTGAGAGGACCGAGCGGTTATCTTGTCTGGACATGGTGTCTCCTGCAAACTGGTGGGCTTGCGCCCTTGTTGGCGATAAATATGCAGATAGTTACTGACTCGACGAGGCTCCCATTGCCAGGCGCCTCTAGGGGGTGCCTCGTGCCGCGTATTACGCTGCCGTCGTCGTGGCGTCGCGCACCACTCGCCCCGAATAACTGGCCAACTGGCCGGCGACTGGCGCCTGACTCGCCACGCGCCCGCGAATCAGGTCCGAGGCTTTCTCCGCAATCATCAGCGTCGGCGCATTCGTGTTGGAACTGACGATGCGCGGCATCACCGACGAATCCGCGACCCGCAGCCCTTCGATACCGAGCACTCGCAACTGCGGATCGACCACTGACATCTCGTCGACTCCCATCTTGCAAGTGCCGACCGGGTGATAGCCGGTGCGTCCGTACTGCTGCGCATACTCCTCGTATTGCGCCTGCGTGCGCACCGTACTTCCGGGGAAATGCTCGCTCTTGATGTACTTGGAGAGCGCGTGCTGACTCATGATTTCGCGGCTTTGACGAATGCCTTCCACCGCTACCTTCAGGTCATACGGATCCCGAATGTAGGCAGGATCGATGATGGGCGCATCGGCGGGATCGGCGCTGTTGAGCGTGACGCTGCCGCGGCTCCTCGGGCGCAGAAAGTAGGAGTTGAGCGTGCACCCCGAGCCGGAAGGAACCGGTGGCACACCGGCCTCCACACCGGCGCCGGGCAGGAAGTGAAACTGCAGGTCGGGGGTCGGCACGCTGCTGTCCGAGTACCAGAACGCCCCACCTTCGGCAATGTTCGACGTGACCGGCCCCTTGTTGAAAATTTTGTATTCGAGGCCGGCGAGCAGCATCAGGTGCTTTTTCGCGTACTTGTCGAGGCTGTAGGGGCCGTTGAGTTCGTACACGATATCGATGTCGAAATGATCCTGTAGGTTCTCTCCAACGCCGTTCAGCACATGCAAGGGCTTGACACCCACGCGTTCGAGGTCGACCGCGCGACCAATGCCGGACAGCATCAGCAGCTTGGGCGACCCGATCGCGCCCGCCGTCACGATCACCTCGCGCTCGGCCCGTGCAATCTCAACGTTCGAGCGCGCGTTCTGATCGGCGAATTCGACGCCCACCGCACGTCCCCTTTCGATCACGATGCGCGACACCAGACAGTTCGTCTTAACCGTCAGATTGCTACGGGAGCGGGCCTCACGAAGATAGCCAACCGCCGCGCTGCACCGCCGTCCGCCACGCTGCGTGACCTGATAAACGCCGACGCCCTCTTGTTGCGCGCCGTTGAAATCGCTGTTGTAGGGCAAGCCCGCTTCCTGGCCAGCCAGCACGAAGGCTTTGGTAACCTCATTGACGCTGATAAGATCAGATACGCCGAGGGGTCCGCCTACGCCGTGATATTCGTTGCACAGGCGCTCGTTGTCTTCCATCCGGCGAAGATAAGGCAGCACGCCGTCGCGAAAGCCCCAACCGGTGCAGCCATCGCGCTCCCAGCCGTCGTAGTCTTCCGGCTGGCCGCGCGTATAGACCATCGCATTGATCGAGCCGCCGCCGCCGAGCACCCGGCCCTGCGCGAACGGAATCTGCCGGCGTTGCGTTTCCGCCGCCGCCGCCGTGCGATAGCCCCACGTCAACGGGCCGCCCGTCATCTTGAAGAAACCGACCGGCATATGGATGTAGGGGTCGGTATCGGCGGGACCGGCCTCGAGCAACAGCACCCGGCTGCTGGCGTCTTCGCTCAGACGCGCGGCCAGCGCACATCCCGCCGCGCCACCGCCCACGATCACATAGTCATACATTGCTGTCTCCGATTCTTTGTTCGCTGCCCGCTTTGCGCGGGAAGCCTTCCGTGCGGCTCTTTGTGGCCGCTTTCGTTGAAGTGAGTTCGCCTTACGCGATCCAGCGCGGCCGGTTACCGAGCTGGACATGCACCGACTTGAGTTCCGTGTATTCTTCGACGCCATAGCGCCCGGTCTCGCGGCCGA
>Ga0207426_1002321_pt1 | contig 12448 bp, 8 predicted proteins | sample AraplaMF_Cvi_mMS_FD_184265 | JGI IMG/M metagenome (GOLD analysis project Ga0207426, IMG submission 184265) | Arabidopsis root microbial communities from the University of North Carolina, USA - plate scrape MF_Cvi_mMS (SPAdes) (version 2) | ecosystem: Host-associated > Plants > Roots > Endosphere ...
GGGGATGTATGCGCTTCATTGTGCACCTCCTACGGTTTGCTCGGCCGCAAACGAGATGCCGCTGCGAATGGTTCGCAGCCATTGCGGGGTAGCGTCTAGACGGACGGCAACAGGTGATCCTGGCTGCAGTCCGGACACGGGTTGCAGTGGAACCAGAACTACCGATGCTGATTGGCCATCGCCAATGGCTTCGCGATCAACTTCGACCTTCGCAGGAACAGAGCCGCCATCGGCGGTTTCAATCGTCACTTTCGCGCCGTCCGCAACATGGCGGAAGTCGGAGCCCGTGAAGGACGTGCGAACGATCATCGGCGCTCCCGGCTCGCTGACGAAGAGAACCGGCTGACCGGCAATCACGGTCCCACCCTTGGCAAGACCGGCTGTCTCAACATCGCAGTCGCAAGGCATCGTAGCCGTTACCGCAACGCCGGTTGACGCAAGGATCGAATATGCGGGCTTGCCGACTGCGGCATGAGTGTCGATAAAATCAAGCTGACCGCCCGTTGTTGCGGTCATCGTCGAACCCTGCCTGTAAGCGATGGCCGGTGCCTCGACGTCCGTCACGAAAAGGCGGTCACTGAGCACCGATGCTGCAAAGACAAATAGCGCGGCCGACGCGGCTGCGACGACGCATGTGCCGAGCAGCTTCGAAAGGCGCGATGAGCCAGACTGGGCGACTTTGTGTGCGGTATTTTTGCCTTTCGGCAGACTGCTTTCGGCCACCAGCATCCCGTTAACGTCGACGTGGTCGCCAGCAAGCCAGGAATTCAGGATGTAACGCAGTTGCGGCATATGCTGGCCGGTCGGATCGCGATAGCGAAGAGTAACTGCTCCGGTCTTGCTGTCAGCAGCAGAAACCGTCACGTCGATCGGAAGAGACATCCAGAAGCTCCCAAAATTGAAGCGAAAGATCGCCAATTTGTGGGCGCCCGGCCAATTTGCTCCGACGATTCCCGTCACGCGGGCCGCGACCATGGACAGTGCTGAGCCCTCATATGATCGCCCGTCGATGGTCACCGAGAAGGGCAGTTTGACGCGCGGATGTTCGTTGCCATCGGCAAAATCGAGCAAACTGTCGCGTTCCGCGTCTGCTGGCGGCGGGCTATCATTGTGTTCACGTTGATCAAATGTCGTCATGAGAAACTCCAAATCAGATCTTGGCGTTTGAAATCATAAAGGCAGCGAACAACAGCCACCCGCTTGCGAGGATGTGTACGTAGGTCGATGAGAGCCCGCGAAGGCGCTCGGAGGCGGATGGAATGCGGTGTGAGGCTTCGGCTGTTTGACGTGTCCATCTCTGTCGATCGAGACGAAAGAACACGAAGCTTTTGACGAGCGCCCCACAAATCTGGCTGAAATAAAGAAGGAATGGATAGGATATCGGGAAGGACGGTCGGAATGTCGCCAGCAGGCAGCAGTTTATGTACCGCGTGAACATGACCCACGCGACATAGATCGGCAGGACGAGCGGACTGACGAAGAGTGTCGACATGAGCACCGCTACCGGGCCGAAGAGGGTAGTCCACATGGAGATGCGCTGGTCGAGAAGCGACCACCAGGTGAACAAGCCAATGCGTCTTGGCCCAAGAGCCAATGCTCGGCCATTGGTTCGCAGCATGTTGCCAAACCAGCGCAGCATCAATGCCACAGCGGAACCCACAAACCCCGGCTTCGGCTGGCTTTCCATCGAAACAGAGCGCACGTCGGGCAGGTAGGCCATTTCATAGCCGTTCTTCAACAGCCAGAACCACGTCGACTTGTCGTCACCAGTGACAAAGGGGACTTTGCCAAGACGCCAGTGCTCAAGCGAATCGTACTGAATGCTCTCGATAAAATCGGCATTGCAGGCGAGAGACGCACGGAATATCGACAGGCGTCCGGTCAAGGTCAGAACGCGCCTAGATAGGCCCATCGAAGACATCATCATGTGGCGCTGCGTGAAGCGCAGATTGAACCAGTCGCGAAAGAGCTTTGAATCGTTGATTTCGCAATCTTCGTCGGTCGTAACCGCGCCCAGGCTGTCATCAACGAAGAAGGGCGCGCATGCCTCCACAACATCTTCCGGTGGGCAGCTGTCACCGTCGACGAAGACCACAATGTCATCGTCTGTGGGGCATTGCCTCGAAAGGATCCGCAAGGAAGCAGCCAAGGCATCGCGCTTGCCGGTCGCCGGTATTCGGTCAACGATCAGATGAATGGCTCTAGCGTTTTGCGGCATCAACGAAAATATTCGCCGAACCAAACGCTCGTCAGCAACGTCCACGACAGAGGCAACGACGGTGGCGCCGCCCCGGGATGCGGCTGCAGCCCGAAAAATCGCGCGGTAGACACGCACTGTTACCGCGACATCAACCTTGTAGGTCGTGACGACAAAGAAAGCGTGAGCCGGTCTGTTTCTTGCCCCGTATTCCTTGACTGCAGCTGCTCGTCGGGCTGGATGCGCGAAGTGAATGAAGAGCTTCGCCCTTGCGAGATTCACCGCACCCCAGCCATAACGCCAGATACCCAGTGTGCCGATTGTCAGCGCCAGGCCGGCATTCTCCGCAAGCCGGTGGGTTGGTACGGCAATCGCAATACTCACGAAAACTAGCATGTAGAGGATGTGACCAAGCACAAGCATACGGGTCTCTCCTACCAGCAAATACCCTCGTAGAAGCCACCTGACCGCAAATCCGGCCTGAGGCGCGTGAGGTCGACAAGACTTTTGGCCACGGCGGCTCTCGCCAATGGCTCGATCGTCTCTTCGTAGCGATTGCCGACCAAAAGAACGTCGGCTTCGTCGATCAGTTCTTCGATCCCGGCAACCAGTCGTTCCTTAAGGTCGGGAACCTTGCCGTCGCCGCGCCCGGATCCACCAAGCTCGCTCTGATAGGCAACACGGACGCTCGGGTCGTAGACCTTCAGGCCGAAACCCTTGGAAATGAGTCGTGATGCGAGCTCGGCAAGCGGGCTCTCCCGCAGATCGTCCGTCCCTGCCTTGAAGCTTATTCCGACCATTCCGACGGATCTACCACCGCTGTTGTGGACGAGATTCTCGGCTCTCTCGATTTGGCGAGTGTTTGCCTCAAGGACCGAATCCAGCATTGGCGTCGCAACACCGCCTTTATGCGCGACATGACGCAGCGCGCGCACATCCTTTGGCAGGCAGGAACCGCCAAAAGCAAACCCCGGTCGCATGAAATAGGGCGACATGCTCACCTTGCTGTCGGAGCAGAGAACCTTCATGACCAACTGGCCGTCGATCCCACAGCTCTTGGCAATGTTGCCGATTTCGTTTGCGAAGGTGATCTTGGCCGCTCGCCACGAATTGCTGGTATATTTGATCATTTCCGCGGTCGACAACGGCACGACGCTGCACACGCAGGCAAGCCTAGCGTTCAGCTCGCGCAGCACGTTTTCAGTCGTGGAGTCGAGGGCGGCAAAAACGATAAGGCCCGGATTGTAGTTGTCATCGATGGCTGTACCTTCACGAAGAAATTCAGGGTAATAGCCAACCCCGAAATCCCTTCCTGCGGTCAGGCCCGAAACCATCTCGAGGATCGGTATGCAGGTCTCTTCCATTGTCCCTGGTACAATCGTGGACCGCAGGACAACGGAGTGGAATGAGTTCTTTCTGCGCAACGCGCCGGCAACATCGCTGCACGCCTGCTTGACATAGTTGAGCTCAACTGAGCCCTCGGCGGCGCTGGGTGTGCCCACACAGATGAACGTTATGTCAGTATCGGCCACTGCCGCGCAAACATCGGTCGTGGCCGAGAGCCGTCCACGGGCAACGTTTCGGGCCAGCAGTGTCGCCAGTCCAGCTTCGACAATTGGCGGCTCACCCGCATTGAGTTTGGCCACTTTCGAGGGATCGGTGTCAACCGCGACAACAGTGTGACCGTCCTCCGCGAGACAGGCAGCCGAAACGGCACCGACATATCCGATGCCAATAATGCTTATTCTCGACATGTCATGTCCCCGTTTTACGATCACTAAAAACTCTCGCTGCGGAATCCGGCAGCGTCTGCTTTTTAGGCAAGTCTCGAGTCTCGTCAGGCGCAAGAGAATGTTATGCCCGCGACAAAAGAAATGAAGTCGGGAAAAACAGAATAAATGTAGGGAAAATGCGAAAAGACGATTTTATATTTAGGCGCAATTGTATTGATCCGTAGAATAGACGGCAGCATCTATAGTACGTTCTAATTACGCGCGCGATTTAAGTATTGTATATGTCGAACCAGCCTCGTGATGCGCCATATTTTACTATGGATGCCCGGCTGGAAAGGCTGAGCTTGTCGGCTCCACGTGCCTTGTATGTCTCGACTGTTTTGGTGCTCACATGGATTTCGGCGGCAATTTCCTTCGTGCTGAATCCATATGCAAAAAGCTTCAGCACAATTTCCTCTCTGGCGCTGAGATTGCCCTCGGAAAGACGCTCGATCCTCTCGGGTCCGCTATTGATCAGGGAATGAAAACTGCGAATATCGAGCGCCGACAAGCTGTTGAAGACAGCCGCGCTGATGTAGTGGCCACCCTGCGCAACAAGCGATATCGCCTTATAGATCTGCTGATCGTCGTCGTTGGTGAAGACGATGTTTAGCATGCCATCGACGTAGATTTCGTCGATCCGGCGCGCGATCAGGGGATCCACCGCGTAGATGACCTTGAACGAGCTATCCCGCTCGGCATTTGACAGCCGACGCACGGCCCTGCCGACCGCAAGGTCAGCCTCATTCGCCACTTCGCAAATGACAACAGTGGGGAGGGTTCGACCGATGAAATCGACCAATGATTCCTCCTTGCGTTTCGTGTCAACGAAACACATCGAGGAATCTCCCAACAAACTTGAACCTATGACGTCGGGCAGTCCCGGAGATGCGCAAATAGCCGAAACCCGGCTCTTAGTCGGTGCCATGAAAGTTCCTCGATTAAGACGAAACTTCCTCCCAGGCTTAGTTCGGAGTTACTGCATGTGTCCCGATGTAATACGACATCGCCTCCGGACATCAATGAAGTAAGCTGGAACCGTGCTTATAGTTTGGAATTTAAATTCCTAAGTCAAGGGATAAATAAACATCTTTTGTTGCGCGATTTATCGAAAGCAAGGCCGATAAATACAGTTTTATGCTGCATAAACATGTAGGCGATATTGAAAGTTGCTGAATCGGCGAACCTGTGATGATGCCATCTGATCGACCGCAACGGTGAGTAGCGTCAACCATGTGGGTGCTTTTCCCCACACGATACTCCTGCGATGCCGCGCCAGGCAGCCCTACTTGTGGGACCGAACTGCGGGACGACCAGATCAAGGTGAGCCGAAGGATATGGATGCAGGTCAAGGCTCAGACCGCGGCGAGCGGGCTGCTGAAGAAAACCTTTCATGGCGGGGCGCAGTCCTCTGCTGACAATTTTTCACGCCGGACGGAACCTTTTCGCGATTGGCAGGTTTGAGCCATGGCCGCGCGCGGAGCCCTTCCTCCGGGCCACGCCTTTGGTGAAGGGCTTGCTGTCTCCCAGGCCAGGCCCTTCACCGTCCTTCCCACGCATTCGAGACAGGGACCGGCCCGATTGAGGCTTCCTGATGCCGCCGGCAAAGCCGGTTGACGGCACTTTCTGCTTTGGTTCAATGAAGGAAACCTCGCACGGCTCTCTGCCTGCGTGCAGGAACCCGCGTGCCGGAGCCAGCATGCCGGGGCCCGGCTTCAGGCGCTTGTCATCTCCTGTTCGCGATCATCCTGTCCTGTGCGCTGATCCGCACCCTTCTCTGCTGCTGAATGCCGTTGGATTGCCGAAGCTGCCGTCGCCCTTGGCCCATGGCCGCTTATCGGTCCATTCGGGATGCGTGAAGGGCTTGTTGTCGACGACATCATCGTCAGCTCGCGATCAGCGTTCCAAGCCTGGATGTCCCGGGGCTTGCCGATTTCAGCGACTAACGGTAGCATTTGTGAATTGCGGTCGATCTGATACCTACTTTTAAGTGCCTGGAGTTGAAGAAGCCATCTCGGTTCTGCTGGAGACTGGTCGATGAAACTGTCACGTCGTGTTCCGCCAGCCTGCCTGTTAATCGTGCTTGCAGCCTGGATGGCCGGGCCTCGAAGTGCGGTGGCACAGACTGCCCCATCGGTTGGCGTTATCAGCGTTCCGGTGGAAGATGTTTCGCCCAAGCACGAATTCGTCGCGCGCGTGGAAGCGGTTAATGCCGTCGATATTCGATCGCGGATCGAAGGTTTCCTGGACAAGCGCCTTTTCGACGAAGGCCAGGTCGTCCAAAAGGATCAGGACCTTTTCCTTATCGATCCTCGATCCCTGGAAATATCCCTGTCAGATGCCAAGGCTGCCCTTGCGAGTGCGCAGGCGACGCTCGCTGACGCCCAGCGTCGACTTGCGCGAAATCAGTCACTGACCACACAGACCGTATCGCGTGCAACGCTGGAAGAAAGCCAGGCCGCGGTCGAAACCTCTCAGGCTTCCGTGATGTCGGCGCAGGCGCGCGTGGGCCAAGCCGAACTTAATCTCAGCTACACCCGGATAACCGCACCGATCAAGGGGCGCATAGGGGCGGCCGAGTTGTCGGTCGGCAGCTTCGTCAGCGGCAGTTCGGTGACACTGGCTCGCATTGTCGAGCTGGATCCGATCCGGGTTGTATTCTCTGTCAGCGACCGATCGATCCTTGAACTGCGTGCGGCTGCCGGAGGTGCCAGCAAGGACGATCTTGCAAAGCGGTACGAGCCTACCCTGCGACTATCCAACGGTCAGCAGTACAAGGAACCCGGCAAGATCGAGTTTTTCGGAAACGAAATCGACGAATCAACGGGAACGCTGGCAATTCGAGCGCTGTTTCCCAATCCGGAGCTCCTGCTCACCCCGGGCCAGTTCGTAACGGTGATAATTTCGGAAAGGGAAAAGACGCTGCGCCCGGTTGTGCCGCTCGGAGCAGTCCAGCAGGATCGCGAGGGCAAGTTTGTCCTGCTCGTCGATGAAAAGAACGAGGTCGCGCTGCGACGCATAAAAGTCTCCCAACAAGTGGGAGCAAACTGGGAGGTGGACGACGGCTTGAAAGGCGGCGAGAAGCTGATCGTCGAGGGCCTGCAGAATGTCTCCGAGGGCTTGGCTGTGACCGTCACTCAGATATCCCCTGATGACAACAACCTGACCTCTGCCACTCCCGTCCTATCACCATCCGGTACGCCGCAATGAACATATCCGCGCCGTTCATTGCCCGGCCAAGGTTCGCGATGGTTATTGCGATCGTCATGATCATCGCAGGACTCGTCTCCCTCCTTCAGATACCCGTCGCGCAGTTTCCGCAGATCACCCCGCCCGAAGTCCAGGTGACGGCAAGTTATCCGGGCGCGAGTGCCAGTGTCATGACTGACAGTGTGGGAGCACTGATCGAAGATCAGGTGAATGGTGTCGAAGACATGCTCTACATGTCGTCTTCGAGCACCAACAACGGCAGCTATAGTCTGACGGTCACATTTGCGGCAGGGACAGACCCGGCGATTGCCCAAGTCAACGTACAAAATCGCGTCGCAATGGCGACACCACGCCTTCCTGCTGCGGTCTCCCAAACAGGCGTCTCGGTGAGAAGTCGTTCCTCGAGCATGCTTCTCGGTTTTGCGGTCTATTCCCCAAAGGGGACCAAGGACGACGTCTTCATCAGCAACTACGCGACGATCAATATCCGAGATGCGATCGCACGCCTGCCGGGCGTCGGGGAAGCCAGCGTATTTGGTCCCGTCTACAGCATGCGCGTCTGGATGAACCCTGATCGGATGCAGGCGCTTGGGGTGACGGCATCCGACTTGACCGCGGCCATCCAGGGCCAGAACGCGCAGGCATCCGCCGGCCAGCTAGGATCTCCTCCATCGCCGACAGGCCAGCAATTGCAATTGACGGTCCAGGCCCAGGGACGGCTTGCGGATGCAACAGAGTTCGGCAACATAATCGTCCGCACCAACAGAGACGGAGCGATCGTCCGTCTTCGCGACGTCGCCCGGGTGGAGCTCGGAGCGCAATCATACGACACGGCCTCAACCCTGAACGGGCAGCCGAGTGCCACGGTTGTCGTTTATCAATCTCCGGATGCAAATGCGCTCGCCGTGTCAGCCGCGGTCCTTGCGGAACTGCAAACATTGTCGAAGCAGTTTCCTGACGACGTCGCATATACGGTCGTTTTCGACACGACCACTTTCGTTCGCCAAACCATCGAGGAAATTTTCATTACGCTGGCAATCACCTTTGTGCTTGTCGTGGCGGTCGTCTTCCTTTTTCTGCAGGACTGGCGTGCGACGGTCATTCCCACGTTGACGATTCCCGTTTCGCTGATAGGCGGCTTTGCCGTGCTTTACGTGATGGGCTATTCAGCGAATACAATCACGCTGTTCGCCATGATACTTGCCGTCACTCTGGTCGTCGACGACGCGATTATCGTCGTGGAAAACGTCCAGCGCGTCATGAGCGAAACCGGCGTCGACGTCCGCGAGGCGACACTGCGCACGATGGACCAGGTCACGGGCCCGATTGTCGCCACCACACTGGTGCTGGCCGCCCTCTTCGTGCCGGTCGCCTTTCTCGCCGGCATAACCGGTGAGCTCTATCGGCAATTTGCGGTCACCATCCTGGTCACGATCACTTTCTCGACGATCAACGCGCTGACGTTCAGTCCGGCAATTTGCGTTCTGATGCTGCGCCCCACTCCCGAGAGCCGCTCGCGGTTTTTTGTCAAGGTGAACCAGGGACTGGATGCTTCACGGCGGTTTTATCTGCGGTTGCTCGATCTCTTTGCCCGCAAGCTTGCCCTCAGCGCGCTGGTTTTTGCTGTCATCGTGGCCGGTACATACGGTTTCTATCGCATCCTTCCGACCGGCTTTGTTCCTTCGGAAGACCAGGGCTATCTCTTCATGAATGTGCAATTGCCGAACGCCGCTTCGCTCGAACGCACGCAGCAGACAATTGCGGCCGTCAGTTCCGTGCTTCAACGCACGCCGGGCGTTGCAAATACGATCGGAATTGCCGGCGCAAGCATGGTTGGTGGCGGCGGCTCCAATTCCGGAATGATCATTTCCGCGCTGAAGCCCTGGAATGAACGGGGGGCCGATCAAAGCGTCTTTGCTCTCATGGACCGATTGCGCGCGGAGTTCGCCGCGATTTCGACCGCCTCGGTCGTGCCGTTTAATCCGCCTGCAATTCCCGGTCTCGGGACGACTGGGGGTTTTGACTTCCGACTTCAGGCGCGGGCCGGGCAAAGCCAGGCGGAGCTCGCCGAAGTCATGAGGGGCCTGATTATCGCAGCAAACCAGACGAAGACATTGACCAGTGTCTTCAGTACTTTTTCCGCCGACGTTCCCGAGGTCTATCTCGATATCGACAGGAAGCGCACGGAGCTTTACGGGGTTTCGCCCGCCACGATCTTCAACACGCTGCAAGCCCACCTGGGATCGTCATATGTCGACGACTTCAATATTTTTTCGCGCGTATACCAGGTTCGCCTTCAGGACGAACCGAGTTTTCGAACCCGCATCGAGGACATTCAACGGCTGAGAGTGCGAAGCCAGTCGGGGAGCCTTATTCCGCTACAGGGACTGCTTTCCATTTCTACCGTCTACGGACCCAACTCCATCAGCCGCTACAATCTTTTCCCGTCCGCGGCGATCAACGGACAGGCTGCCGCAGGAACGAGTACAGGCGCCGCCCTCGACGCCATGGAGACACTCGCTGCGCAAAAGCTGCCACCCGGCTTCGGATACGAATGGACGGGCATGGCGCTTCAGGAGAAGCAGGCCGGTAACCAAACAACAATCATCCTGATTGCAGGGATCCTTTTCACCTACCTCTTCCTCGTTGCCCAATATGAAAGCTGGAGCGTCCCGCTTGCAGTGATGCTGTCCGTGACGGTGGCAGTTCTGGGAGCTTTGGGCAGCCTTCTGATTGGTGGTATCGACCTCAACATCTATGCCCAAATTGGCCTGCTGCTGCTGGTCGGACTGGCCGCCAAAAATGCGATTCTCATCGTGGAGTTCGCCAAGAAGCGCCGGGAGGAAGGGCTGAGCATCATGGAAGCGGCGACCGATGGCACGTCACAGCGCTTCAGGCCAGTGCTGATGACTGCGATGGCATCTGTGCTTGGCGTGGTGCCGCTGGTCGTGGCTACAGGTGCGGGAGCAGGCAGCAGGCAGGCAATCGGCACGACCGTTCTCGGCGGCCTGGTGGTCGGATCGGTCCTCGGCCTCCTGATAATTCCACTCCTCTATATATACGTTCAAACGGTCAGGGAGGCGGTCAAGCGTCAGCTTTTTGGTGTCGATCGGGTCGACCCAGACAGCAAACCTCCGGCTGCGGCGGCCGCGGATTGAAAATCCCAACTCTTTAGGAAAGCTGAACTTTGGGATTCTCTGCCGAGAGATGCAAAGCGCACTATAGTTCTTGAAAGCGGAACATTTGGAAGATCGCGTCCTCTCACTGAGGCGGAGGAGCAATCACGCCATCGGTCGGTGCAGCAGGCGTCGAGCTGCTACAACGTTGCAACCCGGCGCAGCGGACGCGCGCCCCGCGGATATGACTCGCTCTGGTGCCACTTCACGACTTGAGATCGTTAGCGTGCTGTCGCTTGCCTAGGGATCTGAATCGCATGTCTCCCTTCCCATCTCGATATTTAACCTTGCATTTCCGGATCCGAACTCCATAATTGCAAGGATGATCCGCAGGCGAAAAACATTAGAACTCATTGAGCTCATCGATTCCAATCCGGCCGTCGCTTTGCTGGGACCTCGACAGGTAGGAAAGACAACGCTCGCATTGGAAATAGGCGAACAGCGGCCGTCGATCTATCTCGATCTGGAGTCGGACGCCGATCGAGCCAAGCTCTCCGAGCCGGAGCTCTACCTTTCCGGTCACGAGGATAAACTGGTTATTCTCGACGAGGTCCACCGCCTTCCGGACCTCTTCCAGGCTCTTCGTGGACTAATCGACAAGGGGCGGCGAAAGGGATTGCGCAGCGGCCGTTTCCTTTTGCTCGGCTCGGCCTCAATCGATCTCCTGAAACAGTCCGGCGAGAGCCTAGCTGGACGGATAGCATATTTGGAGCTTGCCCCAATTGACGGCCTCGAGGTCCACACGACTGAGCTCAATACGCTGTGGAACCGGGGTGGGTTTCCTGACAGTCTTCTGGCCAGGACAGATGCTGTTAGCCGGCGGTGGCGCCTTGATTTCATTCGAACGTACCTGGAACGGGACATTCCCCTTCTTGGACCAAGGATTGCTGCCGAAACGCTACGCCGATTCTGGACAATGCTCGCGCACCATCAATCCGGGCTTCTCAATGCGGCAGACTTCGCCCGCGCACTCGGCGTCGACGGAAAGACCGTTGCTTCCTATCTCGATCTCATGGTGGATCTGCTTCTGGTGCGTCGGCTCGAGCCCTGGCACAACAATGCGGGCAAACGCCTGGTAAAGTCGCCGCGTGTGTACGTTCGCGACTCCGGCCTGCTCCACAGTCTCCTTGGATTGACAACGCTCGAGGATATTCTCGGGCACCCGATCGCCGGCGCCAGTTGGGAAGGATTCGTGATCGAAACGCTTCATGCCGCTATGCCAGTGGGCGCACATGCGAACTTCTATCGTACCGCTGCCGGCGCCGAGGTCGACCTCGTTGTCACTCTGCCCGGCGGGCGCCGTTGGGCAATCGAGATCAAGCGAAGTCTCACTCCGAAAGTGGAACGCGGCTTTCATAACGCCTGTCTGGAACTGAAGCCTGACCGCCGCATCGTCGTTTACCCAGGGTCCGAGGCCTATCCTCTCAACAACGAAATCGAGGTGCTGCCGTTGCGACAGCTTGGTGAGGAACTCACGCGTCTTCAGCCTTGATAGCAAGCGCGTCCGGCTATTTTAGTGTGATTTCACCAGACCGGAGAAACCAGCGACAGCCAGAAGGCTGAGGGCCCAGCCGATGACGGACTGGAAGAAAAAATATCTCAAGGAGAACGTGCCATTTGGTTTCATCGAATCCGGTCGCCAGTATTCCCTTTGACCGATGGACGCTACAGGCAGGAGTACATCCAGCGAGTACATTGGCGCATTGAACTCCGGGTAGCTGGCCGCTTCCGGCTGATTGCGGAAGCAAGTGAGCTGGTCTTCCCCGACCGCGGCACGTCCAGCCAGGTCCTGTCCGGTTGATGGCATATAGCGGATTTCGGTTCGCGGGAGATCACACATCGTCCATTCGGGGGAACGCAGAACGATGGGATTGTTCGGTTTCATTGCACCGTCGCGATAGGCGAATGCGAAGACACCCGTGCCGATCGCCCAGAAGAGCATCAGCCAGACCAGCACCAGCAGAGGCTGCCGCCCGTAACGAAGGGTGACGGCGAGCACACCGTCGACAATCGCCAGGCTTGCCCGCAAGATTGGATTTTTGGCACGCGCTCGTCGCGCACGTCGCTGCAGTCGCTCCTTGGCGATCAAGACC
>Ga0207426_1002322_pt1 | contig 12443 bp, 18 predicted proteins | sample AraplaMF_Cvi_mMS_FD_184265 | JGI IMG/M metagenome (GOLD analysis project Ga0207426, IMG submission 184265) | Arabidopsis root microbial communities from the University of North Carolina, USA - plate scrape MF_Cvi_mMS (SPAdes) (version 2) | ecosystem: Host-associated > Plants > Roots > Endosphere...
GCCTTTCAACTATTGGAAGCGCGGGCTCGATTCCTACACACAGATCATGTCGATAGTAGATTCAAAAATTGGCGCGGTCGTTGACTCATTGCCGCCTGCGGTCGCGAAGAAGACGATCATCGTGCTGACCTCGGACCATGGCGACTATGCAGGCGCTCATGGCTTGATTTCGGGTAAGACCGGGACGTGCTACGAAGAGGCGTTTAACGTCCCGCTCATCGTGATGGATCCGACCGGGCAGTACAACGGGGATCTTGACGTCGTTCGCAGCGGCCTGACCTCGTCAGTTGATATCCTGCCGATGTTGGCAACCTTTGCCAACGGCGGCACGCGAAGCTGGATGACTGGAGATTATGCGCAGCTGTACGGGAACCGACACGACTTGCTTCCAATGCTGACGAGCGCGAGCGCGCCAGGCCGGCCGTATGTGGTCTTTGCATCCGACGAGATCGTGCCAGAGGTCTACAACTTCAATTCTTCGGCATCGCACATCATTGGCGTAAGAACCGAGGTGGGCAAACTCGGGACGTACTCGTACTGGGCGCCGTCGACGACCACCATCAGCGGATCGAGCGATCTTGAGTATTACGACTACGCGAACGAGCAGGGCAGGCTCGAACTGGACAATCGGTCTAGTTCTCACGCGGCGCAGGAAATGTATCAGAAGCTAATAAACGAGATCCTTCCGAACGAGCTGCAAGCCCCGATCCCGGGGAAGTTCGTCGCCGCGCAGAATACGGCGCAGTCGCGATATCTCGAGTACATCAGCCTCATCAACAGCGGAGGGAACTTCGAGCTGCCGTTCAAGATCGGGGACATCTGAAGCATCAGCGGTGCATCGAGGAAGGCCCGCATCGCCGGCGACGACAGAGTTCGTTCTGCGTGGACGTCGACACCGGCAAATTGGCGTGCTCCTCGATGCGTTTTTAACTGCAGGAAGCCGCGCCGCCGACTCTGCGCTCGCGCGTCATATGCGTTCTCGCAGATGCGCGTGGCGGTCTCCGCTCCTGAAGCGGTCCGCGTGAGAACCACGCTAACCTGGGCCTTCGAGATTCCCGACGGCGACAACGGGACCCCATTGAGCGCGCACCCGTACCACGCGATTGACGCCGATCTTTGTCGCCTTATCTCCCCCGGCATGAAGGCGAGGTTACCCGCTCGCTTCACAGGAGTAATCCCTGCAAGGACGTCCTTGGTCATGCCGTAATCAGCAAGTCGGTCAAACATCGGGGACTCGGTTGGAGCTGGGGCGACCGCGTTCACTCGAATGCCCAAAAACGCAACCTCAAGCGCCGCCGATTTGGTCAATCCTTCGACAGCATGCTTGCTCGCCGCGTAAATTGCGCTGGTGGGGAATCCGACCTGTCCGCCGATAAAGGACAGGTTCACAATGCCTCCAAAGCCTTTGCGTCTCATCGCTCTGAGCTCGGTGATTCATGTCCCACACCATCCAATCAAGCAGATGGACCAGTTCGTGACTGGGAATTTCGGTCAGTTCCGCGCGGGTCATGACTTTTGCCCTCGTTGGCAGCGTTATGCGTTCCGGATGCGACCCGCCGAAACCGTCTGAGCAACATCCGCGTGCTCCATTGAACAAGCATCGAGAGCACAAGCGCGACGCCGAAAGTAATGCTAGTTCCTGGAGAGGAAGCAGCATGGCGAGCGTCATACAGAATGCAGCAAATGAGAAGCGACCGACAACCATCCCTCGCAGCAACGAAACGACAAATTCTGAACCGCAAGCCCGATCTGATGCACCATTCTGCCATCGCGCTAACATCGGATGGTAAGGTATCGGCCTTCAACACTTATTGCTTAACACGTGAGGGAAGCCGTGAGCCGTACTTCATTTGACGTTATCGTTGTCGGCCTCGGTGCGTTCGGGAGCGCGACGCTTTATCAGCTGGCGAAACGAGGCGCGAGCGTCCTCGGTATCGACCAGTTTGCACCGCCACACAACAAAGGGTCGAGTCACGGCAACACGCGAATCACACGGCTCGCGGCAGGCGAAGGTGCAGACTACATTCCGTTCATCAAGCGCTCCCATGACATCTGGCAGGAGCTCGAAGCGCAGACGGGCAAACGGCTTTACCACCGTATCGGCTGCTCGTCGCAACGGCCATCGGCGACGCCATCCGCCGCCGCCACGCCTACGCGGCATTGAGCATCGAAGTGAAGTGAATGAGTGTGCGATATCTATCGATTAGCATGACGAATCGATAGCCTCGACATGCGTGAGTTTCAAGACCGACCTACACGAGGAGGGCGATGACACCGCCGATCCTCGATGCACAAATTAACGATGTCAACTGGAGGAGAAATGGTGAGAAGTGGAATGAGACGGTCGCTGACCGCATTGACGTTGGTGGGGCTTTCGAGCGGCGCCGCGTACGGACAAAACAGCGTCACGCTGTACGTTTCCGCTTGACGGCGGTCTGCGCAATCTGGTGAACGGCACCAAGGCAGGCGGCGCGGCGCTGACGATGGCCTCGAAGGGGATGTACAAATCGAACCGTTGGGGCTTTGTCGGCACGGAGGACCTGGGCGGCGGATACTACGTTCGCTTCAACCTGGAGGCGGGCTACGTTCTCTCGACCGGCGCGAACAGCAGCACGACCAACCAGATGTTCCAGCGTAATTCGACGATCGGTGTCGGCGGGGCGTTCGGACGGGTCGATATCGGCCATCAATTCACGTTGCAGCACAGGCTGATCAAGGAGTTCGAGCCGTTCGATCTCGACTATCTTTCTGTCACCGAAGCGGCGGCGATCGCCGGAGGCACGAGCGGACGGGACGACAACGCGATCTACTACCACGGCGACTTCGGTCCGTGGACGGCACGCGCGGACTACGCGCCGGGCGGCGTGCCCGGCAGTCTCGCCAGCGGTTCGATGATTGCGGGCGGTTTCAATTACCACACGCAGCGCTTCAATGTCGGCGCGGGATATACGCGCCGCTCTACGCCGGTTTCGTCGACGTCCAGTGCGTATTTCGGCAACGATCAGTACACGGCGGGCGGCGGCGTGACGCTCGGCCCGTCAAAGTCATGGGCGGCTATTCGCTCATGATGCAAGCCGTTCCGTCCACGATGGCGGGAAAGACACGCAATCAGTACATGTGGGGCGGCGTGCGCTATCACGAGGCGCCGTTCTTCAATGTGACGGCCGCCTATTACGACAACAAGAATACGACCAATGGCGTGTGAGCGGCAGAAAGGACGTATCGATTCTGGGTGTCACATATTCGCTCTCGAAGCGCACGTTGCTTTACGCTGATATTGACTACACGCATTTCACGGGCGGCTACGCGACCAATGCGACGCTGAACCCGTCTCTGCACGAGAAGCATACGGGCCTCTCATTCGGTATGAATCACTGGTTCTGACAGATTGGGACGGCTGACAAGGCTGAGGCGTTGGTGGCTGGCGAGACGTAACCAGTCATCAGCACTCACGTGATGCACGAGGTCACGCTTGCTTTGACGGGAACATGGGCCTTACGTGGTCGACGGCCAAGCCAGGGCATTGTTGCATGCGACGGCGGAAGCGAGTAGGATTAAATCCTACTGAAAGGAGGCTGCCATGAGAACGACGCAGCAGATGAGCATCACTCTACCCAACGAGATGGCCGAGTTTATCCGCACAAAAGTAGCAAGCGGCGACTACGCGTCTGACAGCGAAGTGCTGAGAGACGCGCTTCGCGCGCTCCGCGAGCGTGACCGTGCCGTCGAGGCGTGGTTGCGAAACGAAGTCGTTTCTGCAGCGCAAGCTCTTCAGGACGATCCGAGCCGTGCATTATCAGCCGATCAGGTACGTGCTGAATTGAAAAGATCTCGCGCACGCCCCGAATGAATTGGCGCGTCCAGTTTGCGCCCGAAGCACTCGATCAGCTGCGGAGCCTTGAGAAGCGAATCGCCAACATTGGCGCTCCGATCACGGCAGAACGCTACGTTGATTCGATCGTCGATTTCTGCGCGAAGCTTCAACATTCCCCGCACGGGGTGTCGCACGCGATGATTTGCTGCCCGGACTTCGCGTCACTCATTTCCGCAAGCGAGCCATCATCGCGTATACGTTGGACGCGGAGGTCGTCGCGATGGTTGGTGTCTTCTACGGCGGCCAAGATTACGAAGCGGCGCTCAATCCTGATGAGGTCCAATGAAGCAGCTTGCTAAGGCGACTGACCGCTGCCTCTGCATCGGACTATTGTTAATTTGACATAATTAAGGGCGCACGCAGGGCAGCGTCCGACCTGTCTCAATTAGTGCGTCTTCCTGTGGCCGCACCGACAGTGCGAACAACTTTGGACCGGTGACCGGCTCAGGTGAGGCACAGCTACCGACCCACGACGAATAAGCTACAACGCGAGATGATGCCGCCAAGCCGTCAGCACCAACACGTCCACAAAAGCTTGGGATCGGACTGGTCAAGTCTTTTGAAGACAGGTATGCGGGAGGAGCAACACGCCAGTTGATATAAGCCGCTCGACCGTTGACGAGCGCTTCGGTAGCGCCGGAATTCAATCAAAGGGGGAAAGTGTGAAACGCCTACAGAAATGGTCGACGTCCATGATAGCCGTTGCGGCGATTAGTTTCAGTATCGGCTGCTCTCTGAATGCAGGCGCGCTGAGCACAGGTAACGTTCAGGACGAAGCTGCGATAAACCGTGTAGTTTCTGAGATGACTCAGGGCTTCAACAGTCATGATGCTGAGACCGCCACCCGGATGTATACCAACGATGCCGACTTCGTCAGTGTCCGCGGCGAGATTGCGAAGGGAAGGGAAGAGATTCGAAAGGGGCTGGCTGCCATTCTGAGCACAAGGGCAAGGAATGCATCACTTGATACTCGAGCCGTAACGATTCGGTTTATTCGACCAGACGTTGCTATTGTGCACGTTGACAACGAGCTCAGGGGGCTCGTAAATTCCGAGGGACAGACACTGCCCGCGCATCGGGAGCTAAGCCTCCGGGTATTCGTGAAGGAGTCTGGAGTTTGGCGAGTTGCCGCTTTTCAAAATACTCTAACGGGACCGTCTCAGCCTAGCTCGATGGGGAAGCCTTCTGCCGCGCCGTGACAGGCGAAACGCAGTGATGCCGCGAGCAACTCGGCCGTTCGCGACAGACAGAAAGCGGCCAAGAGGCCGTCATTCATTCGCATGAACCATCGCCGATTTTAGCCTGCCGACCGACTCCCGTTGGCAGCCGTTGGCGGACGAACTGCTGCCTCGCGTCGTTCGTTCGCGGCTCGGCTACACTCGCATCGGACGGGAGCCAGAAAAACCCTTCCAAACACCTGCGCGGCACGATGCACGTTACGCTTTCTTCGCGCCAATCGATGACGAAGCTGAGAGTCCTGTTTGTCGGCAGAGATCTGCGGTTCGGGCACAAGCAATTTCATGAGCGGCGTTACGGTCAATGCAGAGAATCGGAAGCCGCTTAGAACGACGCGTGGAGCGCGACGTCGCTAAGCTTCACCAGTCTACGCGATGCTTCTCTTCGGTCTCTTGATGGCGCCGGTCGTCGTCCACGTGCAGGTAAATGCTGGTCGTTGTCAGCGAGGCATGGCCGAGGTTGTCGCGCACCGTGCGCAGATCCACCTTGCGGTCGGCCATGTGCGAGCCGGCGCTGTGCCTGAGCCAATGCGCTGAAGCCTTCTCAAGCAGATCGGCCCGCGCGCTCGCCGTATCGTCGCGCTCGCGTAAGCGCGCCGCAGCGCCCGCAAAGACGTCCTTTACGATGGCGTGCAGCGCCGCGCGCGTGAGTGGCGCGCACGTCTTGGTGCGTTCGCTCGACGCCGTGGCGCCGATCGGCAAAACGAGTGGCGTGTCTTCGTTGGGCGACGGCAGGGCGCTCAAGCCGAGGTGCTGGCGATAGCGGGATAGCTCCATCATCATCTCGCGCGTGGCTGGCACGAGCCGTCGCTTGTCGCCTTTGCCGTGAACGGTCAGCCACCAGCGCAGCGCGCCATCCGCATCGTGTCGCACGAAGAACTGGCCCATGGTGTTGGCACCGACCTCCGCAATGCGCAGCCCGCCGAGATAGAGCAGGGTGAACAACCATCGGACGCGGTACGCATGGGCTTTTTCCCGGTCCGTTTGCTTGGGCATCGTCGCAATGAAGTCCTTGACCGCCTGCCACACGCTCGGCTCCAGATAGCGGGTGATACGAGGCGCTGCGTGCCGGGTCCGTTGGCGCGAGAGCGAGAGCGGATTGCCGGCGAGATAGCCGGCCTGCACCAGCCACGAGAACATCACGTTCAGGATGACGGTTGCCTGGCGTTGGCTGGACGACGATAGCGGCCCATAAAACGGCCGCCAGCGCGCGTCGCTGCGCGGATGCTTGCGCCCGCCCCCGGCCACCCACGTGCCGGCAGGCCGCGGATCGGCCAGAAACTGCTGATAGCGCAAGCAGTCTTCATGGGTCAAGGAAGAGAGGGGTTTGCCCATCTCGACGACCGACCAGAGCAGGAGCCGTTCGGCTTCCTTGCGGTAATTCTCGAAGGTGGTTTTCGTGTCGACAAAGCGTGACAGCCATGCGCGGATCGCATCGAGGTCGTGATCGGCGGCAATCTGGGGGCGCCCTGTCACAGCCCGATTTAGGCCCGCGGAGCCGTTCAGCGTCGCTGGGATGACGAGTGTTTCGAGCGGTGCCGGTTGCAACGCATAGGGCGGTGAGGTTGGCATAGGGGGGCTTTCAGGTCAATGTTCGTTTTGGCGGCAGCTCGACATAGGAATCTCAACATTATAGCATTAATGTCAAATCGATAGCCGCGTTGAATTGGATCTCTAGCGGATTACGTTGTAATATAAGCGCACTGCTTATCCTTTCGCGGCCATGCCCGACGTTCTCTCCGACGAAACCCGCCTCGCGGCCGATATCGAGCGCCTCAAGGTCGAATTCCCGAAGACGCGTGAACTCTATCGCGAGGTGTGCGCGCTGCTGTTCTTTCGCTTCGGCGTCGCGCCGACCGCCAATCGCCTCTACAACCTCGTGCGCCGCGGCACCATGAGCACGCCGGCGTCGGTGCTAAGTGAATTCTGGGCGGAACTGCGCGAGAAAAGCCGGGTGCGTATCGAGCATCCGGATCTGCCGACGGATCTGAGCGACGCCGCAGGCGAGCTGATCGGGACGCTGTGGACACGGGCGACGACGTCTGCACAGGCCGAACTGATGTCCCTGCGCGACGAAGTTGAAGCGCAGCGTGCCGAGGCGGAACAGAAAGTGGTCGCGGCGCGCGAGGAGTTGGGTCGCACCGAGACGGCGCTGGAGCAGCGTACGGCAGCACTGCTGGCGGCCCAGGTCGAGATCCGGGAGCTGGAGCGGCGGCAGGCCGAGGAGGCGGCCACGCGTAAAGCGCTTGAGGCGCAGATCAAGCGTCTCGGCGAAGAGGCGCTCGTGCGCGAGCGAGAACTCGAGACGGTGCGCCACACCTTCTCGCGTGATTTGGATAAGCTCCGTGAGACCGCCGGCCGTGCCGAGGAGCGCTTACGCGCATCGGAAAAGCGGGCACTGCTGGAGATCGATCGCGAACGCAGCGCGGTGGCCAGGGCTCAGAAAGAACTGGCCGAGGCGACCAAACGAGCCGACAAGCGAGACGCCGAGCATCGTCGCACTGTCGAGGCGCTGCAGGGGCAGCAGGGCGATGCCCGCCATCAGGCCGGCGTGCTGCAAGGCAAGCTCGCCGCGATTGAAGCGGCACACAAGTCACTTCAGGAGCAGTTGAAGACGCTGCGCGGAACGACGCGCTCCCCGGCGCGGCGCATGCCCGCGGCAGACTCCGATCCGGCAGTCAGGCGAGCGGCCCGAAAGGCCGCCATTGGCAAAACGTCGAGAGCGAAAGCTCGCACGTAGATAATGACCGGATGGGGCCAGAGAGTGGCGAGCAGTTCACGGCCGGCCGGTGCGTCTGTCGCGCCGACGGTCTAAAGGAGCAAACGGATGAGAAGATCAGCAGAGAACAAGTTGCGGGTCGTGGCGGTGCGCATCGACCCCGTCATCGAACAGCGGTTGCGCGTGCTGGCCGAGGCCACGGGGCGCAAGCAATCCTTCTTCTTGCAGCGGATGATCGAGGAAGGCCTCGACGCGATGGAAGAAATCTGGCTGTCGCCGGACACCCTGGCCAAGGTTCGAAAGGGCGATTTGCCCGAGCTGCTGTCCACACACAGCACGACCTCGGATCTGTTCGACCTGGATGCGGTCGATGCTGCCTCATAGCAGCCGCGGTTCCGCGTTGTCGTAGCGGTTCGGTAAGATCGCGTTCTTTTTTTTGAGAGGAAGGGATTCAATGAACAAGCAGGAACTGGTTGACGCTGTGGCGTCGGCGTCGGGTACGAGCAAGATCGCCGCTGAAGATGCAATCAATGCGGTATTTGAGACGATTTCGAAAACGGTGGCCGGGGGAGAGACCGTTCAGCTGATCGGCTTTGGATCGTTCGGCACCGGCGAACGCGCCGCGCGGACCGGGCGCAATCCGCAGACCGGTGAGACGATCAAGATCGCCGCGGCCAAGACGGTAAAGTTCACCGCCGGGAAAGGCTTCAAAGACGCCGTCAATCAGGCGTGAGCGCAGCAACGACCGGGTGGCGCGCGACGGCCGCAGGCGGGTAGTTTTCCGTCGCATCACTCGTTCGACGGGTCCCGACCTAATCAGAAAAGCTGAGTCTCGAGCGGTATGAGGTTCACCCATTTCACCGCGGTGCGGCGCTCCTGTCCGTCCGGGTGAATGGAGCGAATCATGACGCGTTGCCCGCGGGCTTCGCCCAGCACTTCCGCAATCCGGCCTTCATAGCGCACCAGGGTGCCGCGCGCCGGCTTGCGTTTGAGTTTCGTGCGACGAGGCAGAGCGGACATTTCCTGACAGGCCGACATGCGATGATGCGATTATCGCCTGTCCTCACACCAACGCAGATTTTATCGTTCGTTCCCATGCGAGAGTGTCAATCATGCGCCGCATAGCCGTCCGTCACTCGCCGATTCATGGTCGTGGTGTGTTCGCCGCGGCGACTATCTCCGTCGGTGATGTAATCCTCGAGTACAAGGGCGAGATCATCTCGGCGAGAGAGGCACAGCGCCGGTATGAGCGGTCCACCGCGGAAGACGGACACACCTTCTTCTTCGGGCTCGACGACGGACGCATGATCGACGGCGCACAAGGTGGCAACTCCGCGCGTTGGATTAATCACAGTTGCGCGCCTAACTGTGAAGCTGAACAGGAAGGCGACCGGGTCTTCATCCGGGCAACACGCACGATCGAAGAGGGCGCGGAGATTTTCATCGACTACGCGCTCGACGTCGAAGGGCGCCGAACGGCGGCGCTCAAGCGCCTTTACGCATGCCGGTGCGGCGCTCGCCGCTGTCGCGGCACGATGCTGGATGCGCGTCGGTAGCGTACTGTTATGAGGCGTACCTGGCACACGGTGATCCATGAAAACATCGTCGAAAGCGCCGGCAGCCGCTTCCTCCACGCGCTGAAATGAATTAGCCTGATCGCTCTTCATCGACGACATTCCTGAGTGCGACGACGATGCAGCAAAGCATGCAACAGCTCGATATATTTGCCGACAGCCGCGACGTGGTACTGCGCAATGACGTCGTGGAGCACTTGCAGCGTCGCCATGCGGGGGACGCGCGAGCCTCACTGACGCGGCTCGCCAGCGAATACCCTGAAGACAGCTTGCTGCCTGCGATGACGGTACTTGTTCGCGAACTCGAGAACGAGTCAAGCTTTCCACTGGCCGACCACACGGAGCTAACCGCAGTCCGCCGACACCTTGAGGATGAAGTGACGCCTGCGGCGCAACGGGTGCTGCCTCCAAAGGACCTTCATGGGTGGTCGACACCGTGCTGGCGCTCGCTCGCCGAGCGCGCTGCACCGCTGGTCTTTTGCAGGAGCCACACCGAAAGCCACGCCGCGCCGCTATGGCTCCGCGCAGGGGACTGGGCGGCGGCCACTGACGCCGTCAACACGATCGAATCGTGGTGGCGCATCCCGTCGCCACTAGCCTGGATGACCGAAGCGCGCTATCGAGGGGCCGGTCTCGATGCGGCGTGGCCGCTATTCGCAGAATTGGCGTGGCTGGCACCGTCACGGTTCGCCGCCTTGATGGCCGCGCTTCGGGACGCTTCGCTCGATGCGCTGCGCCGGCGCTTCGATGCTGAGTTTTCCGGCACAGGCGAAATCGAGGACTATGTTTGGTTTCCGGCCTGGCTACTGGTTGTCAAGCCAGCGCTCGCGGGTCGGCTGGGCGAGGCGCGCGTGCAGCGAGAGCTGGCTGCGTCGCGTGCCACTGCCTTGCTCGGGGAGATTTTGCGTCGCGAACATGAAGGCGACCAGCATGAATTGGTGAGCTTACGCGAAGAACTGCGTCGACTGCATACTGGCCTGTTTGACGCATACATGGCAACACGGAAAGTGCAGCATCGGTGACGTGGTCTGTTTGCATCACCGGCCTGACTTTCGCGTGGCCGCTGGAGATTTGTTGTCGGAGGGAAACACAAACACCCGCCGCGATGTTGCCGGCAGCGTTGCCTCCGTCTGCTCGAGCATTTGCGAGACCAGAGGATCCTTCGTACCAAGCGAATCACTTGACTCTGATACGGCGTGGCGTTCGGCAGGATCTTGATGCTTCTGCGTCAACGACTCGATCAAGTGCGCGAACCCTCGTAGTCCATGCGGTGAAGTCAATGGTTCCAATGCGGTCGTCCAGGGATGTCGAAGGTCCATCGTAATACGCCAAGGCGATCGTTGCTCTGTGTGGCGAGCCATTCTTTCACGGCCGTGCCCCTTTCGCCGTCCTTCGAGTCGTCCGAATGCTCGGCGTAGGCTTTTTCGAGTGCCCGGTACACATTCTCGAACACGCTCACCGCGTGTCCCACACGGAAGCGCTGCGCGCCTAGGATATTGAGCCCCTCTTCCATGCGCTTGAGGTCCGCTGCTTTGATCTTGAAATGTCATGGTCGTTTGATGGTGGCGAAGGCTTTATTTTCCACGCTACCGGCCTGCGGTGTGTCCCGCATAACATTAGCTTAAGGGAGGCCGCGCTACCATCGTGTGAGCAAAAACGACCCAAGCGTTCATGAATCGATACTTCACCAATCGGCAGGGCGCGATTCGCCGCCTCATGGCGATGAAGCGCGAGGGAAGCGAGGCGTTTCGTGCGACTGTAATCGACAGGCGGAGTGATGGCAGCGAAGTCTTCGGGCTCGGACAAGTGCTGCTGCATCTGCGGATCGGGCGCATTGCGTATTTCTCGTGCGGAAATTCCTGCGACCACTACATCGTCTTCGTCAGCTAGACGATGGCGGTGCGCCGCCGGATGTCACGCCGTCCCTTTCGCCTCGGGTCGTGTTACCTGCACCTTCAGCACCGATACCGGCGAAAAGCTGTGGGAAGGGGCGGTTGCCCGCTGGCGGACAGGCGACCCAGATGAGCTACGAAGCGACGGCAAGTAATACGGGCTAATCGCGGCGGGCAGCCAGGACTCGTTCCTGACGTGGCTCGGCGATTCCATCATCGCAAATGCGCTGCCGGACAAGCATTGACCGCACTCGCCCCCCTTGTTCAGTCGATCAGGCGGCCCAATAAGGCCCAATAAGACCTGGCTGGTCGTTGTGCACGGCTCAAATCCGTCGCGACCTCGATGGCCAGACCGTCAATGCAAGGCTCCACGCGTGGCAATAGTCGAACTTGTCGGCGCGGCGAGAATGCTACGGATGGCAGCGAGCGCCTCTTCGGCGACTGGACTCGGTGTTTGGCGAGACAGAGACGGGAACGCTGGGGCTCTCACGCCCAAGTACCTGCAGAGGGCAGAAAGATAAGGTTTTCCCGATCTGCCGCATTGCTCCACAGCGACAGTAATGGCCGCATCGCCGACTTTCCGCCGAAGCCACTCGAGCGTACGGCGGTCCTTTTCGTTGTAGACCCTGACCAGGTGCTCCATCATTGCCTCCGATGTGCCTGTACATGCATACAGTACTGTTATTATATACAGGGTCGTTCAACGGATCTAGGGTCACTCTTTTCTCAAGAGAGGTGTGCGCGTTCAGGAAAACTCTCCGCAGTGCGGAGAGTCTCGGACGTCGTCAGGGTTTCGTCCTGGAACGGTTTGCGGTAACGTGGCCGCTTTGCTCGGCCGCTTCGCTGCCACACTGACTGCATCGATTTATGACTCAATTGGTTCCCGACTCTCTAGTCGACGACGTACGGCGGCTGATCGATAGCGCACGTTCTCGCGTCGCCGTTACGGTGAACGCCGAACTCACGCTTCTTTACTGGCAGATCGGTCGTCGCATCAGCGAAGGTGTGCTCGGGGGCGCTCGCGCCGATTACGGACAGCAGGTCCTCGACGGGCTGGCCCGGCAACTGACGGCGGCGTATGGCCGTGGATGGAGCGAGAAGCAGTTGCGACATTGCATGAGGGCGGCGGAGGTCTTTCCGGACGAGGGA
>Ga0207426_1002324_pt1 | contig 12436 bp, 13 predicted proteins | sample AraplaMF_Cvi_mMS_FD_184265 | JGI IMG/M metagenome (GOLD analysis project Ga0207426, IMG submission 184265) | Arabidopsis root microbial communities from the University of North Carolina, USA - plate scrape MF_Cvi_mMS (SPAdes) (version 2) | ecosystem: Host-associated > Plants > Roots > Endosphere...
CGAGGTGCAGGGGGCGGCAAGGGCGCCGCACCGGGGGCGACCAGCGCGGGGTGGGGCGGCAAGGGCGGAGACGGCTGCGTTGCCATCACGTACACGCCCGCGCCCTAGCGCCGCCCGCCAGTCCGCGACGTACACCGAGGATGACAGTGTCCCCGTCGCGACGGGAGACACTGCGCGGTCGGGAGTTCGCGAGGTGCACACCGGTCATTTCGCCGAAGGCGCATGTCAGCCGGAGATCGTCGACGGCTCGCGGCGCGGGAATGCGGGGTGGACCACGAGATCGCGCACGGAATTGCAGACAAGCCGATCCACGTCCCAGTCGCTACCGGGGTCAACGCGAAGGTGACCGGAGAGCAGATCGGGCCACCGCCTGCTCCTGTTCGCACGGCACGCGCCGGCCGGTGACCACAGCAGCGTCACCGGCTGCTACGGGGTTTGTGTGGCCATCTTCCGAGATGCGTCGATCTTTGAACGGCATGTCTTGCAGAGCGGGGATCTCTGGGGTGGCGGGTGTGGCGCGAGGCAGGTTGTGCAGCTCAGCGCCGGTTCTGCAGAGCATATCGATGCAACAGGTGTCGCACCGTCGCCGCGGTGCCCGACGAGGGGTGAACCTGCGTAGCCCCGGATGATGCCCGGGGCACGAACATCGTCAGCACGCCTCCACGAGCTGCCTGATCGAACACCATCGCCCTCGGCCGCCGGCCCAGGCCCTGGCCCGGCTCGCCGCCTAGGATGAAGAGGGCACCCGGCTCGGTGAAACCGCCACCGGGACCAGCCCTGTGAGCCGGCTGCCCGGATCACGAACCGCAGTGATCGGAACCTGCAGCTGTCAGCCCGGGACCCGCTGTTCGGCACTGTCGGAAGCAGGTTGATCGAAAAGGGTTTGCGGACGAGGGCTGCGGTTGGATAGACGTTGCTGCGCTGGACCCCCGCCACGAGGGTTGAGGGGCCACGACAGTGAGAGGAGGGATAAGCGCATGATCCCCCTGACCACCGTGCTTGTGTCCTCCCGGGGTGCGGACCGCGTCTGACCCCGGAGCGGACGGGCGCCTTCACCGGAGTGTGCCTTGACCGTGAAAACGAACGACCTGACCATGCGTCCGATCACCGGATGCGAAGAACTCGACCTCTTCTCCCAACTGCCCTACGTCCTCAATGACGAATTCGCGGACGACCTTGCCGCCGGTCGCCGACGTCCGGAATGGATGTGGGTCGCCCTGCGCGGTGACCGCCTGCTGGCCAGGGCAGCCTGGTGGAGCCGATCAGCCGGCGACAGACCACTCATCCTGGACGTCGTCGACATCGAAGACAGCGCCTCGGGCTCCGATCACGTGGACATCGGGGTGCGACTTCTGCACACCGCGATGGCCGCTACCTTCCCGAACGGGTCGCGTCCCTCTGAGTACGCCGTTTCGTCCCGCCGGACTGGCGTGAGAACGCGGTAACGCGGCAAACCGTCGAAGACCGCATAACGGTACTTGAACGCACCGGTGCCCGGCTCTTCGTCGAACGACTACGTCTGGAATGGCGTCCGGAATCGCCGGTCCCCGAGCCCAGCAGGCGCCTCGTCTTCCGGCCGGTCCACGAGGGCGAGGAACTCGTGGCGTTGATGGCCTCGGTTCTGGACGGGACGTTGGACGCACATGGCCGTGACGACCTGACCCGGATGTCCGTGCACGAAGCGGCCGTCCGGCACTACGAGGACGAGCTGGCGCGTTACACGAGCCCACGGGACTGGTGGCGCATCGCAACACTGCCCCACGGAGAGCCAGTGGGGTTCGTCATCCCGGCCCGCAACGACTACAACCCGATCATCGCCTACATCGCCGTCCTGCCCTCACACCGCGGCAACGGCTACGTCGACGACCTCCTCGCCGAGGGCACCCGAGTCCTCGCCGAGCAGCACGTCCCCCGCATCCGCGCGTCCACAGATCTCGGCAACACCCCGATGGCGAACGCCTTCCAGCGCGCTGGATACATCAATTTCGAGCGTCAGATCAACATGACCTGGAGCTGATCGAGTATCGGGTGGGGGCTCGGCCTCTGCGGACACAAGTCACTCTATGGCGAGCAACGTCGCGAACGCCGACGGCACCCTGGACGAGGTGGCGGCCCTGCTCGATCACGCGCGGCTGTCCAGCGCCGAGCCGTATCTGCATCCAGATTCGGATCGGCTGCGGGTTGCGGTGGATCGGGTGCCCTCGCCCCGCGAGCTGGCGGGAGGGCCCCGATGACCGCGGCGATGCCGCGGTCCTGGCGCTGTCCTTTCGGCCAGGACGGTGCGGTACAGGCTCATCCGGGAGTGCGGCTGCTCGCGTCCGTAGGAGCGGCGGCCCGACCAGACCACGTGCAGGGGCGACTTCCTCGTGGTCAGCGCGTTCGACCTCTACTACGAGGAGCGGCACGGCTGCTTGGCGGCGGCGGGAGCGAGGCAGCAGCGTAAGTGCGTGGAGGGCCGGGCCCGGCTCAACGATGCCGGGCCCGACGAGGTCGCGCGTATCGTCGCCCTCTACGCCGAGCTCCTCAAGGGGCTGGACGTCTCTGGGCCACCGGCCGAGGCCTAACGGCGCGCGGCGGGGAAGTCGGTGTTGGGCGCCTTTTCGCCGTTGGCCCATCGGCGTGGCTTGCGCACGGCGGGGGAGGGGCTGTCGGGCGACTTGACGAAGAAGTCCTTCAACGGGAAGACCAGGAGTCCATATGGGCACCTGAACCGAAGGCCGTCGAAGTGGAAGACGCGGTAGCGGTGGTCCTCGGCGGCTACGGGCAGGTTCCACGTGCAGAAGAACAGATATCCGTCGTAGGTGCCGCCGGCGTTGAAGAGGTCGATGCGTCCCCACTGCTTGTCGTCGAGCTTCAGTGTGGAGTTGACGGTGTTGGTGCCGGTCCAGGCGGTGCTGTTGGTACGGCTGTAGGTGTAGCTGCCGGAGAAGGTGGCGTCGCCGAGCTTGCCGATGGACAGCTTGAGCGACCCGCCCGCCGACCAGCCCTTCGTCTCGGTCTCGGTCTTGGTGAGTGCGTGGCTGACGCTGTAGCTGACCGTGGTGGGGCCCTGTGCGGTGTCGGTGGACGCCCGCCACGGGTACCGCACCCGCAGGCCGCCCGCGTGGACCAGGCGATTGGCGTCCCCGGCGTATTCGCGGAAGTCGTCGAAGTGGTCGTAGAGGTACTTTTCGGGCTCGCTGGTGGTGGTGGAGTCGATGAACTGGACGCCCCTGTGGAACTCGTCGTCGCTGAAGGCGTCCGCGTGCACGTGTCGGAGTTCTGAGAGCTGACCGTCAGTCAGCTTGGATGTCCATTCGTCCACGCAGCGGGCGCCGTTGGGCATGCCCGGCGCCGCGACGTCCTGCGGGATGAGGTAGCCGGGGTCGTCCCCGGCCTCCACCAACGGCACCCCGGATTCTGCTGCGCGCGCTTCGGGGAGAGGGGCGGCCGCCAGTTTTAAGGGGGTCAGCGCGTCCACGGGAGCGCTATCGGCCTCGATCGGTTCCATGATCAACGAATGGTTGCTTCCGGCCTGCGTTGTGAGATCCATAAATCTCTCCAGGATGTCCGCCCGCGGGTCCCGCGAGCCTGCCAAGTGCTCGGGTGCTCCACCCGAGCAACGAACCGCACGGAACCTTCCCGGGGATGGGCGAGCAGAAGCGTCCTGAGGCCGTAGTTGACTACGCTCAGCACGGGAGTGCCTGCCCACCGGCAGCCAGCCGGCCGCCGGTCGACCCGGCCCAGATCAGCCGACGCTCGGTACGGCGTCGCGCCACCGGCATGACGCACGCCAAGGCCGAAGCCGCGCTGGAGTACGCACAGTTCGACCGCCGCCAGTCCCTGCGGCACGAGGAGTCGGCCAACGACGGCGGCCGTGGTGAGGCCGAACTCGCGGAGCGGGAGCGCATCATCGCCCTGCTCGCGGGCACCGGCGAGGTCTACGACCCGCAGGCCGACGCCGTCGTCCTTGTGGCCGGTCCCTCTCCGGGACCGGCCACGTTGTCTATGTGCCTGGCGTCGAGTGCCAGCGTCTGAGGCCTGTGCGCCGGGTCCGGAGTTCTACTGAACTCGGCCGCAACCGTCGTCGTTCCCGTCGACGATGTTGCAGACCCGGAAGCGGACATCCAGCACGTATTTGAAGTCCAGTGAGACGGTAAGCGTTTGCCCACGAAGCACCAACGCAAGGGGGCGCCAGCCCCATGAGGGACGGGTGGCGTCGTAGTACTGAAGTTGTCCGCCCCAGTCACGCCCGCAGTTGGCCGGATGGTTGACGAGCGTCGCGCTACCCCAGGTGTTGTACGTGCCGCCGCCGGCCTCAGTCCAGCCGTAGGTGCCTGTCACCGTGTTGCACCGGTTGCTGCTGGCCCCGCTGATCGGGCCTTCGGCAGCTGCAGCGGCCGATGGCAAGAGCGCCAGACCGGCCGCTGAGGCCAAGAGCCCGGCCACGCGCCCGGCTCTCCGTATCACGGTCATGGTTTCTCCCCGAAATGAGTGACGCCACGCTCTGCTGACCCCGCGGCGATGACGAGGTCAACTCTCTGAACCCGCGGGCTCAGGAGCAAGATGGAGAGCCTGTCCCGGACAAGCCCCAGAGTGTCCGGGCAGGTCAGCGACCCGCCGAGGCGTTGTCCCGGACACGCCTGCGGGCATGGGTTCTTCAAGGGGGCGTGCGTTTGTCTTTGAGGGGCCCTGGTCGGCGGCGAAGCGCACGCGGCGCATTCGTAACTTCGGGACCAGATCGTCGGAGATTCTCGGGCCGCCTCCTCATAAGCGATCTGGTCGCCGCAGGTCACAACCGTGGCTGCGGACCAGATCGTTCAGGGCGGAATAGTCCCGTCTCACGGGACCCTTGGCCGATCTCACTGAACGGTCCCGCTGCTGCTCAGCTTGTCAGCCGCCGACGCCGAGGTGCAGTCAGGCTTCGTTGAGACGCCGGTCAAGACGCAGTGAGGGCACCTCTTGCCAACCCGGGCGACCGCTCACCGGTGCGGGGAGCTACCTCATGCCTCGCCATACTGCGAAACTGCGTCTTGAATCAATACACAGTGTATTGATTCACTACATCAACCGTTGGTGCTCTCCATGCGGGGGGGTGCCCCGTTGGAAGGTGCGCTCATGCTGCCGAAGATCGAACTCGTCCGTTCGGAGGCCGCCCCAGCCACTGTCCTGTCGCGCAGTGAGGCAGCCAGCGTGCTGGGGGTGTCGGTGAACACCGTGGCCAAGCTGCTGGACAGCGGGTTCCTGCCCGGCCTGAACGTCGCCTGGGTGACGGCATTGCTGCAGGCTCCCCAGGTGAGGGTGACCGAAGGGGTATTGCCAGTGCTGCGTCCGGGCATTCCGGCAGTCCCGTCGCTGGAAGGTGACACACGGGAGCTGACCGGGGCGGGGGCGAGGATGGCCGACGCACCGTTCTTGGAGGCGTCCCGCCAGTGGTGGCGGTGTGATGCCGACGCGATCGTGTCGGCAGGGGTTCTGCCCGTGGCGATGGCGGGGTGGGTAGTCGGTGTGTTGACCGTCCACGGGGTGGAGGAGACACGGCGGTTCGCACGCGGGGAAGTGCGCCACTCCTTCACTGCGGAGCTCGCCGGGCGGGTGGGGACGCTGGAGGATAAGCGGTCGTATGGGTTGATGACGAAAGATCCGGTGGTGGCAGAACTGACGGTCAGCCTGTTGGGCGCTCGAGTACAGGAGGCGGTGTCCGGTGGGCCGATCGCCTATCTGACTGCTGCCTAAACACCCCAGGGCGGCCCCTCGATGGCGGCTGTCCCGTCTCACTGAACGGCCTAGATCACGGCGGTCTGTACATCATCCCGGCGTCCTACTTCCACGCCGCGGTGACCACGTCAGCAGGCAAACGCCGGATCACCGGCTACTACTGCACCCTGGACGGCTGACCTCCCTGTGTCATCAAAGCCGCGTTTTCCCTGGTGGACGAGCTGCGCTGTGTACCTGTGTACCGGCCGGTCCGACATTGAGGCGTAGGAGCCTCCCGAACACCTGTGCAGCGGCCCCGGGCCACCGGTGGTCCGGGGCGCTGGTGTGTCTGCTGCACAGTGCAGCGAGGGGCCCTGTGGGCGGTGCTGCTTGGTGGTCGCCCGCTGGTGTCCGGTGGTCCGGAGAGCGATGACACTCCGAGGCTGATGCCCAGACGAGACACGCGTGTTGCTCGCGTAGCGGGCCGCGCTGCACGAGCCACCGCCCAACTCCCCGCCGAGGCCGGAGGAACCTGGTGGCACTATGCCCCGGGCGACCACTCACAGTGAGCACAACCCCTCACTGGCTGAGGAATACACGACTCACGATTACGCGAGGTCGCCAGTTTCATGCCCCGGCGTATGCCGTGCGGACACCGCCCGCACCGCACTGCAGCTGCCGTGACGTGATGGGTTCATTCACCGGGCACGAGATGACCGGTCACGCAGTTCAGCTTCTCGCAGGTCTCTTCGTATTCGCGTTCCGGGCGGGAATGGCGTACGACTCCCGCGCCGGCGCGCAGCCAGGTCCGGCTGTTGTCCTGGAAGATCGTCCGCAGGACCAGGGCGGCGTCGAGGGCACCGTCGTCATCGCAGGTGAGTACGGCGCCCGCGTACAGGCCGCGGGGAGTGCGTTCGACTTCGCGGATCAGCTCGCGTGCGGTCTTCTTCGAAACGCCCGTGGCGGTGATGGCGGGGAAGACGGCGGCGAGCGCGTGCCACGGGCCGTGACCATCGCGCAGCCGTCCGCTCACTGCGGAGGCGAGGTGCTGGACGCTGCCCCGCTCCTGGACGGTCATGAAGTCCCGTACCTGCACGGTGCGGCAGACCGAGGCGAGTTCGTCGCAGGCGAGTCTGACGGAGATGGCGTGCTCGTGGATCTCCTTCGGGTCGCTGAGCAGGTCGGCGCGGAGCCGGGCGTCGGCGTGCGGCGAGCCGGTCCGCGCACGGGTACCGGCCAGGGGGGTGGTGGTGACCATGCCGTCTCTGGTGGCCTCCAAGATGGTTTCCGGGCTGAATCCGGCGGCTTTGATTCCGCCGAGGTCCAGGAGGAAGGACCGGGCGGGCGTGTTGTGTTGGCGCCCCGCGTAGTAGCTGGCGGCCAGGTCGACGGTGTACGGGACGGTCACCTCCCGCGAAAGGATCACTTTCTCAAGGTGTCCGGCCTCGATGGCGGCTACCGCGGCGGCCACGGCGGCCCGGTAGTCCCCATAGTCCTCGGCATTGATGGTGAGGCGGGCCTCCGGGAGCGTGGGCGAGCCCGTGTCTGAGCGGACAAGCCCCGCCAGGTGCTCCAGCCGTTCCTCGTCGGAGGCCCGGAGCAAGGCCCTGCCATCCGTGATCCGCACTTCCATGGCGGGAACGACGAGGAACAGCAGATCGCCCGAGCCCGCCGGGAGCGTGGCGCCCGAGAGCACGTCGGCCAGCTCGAACCTTGCCCAGCCGTACGCCCGCCATCCCCGCAGCGGCAGACTGGCCAGCAGCGAACCGACAGCCGGCAGGCCCTTTACAAGCGGCAGGTGACGTACCAGCGGGCCGCAGGTCAGCTCAATGCCGGCCGGGCTCAGCCGGAGCTCGGCCAGTCGCCCCGCGGCGAACGACCAAGTTCCTTGATTCTCGTAGACCATGTAGTCGTGGAACGCCCCAGACCTGGCCAGGCGGTAGGCGAGCGCCAGTGGCTCCTCCACGATGTCCAGCGCGGTCTCGCAGTAGTGCGTGGAGACGGGAGCGCTCATGACCTCGCCTCCGGACGGCCGACGGGGAGACGCCCTCGGGCGGAGATCAGTGGATACGAGGCGACGGCGAACCTCCGGTCCTGCAGCAGTGCCCAGAACGCCTGGAGGTCCTCCTCCGTGACGTGGCGGGCGTGCAATCGGGCGCGCAGTTGCTCCGTGTTGGCATGGTGGAGCCGTACGCCGGTTTCACCGCCCCGCCACGCCTCGGCGTACGTCGTGGCACTTACGCCGTCCAGACCGCTGGCCGTCAGCGCCGCGAACAGCTTGCGCCCCCACAGCGGGTCGGCGCCGGCCGCACGCAGCTGATCCATCAGCGCTTCGTGCACCCGCTCGAAGAGTGCGGCCTCGCTCTGTCCGGGGGCAGCCAGTACCGGCACGTGCCCGCAGTCGAAGTCCTCCAACAGCAGATATCCGCCCGGCCGCAGCGCCCTCACCAGGCGCGGGAGCACGTCCTCGCGCTGCGGCAGATGCAGCAGCACCAAGCGGGCGTGCACCAGATCGAACTCCCCCTCCGGTAACGGGTCATGGGTGATGTCGTGCCGCCAGACCTGCACGTTCTCGCGGTGCCGGAGGTCGTGCATGCGACCCGGCTCCACATCCGTCACAACGACCTGTCCCGTACTGCCGACCGCATCCGCCAGCCAGGCGCCCATCGAGCCCCCGCCGCCTCCGACTTCCAGGCACCGCCATCCTGGCCCCACCCCAGTCCGCATCAACTGCGCCCGCGACACCGGGTCGTAGCATTCCTCCAGCACCGTGAACCGGTCCGGAGCCTGATCCGCAATGTTCTCGAAGACGTACTGGTTCATCCCACCCCTTGAGTCAATCAACCGGCCCGGCAGGTGGAGCTCCGCCTGCCGTGATCACTCTCTGCCCGCTGCGAGGCCCGTTGATCATTCCAAGGGGGGCGCGCGGGGGGCGCGCGGAGGCGATTCAGGAGGTACTGAGGATCCCGCGCGGCATCCGCTTGGCATCCTCCGTCCCGGCCAGGACCAGGGCGGAGAGGACGGCACGGAGGCGGACACGGGGTTTCGTCGGTTGACCTTGAGGCCGGTGCGTCCGAGCTGTGGGTACTTCATGGCCGAACAGCCAACGCCTTGGAGGGCTCGAATCAAGCGGGGCCTCCGCCGTGCGGCGGAGGGGGTTCGTGCTGCGGGAGGATCCGGGGGTGTCCGGCCCCGCGCGAAGGTGCTGATGTCGCACTTTCACGGTGAGTGGAACGGGGGGCCAGCCATGGCCAAGGAGCAGTACCGAGTTGATCTGGACGCTTTGGACCAGGTCGTACGGGAACTCAACGAAATCCTGCGTGATATGGGCGGTCCTAAACGCACGGCGGAGAACAATACTTATCTGGCTCCGGGAGCTCTGGGTGTGAATTTTTCCGAGCAGCAGGAGTTGTACGACGCGCACGACAAGATGGTCGATCATCTTAAGCACGATGTCATCGCTCCGTTGGAGAAGCTGATCGATGACTTCGGGCAGAAGACCAAGAAGGTCAAAGGGGCGTACGATGACGCCGAGGCAGAAAATGCCGTGAGGTAGCGGCGGACGCGCACGGGCAAAGGGTCAGGGAAAGAAGCGGGGACGGGGAGCGGGAATGTCGGGTTCGGAGAGAAGCCTCAAGCCCTTCGACACGGATTTCAACACGCAGAGCGGGTCGAATCTCCACTGGATGCTCGGCGACGCCGATGTGGACCATGTTTATGACGTCGCGAAGAACTGGCTGGACGTTCACGACCAACTGGTGGGCGAGGAAGGCGACGACGGGGTCAGTGTCCGGGGGAGACTGGTCAAGGCAGTGAAGAAGGTGCGGGAGACCTGGCACGGCAAATCCGCCGAGAAGTTCTCCGAAGAGGCCGACAAGGTCATCGAGGGCATCGGGCGTGGCGCGACGTTCGCGAAGAACGTCTCGGGCACGATGAAGGAGGCCGCCGACGCGTTGCAGCACGCCGTGGGGGAAATGGCGAAGATCGACTGGGGCCTGCCGGCGTGGGGGTCGCCGTATATCGAATATGAGCGGGCGATTCAGCAAGGTATTTTCGATGATCCCGGTCTCGTGCTTCAGTCCGAAATCGTAGGCCACGACCGCTATCGACGGCTTGGCGATGCCTATAAGCAGGTGCAGGAGGACCTCGCCAGTGGGATGAGTACGGAACAGATCCTCTCCATGTGGAAACCGGATAACGACGGTGACCTGGCGCGTGGGGATCTGTGGATGCCCAAGTTCCAGCGGCAGGCACTTGAGGCCGCGTTGGCCATGGAGAAGCTGGCCACGTCGTACAAGAAGCACACCAGCAACCTCAAGCCGCCCGAGGACATCAAGGGCGCGCGGCCCGAGGGCCAACGGCCGTCCGGCGGCCCCAAGGGCGGCATGCCGATCCCCAAGGGCGGCCTGCCCGGCGGAGGCGTGTCGCCGAGCGGGTTGATCTCCGGTGGGGCGCCCTCGGGAGCCATGGGGGGCCCGTCCGGGGGAGCAGGCGAGCTGCATGAGCCGGGGTGGTCGCTGCCGGACGTGCCCGGCGCGTCCCACGGCTCCGGGTGGTCCGGAGGCGGTGGGCACCACACGTCGCCGGTCAGCACCGGGCTCGACAGCTTCCCCAGCACGGACGCCCCCTCGGTGACGGGTGGCGGCGGCCTCTCCGGACCCGGGTACTCCGGGCACAGCGGGGGATCAGGCACCCCCGGCGGCAGTACCGGCAGCGGCGGCTACACGGGCGGTCTGCCGGGCATGCCGGGCGGGTTGGGGCCCTCCGGCAGGGTGAGCGGCGGATCGGGCCCGCGCTCGGTCCCGTCGCCGGGCGCCGGGGCGCGTTCCGTCCCGGGGGCGCCGGGCGGTGCGTCCGGAGGGCGTACGGGCTCGGGTCCGGGTGCCGGCCGCCCCGGCATGCCCGGTATGGCGGGCGGCGGTGGCATGGGCACCGCGGGCAAGGGAGCCGCGGCGGGCCGCGGCCCCGGCGGGTTGCGCACTCCCGGCGGCACGGTCGGCACCCCGTCCGGCGGTGCGGCACAGGCCCCGGCCCAGGGTGGATCCGGGCTGCACCGCAGCCGCGGCGGCAGCGCGGGGACCCGGTCCGCCACCGGCAGGATGCCGGGCGCCCCGGGTATGAACGGCGCGGGCGCACAGCGTCGTCCGGGCCGCGCGGGCCGCGACGACCGCCGCCGTGACTTCCTGATCGAGGAAGAGGAGACCTGGCTGCCGAGGCGCAACACGGTGCCGCGGGTCATCGAGTAGGCAATCGCGCAGGTGTGGCGGTGGGGCGCTCGGTCGCAGCACCCGGATGCTGACCCATCACTTCGTGGACAAGGACGACCTGCTCACGGCCGTACTCCAGCGGCTGGACGAGGTGCAGCACGCCCAACTGCGGACCACCGAGGGCTGGATGGCCCACGCGCGGTGTCGGTGCGATCGTCCGGGACTCCTGGCCGCGCGAGCTGGAGCCGGAGCACCTCGCGCGACCCGGCTCATCCGGGAGGTCGACGGGCTGGCGGCGGGCGGGCCGCTCGGCGGCCGAGTGCCCAAATTCCTCGCGTACCGGGTGGAGTTCGTGGCCGAGGCGCTGGCGACCCGCGGGCTGTCGCTCGTCGCGGCCCGGGTGCACGCCACGTTCCTCACGGGCGAAGGCTGGCGCGAGACCGAATACGCCACAGCGGCCAATTCTTCATCGACCCCTTTGGTAATGGCGCCGGCGGCGCGCTGATTGCGGCCAACGCCGGTCCACTGAACACAGCCTGACGAGCGAGCGTCGGCGCGTCCAGCGGGGACGGCCGGGTCCTGGGGGACCAAGACCCCGGCATTTCCTGGCGCTGTTGGCGAATCCCGAGGGCTGAACGTGATGTCGACCTTCGCGGTCCGTTGTGGTCAGCCGGAGTCGGATTCAGGGTGTTTCATGAACTGGGGTGGAGAATGTTCTGCTGGGTCTGGGCGGTGCGCCGTCCGGCACCGGCCCACGGGGGAGGTGGTCCTCGGAGTGGACACGCACCGGGGCGCTCATGTGGCAGCCGTGCTCTCCCCGGTGGGGGCGGTGATCGGCACCGAAGAGTTCCCGGCCACCGCGGCCGGATACCGCGAACTGCTTCAGTGGGCCAGCGGCTTGGGCACGGTATGGCGGGCCGGGGTTGAGGGCACCGGCTCCTTCGGGGCGGATCTCTCCCGCTACCTGCTGACCCGGGGCGTCGAAGTGCTCGACGTAAACCGGCCCGACCGGACCGACCGCCGTCAGCGCGGCAAATCGGACCCGCTCGATGCCCAGAACGCAGCCCGGGCGGTGCTGAGCGGGTGGGCACGCGCCCATGCTAAGTCGGGCGATGGACCGGTGCAGATCGCCCGGATGTACAAACCACCAAAGGGCCGGCGCGTGCCGTGCGAACAGGAGCAGGCGGTGGCCCGATCTGCTCTCCGGTCACCTTCGCGTTGACCCCGGTAGCGACTGGGACGTGGATCGGCTTGTCTGCAATTCCGTGCGCGATCTCGTGGTCCACCCCGCATTCCCGCGCCGCGAGCCGTCGACGATCTCCGGCTGACATGCGCCTTCGGCGAAATGACCGGTGTGCACCTCGCGAACTCCCGACCGCGCAGTGTCTCCCGTCGCGACGGGGACACTGTCATCCTCGGTGTACGTCGCGGACTGGCGGGCGGCGCTAGGGCGCGGGCGTGTACGTGATGGCAACGCAGCCGTCTCCGCCCTTGCCGCCCCACCCCGCGCTGGTCGCCCCCGGTGCGGCGCCCTTGCCGCCCCCTGCACCTCG
>Ga0207426_1002327_pt1 | contig 12424 bp, 12 predicted proteins | sample AraplaMF_Cvi_mMS_FD_184265 | JGI IMG/M metagenome (GOLD analysis project Ga0207426, IMG submission 184265) | Arabidopsis root microbial communities from the University of North Carolina, USA - plate scrape MF_Cvi_mMS (SPAdes) (version 2) | ecosystem: Host-associated > Plants > Roots > Endosphere...
ACGGCGGCGGCCTCAGCCACCTCTTCCCGTCCACCGCCACGCTCGCCCACCTCGACCCGGAGTCGCTGGCGATGCCCCGCACCCGGCGGGCCACCCTCACCGGCGTCATCGCCGCCCTCGGCTCCGGGGCGCTGCACCTGGGCGTCGGCAGCGACCGGGACGAGGCCCGCGCCCGGCTCGCGGCACTGCCGGGCATCGGCCCCTGGACCGTCGAATGCGTCGCCATGCGCGCACTCGGCGACCCGGACGCCTTCACCCCGACCGACCTGGGACTGCGCCGCGCGGCCGCCGGCCTCGGCCTGCCGCACACCCCGGCGGCCCTCACCCGGCACTCCGCGCGCTGGCGCCCCTGGCGCGCCTACGCCGTCCAGTACCTCTGGGCGACCGACGACCACCCCATCAACCACCTTCCGACGAACTGAGCCCGCAGCCATGAGTGTGCACATCCCCGCGTCCGACGCGCCCCGCACCCACACCGTCCTGGACGGCACCCCGGTGGGGCCGCTCACCCTGGTCGCCGCCGGCGAGGCCCTCACCGGCCTGTACATGACCGACCAGCGCCACCGCCCGCCCCAGGAGACCTTCGGCGCTACCGCGGACCCCGGCGAGCCGCCGTTCGCCGCCGCCATCGCCCAGCTCGGGGCCTATTTCCGCGGCGAGTCGACCACCTTCGACCTGCCGCTGGCCCTGCGCGGCACGCCCTTCCAGCGCCGGGTCTGGGCGGCGCTGTGCACCATCCCGTACGGCCGGACCCTCTCGTACGGGCAGCTCGCCGAACGGCTCGGCGTCCCGACGGCGGCCCGCGCGGTCGGTCTGGCCAACGGGCGCAACCCGGTCGGCATCATCGTCCCCTGCCATCGCGTCGTCGGCGCCAACGGCAGCCTCACCGGCTACGGCGGCGGCCTCGACCGCAAGCGCCGGCTGCTCGCTTTCGAGCGGACCCCGGACACCCTGTTCCCCGCGGAGACGGCCGGGTGACGGAGGCCGGCCGGGGACGATCACCGGCGGTACGGTCCAACGGGCTCGCGGCCCCGCCGGACCCCGGCGGCAACGGGCCCCGGCCGGACCGGTTCACCACGCCGCGACCTCCAGCACCAGCTTCCCGGTGGTCGTCCCCGACTCGATGCGGCGGTGCGCCTCGGCGGCCCGCCCCAGCGGCAGGGACTCGACCCGCACCCGCAGGTCCCCCGCCGCGGCGGCCGCCACCGCCCGGCGCAGGGCCCGGCCCGTCTCCTCGGGAAAGGCCGCGGCGAAGGCGGCCAGGTTGAAGCCGGAGACGGTCTTGTTGGTGAACCACAGGTCGTTGGCCGGGAGGCCCACGTCCTCGGCTCCCGAGGCGTTGCCCATCGCCACCAGACGCCCCATCGGCGCCAGCAGATCCAGGCCGGCGCGGCGGGCCGGGCCGCCGACCATGTCGACCACGATGTCGAACGGACCGGCCCCGGCGGCCCGATCGCGCAGGATCACCTCGTCGTACCCGAACTGCCGGGCAGTCTCGATCTTGGCTTCGCTGCCGACGGTGCCGACCACCCGGCCCGCGCCCAGCAGCCGGGCGACCTGACCGAGCTGGCTTCCCACACCACCGGCCGCCGCATGGACCAGGACGCTCTCCCCGGGGGCGATGCGGGCCACCCGGTCGAGCACGAGAAACGCGGTGGTGCTGTTGGACGGCAGCGCCGCGGCCACGCCCAGCCCGATGCCGAGGCCGTCCAGCGGCGCGACCAGGTCCGCCGAGGTGACCACCACCTCGGCGTAGCCGCCGCTGTCGACGATGGTCAGGGCCGCCACCGGCTGCCCGGCGGTCAGGTGCGTGACGCCCTGGCCCACGGCCCGGATCCGGCCCGCCACTTCGATCCCGGGCACGAACGGGAGCGGCACGTCGACCACCCCGCGCCGGTAGAGGACCTCGGCGAAGTTGGCGCCCGCGTACGCCACGTCGATGGCGACCTGGCCCGGTCCGGGCTCGGGGAGCGGCAGTGCGGCGCTGCCGAGCACCTCGGCGTCGCCGAACTCGGGGATGGTCACGGCGTTCATCTGCGTGCTGTTGTGGTTCATGCCCCCGATCCTGCGGGCATGTCAGCGGCGCGGGCAGTGTCCCCTCATCCTGGGTGTGCCACCACCAGGCTGTGCTGCCGCATCAGCGTCTCCAGCCGCTGCCGGGTGCCGGTCCCGGGCCGCGGGTTGTGCATGATCAGGTGGTGCCCGGGGTGCTGCGGCAGCGGCAGCAGCGTGGCGTCGAAGACCATCGTCCCGGCCTCGGGGTGATCGACCGCCTTCACCGCGCTGGTGTGCTCGGCGACGTCATGACGCGCCCACAGCGCCGCGAACTCCGGGCTGGCGGCGGCCAGTTCGGCGGCGATACGGCCGAACTCCGGATCGTCCGGGTAGCGCGCCGCGTCGGCCCGGAACGCGGCGGCGACGTCGGGCGCGGTCTCCTCCCAGTCCCGGTGCAGCACCCGGTAGCGCGGGTTGGTGAAGAAGGAGACCAGGCAGTTGTGGTCGCTCTCGCGGTAGCCGAACACCACACGCGCCGCGTCGTTGACGGCCGTGAAGTTCCAGTGCCGGTCGCGCACATAGCCGGGCCTCGGCGACCAGGCGTCCAGCAGCCGCCGCACCTCGGGCGAGACCGCCACCGACGGCACGGAGGGCGCCTGCGGCGGGGTGAGCCCGGCCAGCCGGTACAGATGGGAGCGCTCCGCGGCGTCCAGCAGCAGCACCCGGGCGATGGCGTCGAGCACCTGGCCGGACACCGTGATGTCCCGCCCCTGCTCCAGCCACGTGTACCAGGAGGCCCCCACGCCGGCCAGCACCGCGACCTCCTCGCGCCGCAGACCCGGCGTGCGCCGCCGGCCGCCCGCCGGCATCCCGACATCGGCCGGCGAGACCCGGGCGCGGCGGCTGCGCAGGAACTCCCGCAGCTCGGTGCGACGGTCGTCGCGGTACGTGGACGAAGAAGCGCTGGCCATGGCGCCCACCCTAAGACGTCCGCTGCGGTGCGGGGCGGCGACGGCAGTGCCGCGGTGCCGGCGACGTCAGACGATCACGCCCCGGCCCCGACGACGCCGCGCACCTCGTCGACCAACCCCGTCGCGGCCTCCAGCGACTGCTTCAACTCCGCTTCCCCGCACCCGATGCCGCCGAGCAGGGCGGTGGCACGGGCGCCGAAGTCACGCGGTGTCCCCGGCATCGCCGAGGCCGCCGCGAGCGCGCCCTTCTCGTTGAGACACCAGACGCGGTGATGGGCGTGCAGCGCCTGGACGAGGCCGCCGACGGCGCGGGACAGGCACAGCGCCGCATGCAGCACGTCCCGTGCCCGGCAGGACTTGCCCGCCATCGCCACCGAGAACCCCGCGTCCCACACCGCGCCCTCGGTCAGCGCCGTGCGCAGGGCCTCGGGATAGGCGCGGGTCTCCTGCCGGAGGCGGGCCAGCTCCCCGTCGGTGTCGGCCAGCACCCGGCCCAGGGCCGCCTCGCCCGGATAGGCGGGGGACCAGAAGCCGAGGGGGTGCCCGGCCTGTACGCCGATCTCGTAGCGGCCCTCGCGGCAGTCCGCCCACACCCGCCGCACCCGGTCGACGTCCCGCAGGATCCAGTCCACCCGGCTGCCGTCGGGCAGGACGAGCCAGGCCCCGCCGTTGACCCAGGCGCCCCAGGCGCCCGGCCCGTACACCTCGACGGGGCCGCCGGTCACCTCGGCGGCCAGCTCCTCCAGCGCCCCCAGATCCGGCGTGCCCCGGTAGTAGACGCCGAGGTCCCAGTCGGAGTCCGGCCGATGGGTGCCCCGCGCCCGGCTGCCCCCGAGCATCACCCCCACAACTCCCGGCACCTGCGCGACCTTTGCGGCAATGTCGTCCATCCCGCCAGAGTAGGGCGCGCCGGCGGCGGCTTCCGGGCGAGGCGGACCGGGCACCTCAGCCCTCCCCGGCGGCGAAGGGCCCGCCGGGCCCGAAGGCCCGCTCGGCGAAGCGTGCGCCGATGCGGTGGTGGGTGGCGGCGTCCGGGTGGAGCTGGTCGGGCAGCGGCAGTTCGGCGAAGTCCGCCGGGCCGTAGAGCTCGTGGCCGTCGAGGTGGTGCAGGTGCGGGTCCTCGGCCGCCCGCTCGCGCACGATGCGGGCGAGCTCCGCGCGGATGACACCCAGCGTCAGCTTCCCGGCGGCCCGCTCCGCGGGATCCCCCGCCGCCCGGAACTGCAGCTTCCCCGCGGCGAGGTTGCTGAAGTCCGGGGCGCTGGGGCCGGGGGTGTCCTCGTGGATGGGGCAGTGGATCGGCGACACGACCAGCAGCGGCGTGGTCGGGTGCCCCTCGCGGATGGTGTCGAGGAAGCCGTGGACGGCCGGGGTGAAGGCCCGCAGCCGCATCAGGTCGGTGTTGACCAGGTTGATGCCGATCTTGACGCTGACCAGGTCGGCGGGGGTGTCCCGCAGCGCGCGGGCGGTGAACGCGTCGAGCAGGGCACTGCCGCTCAGACCGAGGTTGATCAGTTCCGCGCCGCCGAGGGAGGCGGCCAGGGCGGGCCAGGTCGTGGAGGGGCTCGTGGCGTCCGAGCCGTGGCTGATCGAACTGCCGTGGTGCAGCCAGACCCTGCGGCTCCCCGGCTCCACGGCCTCGACGGGAGCGTCCGTGCGCAGCGCGACCAGCTGGGTGATCTCGTTGTACGGCAGCCAGATCTCGACGTCCTTCACCCGGTCGGGCAGACCGGTGAACCGGACGGTGCCGACCGGGCCGGGCCGGGTTTCCGCGGCCCCGGTGGTCATGTCCACCGTCAGGGTGTTGCCGCCGGTCACACTGCCCCGCCCGGCCAGGAGGCCGTCGACGAGCAGGTCGTACACGCCGTCGGGGCGGGGCGGGGCGCCTTGGTAGGCCATCTTGGTTCGGAGCGTGTCCAGCTCGATGGCGGTGGCCCGGGTACGGAACACCAGCCGTACGCCGGAGGGCTGGGACTCCGCTATCGCGAGTTGCCCGTCGGCGCACTGGGCGCGGGCCCGGGCCGGGAGCCGGTGCGGCAGCACCCCGTGCTCGGTGCGCTCCAGGTCGAGCGCGCCGCGCAGGAGGTCCGCGGTGACGGGGGTGGTGATCCGGTCCGTCGCCCCGGAGGCCGTGGGTGCGGGGGAGGAGCCGGGGGCGGGATCGTGCGAGGGGTTCATGCCCTCAGCCTGTCAACCGGACGCCCGCTCCACACACCATTTTTCCGTCCTGCTCCGACGCACCGTCAGCCCCCGTGCGGGGGCACGCCGTCCTCCAGTTCCGCCGGGCCGCGGCCGTCCGCGAGGGACTTCAGGGCGGCGCCGATGCGCAGGGCCAGGTCGCGGTTGACCAGGGTCTGGGCCTCGTCCCAGTGCACCATGCGCCAGGACAGCAGCTCCTCCTCCTGGACGCGGATCGCGGACAGCTGTGCGGCGTCCAGCACTCCGCCGTCGTAGAGGTACGACACCAGCGGCGGCCGCTCCTTGCCGCGCACCCAGTCGACGGTGAGCAGCGGGCCCGGCTCGACGTCCAGGCCGATCTCCTCCGCGGTCTCCCGCCGGGCGGCCTGCCGGGGCGACTCGCCCTGGTCCGATTCGACCGTGCCGCCCGGCAGGACCCAGGTGTCGCGGTAGTTGGGCTCCACGAGCAGCAGACGGCCCTCCGCGTCGCGGAAGAGGACGGCCGCGCCCGCGAGCACGCGGGGCAGGCCGGCGATGTACGTGGCGTAGTCCATGGTGGTCACGGCGCGAGCCTAGACGGAACGGGCCGGCGGCCGTGCCGGTCGCGCGGATCTTCGCGGTGCACCCGGGGGGCGCTCGGCAGCACCGCCGCCTCGAGTGCCCTGTTCGCCGGGCCCCGCGCCGGATAAGGTCACAGCGGCGCGACTGCCAGTACGGAAGCAAGGGGAAACACGGTGGCGGACGCAGCAAGGACACCGTCGGCACAGGTGCTGATCGCCGCGGACAAATTCAAGGGCTCGCTCACGGCCGTCGAGGTCGCCGAGCACGTCACGGCCGGTCTCCGGCGCGTGGTCCCCGGCCTCGACGTCGCGGCCGTCCCGGTCGCGGACGGCGGCGACGGGACGGTCGCGGCGGCGCTCGCGGCCGGCTTCACCCGCCACGAGGCACGGGTCACCGGCCCGACCGGAGCGCCGGTGACGGCCACCTTCGCGCTGCGCGCCGAGGGTACGGCAGTGGTGGAGATGGCGGAGGCCTCCGGGCTCCAGCACCTCCCGGCGGGCGTCTTCGCGCCCCTGACGGCGACCACGTACGGCACCGGCGAGCTGCTGCGCGCGGCGCTCGACGCGGGCGCGACCTCGATCGTCTTCGGCGTCGGCGGCAGCGCCACGACCGACGGCGGCGCGGGCATGCTCGCGGCGCTGGGCGCCCGGTTCCTGGACGCGGACGGCGAGCCGGTCGCCCCCGGCGGCGGCCCGCTGCGCGACCTGGCCACGGCCGACCTGTCGATGCTGGACCCCCGGCTGGCGACGACGGAGATCGTGCTCGCCAGCGACGTCGACAACCCGCTCACGGGCCCCAAGGGAGCCCCGGCGGTCTACGGCCCGCAGAAGGGCGCGAGCGAGGAGGACGTGGCCGCGCTGGACGCCGCGCTGGCGCACTACGCCGAGGTGCTGGGGCGCGCCGTGGGCCCGAAGGCCGCGGAGGCCGCCTCGGCGCCGGGCGCGGGCGCCGCGGGCGGGATCGGCTACGGCGCGCTGGTCGGCCTGGACGCGACGTTCCGGCCGGGCATCGACGTGATGCTCGACGTCCTGGGCTTCGCCCCGGCGCTGGCGAAGGCCACCTTCGTCATCACCGGTGAGGGCTCGCTCGACACCCAGACGCTGCACGGCAAGGCACCGGCCGGGGTCGCCGCCGCGGCCCGGGCGGCCGGCCTGGACGTGGTGGCGGTCTGCGGCCGCCTCCAGCTGCCACAGGAGGCGCTCTCCGCGGCCGGCATCCGGCGGGCCTATGCCCTGACGGATCTGGAGCCCGACCCGGCCCGCTGCATGGCGGAGGCGGGCCCGCTGCTGGAGCGGGCGGCGGCGCAGCTGGCGCGGGACTTCCTGGTCTGAGGCGCGGTGCGGCCCGCCCGCGGGCCGCACCGCGCCGCACGACGCCGCGGGCCCCGGGCGAAGGAATTCGCTCGGGGCCCGCGGCGTCGTGGTTCTTGCTAGGGGAGCTGTGCGGCGCGGGACTCGGCCCGCGACTCACGGCGGTTGTCGCGGAAGGTGTTGACCCTCCGGGCCGTCGCGAACAGCGGGATCATCGCGCCCATGACCACCTGAAGGGCACAGCCGGTCTGCAGCAGCAGCTGGCCGCCGGGGGCGTCCAGCGCCCAGGCCGCGAGCATGCCCATGCTGAGCACGATCCAGCTGAGCATCGCCACCGCGAGCCGGCCCCGCGGCTTGGGGTACTCGACCCGGCTCACCATCAGCCAGGCCACCCCGACGATCGCCAGCAGCGTCGGCACGAACGGCAGCTCCAGCAGCACGATGGCGACGACGGTCAGGGCGCCGAAGGGGCTCGGCATGCCCTGGAAGATGCCGTCACGCAGGGTGACGCAGGAGAACCGCGCAAGCCGGAGCACCACCGCCAACAGCACCACGACCGCGGCCACCACCGACACCCGCTGGTGCGCGTCCTGGGCGACCATGCCCCAGGTCACGACGAAGTACGCGGGCGCCAGGCCGAAGCTGATCAGGTCGGAGAGGTTGTCGAGCTCGGCCCCCATCGCCGAGGCCCGCAGCTTGCGCGCCACCAGCCCGTCGAAGAGGTCGAAGACCGACGCGAGCAGCATCAGGATCACGGCCATCGCCGCACTGTGCCGGGCCATACCGCCGTCGTCGGTGCCCGTCAGATGCGGGATGAGGACCCCGGTGGTGGTGAAGTACACGGCCATGAAGCCGCAGATCGCGTTGCCGAGGGTGAGGGTGTCCGCTATTGACAGCCGCGTGGACAGCGGCATGTCGTCCTCGTCCTCGTCGGTCTCGGGCGCCCAGCCCGCCTGTGTCTCGGGATCAATCACGGTCAAGGCGTGTCACCCCCGCGGTGGTGGCCTGGCCGACCTCGACCGCGGCCTCGACGCCTTCCGGGAGGTAGACGTCGACGCGCGAGCCGAAGCGGATCAGCCCGATCCGCTCGCCCTGCTCGACCTTGGTGCCCTGGGGCACGTAGGGGACGATGCGGCGGGCCACCGCGCCGGCGATCTGCACCATCTCGATGTCGCCGAGCTCGGTGTCGAAGTGCCAGACCACCCGCTCGTTGTTCTCGCTCTCCTTGTTGAACGCCGGGACGAACCCGCCGGGGATGTGCTCCACGGACGTCACCGTGCCGGCCAGCGGCGCGCGGTTGACGTGGACGTTCAGCGGGCTCATGAAGATCGCGACGCGGGTGCGCCCGTCCTTCCACGGCATGATGCTCTGCACCACGCCGTCGGCCGGGGAGATGACACGGCCCTGAGCGATCTCCCGCTCCGGGTCGCGGAAGAACCACAGCATGCCCGCCGCCAGAGCGGTGGTGGGCACGGCAACGGCGGCCCAGCGTCCGGACCGGCGGGACCGGGCGAGGCTGACCGCTGCCGTGGCAACGGTCGGCAGGAGCCACGGCGACGCTCCGCGCGCGAGGCGGACGCTACCGCGTTGTGCAGAGGATTGGCTGTGGGGCATGGATGACCTTCGTAGCGGAGGATGCCGCGTATGGATACGGGGGACGGCGGCTTTCCGGGGATGCTATCGGTTACAAGCGGCAACTGGCCAAGAGCCAGAGCCAATCCGTGGCCGAAGAACGATGACGGGGTGTGATCTTCGTCTAGGCCAAAGCAGCCTAAACGGGACGTTCACCCCTGGATCCGGTACTCCTCGAGTAGCCGTCGCCCAATGATCATTTTCTGGATCTCGGCGGTTCCTTCGCCGATCAGGAGCATCGGGGCCTCGCGGTAGAGCCGCTCGATCTCGTACTCCTTGGAGAAGCCGTAACCGCCGTGGATGCGGAAAGCGTCTTCCACTACCTCCTTGCAGTACTCGGAGGCCAGGTACTTCGCCATGCCCGCCTCGAGGTCGTTTCGCTGGCCCGAGTCCTTTTTGCGAGCGGCATTAACCATCATCGCATGCGCCGCTTCGACCTTTGTCGCCATTTCCGCCAGTTTGAACTGGATGGCCTGGTGCTGGGCGATCGGCTTGCCGAAGGTGTGTCGCTGCTGCGCGTACGAAACACCCAGTTCGAAGGCGCGCTGGGCGACGCCGCAGCCGCGGGCGGCCACATTCACCCGGCCGACCTCGACGCCGTCCATCATGTGATAGAAGCCACGTCCGGTCTCGCCGCCGAGCACCCGATCGGCCGGGATCCGCAGCCCGTCCATGATCAGTTCGGTGGTGTCGACGCCCTTGTAGCCCATCTTGTCGATCTTGCCCGGAATGGTCAGCCCGGGGCGCACCTCGCCGAAGCCGGCCTCCTTCTCCACGAGGAAGGTCGTCATCGACTTGTGCGGCGCGGTGCCCTCCGGGTGGCCCTCGTCCGTGCGGCACAGCACCGCGACGAGCGTGGACGAACCACCGTTGGTGAGCCACATCTTCTGGCCGTTGAGGACGTAATCGTCGCCGTCGCGGACGCCCTTGGAGGAAATGGCCGAAACGTCCGAGCCCAGCGCCGGCTCCGACATCGAGAAGGCGCCCCGGATCTCGCCGGCCGCCATCTTCGGCAGGAAGTAGTCCTTCTGCTCCTGCGTGCCGTGCTGCTTGAGCATGTACGCCACGATGAAGTGGGTGTTGATGATGCCCGAGACGCTCATCCAGCCGCGGGCGATCTCCTCGACGGTCAGCGCGTAGGTGAGCAGGGACTCGCCCAGCCCGCCGTACTCCTCGGGAATCATCAGGCCGAACACGCCGAGTTCCTTCAGGCCCTCGACGATCTGCGACGGGTACTCGTCGCGGTGCTCCAGTTCCGTGGCGACCGGAATGATCTCCTTGTCCACGAAGTCGCGGACGGTGGAGAGGATTTCCTGCTGGATGTCGGTCAGGCCCTCGGTCTGCGCGAGACGGGTCATGGCTACTTCTCCTTCTTGGCCGGCGGGGCCTGCAGCTCCGGGCGGCCGGGCTGCTCGCCGCCGCGCTCCTTGATGTAGGTGGCCGTGGGGACCATGACCTTGCGCCGGAAGACGCAGACCAGGGTGCCGTCCTGCTTGTAGCCCTTGGTCTCCACGTGCACGATGCCGCGGTCCGTCTTGGAGCGGGAGGGCGTCTTGTCGAGCACGGTCGTCTCGCCGTAGATCGTGTCGCCGTGGAAGGTGGGCGCCACGTGCTTCAGCGACTCGATCTCCAGGTTGGCGATGGCCTTTCCGGAGACGTCGGGCACCGACATGCCCAGCAGCAGCGAGTAGATGTAGTTGCCGACGACGACGTTCTTGCCGAAATCGGTGGTCCGCTCCGCGTAGTTGCTGTCCATGTGCAGCGGGTGGTGGTTCATCGTGAGCAGGCAGAAGAGGTGGTCGTCGTATTCGGTGACGGTCTTCCCGGGCCAGTGCTTGTACACATCGCCGACGGTGAACTCTTCGTAGGTACGGCCGAACTGCATGGTGCTTATGCCTCCGGGGCCTCGAACTTGGAACTGCGGGTCATGCCGGCGGCCCGGCCCTTGCCGGCGATGACCAGCGCCATCTTCCGGCTCGCCTCGTCGATCATCTCGTCGCCGAGCATCGCGGAGCCCTTGGCCCCGCCCGCCTCCGAGGTGTGGTACTCGTAGGCGTCCAGGATCAGCTCGGCGTGGTCGTAGTCCTCCTGGGAAGGGGAGAACACCTCGTTGGCGGCCTCGACCTGACCCGGGTGCAGCACCCACTTGCCGTCGAAGCCGAGGGCGGCGGCGCGGCCGGCGACCTCGCGATAGCCGTCAACATTCTTGATCTGAAGGTACGGGCCGTCGATAGCCTGCAGATCGTAGGTACGTGCTGCCATCAGAATGCGCATCAGAATGTAGTGATAGGCATCCGCCCCATAGCCGGGCGGCTGCTCGCCGACCACCAGGGACTTCATGTTGATGGAGGCCATGAAGTCGGCCGGGCCGAAGATGATGGTCTCCAGGCGCGGCGAGGCGCCGGCGATCGCGTCGACGTTCACCAGGCCCTTGGCGTTCTCGATCTGGGCCTCGATGCCGATCCGGCCGGCCTCGAAGCCCATGGTCTTCTCGATCTGCGTCAGCAGCAGGTCCAGCGCCACGATCTGCTGGGCGTCCTGGACCTTCGGCAGCATGATGCAGTCGAGGTTCTGCCCCGCGCCCTCGACGACCGTGATGACGTCCCGGTACGTCCAGTGCGTCGTCCAGTCGTTGACCCGTACGACCCGGGTCTTGCCCGTCCAGTCGCCCTCGTTCAGCGCCTCGACGATGTGGTGGCGGGCGCCCTCCTTGGCGAGCGGCGCGCAGGCGTCCTCCAGGTCCAGGAAGACCTGGTCGGCCGGGAGGCCCTGGGCCTTCTCCAGGAAGCGCGGGTTGCTGCCCGGGACCGCGAGACAGGAGCGGCGCGGGCGCAGCCGGGACACCGGGGGTGCGGCCTGGGTCATGCGGGGACCTCCAGGGGGTCGAGCTGGTTCGCTTTCCGGATCTCGTCGACGATACGGCCGATGATCTCCGTAATACCGAAGTCCTTGGGGGTGAACACGGCCGCCACTCCGGCTTCCCTGAGCGCCGCCGCATCGGCGGAGGGAATGATGCCGCCGACGATGACCGGTATGGGAGGCCCGCCCGGCCCGGGAGTGGTGTCGACGCCGGTGCGCCGCAGGCGGGCCAGGACGTCCGGGACCAGCTCGGCGTGCGAGCCGGACAGGATCGACAGGCCCACGCAGTGCACGTCCTCGGCGACCGCGGCCGAGACGATCTGCTCCGGGGTCAGCCGGATGCCCTGGTAGATCACCTCGAAGCCGGCGTCCCTGGCCCGTACGGCGATCTGCTCGGCACCGTTGCTGTGGCCGTCCAGGCCGGGCTTGCCGACCAGCAGTCGCAGCTTTCCGCTGCCGAGTTCGGCCGCGGTCTTGGCGACCTTCTCGCGGACCGCCGCGAGCGGGCTGCCCTCCTCGGCGGCGACCGCCAGGGGAGCGCTGGAGACGCCCGTGGGGGCCCGGAACTCGCCGAAGACGTCCCGCAGCGCCCAGGCCCACTCGCCGGTCGTCACGCCGGCGCGTGCGCACTCCAGGGTGGCCGCGAAGAGGTTGCCGTCACCGGCCGCGGTCTTCTTCAGTGCCGACAGCGCGTCCTGCGCCCGGACCTCGTCGCGGTTGTCCCGCCACTCGTGCAGGGCCTGCACCACCCGCGCCTCGTTGGCCGGGTCGACGGTCATGATCGCGGTGTCGAGGTCGGCGGTGAGCGGGTTGGGCTCGGTGCCCTCGAAGCAGTTGACGCCGACGATCTTCTCCTCGCCGGCCTCGATCCGGGCCCGCCGCTCGGCATGCGCGGTGACCAGCTGCGACTTTAGGTAG
>Ga0207426_1002329_pt1 | contig 12416 bp, 8 predicted proteins | sample AraplaMF_Cvi_mMS_FD_184265 | JGI IMG/M metagenome (GOLD analysis project Ga0207426, IMG submission 184265) | Arabidopsis root microbial communities from the University of North Carolina, USA - plate scrape MF_Cvi_mMS (SPAdes) (version 2) | ecosystem: Host-associated > Plants > Roots > Endosphere ...
CACGCAGCTCGCCAACCTGCTGACCTACATGGACGGCAAGACCGGCGCCGAAGCGCTGATCGCGCGCCTGCTGGAAGAACCCGCGCTGATGAAAGCACTGAGCGCAGAGCCTCGCCCGAACGGCGACGAAGACGAGCCCACTACCGGAGCATGACGCGATGAACGATCTCAGCATCCAGCAACAGGCCGGCGCCAGCGTGATGGAAACGGCGCCCGCGCTCGACGATTTCTCCACGCTGCTGCAAAAGGAATTCAAGCCGAAGTCCGAGCGGGCCCGCGATGCCGTCGAACGCGCCGTGCGCACGCTTGCCGAGCAGGCGCTGCGCGACACCGGCGTGATCTCGGGCGACGTCCTCGCGACCATCGAGGCGCTGATCGCGCAGATCGATCAGGCGCTCACCGGCCAGATCAATCTGATCCTGCACAGCGAGCCGTTCCAGAAGGTCGAGAGCGCATGGCGCGGCCTGCACTACCTCGTGAACAATACGGAGACCGACGAGTCGCTCAAGATCCGCGTGCTGAACATCTCGAAGCCGGAACTGCACAAGACGCTGAAGAAGTATCGCGGCGTGGCGTGGGATCAGAGCCCGCTCTTCAAGAAGCTCTACGAGGAGGAGTACGGACAGTTCGGCGGCGAACCTTACGGCGCGCTCGTTGCGGATTACTACTTCGATCACAGCGGCCCCGACGTCGACCTGCTCACGCAGATCGCGAAGATCGCGGCGGCGGCGCATGCGCCGTTCATCGCGGGCGCGGATCCGGCCGCGCTCCTGATGGAGTCGTGGCAGGAACTCGCCAATCCGCGTGATCTGACCAAGATCTTCCAGACGCCCGAGCATGCCGCGTGGCGCTCGCTGCGCGATTCGGAGGATTCGCGCTACATCGGCCTCGCGATGCCGCGCTTTCTGGCGCGCGCGCCCTACGGCGCGAAAACGGACCCGGTCGAAGCCTTCGATTTCGAGGAAGACACCGCAGGCGCGAACAGCAGCAAGTACGCGTGGGCGAACGCGGCGTATGCGATGGCGGCGAACATCACGCGCTCGTTCAGGATGTTCGGCTGGTGCTCGCGCATTCGCGGCGTCGAGTCGGGCGGTGCGGTCGAAGGCCTGCCGGTTCACGCGTTTCCGACGGACGACGGCGGCGTGGACATGAAGTGCCCGACCGAGATCGCGATCAGCGACCGCCGCGAGGCCGAGCTTGCCAAAAACGGCTTCATGCCGCTCGTGCACAAGAAGAACTCGGACTTCGCGGCGTTCATCGGCGCGCAATCGCTGCACAAGCCGGCCGAGTACGAAGACCCGGACGCCACCGCGAACGCCAATCTCGCGGCGCGCCTGCCGTATCTCTTCGCGTGCAGCCGCTTCGCGCATTACCTCAAGTGCATCGTGCGCGACAAGCTCGGCTCGTTCAAGGAACGCGAGGACATGGAGCGCTGGCTGCAGAACTGGATTCTCCAGTATGTCGACGGCGACCCCACGCACTCGTCCGACGACACCAAGGCGCGCAAGCCGCTCGCGGATGCGCAGGTCGTCGTCGAGGAAGTGGCGGGCAATCCGGGCTACTACACGTCGAAGTTCTTCCTGCGCCCGCATTACCAGCTCGAAGGTCTCACGGTGTCGCTGCGGCTCGTGTCGAAGCTGCCGACCGCCAAGACCGCCTGAGCCTCGCCGTGTCCGCCCGTCCTGCCTCGTTTGCTCAAAGGGAGTTGCTCATGTCCGAACCCTCCGCCCGTGACCGCCTGCAACCGTCGTTGCTGGACCGGCTGACCGATTTCGAGCCGCACGCGCGTCATGAAGCGCGCGAGCGTCGCGTGGTGTCGGCGCGTGCGCTGCGCGAGAGCGTCCAACGCGACATCGGCTGGCTGCTGAACGCGAGCGGTCTCGCGGACGGCGCACACGCGCCCGGTCTGCCGCACGTCGCGACATCGGTGCTGAACTACGGCCTGCCGGACCTCGCGGGGCGCAACGTCGCCGCGCTCACGCCCGGCGCGCTCGAGCGCGTGATCCGCGACGCCCTGTGGGCGTTCGAGCCGCGCCTCGCGCGCGAATCGGTGCGCGTGACGGCGATCGACGATACGAAGGGCGCGGCGCGCAGCCATGTGATCCGCTTCGAGATCGAGGCGCAGATGTGGTCCCAGCCGTATCCCGAGCGGCTTTTTCTGCGCACGGAACTGGATCTCGAAGCGGGCGAAGTGCGCGTCGCCGATGCATCGACCACGCGCGCCGGATCATCGGCCGGGGAGCAGCAGGCATGAACCCCGCGTTCCTCAAGTACTACAGCCAGGAGCTTCAGCACGTCCGGGAGATGGGCGGTGAATTCGCCGCCGCGTTTCCGAAGATCGCGGGACGGCTCGCGCTCGACGGCGTCGAATGCGCGGACCCGTACGTCGAGCGGTTGCTCGAAGGCTTCAGCTTCCTCGCCGCGCGCGTCCAGATGAAGCTCGACGCCGAGTTCCCGCGCTTCACGCAGCATCTGCTCGAACTGGCATATCCGCACTATCTGGCGCCGACGCCGTCGATGGCGGTCGTGCAGTTGCACGCGGACCATAGGAATCCGCAGCTTGCCGCGAGCGCCGATGGCATCGTCGTGCCGCGCCATACGGCGTTGCGAGGCATGCTCGACAAGTCCGCCTCCACGCGTTGCGAATACCGCACCGCGCATGCGCTCACGCTGTGGCCGGTCGAGATCGCGCGGGCGAAGTTCTTCACCCATGCGGGCGGCCCCGGTGCATCGTCGTTGCCGGCCAACGTCCGGGGCGGGCTGCGCCTGCGTCTGCGCGCGACCGGCGCGCTCGGCTTCGAGCGCCTTTCGCTCGATCGTCTCCCGCTCCATCTGCGCGGTCCGGACGGCTTGCCCGCGCGCCTGCACGAGCGTCTGCTCGCGCATTGCATCGGCGTGGCGGTGATGCAGCCGGGCGACGGCACAAGCGCGTCGACCACGCTCGCCGTGCTCCCGAAGACCGCGTTGCAGCCGATGGGTTTCGCCGAGGACGAGGCGCTCCTGCCGGTCGGTCAGCAATCGTTCGACGGCTATCGGCTCTTGCAGGAGTATTTCGCCTTTGCGCCGCGCTTCATGTTCGTCGAGCTGGCCGGCCTGCGCGACGCGCTTCGTCTTTGCCGCGGCGCGGAAGCGGAGATCGTGATCCTGCTCGATCAGGCCGATGCGTCGCTCGAACGCGGGGTCGACGTTTCGCACTTCGCGCTCAACTGCACGCCCGCGATCAACCTGTTTCGCCGCCGCACCGACCGCGTCGCGCTGTCGGACACCGAGTTCGAGTATCACGTCGTCGTCGACCGCACGCGGCCGATGGACTACGAGATCCATCAGATCGACGAAGTGACCGGCTACGGCGCGGGCGCGGCCGCCGAGAAGCAGTATCGGCCGTTCTACTGCGCGAAGGATCTCGATGCGCCGGGCGAGGGCGGCGCGTTCTATCAGTTGCGGCGCGAGGCGCGGCGTGCGTCGGTGCGGCAGCAGCAAAGCGGCGCGCGCAGCAGCTATCTCGGCAGCGAAGCCTTCATCGCGCTGGTCGATGCGGCGAGCGCGCCCGAGCGCGGCGAAGTGCGTCAGCTCGGCATCAGCGCGTGGTGCACGAACCGCGATCTGCCGCTTTCGATGCCCGTCGGCGCGGGTTCGACCGACTTCACGCTCGATGCCGAGGCGCCCGTCACCGCCGTGCGCTGCGTCGCGGGCCCGAGCCGGCCGCTGCCGTCGTTCGCGCAGGGGCCGGCGGCGTGGCGGCTGCTCGATCATCTTTCGCTGAACTACGCGTCGCTCGTGGATACGAACGCGCAGGAAGGCGCCCGCGCGCTGCGGGAACTGCTCGCGCTGTACTGCCCCGCCGACGATGCCGCCGCGCACCGGCAGGTCGAAGGCCTGCGCTCGGTGTCGTGCGAGCCGGTCGTGCGCCGCTTGCCGTCGCCGGGGCCGATCGTCTACGGGCGCGGCCTCGCGGTCACGCTGCGCTTCGACGACGCCGCGTTCGAAGGCGCGAGCGCGTTTTTGCTCGGCGCGGTGCTCGCGCAGTTCTTCGCGCGCTACGTGTCGATCAATTCGTTCACCGAGACCGCCGTCGCGACGCTCGCGCGCGGCCCGATCATGCAGTGGCCTGCGAGGACCGGACGATGCGCGACGCTCTGACCCTCGACGGCATGCTCGTCCGTGACGCGCGCCGCTTCGACTTCTTCCAGGCGCTGCGGCTCATCGAGCAGGCGCATGCAGAGCGCCCGCGCCTCGGCCGCTCGCTCGCCGCGCGCGACGATGCCGTGCGGCTCTCGCAGGACCCGGAGCTGATCTTTCATCCGACCGCGCTCGGCGAATACGTGCCGGGCGAGAACGGCCGGCCGGGGCGGCTCGCGGTGAATTTTCTCGGCCTGCTCGGCCCCAACGGCCCGCTGCCGACGCACCTGACCGCTTACGTGCGCGAGCGCGTCCGTCACGCGAACGATCCCACGCTCGCGCGCTTTCTCGACGTGTTTCATCACCGGATGCTGTCGCTGTTCTATCGCGCGTGGGCGGATGCGCAGCCGGTCGTGAGCGCCGACCGTCCGGGCGACGATCGCTTCGCGGGCTACGTCGGCAGCCTGTTCGGTCTCGGCGCGCCCGCGCTCGCCGATCGCGACGCGGTGCCCGATTCCGCGAAGCGCCACTTCGCCGGCATCCTCGCCGCGCCCACGCGCCATGCGAGCGGGCTGCGGCTCATTCTCTCGCGCTTCTTCGGCGTGCCGGTGTCGGTCGAGCCGTGGCGCGGCCACTGGATCACGCTGCCGGAAGAAGGCCGCACGCGTCTGTCCGGCGCGCGGCTCGGCGAAACGACGGTCGTCGGCACGCGGGTGTGGGACTGCCAGCACAAGTTCCGCATCGTGATCGGGCCGCTGCGCTACGCGGACTTCGCGCGCTTCCTGCCGGGCGGGCAGAGCCTCGTGAAACTCGCCGACTGGGTCCGCGATTACGTGCGCGATCCGCTCGACTGGGACGTATCGCTGCATCTGAAGCGCGACGACGTGCCCGCGCTGCGTCTGCAGGGCAATACCGCGCACGGCGCGCGTCTGGGCTGGAACACGTGGCTCACGAGCGGCGCGCCCGTGCATGACAACCATCGGGTCGTGATCGCCGGGCAGGCGGGCGCGAGCCATCGCAAGGAGACTCCTCATGACTGAGATCAGCCGCATGGCGTTGTTCGGCAAGCTTCATCCGCTCGCCTATCGGGCGATAGAAAACGGCGCGGCGTTCTGCAAGTTGCGCGGCAATCCGTATGTCGAGCTCGCGCACTGGGTGCATCAGATCCTGCTCGCGGCGGATTCCGACCTGCGGCGCCTCGTGCGTCACTTCGATCTCGACGAGACCGCGCTCGAACGCGATCTGACCGCCGCGCTCGACCGCCTGCCGCGCGGCGCGAGCGCAGTCTCCGACATCTCCGCGCAAGTCGACGAAGCCGTCGAGCGCGGCTGGGTCTTCGGCTCGCTGATGTTCGACGCCGCGAACGTGCGCACGGGCCATCTCGTGATCGGCATTCTCCGCACGCCGAACCTGCGCAACGCGCTTTACGCGCTCTCGCGCCAGTTCGAGAAGATCAGCTTCGATGCATTGTCCGCACGCTTCGATGCGCTGCTCGAAGGCTCGCCCGAAGCGCAGGCCGCGCCTGCCGCCGAGCCCGTGGCGCTGCCCGCGCAGCATGACGCGCTCTCCCGCTATACCGTCGATCTGACCGCCGAGGCGCGCGAGGGCAAGCTCGATCCCATCGTCGGGCGCGACATGGAGATTCGCCAGGTCGTCGACATTCTCATGCGCCGCCGCCAGAACAACCCGATCCTCACGGGCGAGGCGGGCGTCGGCAAGACGGCGGTGGTGGAAGGCTTCGCGCAGCGCATCGTCGCGGGCGAGGTGCCCCCCGCGTTGCGCGACGCCGTCGTGCGCACGCTCGATGTCGGCCTGCTGCAGGCGGGGGCGAGCGTGAAGGGCGAGTTCGAGAACCGGCTCAAGCAGGTGATCGAGCAGGTGCAGAAGTCGGACAAGCCGGTGATCCTTTTCATCGACGAGGCGCATACGCTCGTCGGCGCGGGCGGCGCGGCCGGCACCGGCGATGCGGCCAACCTGCTCAAGCCCGCGCTCGCGCGCGGCACGCTGCGCACCATCGCCGCGACGACGTGGGTCGAATACAAGAAGCACATCGAGAAGGACCCGGCGCTCACGCGCCGCTTTCAGGTCGTGAAAGTGCCCGAGCCTTCGGAGGACAACGCGATTGCGATGATGCGCGGCCTCGTGCGCAAGATGGAGTCGCATCACGGCGTGCAGGTGCTCGACGAGGCGCTCGAAGCGGCGGTGAAGCTCTCGCATCGCTTCATTCCCGCGCGCCAGTTGCCCGACAAGGCCGTGAGCCTGCTCGACACCGCCTGCGCGCGCGTCGCGGTGAGCCAGCAGGCGCTGCCCCCCGCCATCGACGATGCGAAGCGGCGCATCGAAACGTGGCAGACCGAAAGCGAGATCGTGGCGCGTGAAGCCGCGCTCGGCATCGACACGCAGCAACGCGCGGCGGATGTCGCCGCGCGCCTCGACGCCGAGCGTGCGCGTCTCGCGGAATTGACGGCGCGCTGGGAAGCCGAACGTGCGCTGGTCGCGCGCATTCTCGCGGCGCGCCGTGCGATCGGGGAGGGCGGCGAAGCCGTGACCCTCTCCGACCTGCAGGGCCTGACCGATGAACTCGCGCAACGCCAGGGCGAAGCGCCGCTGATTCTGCCGGGCGTGGACGCGCATGCGGTGGCATCGGTCGTGCAGGACTGGACCGGCATTCCGGTCGGCCGCATGGTGCGCGACGAAGCCGCGAGCGTGCTCGATCTCGCCACGACGCTGAACCGGCGCATCGTCGGGCAACGCCACGCGATGGACATGATCGCGCGCCGCGTGCAGACCGCGCGCGCCGGCCTCGACGATCCCGGCAAGCCCGTCGGCGTGTTCATGCTGGCGGGCACCTCGGGCGTCGGCAAGACCGAAACCGCGCTCGCGCTCGCCGAAGCGCTCTATGGCGGCGAAGAGAACGTCGTCACCGTGAACATGAGCGAGTACCAGGAAGCGCACACGGTGTCGCTGCTCAAGGGCGCGCCGCCGGGATATGTCGGCTACGGCGAAGGCGGCGTGCTCACCGAGGCGGTGCGGCGTCGTCCGTACAGCGTCGTGCTGCTCGACGAATTCGAGAAGGCGCATCCGGACGTGCACAAGCTGTTCTTTCAGGTCTTCGACAAGGGCCGCATGGAAGACGGCGAGGGCCGCGAGATCGACTTTTCCAACACGCTGATCCTGCTCACGACCAACGTCGGCACCGAGCTGATCACGCAACTGTGCGGTGGCGGGCGCGAGACGCCGTCGCCCGAAGAGATCGCGCGTGCGCTGCGCGCGCCGCTGCTCGACGCCTTCCCGCCCGCGCTGCTCGGGCGCGTCGCGGTGATTCCGTACTACCCGCTCGACGACACGATGCTCGATGCGGTGATTCGCCTGCAGCTCGCTCGCATCGAGCGGCGCATCGCGGAGCGCCATCGCGTGAAGTTCGCCTATGACGACGCCGTGGTCCGACAGATCGCGCGCCGCTGCACTGAGCTCGCGAGCGGCGGCCGCATGATCGACGCGATCCTCACCAATACCGTGCTGCCCCGCGTGAGCGCGGAATTCCTCGGCCGTCTCGTCGATGGCCGCAGTATCGGAAAAGTCGAGGTCGGCGTATGCGACGGCGACTTCACCTATGCCTTCGATTGACAGGGAGCCAGCCATGCCTCAACAAGTCAGCATGGGCGCGACGTTGCAGTGCTCGTTCGGCATGACGCCGTCGACGCTCGTCGTGCTGCCCGTGAACCGCGTGCGCTGCGAAGGGCCGCTCGCCGCGAACATCATGGATCACGAGCCGCTCGTGAACATCATGCCGTTCGGCATGTGCACGTCGGCGGCGAATCCCGAAGTCGCCTCGGCGACCGCCGCCGCGCTCGGCGTCCTGACGCCGATGCCCTGCGTGCCCGCGACCATGACGCCGTGGGCGCCGGGCGCGGTCACCGTGCTGCTCGGCAACCAGCCTTCGCTCGACAACGTGTCCAGGTGCTTCTGCAACTGGGGCGGCGTGGTGACGGTCGTCGAGCCGGCGACGTGCGCCACCCGGATTCCCTGAAGACGAGGCCCGCCATGATGCTCTCCGATACCAATCGCATCGCGCACGTGAGCTGCGCGCTCGGCAAGAACGCGCTCGTGCTCTGGCGCATGCGCGGACGCGAGGCGCTGGGGCGGCTCGCGCAATGGGATCTCGAACTGCTCGCCGATCAGTCGAATCTCGACATCGCGACGATGCTCGGCAGTGATTTCTCGCTGTCGCTGGAGATTCCGGGCGACGGCGCGCGCGAATACAACGGCATCGTCACGGCGTTCGAGCTGGCGCGGGCCGCGAGCACGCAGCCCAACCGTCCGGCGCTGTATCGCGCAACGGTGCGGCCGCGCCTGTGGCTGCTCACGCGCGCGTCGCATTGCCGGTTCTTTCATCAGATGACGGTGCCCGCGATCATCGGCAAGGTGCTCGCCGACTATCACATCGACTTCGAGAACAAATGCTCGGCGGCGTATCCGAGCCTCGAACACTGCGCGCAGTACCGCGAGACCGACTTCGATTTCGTGAGCCGGCTCGCCGAGCGCGAAGGCATTTACTACTTCATCGAGCATCGGGGCGGCACGCATCGGATGATTCTCACGGATTCGTCGCAGGTGCACGAGAGCGCGCCGCACGGCGCGACGCTGCGCTTTCGTCCGCAGCCCGCCGCGCCGCACGAGCACGAATGGGTCTATGCGTGGTCCGCGGGCGGCGAGGTGGCGACGGGCATCGTCGAAACCAACGACTACGACTTCGAGAAGCCGTCGCAATCGGCGCAGGAAGGTCTCGTCGCGCGCGCCCGGCGCAGCGAGCCGTTCGACAAGGCTGTCTACGCGATGCAGGAGCATGGCCTCGGCTACACGCGTCACGAGGACGCCGAGCGCTTCGCACGCGCGCATGTCGATGCGCATCAGGCGGGCAACGTCTTCGTGAGCGCTCGCGCGACGGCGCGCGGCATCTGGCCCGGCGGCCTCGTCAGGCTCACCGGCCATCCGCTCGACGTGCAAAACCGCGAGCATCTCGTCGTGGCGGCCGAGTACGCGCTCAACTCGGACGACTATCTGTCCACGCTCGACGCGCGCGACCGGCCGCCCGTTTTCGATTGCGCGTTCAGGGCGCTGCCTCGCGATGCCGGCTTCCGCGCCGCGCGCAGCACGCCCCGCGCATGTGTCGCGGGACCGCAGACGGCGGTGGTCGTCGGACCGAAGGGCGAGGAAATTCATACCGACAAATACGGCCGCATCAAAGTGCAGTTCCATTGGGAACAGCTCGGCCCCACGGAGGCGCGCGAGTCCTTGCAGCGCTGCTGGGTGCGCGTCGCGCAGCCGTGGGCGGGCAAGGGCTACGGGGCGTTCTTTCTGCCGCGCATCGGTCAGGAAGTGCTCGTGCATTTCATCGAGGGCGACCCGGACCAGCCGCTCGTGATCGGCAGTGTCTACAACGCGGCGCAGACGACGCCAGACGAACTTCCCGCGAAGATGGCGCGCACGACGCTCAGGAGCAATTCGACCAAAGGCGGCAACGGTTTCAACGAAATGCGTTTCGACGATACCAAAGACACCGAGCAACTGTTCTTTCACGCCGAGCGCGATCTGGAGACGTGGGTGAAGCACGACGCGCTGACGCGCATCGGCGGCGAACGGCATGTAATCGTCGAGCACGACGATCTTGCGCGCTGCAACGGCAGCCGCAGCGACGCGGTGCAGGGCGGCCACAGCGCGCGCATCGGCGGCAAATATTCGCTCGATGTCGGCGGCGATACACATCACAAAAGCGGGGCGAATATTTTGGTGGGGGCGGGTGTTAACGTCGATGTGAAGGGCGGGGCCAACGTCACCATCGAGGCGGGCGTGACGCTCACGCTCAAGGCGGGCGGCAACACGATCGTGCTGGGGCCGGAAGGCATCGCGATCAGCGCGGCCGGGCCGGTGTCGATCGACGGCGTCGTCGTGCAGATCAACTGCGGCGGCGGCGGTGGCGGCGCGGGCGCGGCGAGCGCATCGCCGGATGCGCCCGCCGATCCCCGGCAGGCCGACGACGGCACCACATGAACGCACACGAAGGAGAGATCATGCATCTGACGCTCGCGGTCGAGACCTATCAGGGCATCCCGACCGACGCCCCGCTTTCGTGCCGCTTCGGCGCGGCGGGCGGCACCATCGGGCGCGGCTCCGACAACACGCTCGTGTTGCCGGATGCGGCGAAGACCGTGTCGCGGGTGCATGCGCGCATCGACTGGACCGAGGACGGCTGGCGGCTCGCCGACCTCGGCAGCAATCCGAGCCGGCTCAATGGCCGGCCGCTGTCCGCCGGGCAGAGCGCGCGTCTTGCCAGCGGCGACCGGCTGGAGATGGGCGGCTACCGGCTCGATGTGCGGACGATGGAACGCGCGCCCGCCGAAGCTTTCGATGCGCCGCCCGGCGTGCATGACCGCCACGGTTTCGATCCGCTCGAAGCCGTGAGCCTTCAGGACAACGCAGCGCCGCGCTCTTTCGCGCACGATCCGCTCGCGCTGGCGGCGGTCCTCGCTGATGCGCCGCTGCCGGGTCCGCGCTTCGATCCGCTCGCCGCGCCGCTCGACGGTGAGCACGAACCCGCGACGCGGCTCGATGGACGCGCGGCGTTCGCCGGATCGCAGAGCGATCACGTGGCGCCGGAGCAGTTCGCCTATGTGCCGCCAGCCGGCGCGGTAGCGCATGCGCCGGCGGGCGGCATTCCGCACGACTACGACCCGTTGAGCGAAGACGCATGCGCGCCGCTCGCGGCCGTCGTGACTCCGCCGGCGCAGCCTGCCGCGATAAGGCCCGAAGAAAGACCCGAAGAAAGACCCGAAGCGGCCAACGACGCCATTGCCGAATCGGCCTTTGCCGCGCTGCTCGACGGCATGGGCGTCGATGCCGGCACGCTCGGCACGCGCAACGCCGCCGAAATCGCGCGTCTCGCCGGCGCGATGCTGCGCACGGCGGTGCGCGGCGTAGTCGACGTGCTGCTGTCGCGCTCGGTCCTCAAGCGCGAGATCAGCCTCGACACGACGATGCTCGTCCAGCGCGACAACAACCCGCTCAAGTTCTTCCCCGACGGCGACGGCGCGCTCGCGCAGATGCTGCGTGGCGCGAGCACGGGATATCTGCCCGCGCAGACCGCGCTCGAAGGCGCGTTCGACGACATCCGCCGACACGAGCTCGCGGTCCTCGCGGGCACGCGCGCCGCCATGCAGCATCTGCTCGGCCGCTTCGATCCGCAGGCGCTCACGCGCGCCGATACGCGGCGCGGCTGGCTCGACTGGCTACCCGCATGCCGCAAGGCGCGGCAGTGGGACCGTCTCGTCGCGCTGCATGCCGAGCTCACCCGCGCGAGCGCCGACGACCTTCAGGCGCTGTGCGGCAGCGCGTTCAACGACGCATACGAGCAGCACGCGAACAGCTTCGCCGATACGAAGCAGACTTCCTTCCACTGAGAGCGAGGCATCGATGTCCTGGAACAACAAGGTGATCTGGTCCGAAGGCATGCTGCTTCAGCCGCAGCATCTGCAACAACACGACCGCTACCTGCGCGCGCAGATCGAGACGCGCTGCGCGGCGCTGCGGCCCTATGCGTTCGGCTTCTCGGAACTGGAGATCGACGCCGCGCAACTGAAGCTCGGCCGCATCGCGCTGGTTTCGTGCGCGGGCGTGCTGCCCGACGGCAGTCCGTTCCGACTTCCTTCGGATGACGAACTTCCGCTGCCGCTCGCCGTGCCCGAGGACGCGCGCGACCTGACGGTCGTGCTCGCGCTGCCCGTCGCGCGTCATGGCGTGCCCGAGGCCGCGTATGCGGCGCAGGCCGGCCACGATGGTTTCGTGCGTCACCGCATCGCGGAAACGGAAGTGCCCGACAGCAACGAAGGCGCGGTCGGTGCGGCGCTCGTGCAGGTCGGCAAGCTGCAATTGCGGCTCGCCTTCGAGCGGGACGTGGTCCATGCGCATACGTCGCTCGGGATCGCGCGCATCGTCGAGCGCCGCGCGGACAACAGCATCGTGCTCGATGCCGCTTACGCGCCGCCCTGTCTCGACTATCGCGTGTCGCGCCGGCTGTGCGGGTTCGTCGACGAACTCACGGGCCTCATGCACCAGCGCGCCGATGCGCTCGCCGCGCGCCTCGCCCGCCCCGCGGCGACCGGCGCGGCGGAGATCGCCGACTTCCTGCTGCTGCAGGTGCTCAATCGGGCGGAGCCGCTGTTCGCGGGCATCGCCTCGACGACCGGGCTGCATCCGCACGATCTGCATCAGCATGCGCTGCAACTGGCGGGCGAGCTCGC
>Ga0207426_1002330_pt1 | contig 12414 bp, 10 predicted proteins | sample AraplaMF_Cvi_mMS_FD_184265 | JGI IMG/M metagenome (GOLD analysis project Ga0207426, IMG submission 184265) | Arabidopsis root microbial communities from the University of North Carolina, USA - plate scrape MF_Cvi_mMS (SPAdes) (version 2) | ecosystem: Host-associated > Plants > Roots > Endosphere...
CCACGCCCGGCAGGCTGATCAGCCGCTGGATCACATCCTCCAGATGCGCCGCGTCCCGTGCCACCACCCGGGTCAGCAGATCCCCGCCGCCGGTCGTCGAGAACGCCTCGATGATCTGCGGCACCTCCGCCAGCGCGTCGGCCACCTCCTCCAGATGCCCCTGGGTGACCTCGATGTGGACGAAGGCGAGGACGGGGTGGCCGAGCGCGGCGGGGGACAGCCGGGGGCTGTAGGCGGTGATCACCCCGTCCCGTTCGAGACGGTCGAGACGCGCCTGAACGGTGCCCCGGGCGACGCCGAGGAGGCGTGCGTACTCGCGGACGCTGGTGCGCGGCTGCTCCAGCAGCAGCCGCAGGATCTTGGCGTCCAGGGCGTCCACGGCCATGTCAATGATCTCCTCACGAGTGGCTGAAAAGGATCCGTCACCCTCGGTCACGCCCCTGTCCATTGGCCTCCTTCTGGCGGCCAGGGAGGCCCTGTGACTGTACCAATGGCACAGCAATCACAGCCTCTGTTGAGCAACCTGCCGACATGATGCTGTGATGGCCCCGTCGATGGCGCTGCGGACTCCCGCGGCGCCTTTTTCATGCGGGCTTGTCGAAGGGGCGGAAGCTGTGCTGAAGAGGGTGTTCGTGGCTCCGGATCCGGGCCTGCTGCGGCTGCGCAGCGCCACCCGGGCCGTCCTCGGCATCGGCCTGGCGGTCACGGTGTGCGCGCTTACCGGCCACTCACTCGTCGCGGCCATCACCGGCGGGCTGGCCGCGCTGCTGGCCCTCTTCACGGTCACCGACACCACGGTCCGCGGCCAGCTGGTCACCACCGCACTGCTGCCCGCGGTCGGCTTCCCGGTACTCGCCGTCGCGGCGCTGCTGCACGACCACCCGGTGGGCCGTGACGCGGTCTTCGTCGCCGTCGTGGGCGCGGGGGTCTACGCCCGCCGCTGGGGGCCGCGCGGCCATGCCCTGGGCGTGTTCGCGTTCATGACCTTCTTCGCGACGCAGTTCCTGCACACGGTGCCGGACCAGCTGCCCGAGCTGTACACCGCGGTCACCCTCGCGCTGCTCGCCGCCGCCACCGTCCGCTTCGCCGTGTGGTGCTACGAGCTCCGGCTGCCGCCGGTGAGCGTGCCCGTCCCGCCGAGCGCCCGGGGGCTGGCGCGGGCGACCACCCGCCAGGCGATCCAGGCGACCGCCGGCAGCGCCTTCGCCCTCCTCGTCGGCCAGCTGCTCAGCGAGCAGCGGTGGTACTGGGCCGTCGGCGCCACCTGGTGGATCTTCGTGAACACCACCTCGCGCGGCGAGACCCTGGTCCGCGGCTTCCGCCGGGCCCTCGGCACGGTGCTCGGCATCGCCCTCGGTCTCGTCGTCGCCGTCCCGCTGCACGGCGCGCACGTCCCCACGGTCGCCCTCGTGGCGGTCAGCGTCTTCGGCATCTTCTACACGGCCGCGGTCTCCTACACCTGGATGATGCTCGCGGTGACGCTGATGGCCGGGCTGCTGTACGGGTTGCTGGGAGTACTGGACCCCGCACTGCTCGCACTGCGCCTCGCCGAGACCGGCGTGGGGGCGCTCGGCGCGGCGCTGGCCGTGCTCTTCGTGCTGCCCGTCACCACCCACGCCACCACCGACGCCTGGATCCAGCGCGCCCTGCGCTGCGTCCACCGGTGCACCGCCGAGGCCGCCGCCCGCCTCGCCGGCTCCACCACCGCCGACCCCGCCCCGCACGTCGCCGAACTCGCACCGCTGCTGAGCCGGGTACGGCTCTCGCTCGCGCCGCTGGTACACCCCCTCAGCCCGCTGCGCGCCCGTAAGGAACGGGCCCGGCAGGTGCTCGCGCTGCTCGACGCCTGCGCCCGCGAGGTCCGCGGCCTGGCCTCCATCGCCGCCGACCCGGAGGCCTCCCACGACGCCCGGCTCACCGCCGCCTGCCAGCGCGTGGAAGCCGCTGTCGAGGCCCTCACCGCACCGCGCAGCACCCGCCACCCGGCGGCCGCCGCCGTCACGGTGTCGCAGCCGCCCGCGGCGGAACCCGCGCTCGTCCATCTGCACGGTCTGGAGCGGGCGCTGGCCGACCTCTCCGCGCCGCTGCGCAGCTCCCCGCGCTCCGAGCTGGTCGACGCCTGACCTGCTGCTGCCCTGCCCCGCGGATGGGCGGCCCGCGGCCTTCCGTGGCGCCCTGAGCGCCCTCCGGAGTGCGTACGGTCCGGGCCGACGGCGGGAACCGGCCATCGCCCGGGACGCCCCGCCCCTGCCTGTTAGCGTCGCCGCAGCACCTCAACGGGCAGGCGGACGAAGGGCGGACCAGTGGGGACGAGCGTCAACGGCCTGCGGGCCTACATCGGATCGTTCACCACGGCCGGCGGCCTCGGCATCACCACCGCGGCCGTCGCCCCGGAGTCCGGCGCCCTCACCCCGCTGCACTCCACCGACGCCGTCCCCAACCCCTCCTACCTGGCGCCGAGCCCCGACGGCCGCTACCTCTACGCGGTCAGCGAGACCCCGGACGGGGCCGCGGCCGCCTTCGCCCTCACCCCACGGGGGCCCGAGCTGCTCGCCCCCGCCGTCCCCGTGGACGGCGCCGACCCCACCCACCTCACCCTGGCCGACGGCCGGCTCCTCACCGCCAACTACAGCTCCGGCAGCGTCAGTACGCTCCCCGTACGGGCCGACGGCACCCTCGGCGGCCCCGCCACCGTGCTCACCCACCTGGGCAGCGGCCCGCGGACCGACCGCCAGGAGGGCCCGCACGCCCATGCCGTGCTGCCCGACCCCGGCGGCCGCTGGCTGCTCAGCGTCGACCTGGGCACCGACTCGGTACGCAGCTGCGCCCTCGGCTCCGGCGACGGGGCGCTGACCGTGCACGCCGAGGCCGCGCTGCGGCCCGGCAGCGGCCCGCGCCATCTCGCCTTCCACCCGCGCGGCGACCGTGCCTATGTCGTCAATGAACTCGATCCGACGGTGACGGTCTGCCGTTGGGAAGCCGACCGGGGCGTGCTGACGCCGCTGGGCGAGACCCGCCTCCTCCCGGACGGCGTTGCCTCGGAGGGCACCTTCCCCTCCGAACTGGTCATCTCCCGGGACGGCCGGTTCGCCTGGGCCGCCAACCGGGGCCATGACAGCCTCTCGGTCCTGTCCCTCGGGGTGTCCGGCGACACCGCGACGCTCGTCACCACCGTCCCCTGCGGCGGCCATTGGCCCCGGGACCTGGCGCTGCACCCCGACGGCCGGCACCTCTACGCCGCCAACGAGCGCTCCGGCGACGTCACCTGGTTCACCGTCGACCCGGCGACCGGCATCCCGGCCCGGGCCGGATCCGTCGAGGCGCCGGCCGCCTCCTGCGTGGTCTTCGCCTGACCTGCCCGCGACCGCCTCACCCCTGCGGGAAGTTCCCGCCGAAGTACACCTGGGTCTCGGTGACCCGGCCGTCCCGCACCGTCATCACCTCGACATTGCGATGCTGCTCGCCCGTCATCAGCTCGTAGGCGTACCGGACGAAGACCTGCTCACCATCGAGCGCCACGGCATCGAGGATCTCCTGCCGCCGGAGCCGGTCCGCCGTGGGGAAGCAGATGTCGAGGAACGCGGCCTTGCCGATGTGATCGTCCTGCGGGCTGGTGAAGACGAAATCCTCGGCGAGCAACCGGTCCATGGCCGCGCGGTCCTGAGCGAGATAGGCCGCGAAGGCGGCGCGGACGACATCGATGTGAGTCATGAACTTCCCTCCTGGGCGGCCCGGTCCGCCCACGGGGGCGAGCGGTCGGCGATGGCCTCTACAGGACGTTAGACCTGGTCGGATGCCCGGACTCGTCGGTCGGCGCGTCAGGGGGACGGCAGGCGCCTTGTGTGCGCCTCTCGCGGACGTACGGCCGTCCGCCCGCCTGCACCGCCCCCTTCGCCCTGCCGGGCCGTCTGGCGGGCGTCTGCGCCGCTCGGAGCGCAACCGGACGTATCGCCTCCGCCCGGACACGGCGAAGGGCCGCCCCACGCACTGCGCGAGGACGGCCCTTCGGAGAACGGTGTCCGGTCCCGGGGACGAGGCCCTGTCGTCTAGCGGACCGGAACCCCCTGTGCCTGCGTCGGAAGGGTGATCCCCACCGCCGCCGCGTAGTTCGAGAGCACCAGCCGGCCCACCGTGCCGTAGGCGCCCAGCGCCTCGGCCGACGCGCAGCCGGCTTCCGCCGCGGCCGCCCCCAGCAGGCCGTCGCTGATCTCCGGGCCGATCAGGTACGGAGCCAGCGCCAGCTGCTGCGAACCGGACTCCCGCAGCTGCTCGGCGGTACGGGAGATGGCGCCCTCCTGGTCCAGGGCGGCGGCCAGCACCGGCACCGCGAGCCGCGCGGAGAGCAGCATGCCGGTGATCCCGGCGGCCTGCACGGCCTCCTCGCCGCCCACGGTGGCGAGGATGATGCCGTCCGCGGCCGTGGCGACGGTGAACAGCCGGGCGCGGTCGGCCCGCGCCAGACCGGCCTCGGAGAGCCGGACGTGCAGCGCCTCGGCGAGCAGCGGGTGCGGGCCGAGGACATCGGTCAGCTCGGCGCCGGAGCCGCTGTTCATCATCGCCTGGCGTATCCGGCGCAGCAGGGCGCTGTCCGGTCCGGCCAGCAGCGGCACCACCACGGCGGCGGGGCCGGGGTCGGGCTGTCCGTCGGCGCCCACCCGGTCCTTGTGCTCGGCGGCGGCGTGCGCGAGCACGGCCTCCAGGGACGGGAACTCGTCGTCGCCACCATCGACATAGCCGATCCGGGCGTCGAGGCCCGGGAGTTCGGAGCGGGCGATGCTGGAAACCTCCTCCGCCAGGCTGCGCGAGGCGCCGGACGGAGTGCCGGGAACGGCCAGCACCAGGGCGGGCGCGCCCTCGGGTGCGGCGAGCGGTTCCGGCTTGCGGTGGCGGCCGGTCTGCCTGCGCGGCATACGTACCGGCAGACCGGGTGCGGCTCCCGGGCTCGGGGAGGCGGCGTCAAAATCGGGCGAGCCAGGTGCGGGCCCAGTGGGGGAACTCATGGCGTCGCATGCTAACGCCTCGGACCACCCCCGCGCGGAGGGAGGGTTGGGTGGAGCGGTATCCGTCCCGATTTATCCCGCGCGTCACCCCGGCGCAGGCCGTGTGATCTGCAACAACTTCCGATCCGTGGGCAGTGTCAGACGGTCGCCGGCCAGTGCCGCTGCGAGGGTCAGCGCCCCGTCGAGCGGACTCCCGGCGGCAGCCGTCGTACGGGCCTGCGGCAGCCGCTCGGCGAGCGCCGTACGCAGCGGAGCCAGCAGGGGTTCACCCATGCCGAACAGCCCGCCGGTACAGGCCACCGCGCTGTCGGCGCCCGGCGGGCAGACCGCGGCCGCGGCATCGGCGATATGGTCCGCCGCGGCCCGCAGGATGCCGAGGGCCACCTCGTCGTCCCCGGTGGCGCAGCGGGCGACCTCCGGGGCGAACGAGGCCAGTACGGCGGGCCGGTCGGGGCGCGGGTAGAGCGCGCCGGGCAGCTCCGCGACCGGCCCGAACACCGCTTCCGCGCGCGCCAGCAGTGCGGCCGAGCCGCCCGGCCGTCCGTCGTACGCGCGCAGTGCGGCCTCCAGCCCGGCGCGCCCGATCCAGGCGCCGCCGCCGCAGTCGCCCAGCAGATGGCCCCAGCCGTCCGCGCGGCGCCAACCGCCTTCCGGGGTCAGGTCGGTGCCCAGGGCGATCATGCCGGTGCCCGCGGCGATCACCGCACCGGGGCGCTGGCCCAGTGCCCCGGCGTACGCGGTGACCGCGTCCGCGGCGAGGGCGACCTGCCGCACTCCGAAGGCGGTCGCCAGCGCGCCCGGCAGCCGGGCGCGGAGTCCCTCGCCCAGCGTGGCCATCCCGGCCGCCCCCACGCACACCGCGGCGAACCCGTCCGCGCCCGTTTCCCGCGCCAACTCCGCAGCGGCGGGCAGTAGTTGGGACAGCAGATGCTCCGCATCGATCCCCGCGGGGCCGGTGCGCACCGGCTCGTCCGAGGAGCGGGCGGCCAGCGGCCGGGCCTCGGTGTCGTCGGCGCGGGCGACGGCGCACCGCAGCCCCGAGCCGCCCGAGTCGACGCCGAGGACGAGGCCGGCCCGGAGGGTGTCCGGGCGGCGGCCGGCCGGCTCACCCAAAGCCGCGGGCGTCCTGCTTGAGCGCGGTGTCGACGGTCAGGGCCGTGGCGACCACCAGGCTCAGCAGCGGGTCGGGCAGCTGCTGGTGAATCTGCAGGACGTAGTTGTCCGCGCTCGTGAACATCGTCTTGGCGAGGCCCTCCCAGGTCTTGGTGATCCGGGCGACCTCGGTGTCGGTGTGGTCCACGATGGCGAAGTTCCAGGCGCGCCAGTTCTCCGCCTTGATGGCGCCGATCTGCTGGCCGTTGACCATCATCGCGAAGTTGATCTTCCCGATGGCGTTCTGCTGCACGATCTCGCCGACCGGCGAACCGTCCGGACGCTGCACGATCACCTTGGACTTGATGATCTTCGCGGGCCGGGTCAGCACCAGCTGCGGCTGGCCGTACGCGTCCCGGATCTCCAGCTTGTGGGTCATGTACTGGTCGAGGCTGGAGACCACCCGGAGCACCTTCTTGGCCGTGCTCTGGCCGACCTGGACGACCGCGCCCAGGGTGTTGCCGTGCTGGTCGAAGACGCCGTACTCGTTCGTGACCTCGATGAGCTTGGCCTTCTGGTTCACCACCAGCACCGGTTCGGTGAACAGGGTGCCACCACCCGGCCCGCCGGGCGCCACGCCAGGCTTCTGCTGCACCTGCTGCTGCACCGCGGCCGGGTTCCCGCCCGGCTGCCCCGCCATGGGCTGCTGTCCGTACGGCTGCTGCATCGGCTGACCGGGCATCTGCTGCATGTGCTGGCCGGGCATCGGCTGGCCGGGCGCCTGCTGCGGGTAGCCGTAGGCCTGGCCGTGCGGCGCGCCGCCCTGCTGCGGACCCGGATACGGGGCCTGGCCCGGTGCCTGCGCGGACTGCTGCGGAGCGAACTGCTGCGGCATCTGCTGCTGGGCGGCCTGCTGGGCGGGCGCCTGCTGAACCTGTTGGGGGCCGGGCTGTGGTGCCTGGCCCTGGGCGGGCGCCGCGGCCTGTTGTCCCGGGTGGGTGTGCTCCGTCCACTGGGACCCGTCCCACCAGCGAAGTTGGTGGGGGGTGCCCTGCGGGTCGGCATACCAACCCGCAGGGATGTTCGCATTCGTCATGCGGGGCACACTATCGCCCGGGGTCAGGGCAGCCTCCAGTCGACGGGCTGGGCGCCTTGTCGCTCCAGGAGCTCGTTCACCCGACTGAAGGGCCGTGAGCCGAAGAAGCCCCGGTCGGCGGACATCGGGGAGGGGTGGGCGGACTCGACGGCCGGCAGCTCGCCGAGCAGCGGCCGCAGATTGCGGGCGTCGCGCCCCCACAGCACCGACACCAGCGGGCGTCCGCGCGCCACCAGCGCCCGGATGGCCTGCTCGGTGACCTCCTCCCAGCCCTTGCCGCGATGCGCGGCGGGCTTGCGGGGGGCCGTGGTCAGCGCCCTGTTCAGCAGCAGTACGCCCTGGCGGGTCCATGGCGTCAGATCGCCGTTCGAGGGGCGGGGGAGACCGAGGTCGGAGTGCATCTCGCGGAAGATGTTCTCCAGGCTGCCGGGAAGCGGGCGAACGTCCGGCGCCACGGAGAAGCTGAGCCCGACCGCATGCCCCGGGGTGGGGTAGGGGTCCTGTCCGACGATGAGGACCCGCACCTCGTCGAAGGGCTGTTGGAAGGCGCGCAGCACATTGTTGCCTGCCGGGAGATAGGTGCGCCCCGCAGCGATCTCCGCCCGCAGGAAATCACCCATCGCGGCGATCCGTCCGGCGACCGGCTCAAGTGCCTTGGCCCAGCCTGGTTCGACAATGTCTTGGAGAGGTTGTGCAGCCACGGGATCACCCTACTGGCCGCGGCCCCCTCCTCTTCAACCGATGGCCCGAGCCCGGCCGCCCGGAGCGGCGGGACGCCCCAACTGTCCTGCCCCGCCGCTCCGTTGCCCGGTGCTCCGGCGCGCTCCCCACCCTCCATGCTCCCCCCTCAGGCCACGGCGGCAGCCCGTACGCACAGCACATCCGGCAGATGGGAGGCGAGCTGCTGCCAGCTGTCGCCGTCGTCCGCGCTGGCGTACACCTCGCCGTTGCGATTGCCGAAATACACCCCCGCGGGGTCGCTGTCGTCGACGGACAGCGCGTCCCTGAGCACCGTGCCGTAGTGGTCCTCGTGCGGCAGGCCCGTGCTGAGCGGCTCCCAGCTCCGGCCGGCGTCGGCGGTGCGGTAGACCCGGCAGCGGTGCTCGGCCGGCACCCGGTCGATATCGGCGGTGATCGGGAAGAGATAGGCGACATCTCCCGTGCGCGGATGCGCGGCGACCGCGAAGCCGAAGTCCGAGGGGAGTCCGCCGCCGATATCCGTCCATGTCGCGCCCGCGTCATCGCTGCGGTAGACGCCCCAGTGGTTCTGTAGATACAGCCGGTCGCGGTCGACCGGGTCCTGCGCGATCTTGTGGACGCACTGGCCGAACTCCGGATGCTGATCCGGCAGGAAGACCGCCTTGACGCCCTTGTTGGACGGTGCCCAGCTGGCGCCCCCGTCACGGGTGCGGAAGACCCCGGCCGCCGATACGGCGACGGTGACCGCGTCGGCGTCCCGCGGGTCGGTCACCACCGTGTGAACGGCCAGCCCGCCGCCGCCGGGCACCCACTGCTCCCGGCTCGGGTGGTCCCACAGCGCCCGGACGAGCTCGAAGGTCTCGCCGCCGTCCTCGGAGCGGAACAGGCCGCCGGGCTCGGTGCCCGCGTAGACCACATCGGGGGCGGCGGGCCCGGCCGGATGCAGCTGCCACACCCGCTCCAGTGAAGTCCCGGTGTCCGTGGGGTATTTGACCGCGGGGCGGGCGGGCTCGTGCCAGGTCTCGCCCAGATCGTCGGAGTGGAAGACCGACGGGCCCCAGTGGGCGCTGTCGGCGCCGGCCAGTAGTCGGGGGGTCGCGCGGCGGGTGTCGATCCCGAGGGAGTACACCGCCTGGGCGGGGAAATGGGGACCGCTCAATTCCCAGTCACCGTGCCGCCGACGGCCGATGAAGAGCCCTTTGCGCGTGCCCACCGCGAGTAGTACGTCAGTCATGCCGGAACACCTCCGGGACGCCGTTGTCTCAGATAGTGGCAAGTCTGCACCCGACCACTGACAATGGCGTCCCGGCCGGCATCCGCGCAGGTCGGACGGTGCGGCACCCGCTCTCGCCCGCGGCTGCCGCACGGCCTTCGGAGGACTCAGACGGCCGCCCGGTGGTACTGCTGCGGCAACGTGATCTCCGCACCCAGTTCCCGCGCCGCGTGCTGCGCGAAGCTGGGGGAGCGCAGCAGCTCACGGCCGAGCAGCACGGCGTCTGCCTGACCGTCCGCGATGATCTTCTCGGCCTGCCGTGCCTCGGTGATCAGACCGACCGCGCCCACCGCCAGGCCGCTCTCCTTCCTGACCCGCTCCGCGAACGGCACCTGGTAGCCGGGCCCCGTGGTGATCTTGGCGTCCGGGACGTTGCCGCCCGTGGAGGTGTCCAGCAGATCGACGCCGTGCTCCCGCAGCTCGCGGGCGAAGCGCACGGTGTCGTCGGCCGTCCAGCCCTCGCGCGCATCGCTCTCGTCCTCGGTGAGCCAGTCGGTCGCCGAGATCCGGAAGAAGACCGGCAGTTCGTCGGGCCAGACCGCCCGTACGGCGTCCACGACCTCCAGCGCGAACCGGGTCCGGTTCTCGTACGAGCCGCCGTACTCGTCGGTGCGCCGGTTGGTGAACGGGGAGAGGAACTCATTGATCAGATAGCCGTGCGCGCCATGGATCTCGGCCACCTGGAAGCCCGCCGCGAGCGCCCGCCGGGCCGCCGCGCCGAACTGCGCGACGCGCTCACGGATCTGTGCCACGGACAGCTCCGCCGGGGTCGCGAACCCGTCGTCGAACGGCACCGGGCTCGGCGCGACCGGCTCCCATCCATGCCGCTGACCAGGGAGGATCGGGGCGCCGCGGTCGACCCAGGTGCGCTCGGTGGACGCCTTCCGGCCGGCGTGGGCGAGCTGGATTCCCGGCACGGTGCCCTGGGTCTTGAGGAAGTCGGTGATGCGCCGGAACGCCTCGGTCTGGGTGTCGTTCCACAGCCCGAGGTCGTACGGGGTGATGCGCCCCTCGGGACTCACCGCGGTCGCCTCCGCGAGGATGAGGCCGGTTCCGCCCGTCGCCCGCGCGGCCAGGTGCTGGAAGTGCCAGTCGCCGGGCGCCCCCTCCGCCGGGCCCTCGGGGGCCGCGGAGTACTGGCACATCGGGGCCATCCAGAGGCGGTTCGGGACGGTCAGCGAGCGAAGGGTGATGGGCTCGAACAGTGCGCTCACAGCAGGCTCCTGTACCTGAAGATGAACGGGTACCGGCCGGAACCCGCAGTCATACGATAGCCGTCGTACTACGGTGGATGTCAAACTACGACGCTTCTCGTACAATGAACGGGCGGGTCGGTGCGCCAGGCCCTACCGCGTCCCGCAGAAGAGTCAGGAGCCGTCATGCCGACCGATACCACCTCCCCGCGCGCCCCGTCGGGCTCCCGTTCGCTGGAGCACCCGGCCCGTGAGGACATCCGGATCGCCGAGGTGCTGCATGCGCTCGCCGACCCGATGCGCCTGCGGATCGTCCGCGCCCTGGCGGCCGCCGAGGGCGAGCTGAACTGCGCGGACATCGAACTCCCGGTCAGCAAGTCGACCTGCACCCACCACTTCAGGGTGCTGCGCGAGCACGGCGTCATCCAGCAGCTCTACCGGGGCACGGCCAAGATGAACGGACTGCGCCGGGCCGACCTGGACGAGCTCTTCCCCGGCCTGATCGACGGAGTCCTCCGGGGGGCGGAGCTTCAGGCGCGCCGCCTCGGGGAGGAGTGAGCGGGCGGCGGCCGGTGCAGCACATCAGCGGCGGACGTGCCCGGCACGCCCGCGTGCCCGGCCCACCCGCGTAGTCGGCCGACCGGCCCGCCGATCAGCTGATCCGTTCCGCCGCACGCGCCGCGTCCAACAGCCCTGACCAGTCCGGCAGCTTGACGGTGCCCCGCCCCAGACCACGCCCCCACTCCGCCTCGGCGGCCTCGATGGCCAGCCAGCCCGGCCAGGTGACCGGCCGCTGCCCCGCCCGGGTCAGCGCCGCCACCGGATCGCCGGCCGTGGCGTGCCCCGCGAGCGCGGGTGCGTCCGCCAACAGGGACAGCGCGGTCTCCTTCGCGCACGGCCGGTTCGTGCCGATCACCCCCGTGGGGCCCCGCTTGATCCAGCCCGCCACATACACACCGGGGAGCGGCGCCCCGTCCCGCAGCACCCGCCCCGCCTCGTGCGGCACCGTCCCCGTCATCTCATCGAACGGCAGACCGGGCTGCGGCGTCCCCCGGTAGCCGACCGAACGCAGCACCAACTGGCCCTCGATCTCCTCGAATTCACCGGTACCCGACACCCCGCCGTGCCCGTCCGGAGCCGTCCGCTCGAACCGGACCGCACGCACGCCGGTGGCATCCCCCAGGATCTCGACCGGCCGCAGGTAGAACCGCAGATGAATACGGCGGCGACGGTGCGCGGGCGACGACTCCGGCGCGGCGTCCGGGCGCTCCGGTCCGGCCGCCGGCCGCTCCGCCCAGCCGCGCAGCACCTCGACATTCCGCCGCGCCACCGCGGGAAGTGCGCCCGGGTCCTGGTAGGCCGGGTCCAGGGCCAGCTCATCGGGCCGTACCCGTACGTCCGTATCCGGAAGGGAGCCCAGCTCCCGTAGCTCCTTGGTGGTGAACTTGGCCTGGGAGGGGCCGCGTCTGCCGACCATCCAGACGTCCTCGACGCGGCTGTCCGCGAGCGCGCTGAGCGGCCCCTGCGGCATGTCGGTCGCGGCGAGTTCGGCGGCGCCACGGGACAGCATCCGCGCGACGTCCACCGCCACGTTCCCCACCCCGATCACCAGGGCGGACCTGGCCGCGAGGGTGAAGCGGAGCGCGGCGGCGTCCGGATGCGCGCTGTACCAGGCGACGAACTCGGTCGCCGGATGGCTGCCGGGCAGCTCCTCGCCGGGGATGCCCAGATGCCGGTCGGTGGCGGCGCCCACACAGAACACCACCGCATCGAAGATCTCCCGCAACTCCGCGACGCCCAGCCCCGGTGCCCCCACCTCGATGTTCCCCACGAAGTGCGTCCGGGGGTGCTCCAGCACCGTGCGCAGATTGTTCTGCAACGACTTGATCTTCTCGTGGTCCGGTGCCACGCCGTAGCGCACCAGACCGTACGGGCAGGGCAGGCGGTCCAGGACGTACACCTCGATGTCCGGTACGGCCTGCTGCTCGATCAGGGACTGGGCGGTGTAGACGCCGCTGGGCCCGGAACCGATCACTGCGACACGAAGCACGAGTGGCCCCT
>Ga0207426_1002332_pt1 | contig 12398 bp, 10 predicted proteins | sample AraplaMF_Cvi_mMS_FD_184265 | JGI IMG/M metagenome (GOLD analysis project Ga0207426, IMG submission 184265) | Arabidopsis root microbial communities from the University of North Carolina, USA - plate scrape MF_Cvi_mMS (SPAdes) (version 2) | ecosystem: Host-associated > Plants > Roots > Endosphere...
ACGAGTGGGTGGCCTTCTACAACAAGGTCATGGGCTTCACCAACATGAAGGAGTTCGTGGGCGACGACATCGCCACCGAATACAGCGCGCTGATGTCGAAGGTCGTCGCCGACGGCACGCTCAAGGTGAAGTTCCCGATCAACGAGCCCGCGATCGCGAAGAAGAAGTCGCAGATCGACGAGTACCTGGAGTTCTTCGGCGGCCCCGGCGTCCAGCACATCGCGCTGGCCACCAACGACATCGTCGCCAGCGTGCGGGCGATGCGGGCGTCCGGTGTGGAGTTCCTGGACACCCCCGACTCCTACTACGACACCCTCGGCGAGTGGGCCGGCGAGACCCGGGTGCCCGTGGAGACGCTCCGCGAGCTGAAGATCCTCGTCGACCGCGACGAGGACGGCTATCTGCTGCAGATCTTCACCAAGCCGGTCCAGGACCGGCCGACCGTGTTCTTCGAGATGATCGAGCGGCACGGCTCCATGGGCTTCGGCAAGGGCAACTTCAAGGCGCTCTTCGAGGCGATCGAGCGGGAGCAGGAGCGGCGCGGGAATCTCTGAGCCGCTGAGCCTTGCGGCGGGGCGGTGCGCCCATGTCCGTGGTGGGTGACGAGTGCGGGCCTCCGGGCCGGGTGCGGGGACTGCTTCGCTTTACGTCCCCGTACCCGGCCCCTCCGGCCCGCCCCCTCCCGCCGGTGGGCGGCTCCCCTCGTCCCGGGGTACCCCTCGGAGCTGCCGGCCGGTGGGAGTCGTGGCGTCTCGGCCGGGCGGTGATCTTCCGTGTACGGCCCATGGATGCGAGGCTGAGGGTATGGACCTCATCGCACGTCTGCGTGCCGGGCTGCCGGGGGAAGCGGTGCTCACCGACCCCGATGTGACCGGCTCCTACGCCAACGACATGGCGAGCTTCTGTGAGGCGGGGACGCCCGCCGTGGTCGTGCTGCCGCGTACCGTCGAGCAGGTCCAGCACGTCCTGCGGACGGCCTCCGAGCTGCGGGTCCCGGTCGTGCCGCAGGGGGCGCGCACGGGGCTGTCGGGCGCTGCCAACGCCTCCGACGGCTGCATCGTGCTCTCGCTGGTCAAGATGGACCGGATCATCGAGATCAATCCCGTCGACCGGATCGCGGTGGTCGAACCCGGTGTCGTCAACGCCGTGCTGTCGCGCGCGGTGAACGAGCACGGGCTCTACTACCCGCCTGATCCCTCCAGTTGGGAGGAGTGCTCGATCGGCGGCAACATCGGCACCGCCTCCGGTGGCCTGTGCTGCGTCAAGTACGGGGTCACCGCCGAGTACGTCCTCGGCCTGGACGTGGTGCTCGCCGACGGGCGGCTGCTGACGACCGGGCGGCGCACCGCCAAGGGCGTCGCGGGCTACGACCTCACCCGGCTCTTCGTGGGCTCCGAGGGCAGCCTGGGCGTCGTCGTCCGCGCCGTCCTCGCGCTCAAGCCGGAGCCGCCCGGGCAGCTCGCGCTGGCCGCCGAGTTCCCCTCCACCGCGGCCGCCTGCCGGGCCGTCTGCGAGATCATGGCCCGCGGCCACGCCCCGTCGCTGCTGGAGCTGATGGACCGTACGAGCATCCGCGCGGTCAACGACATGGCACAGATGGGCCTCCCGGACAGCACCGAGGCGCTGCTGCTGGCCGCCTTCGACACCCCCGAACCGGCCGCCGACCTCGCCGCCGTCGCGGAGCTGTGCACGGCGGCGGGCGCCACCGAGGTCGTACCGGCCGAGACCGCCGCCGAGTCCGATCTGCTGCTGCAGGCCCGCCGGCTGACCCTGACCGCGCTGGAACGGGTCAAGTCCGCGACCATGATCGACGATGTCTGCGTCCCGCGGTCCCGGCTCGCCGAGATGCTCGACGGCACCGCCGCCATCGCCGAGAAGTACGGCCTGACCATCGGCGTCTGCGCCCACGCGGGCGACGGCAACACCCACCCGACCGTCTGCTTCGACGCCGCCGACCCCGACGAGTCCCGCCGGGCCCGCGAGTCCTTCGACGACATCATGGCGCTCGGCCTGCAGCTGGGCGGGACCATCACCGGTGAGCACGGTGTGGGCGTGCTGAAGAAGGAGTGGCTGGCGCGCGAACTGGGGCCGGTGGGTGTGGAGTTGCAGCGGGGCATCAAGAGCGTCTTCGACCCGCTGGGCATCCTCAATCCCGGAAAGCTGTTCTGAGGGACGCGGAAAGCGCTTCCGAGGAATGCGGGAATTCATCGTGCAGGCGCGGGCCGGGGGTTCTCTTTCCGGTTCCCTCCGCGGCGATTGCGCATTTTACCGGCCGTTGCGGGTGTGTGCAGAGAGGGTGTTTTCCGGCCGGGGTGCCGGCGTGGCGGGAGCGGATTGTTCTGCCTATCCTGAACACGAATATCTGCGCCCGCCGGTCCTTTGCGAGCAGTCCGACCGCGTCGGCCCTAGGGATTCTGCCGCTTGAGGTGGCGCCGTTCCCCGCGCTTTTCGCCGTGAGGGAGATCGTCCCATGGACCTCAACACCATCACCGAAGTCGTCCGGCGACCGTCCGACCGGCCAGGCGCGAACTGGCGCCCCGGCGACGCCTGGCTCGCCGGGGGAACCTGGCCGTTCTCCGTGGAACAGCCGTGTCTGCGCCGTCTGCTCGACCTGACGGCGTTGGGCTGGGAATCCCCCGTCCCGGGCGAAGCGGGCCTCGGGATCGGCGCCACCTGCACCATCCGCGATCTGTACGGCCATGAGCTGGTGGACGAGTGGAGCGCGGGCGCCCTCTTCCGTCTGCTGCTCACCGTCACCGCCGGCACCCGGCCGGTGCGCCTGGCCTTCGACACCCTGCCCGACGCCCGGACGCGGTGGCAGCGCCTCGACGACCTGCCCGCCGGCCTCTGGTTCGCCGACCCCAACGGCACCCCCGGCCAGTGCCTGCGCACCTTCCTCCGCGCGCTCGGCCACCACGGCGTCAAGAAGGGCCGCGACGCGGGCGACTGCGGCGCCTGCACGGTGTGGCCGGACGGCAGTCCGGTGCACAGCTGCATCATCCCCGCCTACGCCGGCATCCCCCGCGCCGAGGTGCTGCTGGTGGACTCGGCGGACTCCGTCGGGCCCCTGCGGCCGAAGGGCATCGCGGAGCGCTGCGTCAACCCGGTCGCGCCCGCGCCGGCGAACGCCCTGCACGACGCCACGGGCGTCCGCTGCCGCGCGCTGCCCCTGACACCGGAACGCGTCCACCGACGGCTGTGCGCGGGCGCGTCGGCGGCCACGGGCCCGGACCGATGACCACCGGGAAGGCCGCGGGCGCCGGGAAGGCGGCCGGCGCCGAGGCGACGGTCATCATCGGCCAGAAGGTCCGGCCCGGACGGGAGCGGGAGTTCGCGGCGTGGCAGGAGGAACTCAACGCCGCCGCCGCCGAGTACGCCGGGTTCCTCGGTGCCGAGGTCTCCCGGCCCACGGACCTGCAGCCCGACTGGGTGGTGGTCTACCGGTTCGACTCGATCGCCCACCTGCAGGCCTGGACCAACAGCGCCACCCGGCAGCGCTTCCTCGACCGGGGCGCCGCCTACGCGGACGGTCCGGCAACCCAGCAGGTCGTCAGCGGCGGCATCCGGCCGCCGGACCCGCTGGTGACCGTCGTGGTCACCCACCGCGTCCACCCGGACCACACCGACGCCTTCCTCGACTGGCAGCGCCGTATGAACCAGCGGGAGAGCGCCTTCGAGGGCTTCCGCGGCACCGAGCTCTTCCGGCCGGTCGAAGGGCTCCAGGACGAATGGACCACGCTGTACCGCTTCGACAGCGCCGCACACCTGGAGGCCTGGCTGACGTCGGCCGAGCGGAAGGAACTCCTCGCCGAGGGCGAGAAGTTCCACGACTTCCGCATGCGCACCATCGACAACTCCTTCGGCAGCTGGTTCGCCTTCGAGGAGAACGGCAGGGAGATGCCGCCGCCCTCGGAGACCAGGACCTCCGTCGCCGTCTGGGTCGGCCTCTACCCGACCGTGGTGCTGCTGACCCTCGCCCTGTCCCCGCTGAAGATGCCGCTCTGGCTCGGGCTGCTGGTGGGCAACCTGCTGTCGAGCTTCATCATGAGCTTCGTGACCATGCCCTTCTATGTGAACCCGCTGCTCAAGCGGTGGCTGCGGCCGCGCCCCGACGCACCGAGGGCGAGGACCCACCTCGTCGGACTCGGCACGGTCGCCGCGGTGATGGTGTTCTGGGCCGCGGTCTTCTACCTCGTGACGACCCGTATCTGGCATCTGCCCTGACCCGGCGCGCCGTCCGATCGCGACCGGGTGCGCCTCGCGGCGTCTGCCGTGTGCATGGCAGGCGCCGGGGCCTCATAGAGTCTGCGCCATGGAATACGCGTCCTTCATCGCCCTCGTCCTTGTCCTGCTCGCCGTCTACCCGCTCGCCCAGGCCGGTGACCGGCAGGCCAAGCGGACGGACCTCCGGCTCCGGCGGCTGGAGCGCAAGGTGGACCTGCTGCTCGCGCACGCAGGGATCGCCGAGCCGGCGGACCCCAGGATGGCCGAGATCGACCAGCTGCTCGCGCAGGGCAAGAAGATCCAGGCGATCAAGGTGCACCGCGAGGTGACCGGCTCCGGGCTCGCCGAGGCCAAGGAAGAGGTGGAACGCCGGATGCGCTGACGGCCCGTTGGGCAGAGGATGTCCGGGAAGGATCCGCCGGGCCCCTCACGCCCCCGCAGGAAGCGAGAGCCGATGGCAGCGACCGAAGCGACCCGAGCCGCCGACGAGGCGTACGACGTCATCGTGCTGGGGGCCGGGCCGACCGGCGAGAACGTCGCCGACCGGGCGCACGCCGCCGGGCTGAGCGCGGTGGTCGTGGAGAGCGAACTGGTCGGCGGCGAATGCTCCTACTGGGCGTGCATGCCCAGCAAGGCGCTGCTGCGCCCGGTCGCCGCCCGCGCCGAGGCCCGCCGGGTCCCCGGCCTCAAGGACGCCGCCGACGTGCCCCTGGACGTGCCGGCGGTGCTCGCCCACCGCGACGCGTTCACCTCCTACTGGAAGGACGACGGGCAGGTCCGCTGGCTGGACTCGTCCGGCATCGACCTGGTGCGCGGCCACGGCCGGCTGGCCGGGCCCCGGCGGGTGGTCGTCGACGGCGCGCGGGTGCTCACCGCGCGGCATGCGGTCGCGGTGTGCACCGGCAGCCGCGCGGTGCTGCCGCCCGTCCCCGGCCTCGCCGAGGCCCGGCCCTGGACCAGCCGTGAGGCCACCAGCGCCAAGGCCGTACCGGGCCGCCTGGTGGTGGTCGGGGGCGGCGTGGTGGGCGTGGAGATGGCCACCGCCTGGCGGGCCCTGGGCTCCTCCGTGACGCTGCTGGTGCGCGGCGACGGGCTGCTGCCCCGTATGGAGCCGTTCGCCGGCCACCTGGTCGCGGAGTCGCTCGCCGAGGCCGGGGTCTTCCTGCGCACCGGCGTCGAGGTGCGCGAGGTGCGCCGGGAGGCACCGGGCGGCCCGGTCACCGTCCTGCTGGACTCTCCCCCTGGGCCTGGCGGCCCGGGAGGCACCCCCGGCGACGAGATCGTCGCCGACGAACTGCTGATCGCCACCGGCCGGTCCCCGCGCACCGAGGACATCGGCCTGGAGACGGTCGGCCTGACCCCCGGCTCCTGGCTGGACGTCGACGACAGCCTCCGCGTGACGGGCGTGACCGGCGGCTGGCTCTACGGCGTCGGCGACGTGAACCACCGCGCGCTCCTGACCCACCAGGGCAAATACCAGGCCAGGATCGCCGGCGCCGCGATCTCCGCGCGCGCCCGGGGCGTCCCGATCCTGGAGTCCGACCGCTGGGGCGCGCACGCCGCCACCGCCGACCGTCTCGCCGTCCCGCAGGTCGTCTTCACCGACCCCGAGGCCGCCTCGGTGGGCCTGACCGCCGCCGCCGCCGAACAGGCCGGCTACCGCACCCGGGTCATCGACCAGGACCTGGCGGCCGTCGCCGGGGCCTCCCTGTACGCGGACGGCTACCGCGGCCGGGCCCGGATGGTCGTCGACCTGGACCGCGAGGTGCTGCTCGGCGCCACCTTCGTCGGCTCCGGGACCGCGGAACTGCTGCACTCCGCGACGGTCGCGGTGGCCGGCGAGGTCCCCCTCGAGCGGCTGTGGCACGCGGTGCCCTCCTACCCGACGATCAGCGAGGTGTGGCTGCGGCTGCTGGAGGCGTACCGCGGCTGAGCCGTCCGCGCCCGCCGGTCAGGCGCCGTCCGCGCCCAGCGCCGCGGCGATCCGCAGCTGCCCCGCGCCCTCGTCGGCCCGCCCCTGGCGCTCCAGGGTGCGGCCGAGCATCAGGCGGGCGTACGACTCGACCGGGTCGCGCTCCAGGACGGCCCGCAACTCGGCCTCGGCGCGCTCCAGCCGGGCGGAGTGGTAGTAGGCGCGGGCCAGCAGCAGCCGGGGTGCGACCGGTTGCGGGTCCCCGTCCACCAGGCCGCGCAGGATCCGGGCCGCGGCCGTGAAGTCCTTCGCCTCGAAGAACAGCTGCGCCCGCGCCCAGCGCTCGGCGGCGGTGCCGTGCTCGTAGTAGTCCGCTTCCCGGCCCCCGCCGTACGCCACCGGGCCGGTGCCGTACGCCGTGACAGCGGTGTCCTGACCCGTCCGTGCGCGGAAGCTCTCGTTCATACCGCGCCCAACAGCGCGGCCCGGCGGAACATTCCACCGGGCGGGCCGCCCCGTCCGGCCGGCGCGGCGCCGGCCTCTCCGTTGCGGCCCGCCCCTTCGAAAACCGGTCCGCCACCCCCTACGCCCCGGGCTCGGGGGTCTCGTCCGAGGGGCGGGGGACGCCCGGCAGCAGATCGTCGGTCGGCGCCATGGCGAGCAGGTCGCTCAGTCCTTCGTCGAGGCCCAGGTGTCCCCGCTCGGAGCCCGGCGGGACCACCCGCAGGGTGCGCTCCAGCCAGGCGGAGACCGCGGCGGCCGGTGCCTCCAGCAGTGCCCGGCCGTCCGGCGAGTCCAGCTCCATGCAGACCAGGCTGCGGCCGTCGGACTTGGTCGGCCACACCCGCACGTCGCCGTCGCCGCACGGCCGGAAGACGCCCTCGACGAGCAGTTCGCGGGCGAAGGTCCACTGCACGGGGGAGTGGGAACCGATGTGGAAGGTGACATGGACGGCGTAGGGGTCGTCCGTCCGGTACGTCAGCCGGGCCGGCACCGGAACGCTCCGCTCCGGCGACAGGACCAGGCCCAGCTCCAACTCTCGCTCCACCACGGTGTGCATGACGTCCGCCTTTCCTTGCTCCCCGCGGGCCCCCGGTTCGGGCCCGCGCAGTGGAAGAGGCGCCGGGCGCCGAACCATTACACGACTTCGTACAACTTTTTTCCCGCGCCTCTTCCAGGTGGTCGTGGGCGGGCACGGGCCTGGCGTGACCCGGGGTCTGATAGATGTGGACGCCGCGTTGCGGCAGACTGCACCCCACACCCACCAGGCCGAGTACAGATACGGGACTTCGGACATGAGCGCCCCTACCTCAGGATCCGCCGGCGGCAGCCCCACGCCAGGCTTCTACCCGGACCCGTCCATCCCCGGCTACATCCGGTACTGGAACGGTGCCGCATGGGTGCCGGGCACCAGCCGGCCCGCCCCCGCCGAGGGGGAGGCGATGCCCGCGCCGCCGCCGGGCGCTGCCCCGCCCGCCGTCGAGGAGACCGGCCCGGTCTTCTTCGACGAGGAGGAGGCCGCCGGCGGCTCCGCCCTCCCGGCCGTCCGCCGCGGCGGCGAGGTCGAGCCCCGGCCCGCCACCGGCTGGGACGACCCGGCCCGGCTGCACGGCACCGGCCCCGAACCGGCCGCCTCCTGGCAGGCCGACGCCGCCCGGCAGGGCGGCTACGGCGGCGAGAACGACCGCCGGATCTCCTGGGGTTCACCGGACCAGGCGCCCGCCGGCACGCCGTCGGGCGGCGCCGCCTGGGGCGCGGTGCCGCCGCAGCGCGAGGAGGGCGCCGAGGCACCGGCCGCCGAGGCCCCCGCACGCCCGGAGACACCCACCGACGGGACGGTCGCCATCCGTGCCGTGAACCCGGCGGCGCGCCGCGGCGCGCCCTCCGGCGACCAGGGCACCACCGCCATCCGCGCGGTACGGCCCGACGCCGGCAAACCCGCCAAGGGCGGCGAGACGATGGCGATCCGCGTCGCCGGCGGCGGCCGCGCCCCGTCCGCCGCGCCCGACGACGGCGCCCCGCAGTCGCTGCCGTCCGTCGGCGCCCCGCAACAGGGCCGCCCGGCGCCCCAGCAGACCCCGGCGCCCCAGCAGACCCCGGCGCCCCAGCAGACCCCGAGCCCGGCACCCCAGCAGCAGGCCCCGCAGAACCCGGCACCCCAGCAACAGGCCCCGCAGCGCCAGGCGCCCCCGGGCCCCGCGCAGCAGACCCCCGGTCCGCAGGCGTCCGCGCCCGCGGCCGGCTTCCCGCCGCAGGGCGGGGCCGCACCGGCCGCGTCCGGGGCGCAGGGCGCCGACGCCGACGGCGTCATCCCCTGGAAGCCGCCGGCCGCCGCCGACGCCTTCTTCGCCGCCGCCCAGGCCGCGCAGGGCCACCCGGCGGGCCTCGGCCGCAGGCTGGCGGCCCGGCTGATCGACACGCTGGTGCTGGGCGGGCTCACCGCCGCGGTGGCCGTCCCCATGTGGAGCACGGTCACGGACCACATCGACGCCAAGGTCGAGGCGGCCAAGCAGTCCGGGCGCCAGGTCACGGTCTATCTGATCGACGGCACCACCATCCCGGTCTTCGCCACGATCCTGGCCGTCCTGCTGCTCGGCGGTGCGCTCTACGAGGTGCTGCCGACCCTCAAGTGGGGCCGCACCCTGGGCAAGAAGCTGTGCGGCGTACGGGTCCTCGACATCGAGAGCCATGACACCCCGCCCCTCGGCGCGGCGCTCCGGCGGTGGTTCGTCTACGGCGTGCTCGGCGTGCTCGTCGTCGGCGTGGTGAACGTCGTCTGGTGCGTGGTCGACCGGCCGTGGCGCCAGTGCTGGCACGACAAGGCCGCGCGGACGTTCGTCGCCGCGGGCTGACGGACCCTCGCGGGGACGGCGGACGGCCGTCCCCGAGCCCGTCCCCGGTCCGCCCCCGCGTCCGTTCCGCGTCCCGCCGCGGTGGCCGTCCGACGCCGCGGCGCACCGGGTCCCCGGCGGGCGGACATCCGTCCCCCGAACGGACTTCGCCGGATGCGGCGGGCCGCGACAAGGGGTCGACTCGGGCCATGAGTACCGACCAGCCCCGCCCCGGTCCCGGTGAGCCGCCGGAGGACGACCCGTTCCTGAAGAAGCCGCAGGAGCCCCCGGCGGACGGCGCGGTGCGCAACAGCTCGCCCCGCGAGAACGGCGCCCCCCGCAACCACGCTCCGCGCGGCAACGGCACGGGCGGCGGCGGTACGGGTGCCGGTGAAGGCGGCACCCCGCCTCCCGGCGGACCGCCCCCGGGCGGAACTCCGCCGCCTCCGGGCGGTACCCCGCCGCCCCCGGGCGGTACCCCGCCGCCCCCGGGCGGTACCCCGCCGCCTCCCGGTGGCACCCCGCCGCCCTACGCGGGGACCCCGTACGGCAGCGGCCCGTACGCCGGCGACCCCTACGGCGGGCAGCCCGGTCCGGCCGATCCGCTGGCCGGGATGCCGCCGCTGGCGAACCGGGGCCGCCGGCTCGTGGCGCGCATCATCGACGCGATCATCATCGGGGTGCCGGTCTCGGTGATCATGACGCTGATCGTCGGCGGGGTGGACTACTTCAGTACCGACAGCGTGGACGCCGGCCGGCAGTCGACGGTCTCGGGCGTGACCATGCTGGTCTACCTCGTCTACGAGGGGCTGATGATCTCCAGCCGGGGCCAGACCCTCGGCAAGATGGCGATGAAGATCCGGGTGGCGATGCTCTCCAACGGCTCGATCCCCACGGCCCAGGCGTCCTGGATCCGGGCGGCGGTCTACACGCTGCCGGAGATCGTGCCGTGCTGCGGCTTCATCTTCTGGCTGGTCAACGTCCTGTGGTGTACCTGGGACCAGCCGTACCACCAGTGTCTGCACGACAAGGCGGCGAAGACCGTGGTGGTGTCCACGGAGACGGGCGGCGCCCCCGCGAAGTGAGGCCCGCCGGTCCGGCTCAGCGTGAGTGCTCGCCGATCCGGGCGTCCGGGGCGGCGGCCGGTCCGGTGAGGCTGCTCCAGCGGGCGCGGCCGGGCCCCGCCACGGGGCGGACGTGCTCGGCCGGTGCGGGGACGGCCCGCAGCGGCGTGGCCGCGGCGGGCGCCTCGGCGCGCGCCAGACGACGGCGGACCACCCGCGGCACCCCGGGCATCGGGGCCGTCATGGCGACCAGCAGCCCGAGCCCGAGTCCGGCGATGGCGATGACCGCGACCCCGACCCCGGTCTGCGTCTGCGAGAGCAGCAGCATCGCGAGGGTGGAGAGAAAGACGGTGGCCGAACCGTAGACGAGCTGTGCGGCAGTCGGACGAGGCATGGCGGAATCCGTCCTCGGAGGGTCGGCAGGGGGTCTCGGTCAAGGGCGCGCCGGCACACGAGCCTACGGTCGTTACTGCCCGGACGGAACGCCAAGTAAGCGTGACCTAACCCACGGTTCCGAAGCACAGGGGGCGCACGATGCCGCCCCCTCTTTGCGCGCCCTCGGCCGTCATGGCTGCTGGGGGCAGGGGCGCATGCCCGGCGGGCATATACGCCGGACCTCTGCCCGGCGAGGCGCCCGCCCCGGGTGATCTTGCCGCGCGGTGCCCGAGCAGGGCGTGACGCAGGGCGCGATGCCGCCCCGGCGGGGTGCCCCGAGGGGCCACGGAGGCAGCCCGCCGCGCTGTCCGATACCCGTAACTCGCGGACCGAGAAACGTACTTCGCTGACGTGCCCAAGTCAAGATCTGTCTTTTTCCCCGTACTTCCGGTCGAATGCCGTCGAACAGTGACCGGTTCGAAGGGGAGGACAGCGCCAAGTGAGAGACAACAGAACGGTGTTCAGATCGGCCGCCCTGGCCACGGCGATTGCCGCGATCGGGGCGGCCGCTTTGTCTTCGGGGGTGGCCGCGGCCGACGCTCAGGGACCGTCGCCCGTTGCCAGGCGCCATGACCCGGCCCCCGAGCGGACCGTGGACCACGACCTCAAGGGCCCGTTCAGCGAGCGGCAGGCAGCCCAGCGCAAGGAAGCCCTCCAGCAGGTCATCTCCGGCGACGCCAAGGCGACCGAGCGGGGCGGCTCCAAGGTCGTCAAGCTCGGCAAGAGCAAGTACGTCGAGCTCGCCCGGCAGAAGACCGACAAGATCTTCACCGTCCTCGTGGACTTCGGCGGCAAGGTCGACGACACCACGATGTACGACCCGGACGGCGACGGCCCCAAGCCGCCGGTGAAGAAGTACGGCGGCGACCCCGGCCCGGCGCACAACAAGATAGCCAAGCCGGACCGTGCCACGGACAACAGCACGGCCTGGCAGAAGGACTTCAACCAGAAGCACTTCCAGGACCTCTACTTCTCGCACGACAAGAAGAAGCAGTCGCTGGCCAAGTACTACGAGAAGCAGTCCTCGGGCCGTTACTCGGTCCAGGGCGAGGTCTCCGACTGGGTCAAGGTCGACTGGAACGAGGCCCGTTACGGCTCCAACTACTGCGGCCAGACCAACTGCGCCAGCGCCTGGGACCTGATCCGCGACGGCGTCAACCAGTGGGCCAAGGACCAGAAGGCCAAGGGCCGCACCGACGCGCAGATCAAGGCCGACCTCGCCAAGTACGACCAGTGGGACCGCTACGACCACGACGGCGACGGCAACTTCAACGAGCCCGACGGCTACATCGACCACTTCCAGATCGTGCACGCCGGCGAGGACGAGTCCGCGGGCGGCGGCGTCCAGAAGACCAACGCGATCTGGGCGCACCGCTGGTACGCGTACGGCACCGACGCCGGCAAGACCGGTCCCACCGCCAACAAGGCCGGCGGCACCCAGATCGGCGACACGGGGATCTGGGTCGGCGACTACACCATGCAGCCGGAGAACGGCGGCCTCGGCGTCTTCGCCCACGAGTACGGCCACGACCTGGGCCTGCCGGACGAGTACGACACCAGCGGCACCGGCGAGTCCTCGGTGGACTTCTGGTCGCTGATGTCGGGCGGCTCCTGGCTCGGCACCGGCAAGGACTCCATCGGCGACCTGCCCGGCGACATGAGCGCCTGGGACAAGCTGCAGCTGGGCTGGCTCAACTACGGCAAGGCGAAGGCCGCGAAGAAGTCCACCCACAAGCTGGGCGTCGCCGAGTACAACACCAAGAACAAGCAGGCGGTGGTCGTCGAACTGCCCGCCAAGGCGGTCAAGACCGAGATCGTGCAGCCCGCGGAAGGCTCCCAGCAGTGGTGGAGCGGCATGGGTGACGACCTCAAGAACACCCTGACCCGGCCGGTGGACCTCACCGGCAAGTCCAAGGCGTCGCTGACGCTCAA
>Ga0207426_1002333_pt1 | contig 12397 bp, 10 predicted proteins | sample AraplaMF_Cvi_mMS_FD_184265 | JGI IMG/M metagenome (GOLD analysis project Ga0207426, IMG submission 184265) | Arabidopsis root microbial communities from the University of North Carolina, USA - plate scrape MF_Cvi_mMS (SPAdes) (version 2) | ecosystem: Host-associated > Plants > Roots > Endosphere...
TCGGCAACACCGGTCCTGCGCTGCTGCAGATCGAGGAAGCCAAGGCCGTCTGCCGCCGCTGCCCCGTCATGGAGCAGTGCCTGCAGTGGGCGCTCGAGTCCGGCCAGGACTCCGGCGTCTGGGGTGGTCTGAGCGAGGACGAGCGCCGCGCGATGAAGCGCCGTGCAGCTCGCAACCGGGCGCGCAACGCCAGCGCCTGAGCCAGCAGCCCCGTGGCCCCCGAGCCGCAGCGCGCAGTACACCCGATGCACCCCCGGCGCTGACAAGCCCGGTCGTTATCGCATCGACACAGCTTTGAGCCCCGGACCGCATGGTCCGGGGCTTCCTGCTGTTCAGGGCCGGGGCGGGCGCGACCGCCGTTCGCCGACCCCGTATCTCAGTGCTGCTTCTCGGCTCGCACCGGGACATCGAGGATGACCTGCGTACCGCGCTCGGGCGCCCGCACCATGTCGAACTTTCCGCCCAACTCCCCCTCCACCAGGGTCCGTACGATCTGGAGCCCCAGGTTTCCGGCGCGATGCGGGTCGAAACCCTCGGGCAGCCCGCGGCCGTTGTCCTGGACGGTGACCAGCAGCCGCGGCTCGGTACGGCTGCCGCCGCGCACCGCGCCGACCTCGACCACACCCCGCTCCACCTGGTCGAAGGCGTGCTCCAGGGCGTTCTGCAGCACCTCGGTGAGCACCATCGACAGCGGGGTGGCCACCTCGGCGTCCAGGATGCCGAAGCGTCCGGTGCGGCGGGTGGTCACCTTGCCCGGGGAGATCTCCGCGACCATGGCCAGCACCCGGTCCGCGATCTCGTCGAACTCGACCCGTTCGTCGAGGGTCTGGGACAGCGTCTCGTGCACGATCGCGATCGAACCGACCCTGCGTACGGCCTCGTTGAGCGCCTCGCGGCCCTGTTCGGAATCCATCCGGCGGGACTGGAGGCGCAGCAGCGCGGCGACCGTCTGGAGATTGTTCTTCACCCGGTGGTGGATCTCCCGGATGGTGGCGTCCTTGGTGATCAGCTCCCGCTCGCGACGTCTCAGTTCGGTCACATCGCGCAGCAGGACCAGTGAACCGATGTGCGTCCCCTTGGGCTTGAGGGGAATGGCGCGCAGCTGGATCACGCCGTCGCCGCCCTCGACCTCGAACTCCCTGGGGGCCCAGCCACTGGCGAGCTTGACCAGGGCCTCGTCCACCGGGCCACGGGCGGGCGCCAGTTCGGCGGTGGCCTGGCCCAGGTGGTGGCCCACCAGGTCGGCGGCGAGGCCGAGCCGGTGATAGGCGGAGAGGGCATTGGGACTGGCGTACTGGACGATGCCGTCCGCGTCGAGCCGGATCAGTCCGTCGCCGGCGCGCGGCGAGGCATCCATGTCGACCTGCTGGCCGGGGAAGGGAAACGATCCGGCAGCGATCATCTGGGCGAGGTCGGAGGCGCTCTGGAGGTAGGTGAGCTCCAGCCGGCTGGGGGTGCGTACGGTCAGCAGATTGGTGTTGCGGGCGATCACCCCGAGCACCCGGCCCTCGCGGCGCACCGGGATGGACTCGACCCGCACCGGCACCTCCTCCCGCCACTCCGGGTCGCCCTCGCGCACGATGCGGCCCTCGTCCAGGGCGGAGTCCAGCATCGGGCGGCGGCCCCGGGGAACGAGATGGCCGACCATGTCGTCCTGATAGGAGGTGGGACCGGTATTGGGCCGCATCTGGGCCACCGACACATAGCGCGTGCCGTCCAGGGTGGGCACCCACAGTACGAGATCGGCGAAGGAGAGGTCGGAGAGCAGCTGCCACTCCGAGACCAGCAGATGGAGCCACTCGAGGTCGGTGTCGCTCAGAGTGGTGTGCTGGCGTACGAGATCGTTCATGGAGGGCACGTCTTGGAGCCTACCGGCGTACGGTGTATGTGTTGTATCCGCACGGGCATGGACAAGTAAGAATGGTCTAGTCCAGAATTCAGCAAAGACCTCCGCCCTCCCCGCACAGGAGAGCGGAACGAGGCCGAAGGCGCTCTCTGCCCTGACTGCGCCGAGGCCTCCGATCGACCGGTCCCAGGACGGGATGCACCCCTACCGCACACAGGGGCGCCGCCCGCCCGCTGAACGGGGTCGGCCGATGTCAGCTCCGGGCTGCGGTGCCGGACAGGTTGAGGGTCCTGTCCCGGCGCCGCGGCCCGCGGGTGCTTCCGGGGGTCTTCAACGGACCTTGCCGCCCGTTTTCCGCGGCCATGCCTTGAGCGCCAGCTCGGCGATCGCCTCCAGCTCCGTCCGCTCCGCGCCGTCGCGCGCCTGCTGGGACATGCCCTGGATGACGGCGCCGGTGTAGGCGGCCAGCGCACCGGCGTCCGTATCGGGGGGCAGCTCGCCGGAGGCGATGTCCGCACGGATGGCGGCGGCGATCTCCCGGACGTTCGAAAGCCTCATCTCCCGCAGGGAGTCGGCGACTTCGGCCGAGGCGGGCGAGATGTTCAGGGCGGCGCTGATGACCAGGCAGCCGCGGGGGCGGCCGGGCAGGGTGTATTCGGCCGCGGCCTCGCGCAGGGCCCGTTCGACGCCCCGGCGGGCGGTCGTCTCCTCGGTCACGGCGCGGGAGAGGAAACCTCCGTAGAGCCGCCCGTACTCGGCCACGACCTCGCCGAACAGGGCCCGCTTGTCGCCGAAGGCGGCATAGAGGCTGGGGGCACCGATGCCCATGGCACGGGTGAGGTCGGAGATCGAGGTGGCCTCGTAGCCCCGCTCCCAGAAGGACCGGACCGCCTGCTCCAGCGCCGTCTCGCGGTCGAAGGACCGGGGCCGCCCGCGCCGTTTCGTCTCCTTGGTCGCCATGGGAAGAATTTTATAGCGGTCGGTACGAAACGCGTGCTACGGTTTTCTGTAACGAGCGATATAGAAAGCGCTCGGCGCGGGGCGCGTGCGTCGGTGCACGTCGGCGCGCATCCGCATACGTCCGGGGACATCCGCGTAGGGATCGGGGAGGGGCACCGCATGAGTGCGCTCAGCGGCAAGACGGCACTGGTGACCGGCGGCAGCAGGGGGATCGGCCGGGCCGTCTCGGAACGGCTCGCCAGGGAGGGCGCGCGGGTCGGCGTGCACTACGGCCGGGACGCGACCGCGGCCAAGGAGACGGTCGCGGCGATCGAGGCCACCGGGGGTCAGGCCTTCGCGCTCCAGGCCGAGCTGGGGGTGCCGGGGGACGCCGAAGCACTGTGGGCCGCATTCGACACGCAGGCCGAGGGGCTGGACATCCTGGTCAACAACGCCGGGATCAACAAGGCCGTCGACGGCACCCTGAAGCGGATCGACGCGGTGACGGCGGAGGACTTCGACGCCCTCTTCGCGGTCAACACCAAGGCGCCGTTCTTCATCACCCAGCAGGCGCTGCCCCGGCTGCGGGACGGCGGGCGGATCATCAACACCTCGACCGGTCTGACGCGGGGCGCGGCCAAGCCCGAGTTGATCGCGTACGCCATGACCAAGGGCGCGCTCGACGTCTTCACCTCGACCCTCGCCAAGGACCTGGGCCCGCGGGGGATCACGGTCAACGCGGTGGCACCCGGCCCGGTGAACACCGACATGAATGCCGGATGGCTGCGCGGCGAGGTCAATGCCGCGGCGCGGCAGCAGGTCAGCGGGATATCCCCGCTGGGCCGGGTCGCGGACGCCACCGACATCGGCGACATCGTCGCCTTCCTCGCCTCGGACGACAGCCGCTGGGTGACGGGGCAGTGGATCGACGCGACGGGCGGGGCGCTGCTCTGACGGAGTGCCGTACGCCGGGACGGGCTGCCGGTGCGGGCCGCCGGCAGCCCGCACCGGAGGCGTGCCGGACGCCCGGAAACTTGACCGGCCGTTCGGATGTGGCAACGGGTTCCGGAGGCCACCCTCTGCTAGATTGGTCTATACCACATGGATCATTCTCCAGAACGGCAGGCCAAGCGTGGAAGTTGTCATCGTTCCGGATGCCGTGGCGGGCGGCGAGCTGATCGCGGAGGCCATCGCCACCCTGGTGCGCCGTAAGCCCGACGCACTGCTCGGTGTGGCCACCGGCTCCACCCCGTTGCCCATCTACGAGGCGCTGGCGGCGAAGGTCCGGGCCGGCGACGTGGACGCCTCGCGGGCGCGTATCTGCCAGCTCGACGAGTACGTCGGACTGCCGGCCGGGCACCCCGAGTCCTACCGTTCGGTGGTCCTGCGCGAGGTGGTCGAACCGCTCGGTCTCGCCGAGGAGTCCTTCATGGGCCCCGATGGTGCGGCCGAGGAGGTGCAGGCCGCCTGTGAGGCGTACGACCGTGCGCTGCGCGAGGCGGGCGGTGTGGACCTCCAGCTGCTCGGTATCGGCACGGACGGGCACATCGGCTTCAACGAGCCCTGTTCATCGCTGGCTTCGCGTACCCGCATCAAGACGCTGACCCGGCAGACCCGGGAGGACAACGCCCGGTTCTTCGACAGCCTCGACGAGGTGCCACACCACGTCATCACACAGGGCATCGGCACCATCCTGGAGGCCCGCCATCTGGTGCTGCTCGCCACCGGCGAGGGCAAGGCCGACGCGGTGGCCCACGCCGTGGAGGGCCCGGTCGCCGCACTGGTCCCGGCCTCGGCGCTACAGCTCCACCCGCATGCGACGGTCGTCGTGGACGAGGCCGCGGCCGCCAAGCTGAAGCTGGCGGACTACTTCCGCGCCACGTATGCGGCGAAGCCGGAGTGGCAGGGCCTGTAAGCGCTGCCGGGGGGGAAGAGGGGGCCGGGGCAGGGGACCGCAACCGTGCCCCCGGGGGCACGACGGTTTCCGCGGCGCCCCCGTTCCCGCCCGGACGGGGGCCGGTGCTCCTGATCACGCGTCGGGCGACGGCCTCCGGCCCGTGAGGGCTTCGGCCGCGGCCTGGGCGCAGACGCGGGCCGCGCCGTGGGTGGCGATGTGGAGGGCGCCTTGGGGTGGGGCCTGGGGGACGCCCATTTCGACGACGGCGGTGTCGGGGCGGGCGGCGAGGAGGGTGTGCAGCGCGTCGGCCATCCAGGAGTGGCGGTGGACGTCGCGGACCACGGCGACGAGGCGGCGGTCGCCGGCCGCCGTGAGCAGGCCGACGACCAGGGCGGCGGTACCGGCCGCGGCGGCGGCTTCGGCGGTGCAGGTGGTGGTCTCGGTGCCGGGGAGCAGGCGGGCCAGTTCGGCGGCGACGCCCCAGGGGGTCTCGTCGCCCACGGCGATGTTGGCGAGGGGGGTGAAGGCGGCGACGTGGACAGGCTCGGCCAGGGGCCGGTACGGGCCGGCGGCAGTGACGCGCAGGGCGCGCCGGGCCGCGGTGAGGCCGATACCGGGGGCGGGCGCGGCCCCCTCCCCCGTGCCCGTGCGCCGGGCCCGGTCGGCCAGGGCGCGCACCCGTGCCGCGGCGTCAGCGAGCCGCTGCTCCGGCAGTTGGCCCTCGTGCACCGCCCGTACGAGGGCGTCTCGCAGCCGCAGCACGATGCCCTCGTCCGCCAGCCCGCCGCCCACACAGATGGCGTCGGCACCGGCCGCGAGGGCGAGCACGCTGCCGCGCTCGATGCCGTAGGTGGCGGAGATGGCCTGCATCTCCATCCCGTCGGTGACGATCAGCCCGTCGAAGCCGAGGCCGCCCTCGGCTTCGGGGGCCCGCAGCAGACCGTGCAGCGCGGCCGGGCTGAGCGTGGCCGGGTGCTCGGCGTCCAGCGCGGGCAGCAGGATGTGGGCGCTCATCACGGCCCGGGTGCCGGCGGCGACGGCGGCGCGGAACGGCACCAGTTCGCGTGCCCGGAGGGTGGGCAGACCGGCGGCGATACGTGGCAGATCGTGGTGCGAGTCGACGGCGGTGTCGCCGTGGCCGGGGAAGTGCTTGGTGCAGGCGGCGACGCCGGCGGACTGGAGGCCCTCGACGTAGGCGGCGGTGTGCCGGGCGACCAGCTGCGGATCGGCGCCGAAGGAGCGGACGCCGATGACCGGGTTGGCAGGGTTGGAGTTGACGTCGGCGGAGGGGGCCCAGTTGAGGTTGATACCGCAGTCGGCCAGTCGGCGGCCGAGTTCGCGGGCGACCGCGCGGGTCAGCTCGGTGTCGTCGACGGCGCCGAGCGCATGGTTGCCGGGGAAGGAGGATCCGCCGCGCACTTCGAGGCGGGTGACATCGCCGCCCTCCTCGTCGATGGCGACGATCAGTTCCTCGCGTTCGGCGCGCAGCCGGCCGGTGAGGGCGGCGAGTTGGGCCGGGTCGGCGACATTGCGGCCGAAGAGGCCGACCGAGACCAGCCCCTCGCCGAGCCGCCGCAGCAGCCACTCGGGCGCGGTGGTGCCGGTGAAGCCGGGCTGGAGGACGGCGAGGGCGTCGCGGGTGAGGGTGTCGGCGGGGCGTACGGAGCGTACGAGAGGCGTCATGAGCTGCGTTATCCCTTCACTGCGCCGGAGGTGAGACCGCCGACCGCCTTGCGTTGCAGGAACAGGAAGAGGACCAGGATCGGGACGGCGAAGATCGAGGCGGCGGCCATGGTGGCACCCCAGTCGTCCCCGAACCGGGTCTGGAACTGCGAGAGCCACAACGGCAGGGTGCCCATGGCCGGTTCCTTGTTGAGGACCAGCACCAGCGGGAACTCGTTCCAGGCGGTGATGAATCCGAAGAGCGAGGTGGCCATCAGGCCGGGCGCCAGCAGCGGGAAGACCACCTTGAGGAACGCCTGGCGGCGCGAGCAGCCGTCGACCATCGCGGACTCCTCCAGCTCCTTGGGCACCGCGGCGACATAGCCCCGGAGCGTCAGCAGGGTGAAGGGCAGCACCATCAGCATGTAGAAGCAGGTGAGCGGCAGCAGGCTGTTCAGCAGATCGGCGTCCCGGACGATCAGGTAGATGGAGATCACCATGACCTCCCAGGGAGCCATCTGGGCGACCATGAACGTCAACAGGATGCCCTTACGGCCCCGGAAGCGCATCCTTGTCAGGGCGAACGCCCCGCAGAGGGCGATCACCAGCGACAGACCGACGGCCAGGACGGTCACCAGGACCGAATTGCCCGCCAGGATCCAGAAGTCCGGGGCGTGCACGGCCGTCGCGAAGTGTTCGAGGGTGCCGTGGACGGGGAACCACACGGGGTCCTCGGTGATGATGTCCCGGGTCGGCTTGAAGGCCGTGTTGAACATCCAGTAGACCGGGAAGAGGAAGCCGAGGGCGAGCACGGCCGCCGTGGCATTCGGCCAGACACGGCCGGCGAGAGAGTGCTTCACAGCTCGTTCTCCTCCTGTTGTTCCCGGGTGACCGTCAGCCGCAGGTAGTACGCGGTCATGGCCAGCAGCACCACGATCGTCAGCAGGGAGATCGCGGCGCCCATGCCGAAGTGGAGATTGCCGACGCCCTCGGTGAAGGCGTAGATCGGCAGCGTTTCGGTGAGCCGGTCGGGTCCGCCCTCGTTGATGGCGAAGATCTGCGGGAACGCCTTGAAGACCCAGATGACCTCCAGAAACGTCGTCGCGAGGAAGAACGGCTTGAGGAAGGGGAAGGTGACGGAGGTGAAGACCCGCCAGCTGCCGGCGCCGTCCATCCGGGCCGCTTCGTAGAGCTCCCTGGGAATGGTCGTGGTGGCCGCGTAGAGGTTGAGGGCCACGAAGGGCAGCGACTGCCAGACGATCAGTACGGTGATGACGAAGAACGTCGACAGCTGGCTGCCGACCCAGTCGTAGTGGGCCATTCCGTGTTGGCCGAGCCTGTCGAGCAGCCAGTTGACGACACCGTAGCGGGAGTCGAAGAGCCACTGGAAGACGGTGGTGGCGGCGATCACCGGCATCGCCCAGGCCAGCACCAGCGCGGCGGAGAGCGTGAGCCGCATCTTCGTGCCGAGCCGCGCAAGCAGCAGGCCGATCAGCACCCCGAGGACCATGATCAGGACAACGTTGACCGCGGTGAAGACGAGAGTGCGGAGGGTGACCCGCCAGAACTGCTCGCTGCCCAGGACCTCCTGGTAGTTGCCGATTCCGCGCCAGTCGGTGAGGTGCTGGATCAGCTCCTTCATATTGAGGTTCTGGAAGGAGAGCAGGAGATTGCGGACCATCGGCCAGCCCAGGAAGACCGCGGTCGCGAGCATGGCCGGCAGCAGCAGGAGATAGGGAGCGCCGCGCACGGCCCGCCGGCTGCCTCCGCCGCGCCGGGTGGGCGGTGCGCCGCCCTTGCCGGTCCGCGGCGCGGTCTGTTCCACCGCGCCGTCGGGCTGCACTGCCATGGGCCCTGCTCCCCCTCGTATCCCGTCAGAACTCGGTGCGTGCGCGGTGCCCGGGTGCCGGCCGGGGACGACCGCCGGCACCCGCCGCTCTGGTGGGCGCGCCCCCGGGCGTCCGTTACTGCTTGGCGAGCCGTGCGTTGATCTCGGGCTCGATGTCCTTGGCGGCATCGGCCGGGGACTTACCGCCCAGAACGGCCGTCATATAGCTCTTGATCGGGTTAGGAATGTTCTCCACCGCGGCCCACTGGGGAATCAGCGGTGTGGTGCCGCCGGACTTGGCCGCCGCGGGCGCGGCGGCCGCCACGGCCGGATTCTCCTGGGCGGCGTCGGCCAGGTCAGGAGACTTCGGGGCCCAGCCGGATTCCTTCACCATCTGCCGGTCGTTCTGCTTCGAGAGGGCGACCTTCAGGAATTCCTTGGCGAGTTCCTGGTTCTTGCCCATTCCGGCGACGGCGAAGTTGGAGCCGCCGAGGAAAACACCCTCCGGCTTGTCCGCGGTCTCGCCGGGGATGGTGAAGAAGCCGATGTCCTTCTTCATCTCCGGATTGGCCTTGAGGGCGGTGGCGGCCTCGTAGCCCATGGCGATGAGGGCGCCGGTACGGCCCTTGGCGAAGACCTCGGCCTGCTGCGGGGTGGCCTCGTCCTTGTTCTTGGGGGCGGTGCTGAAGGCCTGGTACTGCTTGTAGATGTCCATCGCCTTGGCGACCTTGGGATCGCCGAGGTTGGAGACCCACTTGCCGCCCTGCCGCTTCACCAGGTCGGCGCCGGTGCCGAGGGTCAGACCGTCGAAGAAGTACCAGTTCTGGCCGGGGAGATACAGCGGCTCGGCGTCGGTCTTCTTCTTGATGGTGTCAAAGGCCTTGAAGAGCTCACTGCGGGTCCGGGGAGTTCCCTTGAGCCCGGCCCCGGCCCAGATCTTCTTGTTGTACATCACCACCCGGTTTCCGGCGAACCACGGGAGTGCGTACTGCTTTCCGTCCACGAGCGACGCCTTGTTGAAGGCGTCATTCCAGTCGGCGCCTATCTCCTTCTTCAGATCGCCGACTTCGGCCAGGGCGCCGGCCTTGGCATAGGCGGCGGTCTGGGTGTTGCCGATTTCGACGACGTCCGGCGGGGTGTCCTCGGAAAGGGCGGTGCTCAGCTTCTGCTGAATGCCGTTCCACTGCTGGACCTTGAACTCGACGGTTGCACCGGTCTTCTTCTTGAACTGCGCGGAGACCTGCTCGGTCCACTGCGCCGGATTCGAACCATTCATCACCCAGACGGTCAGCTTCTGGCCCTTGAAGCCGTCCGCGCCCGTTTCCGTGCCGCCGCCGGACCCGCAGGCAGTGACACCCACCAGCATTCCCGCGACCGCCGTCGCCGCCATGAGTCCACGCTTCATTGCGCTCTCCCCCCAAAGGCCGGGTGTGTGGTCTTTAATGGTTTAGACCAGTGCCCCGCAGCTTGGCCTAGACCTTTAGGGGTGTCAAGGGTGTATAAGAGTCGCTGTCAGGTCCGTTACCGGACCGACATCCGGCGGGCCGGGGCCTGTAAGGGAGCGCGGGAAACCCACCCGTGCCACGATGTGAGCCGCTACGTACGGAGGCGCCGGTGACGGCAGCACGACAGGAGTCGGAGAGGCGGGTCATGGACACGGACGGGGGCAGCAGTACCGAGAGCGGCGGCACGCGGACCGCACGGGTGCCCAAGTACTACCGGCTCAAGCGGCACTTGCTGGAAATCACCGAGACCCTGCCGCCCGGCACCCCGGTCCCGCCCGAACGGACCCTCGCGGCGGAGTTCGACACCTCGCGGACGACGGTGCGTCAGGCCCTCCAGGAGCTGGTGGTCGAGGGCCGGCTGGAGCGCATCCAGGGCAAGGGCACCTTCGTGGCCAAGCCCAAGGTTTCCCAGGCCCTGCAACTGACCTCCTATACGGAGGACATGCGGGCCCAGGGCCTGGAGCCGACCTCCCAGCTGCTGGACATCGGCTATGTCACCGCGGACGACCGGCTCGCCGGACTGCTGGACATCGCCACCGGCGGCCGGGTGCTGCGCATCGAACGGCTGCGGCTGGCCAGCGGAGAGCCGATGGCCATCGAGACCACCCATCTGTCGGCGAAGCGCTTCCCCGCGCTGCGCCGGAACCTCGTCAAATACACCTCTCTCTACACCGCGCTGGCCGAGGTGTACGACGTCCGGCTGGCGGAGGCCGAGGAGACCATCGAGACCTCCCTCGCCACCCCGCGCGAGGCCGGTCTGCTGGGCACGGATGTCGGACTGCCGATGCTGATGCTCTCCCGGCACTCGCTCGACGCGCAGGGGCAGCCGGTGGAGTGGGTGCGCTCGGTCTACCGCGGCGACCGCTACAAGTTCGTCGCCCGGCTGCAGCGCCCCACGGACTGACCCACGCCCCGCGCCGGGCGGAGCGCGTTCCGCCCGGCCTTCCTGCTGCCCCGCCCCGCCCGGAAGGGCGGCGGCGCAGGTCGCGCCCGGGTGGATTCTTGATACCGATATGCGGACAGCTAGTGACGCGCGCCACTGCCCTGCCATAGATTTCCAGCCGATCACACAGGAGACAGCCAGGGGACGGAGCCACGGTCATGACCCAGTCAGCCGCATCACCGGTTCGCAGACAGGTCGTCACGCCCACGCGTGTGGTGGCCGGGCTCTGCCTGATCGCTCCGTTCGTGGCGATGCTGTGGGTGAGCTCGTACGCCAAGATCGAGCCGACCCTCATCGGGATCCCGTTCTTCTACTGGTACCAGATGCTGTGGGTGCTGATCTCGACCGCGCTCACCATGCTCGCCTACAAGCTCGTGCAGCGTGAGCAGCGCGCCCGCAGGGGCGGTGCGGACCAGTGACTCCCACGAGCGCGCTCGCCGCTTCCCAGACCCAGGGCGTCAACGGTGTCGCCCTGGCCGTCTTCATCTTCTTCTTCCTGGCCGTGACGGTCATGGGCTTCCTGGCCGCCCGCTGGCGCAAGGCCGAGCAGTCCGCCAACCTCGACGAATGGGGGCTGGGCGGCCGCAGTTTCGGCACCTGGGTGACGTGGTTCCTGCTGGGCGGGGACCTCTACACCGCTTACACGTTCGTGGCCGTCCCGGCGGCGATCTACGCGGCGGGCGCGGCCGGCTTCTTCGCCGTGCCGTACACGATCCTGGTCTACCCCCTCATCTTCACGTTCCTCCCCCGCCTGTGGTCGGTCTCGCACAAGCACGGCTACGTCACCACCTCCGACTTCGTCCGCGGCCGCTTCGGCTCCAAGGGCCTGTCGCTGGCCGTGGCGCTCACCGGCATCCTGGCCACGATGCCGTACATCGCCCTCCAACTGGTCGGCATCCAGGCCGTCCTGGACGTGATGGGCATCGGCGGCGGCGAGAACACCCACTGGTTCGTCAAGGACCTGCCACTGCTGATCGCGTTCGCCGTGCTGGCCGCGTACACCTACTCCTCGGGGCTGCGGGCGCCGGCGCTGATCGCGTTCGTCAAGGACGGGCTGATCTACCTCGTCATCGTGGTGGCGATCATCTACATCCCGATCAAGCTGGGCGGCTTCGACTCGATCTTCGACTCGGCCGGCAAGGCGCTGGCCCAGCCCGGTGCCGTCCCCGGCAAACCGCGCGGCGAGCTGATCAGCGGCCCCAACGCCCAGTGGGCGTACGCCACCCTGGCGCTCGGCTCGGCGCTGGCGCTCTTCATGTACCCGCACTCGATCACCGCGACGCTGTCCTCGCGCAGCCGCAATGTGATCCGCCGCAACACCACCATCCTGCCGCTGTACTCCCTCATGCTGGGCCTGCTGGCGCTGCTCGGCTTCATGGCGATCAAGGCCGGCACGGACATCCAGGGCAACCCGCAGCTGGCCATCCCGCAGCTCTTCGAGGACATGTTCCCGAGCTGGTTCTCCGGTGTGGCGTTCGCCGCGATCGGTATCGGCGCGCTGGTGCCCGCGGCCATCATGTCGATCGCCGCGGCCAACCTCTTCACCCGCAACGTCTACAAGGACTTCCTCAAGCCGGACGCCACGCCCGAGCAGGAGCACAAGGTCGCCAAGCTGGTCTCGCTGCTGGTGAAGGTCGGCGCGCTGGTCTTCGTCCTCACCATGGACAAGACCGTCGCGATCAACTTCCAGCTGCTGGGCGGCATCTGGATCCTCCAGACCATGCCGTCCCTGGTCGGCGGCCTCTTCACCCGCTGGTTCCACCGCTGGGCGCTGCTG
>Ga0207426_1002334_pt1 | contig 12396 bp, 11 predicted proteins | sample AraplaMF_Cvi_mMS_FD_184265 | JGI IMG/M metagenome (GOLD analysis project Ga0207426, IMG submission 184265) | Arabidopsis root microbial communities from the University of North Carolina, USA - plate scrape MF_Cvi_mMS (SPAdes) (version 2) | ecosystem: Host-associated > Plants > Roots > Endosphere...
GCTTGCGCGCGTCGCGTCGCCGTGGATGTCGGAGTTCATGCAGCGTGCGCACGAGCTGCACGGCATCGCGTTCCGATGCGGGCGCGAGGTCGTCACCGTGCAGCCCGAGCGCGATGCGGTGTCCGTCGTACTCGACGACGATACGCACTTGCCATGCGAACTCGTCGTGGTGGGCATCGGCGTGGTGCCGAACACGGAAATCGCGGCAGAGTGCGGACTGACGGTGACGGGCGGCATTGCTGTCGATGAATGTGCCCGTACGAACGATCCCGCGATCGTGGCGGCGGGCGACTGTGCTTCGTTCGTGCCGCACTGGGCGCCGGCCGACTCGCGTGCGTGCCGCGTCGAGTCGGTGCAGAACGCGAACGACATGGCGAAGACGGCGGCCGCGACGATAGCCGGAAGGCCCGAGCCGTATCGCGCGGTGCCGTGGTTCTGGTCCGATCAATACGACCTCAAACTGCAGATGGCCGGCATCAACACGGGCTTCACGCATCATGTGGTGCGCGGTTCCGTCGAGGAAAAGAAGTTCTCGATCTTCTATTTTCGTGACGATGGGCTCATCGCCGTTGACAGCATCAATCGCCCGCAAGAGCACATGCTTGCGCGCAAGCTGCTTGCCAAAGGCGCGAAGCTCACGTTGAACGAAGCCCAGGATAGCGCGTTTGACCTGAAGGGAGCCACGCAATGAAGCCGCTTGTCGGAATGGTGTGCGACCGCTTTTTTGTCGGCGAGCATGATCTGCATAGCGCGAAGCAGAGCTACGTCCGTGCGTTGATCGCGTGTGCGCGCGTGAATCCGGTCCTGATTCCGGCGTCGCGCGATATCGAATCCGTATCGGACTATCTCGACGGCCTCAGCGGCCTGCTGTTTCCGGGCGGGGCGTCGAACGTCGAAACGCGCCAGTACGGCGGAGCGGCCGATAACGCCATGCTCGTCGATCCGGACCGCGATCATGTCGCGCTCGAACTGATGCGCGGCGCAGCCGACCGCGGCATGCCGCTGCTCGGCATCTGTCGCGGTTTTCAGGAGATGAACGTCGCGTTCGGCGGCACGCTGCACGGTGACATTCACGCAGCCGGCCATTCCGACGACCATCTCGAAGACCCGAGCGAAGCGTTAATCATGCGCTATCGCTATCGGCATGAAATCGAGCTCGTCGATCACGGCACGTTATCGATGCTCACGGGTGGCGCGCGGCGGGTGCGCGTGAATTCGCTGATCGTCAGGGCGTGGCCGCGCTCGGCCCGGGACTCGAGGTGGAAGCGCGCGCCGGACGGCCTCGTCGAAGCGATTCGTCTGGACGGTCATCCATTCGCGCTGGGCGTGCAATGGCATCCCGAAGCGATGACGGCGAGCGATGCGCTCTCGCGCGCGCTGTTCGAATCGTTCGGCGAGGGTTGCCGATACTACGCGATGTCGCGCACGGAGTGATGTCATGTCCGCGGACCGCATCGACCTCAACCTGCTGCGCGTATTCGACGCGATCTATGAAGACCGTAATCTCGCGCACGCGGGCAAGCGCCTCAATCTCAGCCAGTCCGCGATCAGTCATGCGCTCGGACGCATGCGCGACGTGCTCGGCGACGATCTCTTCATCCGCACCGCACGCGGCATGGAGCCCACGGTTCGCGCGCTCGGGATGGCGACGCAAGTGCGCAGCGCGCTCGCGCAGATTAAGGCGGCGCTCGGGGTGGAGGCGTTCGATCCGGGCGTCGCGCAACGAACGTTCGTGATCGCCGCGAACGACTACATCACCGCGCTCTTGCTGGGAAGGCTCAGTCAACGCCTGCGCGCGGAAGCGCCTCTGGTCGACCTCGTCGTCCGGCCTTCGACGCGGCTCGATCTTGCAGGGCAGATCGATGTCGGACGCATCGATCTGGCGGTCGGCATCTTCGCCGACCTGCCGCGCCGCTTCCATTCGCTCCAGGTCTGGGAGCAGACGGACGTCGTGCTGCTGCATCGCGAGCATCCGGTCGCGGATCGTGCGCTTACGTGCGAGGACTTGCTGACATATCCGCTGCTCGCGGTTTCGCAGGGCGGTGAGGAAGAAGGTGCGGTGAGCGGCTTTATCGTAGAACGCGGACTCGCGCGGCAATCGGAAATGTTCGATCGAGAAGCTCTCAACCGTGCTTTCGCCGATAGCGCCGAGATGCCGCGCGTGCGCATGGCTGTTGCGCACTCGCTCGCGATTCCCGCGCTGCTGCGTCACAGCGACATGCTCGCGCTGGCGCCTTCGTCGCTGGGCCGCGAACTGGAGCGTCACGGCGAACTGAAGATGCGCGCGACGCCTTATGAATGTTCCGACGTCGCCGTGCGCGCGGTCTGGCACGAGCGCAACGATGCGGACCCCGCGCTGCAATGGCTCAGGCAGCAACTGATCGACGTTTCGCGTCAGGTGCGCTGCTGCTGATGCGCGGCATGCAAGATCGTCATGCAAGGAATTCCCCACGATCGCGTCGTTGATCGAGATCGCCCTAACGTCGTCGAAATGCCCTGAAACAAGGACGTTTTCTGATCGAAACGCTGCTATCGCGCGGGATGTCGCATGACGCTTCCGTGTGGTTGGCGTCGTGCGTTCGTAGCTTGCCGGGTTGTTCGCCCGCATCCGCGCTCTTAATCTGGGCACCCGTCGATAAGAGAGGAAATCATGGAAGAGACAAAGACCGTCGATGTTCAGGCGCTCATCAACACGCGCCCGTTCTCACGCTATCAGTGGCTCGTGTTCGCGATGTGCTTCGTGATCGTGCTGATGGATGGCTTCGACACAGCCGCGATCGGCTTCATCGCGCCTTCGCTCGTGGCCGAATGGCACCTGAGCCGCGCCGCGCTTGCGCCCGTGTTGAGCGCGGCGCTGTTCGGGCTCGCCTGCGGCGCGATCTCTTCCGGACCGCTTGCCGACCGTTATGGGCGGCGTCTGGTGCTGATCGTGTCCGTGCTGATATTCGGCGTCGCGTGCCTCGCTTCAGCCCATGCCGACGAACTGACCGGACTCATCGTATTACGTTTGGTGACCGGCGTCGGATTGGGCGCCGCGATGCCCAATGCCGTCACGTTGATGAGCGAGTTCTGCCCGCAGAGCCGCCGTGCGACCATCGTCAACATGATGTTCTGCGGTTTTCCGCTGGGCGCGGCGTTCGGCGGCTTTCTCGCAGCGTAGATGATTCCGCAGTTCGGCTGGCGCGGCGTACTGTATTTCGGCGGCGCGGTGCCTCTGATCCTGACGGCGATGCTCGTGCTCGCACTGCCGGAATCGATTCAATACATGGTGTCGAAGCGCAAACCCGTCGAGCGCATACGTCGGGTGCTCGCGCGTATCGCGCCGGAAGTTCAGTCGGCCGATGCCTTCGTGATTCGTGAGACCGTCAGGCACGCGGCAGGCAGCGGCGGCGCACGCGTTGTGCTGTCGCGCTCATACCTCTGCGGTTCGTTGATGTTGTGGGTCTGCTACTTCATGGGCCTCGTCATCTTCTATGGCCTGATCAACTGGATGCCGGTCATGCTCAGGGATGCGGGACTGAGTCCGCAACGGGCCGCTATGGTTTCCGCGCTGTTCCCGCTAGGCGGCGTGGGAACCGTGCTGTGCGGCATGCTCATGGATCGTTTCAATCCGAACGGCGTCGTGGCCGCGGCTTATGCACTCGGCGCGATCTGCGTCTGTGCGATCGGTCAGACTGTCGGCAATATCGGCCTGCTCGTATGACCGTGTTCATCGCGGGCGTGCTCGTGAATACGGCGCAAGCCTCGATGCCGTCGCTCGCGGCGGCCTTTTATCCTACGGCGGGGCGTGGCACCGGTGTCGCGTGGATGGTGGGCGTCGGCCGCTTCGGCGGGATCGCGGGTTCCTTTCTCGTCGCCGAGCTTTCACGGCAGCAGATGAGCTTGTCGGGCATCTTCAGCGGGGTGGCGATGGCGGGCGCAGTGTCGTGCATGGCGTTGCTGTTCAAGCAGTTTGGGAGCCGTCAGAGCGCGGTGCCGGAAGAAAGACGGACAGCCGGTGGTTCATTGACGGATTAAAAAAATCCTCTGCACGCCTTTCGACTTGCAGAGGATTTGCGCTGAGCGCTTTGCGGTTTATTGTGTGGGCGGTTCAATATCATACGCAATGCGTCCCGCAGGCAGGAAGAACAATGCGATCACGGCACCGCCCTTCGCCTCCGGATAGTGATGGCTTCCCGGGGCGGGCGCCGTCCATCCTCCGTAGCACCAGCCGCTCGGTCCGTTGAGCGCGGCGCCTTCGTCGAGCGGCACAACCATGTTGAATTCGCCATACGGATGCGCGTGATAGTCGCCGCGGAAACTGCCTTCGGGATTGTTCTGCTGGTTGCCGGTGCTGTCCATGAGAACGGCCGTGATGCTGAAGTAGAACGTGTCCGGGCCCGGCTCGACGAGCCGCGCGCGCCGGTATCGCGGACCGGAGATCTCGACGTCGGCGGCCCAGCCTTCCTTCACGCCGAGCCTGATGAGGCGCGCAAGATCCTGATATAGCGCGCTCTCGACGCCGTATTTCGTGTTGAGCCATTGTTCGACGCTCGGGTCCGTCGCCATGTCCTTGACTTCCCGAAGAAAGGGCAGACATCGCGCTACGAGTTCGTCCTTGCGGGTTACGGCGGCTTGAATCGGGGACATTGCTTTCTCTCCTTGATCTCGAATGACGGCTTTTGCCCGAACCACGATGCCACGCCGCTCTGCATGCAGGAAGCGAAGTTATTGCAAGTGGAGCTTGAATATTCTGCAAGTCGCGCATCGGCGTAATGAATGGCGGTGTGCCGATATGCGGCGATTCATCGAACCGTTCAAGAGCGGCTTGAATACATTTCATCTCGTCCATCGGACTTCGGGTGACGTGGTGCTTCGCCTTTTTCGTAGTGGATCTCTCCTTTAACAACACAAGAGAGAAAAGACAATGCCTTTCGATTGCGTGCATCGAAACACCCTCGTCTCGTGCGCTTTTCAGGATCGTGTTCGCGAAGCATTCAACTTCGGGATTTCCCTGTTGTCGGCCACGCACTCCGTCCATAAGCTCGCCGCAGTGATTTTCATCAAGAGAGGCAAGCGATTCGGAACCCGAATCAATATAAAAGAAAGACACAGGAGGTTTCATGAAATTTGGCCGCATCGCGATCTCGATCGCGGGATTGATCAGCGTTTCCGCTTTTGCGCAAAGCAGTGTCACCTTGTACGGTGTAATCGATACGGGCGTCGAGTATGTGTCGCATGCCAATGCAGCGGGCGATTCCATCGTGCGCATGCCCGGTATCACGGGCGAGTTTCCCTCGCGCTGGGGCATGCGAGGCGTCGAGGATCTGGGCGCGGGGCTACAGGCCGTATTCGTGCTCGAAAGCGGCTTCAATGTGCGCGCAGGCGATTCGGGACAGGGGGGCAGACTGTTCGGACGACAGTCGTTCGTCGGCCTGGAGGGCCCGTGGGGGCGTTGTCTTTCGGGCGTCAATACACGATGACCTACTGGGCCATGGGCGACGCCGACATCCTCGGTCCCGACATCTACGGCATCGGCGCGCTGGATGCCTATCTGCCGAACGGACGAAGCGACAACACGGTCGCCTATAAGGGCAAGTTTTATGGCGTGAGCGTGGGTGGCACGTACTCGTTTGGCCGCGACAGCGCGGGCACGGGCAATTCGCCGGGACAGGGCACCTGCTTCGGACCGGTGCCGGGCGATGTGAGCCAATGCCGCGAATGGAGCGCGATGCTCAAGTACGACGGCACATACTTCGGGCTCGCTACTTCCTACGAGGAGCAGCGCGGCGGCGCGAACGCGGCGGCGAACTTTTTCGATGGCGTCACGCCGTTGCATATCACATCGAGCGGAGACAAGGACGCGCGTCTTCAGGCGAACGGCTATGTCAACGTGATGGGCGTCAAGCTGGGCGCGGGATGGATAGGCCGCCGCGTGAGCTCGGAAGGCCCGGAGGGCAGCGTGCGCTCGAATCTCTTCTATCTCGGCGGGCAATACTACCTGACGCCGGCGCTGGCGCTCGATGGAGAAGCGTATCGCGTGATCGTTCAGCAGCACGACACACGCGCGACCATGGCAAGCCTGCGGGCGACGTACTTTCTGTCCAAGCGGACCGCCGTGTACGGCAACGTCGCGTACCTTTGGAACAGCGCCCGAGCGCGCTTTTCGGTGAGCGCGGGCGGCGGCGGGACGACGCCTGCCGCGGGCATGGGTCAGCTCGGCGCGATCGTCGGGCTGCGATACTCGTTCTGAGCGCTTGCGGCGTGCCTTGTGGCGCCGTCAGGAAAACGGATAGGGACCGCTGGCGTTCTCCGTCGCGGCCCGATACGCCCCGGTCGTAAATGAAATGGTAATTAGGTTCAGGCGGCGTTTCGCCTCGACACCGTTCGGCCGATGGGAATTGACCGAGGTCAGCAGTCCTGCTGTCGGTTTCGACCAGTTGGAGACAGTCACCAATACTCCGCTGTTGACGCACCAACGGCCGTTATGTTCCAGACACCCGACAACTGTCCGCTGCCCTTTGTGCGGTCGGCTACGGTATCCCCAGTTGAATGGTCATCTTCTTGCGGCCCAATGGGAGTTGCGCATGAGAGCGCTGAAATCGCGACGGACGAAGTGGGGATCCTCATAGGCCATTACATCCGCCAAACCGGTGCCCTGGGTGGTTTCGGGTCGATGCTTAAGGCTGTCATAGAGAGCACGCATGAATGCCTCGGCGAAGCCCGGCGGGTGAGGATAGGCCGTCTCGATGGCGTCTCGCTGGTCGGCGGTGAAACCGTCGTAGCCGGCGCCCACTAGATCCATGTTGGCTCCCTGAGCAACGAGTGCGGCCAGCGGCGATACCTGCGACGGGATACCGTTCGTCGTATGTAGCGCAATCGCAAGCCAAACTTGTTCGCTGGCGGCTTCGGAAATTCCATGGCTTCGCAAGAATTCCCGCGCGGCGTGGGCGCCGTCAACTTCGTATCGCATATGGCTTTGACCATATCTCTCGGTCAAGCCGAAATCATGAAACATAGCCGCGACGTACAGAAGTTGCGGGTCGTAAGGTATGCCGCTTCGTCGCGCTGCTAAGGCAGCCCAGTAGTAGACCCGTGTTGAATGCTGGAAAAGAAAGTCTCCCTCGGCGTTACGGATGTATTGAGCGGCGTCGCGTGCCACTTTGCTGTCGGGGATCGCGACGTCTGCAATTCTAGCGGTCATTTCGGCAATCTGGTGGCTAGGCGCAGAAGCGCGGTCGGCGGCACGCACGGTGGGCGCTCGAACGCAACATATGATGAAAATTAGAAGCACAGCGCAAGCCGTGCTCAGTAAGCTACCGATTTTCATAGTGCAACTCCTTTTCAAAGAGCATATGCATGCTGCCGTCATGTGGGCGAGTGATCGCTATGTCATCGCTCGCCTCCATGGTTGTTGTGCGATCCCGGCTAAGACGGTCGGGACGATGGTCACCGGGGAATTACTCGTGTTGATGCGTGGGATCTTGACAACTGCAGGCATAGTGCGAGTCGTTCCAGGCGTTGCCCAGGATGATGCTGCAGAAGTTCATTCGGCGGAAGCCGGGGTCCTTGAGCGCGAGGACGTCGTCGTTGACGGTGCCGAAGGTCGAATCGGGTCGGTGCTTCATTCCCTCGTTGAATGCATCGATGATTTGCTCCTTGAAATTGTCTCCACGTGGGTGGGCGCTGACCACCAGCTTGCGCTGCGCCTCCGTGAACTCGTTGTATGTGAGGCCAAGGACATCCATTTCGACGCCTGCAGTCACCAGTTGAACCACGGGCTTCTTGAACTGGGGAATACCGGGGGTTGTATGCAACGCTATAGCGTCCCATACCAGATCGATCTCGTCTTCCGGGATGCGATGATTTTGAAGGAAACGTCGAGCGGCGTTCGCGCTATCGACTTCGAACCGGTTCTGGGACGAGCGAAATTGGGCTGTCAGCCCGATCTCATGGAACATCGCGCCGATATAGAGAAGTTCTGGATCGTATTTCAGCTGCTTGCGCTCCCCTGTCAAAGCGCCAAAAAGAAACACGCGAGTGGAGTGATGGAACAGCAACTCCGACTCTGTGTCGCGAATGAGCTCGGTGGCCGCACGTGCCATCGCGCTGTCGGGAATCTTGATGCCTGCAATGATCGTCATGGCTAGGGCTGCTTAGGTAGGTACTGGCGCCGCAAAATCGTTTCAGTTCCGCGTTAGAGATATGGGCGCGGTATCTGCGGAATTCGAGGGGCTTCCATGGTGTGCCACCCCGTGACGTTTACTGTTCCAGCACAGCCTGAGGCGTGTTCCGGAAGCTGATTGCCATACGGTTGTAGGTGTTCATCAGGCTAATCGCGATGGTCAGGTCAACCAGTTCTCGCTCGTTGAACACGGTGCGGGCAGCCTCGTAGGATGCGTCGGGCACACCGGTCTCTGCCACCAGCGTGACTGATTCTGCCCATGCCAGTGCTGCGCGCTCGCGGTCATCGAACAGATGGCCGGCTTCCCTCCATGCCTGCACCAGCGCAAGCTTTTCGATCTTCACGCCTTTCTTCAGGAGATCGCGTGTATGCATGTCGAGGCAATAAGCGCAGTTGTTGATCTGCGAGATGCGCAGGTAGACGAGGTCTACAAGAACCGGCGACAGGTCGCTCTGCATGACGTAGCCGTAGACGCCGCCGAGGGCTTTCACGCCGGCAGGTGCAATCTTTGTGTAGTCAAGACGCTTGCTCATGATGTGACTCCTTGATGAGGGATTACTTGATGGGGGTAGTCAGGGCTTGGTCGTTGCTGTCCGCGATGAAGACGGCAAGCAACTTTGCCGGCTTCGTTTTGCTCGCATTGCGGCTTATGCGGTGCACAGCGCCAGGCGCCTCGTAGAAGCTTTCGCCGGCGCGGTAGACGCGCTTTGGACCATCGTCTACCTGGGACTCGACCTCGCCCGACACGACATAGGCATAAATGAAAGCCGAGCCCGCATGCCTGTGAGCGGGCGACGCTGCACCCGGTGGGTAATCGACGACGACAGCGGTCAACGACTTCCCCGGAATGTTGGGAATGGCGTGCTGAAAGTTCGGTGTGACCGTTTCAGTCGTGCCATGCGCCGACACTGGCACGGCGATAGCGAAGGCCATGGCTGCGCCGGCGGCGCTCACGATGGATCGGATGTTCATGATCTAGCTCCTTTGTGTTGCTCCATTGTCACGTGACATTGGGACACGCAAAAGCACCAGGAATGAACAATTTCAATGCACCAAGAGGCGAGCGAGTGCCGAAGTCGCTGGTCCGTCAGTGGCGCCCGCGCACGATTTCCAGGAGGCGAGAACAGTTGGCCGCCACTGTTCTTTCATTGAGATTCGTGACGCCGAGCAGCAGGCCCTGTTGCGCGGGCTTGCGTGTGTACCAAGGCGAGAGAGGAACTGGGGCCAGTCCGAATAGTCTCGCCCGGGAAGCGATATCTGTATCGGATACGGATTGAGGCACCGCCGCTACCACGGTCATGCCTGCCGCGGCATGAACTCTGATCGATTCCGAAGCCAGTTCATTCAGGCAACGAACCAGAGCTGCCTGCTGGGCAGCGTAGAGACGCTTCATACGCCGCAGATGACGAAGAAAGTGTCCATCGTGCATAAATTCGGTTACGGCATGTTGCACGGATGAAGTCGGGGCGGGCGCGAGGCTCGCCGCAACTTCGCCGAACCGGCGCGCCATGGCGAGCGGAACTACAATAAATCCCAGGCGCAGTGCCGGGCTAATCGTCTTGCTGAAGGTGCCGATGTGCAGTACGCGACCATCCTGATCCAGCGAGGCCAGTGCAGGTGCGGCCCGTCCTTTCAGCTGCAACTCGCCGAGATAATCGTCTTCGATGATCCATGCGTCGTGCTGTTTTGCCCAGTCCAGCAGCGAAATACGTCGAAGGAGCGACATCGTCATTCCGAGCGGCGCTTGCTGGCCAGGGGTCACCACTGCAAGGGCGGCTTCGGGCGCACTTCGAATGCCTGCATCAATATCGAGCCCATCCGCGTCTACCGGCACCCCTGCCACGGTCATGCTGGCAAGGCCGAGCGCCGTACGCGTGAGCGGAAACCCAGGATCTTCCATCCAGGCCTGTCTGCCTTCCAGTTGCAACCCGCGAATCGCCAGATTCAGCGCGCCGGCGAATCCTGCCGTGACGAATACTTGCGAGGGACTGCATCGAAGCCCGCGTGAGACGGCAAGATACGACGCGATCTCCTGTCGCAACTCCGGCTCGCCCCTCGGATCGGGATATCCGACAGGAGCCGCTGCGGCCCGGCGCGCCGCACGTGCCTGAATACGCGACCACAGCTTGAACGGGAAGGCGTCCTGGGAGGGCACGCCCATTTGAAATGCCAAAGGTGCCGTGCTGAAGTCGTAAAAGAGATCCGGAAGCGGTGGTGCGTCGGGGGACCATTTGGTTGTCGCCGGCAAGGGCCGCGCGGCTACCCGGGTGCCCGCCGCGCCCAGGCCGATCGCGAACTGTTCGTCGATCAAACGCTCATAGGCGGCCCGTACGGTGCCCCGGGACACGCCGAGCTGGGCAGCCAAGTCTGACCAGGAAGGCAGCCTCGCGCCGGCGGCAAGCTGCCCCGACTCGATTGCACTTCGAATCGAGCCGTAAATCTGCGCGGACAGCGGGATGCGTCCGGCGCGATCGAGGCTTAAAGAGAGCGTTGCCATGGGCGCGATAGTACATTGGAATTCTCCAAACTTGGGCCTTTTCCATGACCTGTGGGAGGCGTAATTTCCTCTATGTAGCGCCCAGCCCCTTCCGTGCCGAATGAACCGCCGGCGTAGGGCGGCCCGGAAGTCAAGCATGCGGCCGGAACCGCACGTTCTTCACAGCCCGAGTACATCGATGATGCAACATAAAGCAGCGCCAGCGAATCAAATGCCCGACATCGTCATTCCTGACAGTCAGCTAGTGCGGGAGGTGACTCAGCTTATCCGCGACACAGAAAGCGAACTGCTGTTTAACCACTCGACCCGGGTGTACCTCTGGGGCGCGCTGTTGGGCAAAAGAAAGCGCGTCACCTTCGACCCGGAGCTCCTCTACGTTGCGGCCATGTTCCACGACATCGGTTTGACGCCGGCCTATCGCCAAAGCGAACTGCGTTTCGAGGTCGACGGCGCCAATGCTGCGCGCGATTTTCTACGCAGCCATCATGTCGACGAGGCGGAGGTAGCCAAGGTTTGGGCCGCTGTAGCGCTGCATACGACGCCGGGCATTCCCGAGCACATGCACGGTGAGATCGCGCTGGTGCAAGCCGGCGCCGGGATGGACGTGACGGGACGGGGCTTTGATGACTTCACCGAGAAAGAGCGTGTGGCGGTGGTCGCAGGCTTTCCGCGCGGTCCTGATTTCGCCGGCAAGATGATCGACGCCTTCTACGACGGCATGAAACATCGGCCAGGCACCACCTTCGGCACGTTCAACGACGATTTCCTGGCGTACAAGGACCCCGGCTTCGAGCGCGTGAATTTGTGCAGCATCATCCTGAACTCTCGGTGGGGCTGACTTCCTCTGTGTATGCGCTCTAAGATTCAACGCGAACAAGTAAAGGCGGCTTTCACGCTCATTGGCACGTCCTGTGCGTGAGCACGTCGTCTCGCGCCGCGAACTCAATCGCTGCCTTCGTTCGGCCTCTATGCAATAGCCAGTTCGGTGAGGTCTCTCATAGCGCATGTCCCGACACAACATTGGGCATGAGACCCGCAACTGTCTTTCGTAGCCAGACGTTGCCAGGATCGCTGTGGAAACGCGCATGCCAATGCTGCTTCACCGAATAGCGAGGCAATTCATACGGTATGTCCAAGTGTCGAATGGGCTCGCGCGATAACATCGCCAACGCGTAATAACGTGGCACGGTCGCGAGTAGCTCAGTCTCGCTCACTATCTGCGCAACGGCCAGGAAGCTTGGCACTCGCAATGCGATGTCGCGCGTGACGCCCGAAGACGACAGTGCCTTTTCGACCATCGCGGTATGGCCTGTCGCCGGATTAGATACCTCCACGTGTCGTTCGGCGACATAGGTGCTTTTGCTGAGCCGTTTTCCAATGCGCGGGTGCGAAAGGCTCGCAATACACTGAAAGTCTTGTTCGAATAAGGCTTGCTGATAGAAGCCGGCGTCGAGTTGCGGCATGTAACCAATCGCCAGATCGATGGTGCCGTCTTCGAGCCTTCGAGGACTGTCCGGATTGATCTTCTCCGCCTCGATATGAACGTTCGGCGCATGAGGCCGCAGATGGCCGAGCAACCGCGGAAGCAGAGCGATCTCGCCGAGATCGGTCATGCACAAACGGAACGTCCGGTGCGAACTGGCCGGTTCAAAGACGAGTGCGCCTGTGCGCGCGACTTCCAGATCTTCGCGCACTTTGTGCAGCACCGGCTGCAGCGCGACTGCGCGTGGCGTCG
>Ga0207426_1002335_pt1 | contig 12390 bp, 13 predicted proteins | sample AraplaMF_Cvi_mMS_FD_184265 | JGI IMG/M metagenome (GOLD analysis project Ga0207426, IMG submission 184265) | Arabidopsis root microbial communities from the University of North Carolina, USA - plate scrape MF_Cvi_mMS (SPAdes) (version 2) | ecosystem: Host-associated > Plants > Roots > Endosphere...
CCCATCTCCTCGCGGAGTGCGGCGAGGAAGCCGTCGACGTCCTCCACCGCGGTGTCGAAGGCGCACATCCAGCGCACGACACCGTCCGCCTCGTCCCAGAAGTAGAAGCGGTAGCGCTTCTGGAGCCGCTCGCTGACATCGTGCGGCAGCCGGGCGAACACCCCGTTGGACTGCACGGGGTAGAGGATCTCCACCCCGCCGATCTCCCGCACCCCGGCCGCCAGCCGCTGCGCCATGGTGTTGGCGTGCCGGGCGTTGCGCAGCCACAGGTCCTTGGCCAGCAGCGCCTCCAACTGGACGGAGACGAAGCGCATCTTGGAGGCCAGCTGCATGGACAGCTTCCGCAGATGCTTCATCGCCCGCACTCGGTCGGGGTTGAGCACGACCACGGCCTCACCGAAGACCGCACCGTTCTTCGTGCCGCCGAAGGAGAGGATGTCCACGCCCACGGCGTTGGTGAAGGCCCGCATCGGGACATCCAGCGTCGCCGCGGCGTTGGCTATCCGCGAACCGTCCAGATGCACCACCATGCCGCGCTCATGGGCGTGTTCGCAGATCGCCCGGATCTCGTCCGGCGAGTAGACCGTGCCGAGTTCGGTGCTCTGGGCGATCGAGACGACCTGCGGCATGGCACGGTGCTCGTCGTCCCAGCCGTACGCCTGGCGGTCGATCAGCTCGGGGGTGAGCTTGCCGTCCTCGGTCGGCACGGTCAGCAGCTTGAGCCCGCCGACCCGCTCGGGCGCACCGCACTCGTCCACGTGGATGTGCGCGGACTCGGCGGCGATCACCGCGCCCCAGCGGTCGGTCACGGCCTGGAGGGCGACGACATTGGCGCCGGTGCCGTTGAACACCGGGAACGCCTCGGCACGCTGCCCGAAGTGGCTGCGGAACACCCGCTGGAGGTGCGCGGTGTAGTCGTCCTCGCCATAGGCGACCTGGTGGCCGCCGTTGGCGAGGGCGAGCGCGGCGAGCACCTCGGGATGCGCGCCCGCGTAGTTGTCGCTGGCGAAGCCGCGTATCTCGGGATCGTGGTGCTGCCGGGCGTCGGTCTTCGCGCCGGTCACGGCTCGGGGGTCAGCCACAGACGCTGTCCATTCACTTCCTGGGCGGGCCGGCTCCAGACCCCGGCGATGGCCTCGGCCAACTCCGTGACGTCCGTGAAGCCCGCGAACTTCGCGTTCGGTCGCTCGGCGCGCATCTGGTCGTTGACGAGCGCCTTCACGATCAGGATGGCAGCAGCGGCGCGCGGCCCCTGCTCGCCCCCCGCCTTGCGGAAGCCGTCCGCCATGGCCAGCGTCCAGGCCTCGGCCGCGGCCTTGGAGGCGGCATAGGCGGCGTTGCCCCCGGTGGGCTTGCTGGCGCCGGCCGCGCTGGTGAGGAGAAAACGGCCGTTGCCGCTGCGCTCCAGGGCGTCATAGAAGGCGAGGGAGGTGTGCTGCACGGTGCGGACCAGCAGCTTGTGCAGCATGTCCCAGTCGGTCAGGTCGGTCTCCGCGAACGTCGACGAACCGCGCCAGCCGCCGACCAGGTGTACCAGGCCGTCGATCCGGCCGAATTCCTTCTCCGTACGGTCCGCCCATTCGCGGGCCTGGTCCAGGTCGAGGAGATCAACGGTGTCCCCTATGACCGTGGCGCCGCCGTGGGCGTAGCGCGCCGCGTCCACAGCCTCCGCCAGCCGCTCGGGGTGGGAGTCCGAGCCGACCACCACCGCACCCGCTTCGGCCAGCCGCAGCAGGGTCGCGCGCCCGGCCGGTCCGGCCGCACCCGCCACTGCGATGACCGCACCCTCCAGCGGCCCCTGGCCACCCGTCGACGTACCCATCTTCGTCGCCTCCTCGTCCTGCTCCTCGACGGCCTGCGGCCGGGTGTTCCGGTCTGTCGTCATGCCGCCGCCAATGCGTCACTGTGGGCCGTGATGCCCTTGGTAGAGGCGATCACAGCACGCAGCTTCTTGGCGAGCGCTTCGTAGAACATGCTCAGCGGGAATTCGTCGGGGAGCACGTCGTCCACGAGTTTGCGCGGCGGCTGGTCCAGGTCGAGAGCGTCCGGTCCCTTGGCCCAGACCGAGCCCGGGTGCGGGGCGAGGTAGGTCGAGACGAGGTCGTACGCAGCGAACCAGTGGACCAGCTTGGGCCGGTCGATGCCGTCGCGGTAGAGCTTTTCGATCTCGCCGCACAGCTGGTTGGTGACCTTGGGTGCCCGCTCCCAGTCGATGTGCAGTGTGTTGTCCGTCCAGCGTACGACGTCGTGCTTGTGCAGGTAGGCGAAGAGCAGCTGGCCGCCAAGCCCGTCGTAGTTGCGGACCCGGTCGCCGCTGAGGGGGAACCGGAACATCCGGTCGAAGATCACCGTGAACTGCACATCGCGCGCCTGGGGGTACCCCTCGGCCTCCAGCTTCACGGCCTCCTTGAAGGCGGTGAGGTCGCAGCGCAGCTCCTCCAGGCCGTACATCCAGAACGGCTGGCGCTGCTTGATCATGAACGGGTCGAACGGCAGGTCACCGTGGCTGTGGGTGCGGTCGTGCACCATGTCCCACAGCACGAACGACTCCTGGCAGCGCTTCTGGTCGTCCAGCATCGCGCGGATGTCCTCGGGGAGTTCGACACCGAGGGTCTCGATGGCGGCCTGGCTGACCCGGCGGAAGCGGGCGGCCTCGCGGTCGCAGAAGATGCCGCCCCAGCCGAACCGCTCGGGGGCCTCGCGCACCGCGATGGTCTCCGGGAAGAGCACGGCCGAGTGGGTGTCGTAGCCAGCCGTGAAGTCCTCGAAGGTGATGCCGCAGAAGAGGGGGTTGTCGTAGCGGGTGCGCTCCAGCTCGGCGAGCCAGTCCGGCCAGACCATGCGCAGGACGACGGCCTCGAAGTTGCGGTCCGGGTTGCCGTTCTGGGTGTACATGGGGAACAGCACCAGATGCTGAAGGCCGTCGGCGCGCTGCTGGGCGGGCTGGAAGGCGAGCAGCGAGTCCAGGAAGTCCGGCACCTCGAAGCCGCTGTCGACCCAGCGGCGCAGGTCGGTGGCGAGCGCCTGGTGGTAGGCGGCGTCGTGCGGCACCAACGGGGCGAGTTCACCGATGGCCGCTATCACGCGGTCGACCTCGGCGCGCACGGCGTCGGCGCTCGGCGCACCCTCCGCCGCCAGGTCGATCGAACCATCCTTGGACTGCCAGGGGCGGATGGTCTCGACCGCGTCCTTGAGCACGGACCACGCCGGGTGCGCGACCACGCTCTCCGCGGTCGTGGTGGCCTCCTGGACACCCACAGGCGAAAGAACTTCCGTCATGACTGCCCTCCGGCGGTAGATCGTGTTGTCAGCCCACGGTAACCAGCCGAGGATCGCCGCCTCAAGTGGGGCTGATGAAAATTTTTCTGCCGACACCCCGCAGTTACGCCGATTTTTCCTGTGCGTGACGGCTTGGGCGACACTTCCTGCCCATGAGGGCGAGGGTTTCAGCGCTTCTTCCAGGGGAAGTTGACAGGAATAGCGGCCTTCGCGCCTCCCGGAGAGGCGCGGTCCGCCCGCCGGTCGCCTACTCTCCGTAGCCGTATGGCATATGACACACCCCGCTCCCGACGGCACCGCCGCGGCCGGGCCCCGTCAGCGCGGCGGGGACTCGCCCACGCGAGGGTGAGGGTCTGGAAGCGGGATATGGCGGGTAGCCGTACTGGACACACCGGGGCCGGTCCGGCACCCCTTTTCCCGCCGTACGGTCCCGTTAGGCTGAGCGCCATTTCGTTACGCCGTTGCCGACGGGTCGACACCGGGACCGAGCCGACAGCGGCACCGAGCCGACAGAAGCGAGGCAGCCTTGTCCTTTCTCACCATCGGACACCGCGGGATGATGGGCGTCGAGCCGGAGAACACCCTGCGCTCCTTCGTGCGCGCCGAGCAGGAGGGCCTCGATGTCATCGAGCTGGATCTGCATCTGAGCAAGGACGGCGCGCTCGTGGTGATGCACGACGCGGACGTGGACCGGACCACCGACGGCGCCGGACCGATCGTCGAGCGCACCCTCGCCGAACTGCGTGAGCTCGATGCCGGGCGGGGCGAGCGGATCCCCGTCTTCGAGGAGGTCGTGACGGCGGTCAAGGCGCCGCTCCAGGCCGAGATCAAGGATGTGGCGGCCGCGCAGGCGCTGGCCGAGGTGCTGCGCTCACGCGATCTGGTCGACCGGGTCGATGTGATCTCCTTCCACGACGAGGCGCTGGCCGCGATCCGGACCCTGCTGCCCGGCGTCCGTACCGCGCTGGTCGGCAGCCGCTACGGCACCGATGTCGTCGACCGGGCGCTGGCCGTGGGCGCCACGATGCTCTCGCTGAACATCCGCCGGCTCACCCTGGAACTGGTCGAGCGGGCGCACGCCGCACAGCTGAAGGTCGTGGCCTGGACGGTCAACACCCACGACCAGCTCCGCCTGGCCCGCGGGCTCGGTCTGGACGGTGTGGTGACCGACCTGCCGGAGATCCGGCGGGCGGTCCGCTTCACGGCGTAATACGGCGGGCGCGGGTGCGCCCGGGCGGGCGGCGTCCCCCGGGCCCCGCCCCGGCATACGGCGAAATCCGCAGTTCACAGCCCTGCAATGTGATTCCAGCATGCGGATGTTTTCCCTGGCGATCTCGACAGATCACCTCGCGCACTGCCACGCTCCCGCCATGCGCCTCGCCAACCGCCCTCTCCGCCTTGCCGCTTGCGCCTCCGTCGCGCTGCTCACCGCGGCCGTCGGCTGTGCCCCGCAGGACGCGGCCCCCGGTGCCCCGGGGGCCGCCGGGCCGGGCAAACAGAGCTGCGCACGCGGCCAATTGGCCACCGTGGCCCGCGGGACGCTCACGGTCGGCACCGACAAGCCCGCGTACGCACCGTGGTTCCACGACGACGACCCGGCCAACGGGAAGGGCTTCGAATCCGCGGTCGCGTACGCCGTCGCGCGGCAGCTGGGCTACGACAAGGGCGCGGTGCACTGGCAGACCGTGCCGTTCAACAACGCCTTCGCGCCCGGTGCGAAGAAGTTCGACTTCGACATCAACCAGATCTCCATCAGCGCCGCGCGCAAGCGGGCCGTCACCTTCTCCTCCGGCTACTACGGCGTGCGGCAGGCGGTGATCGCGCTCAAGGGCTCCAAGGCGGCGCGTGCCAAGAGCATCGCGGATCTGCGGCGGGTCAAGCTCGGTGCGCAGGTCGGCAGCACCAGCCTGGACGTCCTCCAGGACACCGTCCGGCCCACGCAGCAGCCGGCCGTCTTCCAGAAGAACGACCTGGCCAAGTCCGCGCTGAGGAACGGCCAGGTCGACGCGATCCTCACCGATCTGCCGACCGCCTTCTACATCACCTCGGCGGAGGTCAAGGACGCCGAGGTGGTCGGGCAGTTCGCGGCCACCGGTGCCCCCGACGAGCAGTTCGGGCTGGTCCTGGACAAGGAGAGCCGGATCACCGGCTGTGTGACGGCCGCGGTGGACGCCCTGCGGAAGAACGGCACCCTGGCCCGGCTGGAGAAGAAGTGGCTGGCCGACGCCGTTTCCGTGCCGGTGCTCAAGTGACGTACGGAGGCGGCGTGTTGAAGACCCGTACGGCACCGGAGGCGGACGGCGACGGGTATGTGCCCTCGGCGCGGCGGATCGAGCGGGAGCGGTTCCGGCGGACCAGGGCCCGGCGTGCGACCGCCGTCGCCGCGCTGAGCACCCTGGTCACCGGCGCGGTCCTCTTCCTGGTCATCACCCGCTCGCCCGGCTGGCCGCGTACCCGCGAGACGTTCTTCAGCCCGGAGTACGCGCGGATGGCGCTGCCGAAGGTGCTGGACGGGCTGCTGCTGAATCTGCGGCTGCTGGTGGTGTGCGGGGCGGCGGTGCTGGTGCTCGGGCTGCTGCTGGCGGTGGCCCGGACGCTGCGCGGCCCGGTGTTCTTCCCGCTGCGCGCGCTGGCCGCCGCGTACACCGACTTCTTCCGCGGACTGCCGCTGATCATCTGTCTGCTGATGGTGGTCTTCGGGGTGCCGGCGCTGCGGCTGCAAGGTGTGACCACCGATCCGGTGCTGCTCGGCGGGACCGCGCTGGTGCTGACGTACTCGGCCTATGTCGCCGAGGTCTTCCGGGCCGGTATCGAATCGGTGCACCCCTCGCAGCGGGCCGCGGCCCGGTCGCTGGGGCTCTCCGGCGGCCAGGCGCTGCGCTTCGTGGTGCTGCCGCAGGCGGTGCGGCGGGTGGTGCCGCCGCTGCTGAACGATCTGGTCTCGCTCCAGAAGGACACCGGGCTGGTGTCCATCGCGGGCGCGGTGGACGCGGTCTACGCGGCGCAGATCATCGCCGGCAAGGACTTCAACTTCACGCCGTACGTCGTGGCCGGGCTCGTCTTCGTCGCGCTGACCATCCCGATGACCCGCTGCACGGACTGGATCACGGCCCGCATGGACCGCAGGCGCGCCCAGGGAGGGCTGGTATGAGCACGACGGACGACACCCCGCGGCCCGCCGCGGAGACCGCCGGACCGGCCGCGCCCGGCGGCCGGCCGGTGCTGCGGCTGGAGTCCGTACGCAAGACCTACGGCCGCGGCACGGTCGTACTGCGGGACGTGGATCTGGAGGTCCCGCCGCACACCGTGACCGCGCTGATCGGCGCCTCCGGCTCGGGCAAGTCCACCCTGCTGCGCTGCGCGAACCTGCTTGAGGAGATCGACGACGGCGCGATCTTCCTGGACGGCGAGGAGATCACCGACCCGCGGGCCGATGTGGACGCGGTCCGCCGCCGGATCGGCGTGGTCTTCCAGGCGTACAACCTCTTCCCGCACATGACCGTGCTGGACAACATCACGCTGGCGCCCCGCCGGGTGCACGGGATGCCGCGCGCCGAGGCGGAGGAGCGGGCCCGTGAGCTGCTGGAACGGCTCGGGCTCGGCGGTCGCGCCGGGGAGTACCCGGACCGGCTCAGCGGCGGCCAGCAGCAGCGGGTGGCGATCGTCCGCGCGCTCGCCGGGCGGCCCCGGCTGCTGCTGCTCGACGAGATCACCGCGGCCCTCGACCCGGAGCTGGTCGGCGAGGTGCTGGAGGTCGTCCGCGAGCTCAAGACCGACGGCATGACCATGGTCATCGCCACCCATGAGATGGGCTTCGCGCGGGAGGTCGCCGACCAGGTGTGCTTCCTGGACGGCGGGGTGGTGCTGGAGCGCGGCACCTCGGAGCAGGTCTTCGGCGCTCCGCGGCACGACCGCACCCGGCAGTTCCTGCAACGGATCATCCGGGCGGGGCGGCTGTGAGGGGCGGCCGACGCGCTAGCCGAGCGGCTTGACCAGCAGCTCGAATTCCAGGTCGGGGCGCTGAGGGATGCCGAACCGCTCGTCGCCGTACGGGAACGGGGTGCACTCCCCGGTACGCCGGTAGCCGCGGCGCTCGTACCAGGCGATCAGCTCCGTGCGCTGCCGGATGACCGTCATCCGCATCTCCCGGGCGCCCCAGATGTCCTGCGCGGTCCGCTCCGCCTCCGCGATGATCACCTTGCCGAGGCCGCCGCCCTGGAGCTCCGGGCGCACCGCGAACATCCCGAAGTACGCATGGTCCCCGCGGTGTTCGAGCTGGCAGCAGGCGATCAGCACACCATCCCGTTCGGCGATCAGCAGCCGGCCTGTCTCGTTGCGCACGACGGCGGTGACGCCCGCGGGGTCGGTGCGCTGCCCCTCCAGCAGGTCCGCCTCCGTCGTCCAGCCGCCGCGGCTGGTCTCCCCGCGGTAGGCCGACTCGATGAGGCCGACGAGCCCGGGGACGTCGGCATCGAGGGCGGTGCGGAAGGTCAGCTCGCTGGTGGGCATGGTGCGGGGAGTCCTCTCAGGCGGACAACTGGCTTCATGGAGGCTAACAACTGCCGGGTGTGCGGTGTCAGGGCCGATTGTCCCGGTCTTCCGGCGGCGGGTGCCCGGCCGCGCGGGGCGGGCGGCGTAGGGTCCGGACATGGTGCATGTACTGAGCAGCAGGGTGCTGTTGCGGCCGGCCGACCCCGAGCGGTCGCGGGCGTTCTACGGCACGGCGCTGGGGCTGGAGATCTACCGGGAATTCGGCACCGGCACCGAGCGCGGCACGGTCTACTTCCTCGGCGGCGGCTTCCTGGAGGTGTCAGGGCGGTCCGCCGGGCCGCCCACGGAGACCCTCCAGCTGTGGCTCCAGGTGGCGGACGCGGCGGCGGCGCACCAGGAGCTGCTGGCGCACGGGGTGGAGGTGCTGCGCGCGCCCGTGCAGGAACCGTGGGGGCTGATCGAGATGTGGATCGCCGACCCGGACGGCCACCGGATCGTGCTGACCGAGGTCCCGGCGGACCATCCGCTGCGCTACCGCCCCTGAGCCCCGTCTTTGTGCCCGGCGGCACTCCACCACCGCGCTCCCCCTTTGCGCCCGTGCGCTCCCGTGTGCCGGACGCCCGGCGGGCATCCTGCCCCCGATGCGTACGGGTGCGAGGGGAGGTGCTCCGTGCACGGACCGGTGTGGGTCGGCTGGCTGCTGGTGCTGCTGGGGGCCGCCGCCGGCGCGTACTGCCTGGTGCGGGCGCACAGCGGACCGGCCGCGCAGCGGGGCGAGGCGCGCGGCGAGGGGCTGATGGCGCTGGGGATGGCGGCGATGGCCTGGCCGGTGGCGCCGCCGTCGTGGTCGCCATGGCTGTTCACCGCGGTCTTCGGGGCGGCGGGCCTGTGGGCACTGGCGCACCGCCATCTGCATCATGCAGTGGGCGCGCTGGCGATGGCGTACATGGCGCTCGCGATGATCGTTCCGGCGTCCCAACAGGCGGGCCACACAGGGCAGATGGGCCAGATGGCGCAGCTGGGCCAGGCGGGCGGGACGGGCCCGATGGCGCATGCGGCGCCGGGCGGTGTGCCGTTGCTGACGGGGCTGTTGCTCGTCTACTTCACGGGGTATGTCCTCGCGGCCGGGGTGCGGCTGGTGCCGGCGGCGGGTGCGGGGGCCGGGGACGTGGCGGCGGGCGAGCCGGTGGCGGGTGCCGGGGTGCTGCCGGCCTGCCGGGTGGCGATGGGTATCGGCATGCTGGCGATGCTGCTGGCGCTGTGAGCTGCGGCGATGCCCTGCCGCACGGTTCGTCGCCGGGCGGGCGCCCATGAACCGTGCACGCCTGGCGCGGGGGTGGCATGCATCACTTCCGTCGCGCGGCCGTACCAACGGGTAGTCGTGCGCTCATAGGGTGACGGCATGATGGTCACTCTCGCGCTGATGATGCTCGGCGTGCTGGCCGCGGCAATGGCGCCGCGGCTGATGGCCCGTTCCGACTGGCCCGACCGTGAGCCGGTGCTCGCCCTGTGGGTGTGGCAGTGCGTGGTCGCCGGTGTTCTGCTGTGCTGTCTGCTCGCGATGTCGCTGAGCGCGGCCGCCGCCTGGGAAGCCGTCCGCAGCCCGGTGTTCGGGTTCGCCCCGCGGGTCGTCGTCGAGGCGTACGCGCTCCAGACGCACGGGCCCTGGGCAGGGGTGCTGGCCCTGCTGCTGGCGGGCGGCGGTGCCTGGACGGCCGTCGCACTGACCCGCGAGGTACGGGCGGCACGCGCCCGTCGGCGGCAGCGGCGGGCCGAGCTGCTGCGCCGCGCGCCGTTGTTGCCCGGCGAGGAGCCCTCCGGAGAGCGTCTGGTCGTCCTGGAGGGGGACCGACCGGAGGCCTGGTGGCTGTCCCACGCCTCGCCCCAACTGGTCGTCACCACCTCGGCGTTGCGTCGGCTGAAGGGGCATCAACTCGATGCGCTGATCGCCCATGAGCAGGGCCACGCACGGGCCCGGCACGACCTTCTGCTGTACTGCGCCTCGGCGCTGGCCGCCGGTTTTCCGCAGGTCCCGGTCTTCGCGGCGTTCCGTGACCAGGTGCACCGGCTGGTCGAGCTGGCCGCCGACGATGTGGCCTCGCGCCGCTTCGGCCGCCGGACGATCGCCCTGGCCCTGGTCGAACTCAACGAGGACCGCGGGGTGTTCGGCCCCTGCCCCGCCCAGCTCGCCCAGGTACCGGAGCGGGTGGACCGGCTGCTGGCCCCCGCACCCCGCTTCACCCCCGCCCGCCGGCTGCGGATGACGGCGGTGGCGGCGCTGGTTCCGGCCATTCCGCTGCTGGTGACCTTCATTCCCGGGCTGAGGGCTTTGACGTAGGGCGGACGCGCCCTGGCCTCTGGCCGATGACCGGGGCCGGACGGCGGTGGCCGGTGGGTCGGCGTGGCCCCGAACACCGGGTATCGGCGAGGATCGGGATATGCCACCGACGCCGCGCCCCACCGTCCGGTCGTCCGCCGTGGACGACGACCGCCGTCCCGCACCCGATTCGCGTGTCCGGGCCCTCCCCTGCGCCGTTCTCTGTGTCCTCGTCTTCGGTCTGCTGCTGACCCTGGTCGCCGTGCGCTGGGAACCCTTGATGGCGGTGGACCGGGCGCTGGCCGGTGCGCTGCACCGGACGGCCGTCGCCGCGCCCGGCTGGACCCGCCTCAACCGGGTGCTCAGCGACTGGCTGTGGGACCCGTGGATGATGCGGGTGGTGCTGGTGGTTGCGGTGGTGCTGCTCGTACGGCGGGGTGAACGGCTGCTCGGCGTCTGGGTGGCGGCCACCGCACTCGTCGGGACGGGGCTTCAGCAGGTGCTGAAGGCAATGGTCGGCCGGGAGCGCCCGGTCTGGCCGGACCCGGTGGACTCGGCGCATTACGCGGCGTTTCCGTCGGGGCACGCGATGTCCGCGCTGATCGCGGGCGCGCTGGTGCTGTGGCTGCTGTGCCGGTGCGGGGCCCGTTCGCTGTGGCGCCGGACGGCCGGGGCGGTGGCCGTGGTCTCGGTGGTCGGCGTCGGCTTCACCCGGGTCTATCTGGGCGTGCACTGGCTGTCGGATGTCGTCGGGGGCTGGCTGCTGGGCGGGGCGCTGGTGGCCGCGGCCGCCGCGGCGTACACCGGATTTGCGCCACGGGTGGGGAACGACGCCGCACAGTGGGCAGTTGAGCGGTCATGACGAATATCAAGGGTGTGCTCTTCGACTTCTCCGGGACCCTGCTGCGGATCGAGCCCGCCGAGTCCTGGCTGCGGGCGGCGCTGGCCACCTGCGGTACGGCCATGGGCGACGCCGAGATCGCCCGCGCGGCGGCCGCGCTGGAACGGGCCGGTGCGCTGCCCGGCGCCACCTCGCCCGTCGAGATCCCCGGCGCGCTGGCCGACTTGTGGAAGATCCGGGACCGCGACGCCCGCCACCACCGCGCGGTCTACACCGGCCTGGCCCGCCAAGTGCCGCTGCCCGACCCCGCGTTGTACGACGCGCTCTACGACCGCCATATGACGCCGGCGGCCTGGCAGCCGTACCCCGACGCCGCCGAGGTGCTGGCGGAGCTGCACCGCCGCGGCGCCCGGACCGGCCTGGTGAGCAATATCGGCTGGGATCTGCGGCCGGTGCTCAGCGGCCATGGCCTGGACCGCTATCTGGACACCTGTGTGCTGTCCTACGAGCACGGCATCCAGAAGCCGGACCCGCAGCTCTTCGCCCTGGCCTGCCGGGAGTTGGGGCTGGATCCGTCCAGCGTCCTGATGGTGGGCGACGACCGTAAGGCGGACGGTGGGGCCACGGCGCTGGGCTGCTCGTTCCTGCCGGTGGACCATCTGCCGGTGGACCGGCGCCCGGACGGGCTGCGGCCGGTGCTGGACCTCGTGGGCTGAGCGCCGGGCGCCGGGCGGGCCGGGGCGCGGGCGGTCAGCCGGTGGGCCGCAGGGACAGCCATTCCTGGAGCTCGACGAGGTTCCCGTCGGGGTCCTTGAGGTGGGCGACCCGCATCCGGTCCGTCATCGGCGCCGGGCCGTGCGCGAGGACGGCGCCGCGGCCGGTCAGCTCCGCGCAGTAGGCGTCGAGGTCGTCGACCCGGAGGACGACCAGGGACCGGTAACCGTCCGGCGCGTCCGCCAGTTCGACGAGGACCCGGGCCATCTGGGCGCGCTCCTGGAGGGCGATGCCCGCGGTGCCGTCGTCGCAGGTGAACTTGGCATACGGGCCGTCTGGTGCCGCGAACTGCGGGGTGAGCCCCAGGGTGTCCCGGTAGAAGTGGTAGCAGCCGTGGAAGTCCGTGACGAGCAGGCGGACTTGGGCGAGTTCCATCGATACCCCCGTGCGGAAAGGTGCGGTTTCTGCACGGTGACGCTACCCCGTCCCGGGACCCCGCCGGATACGGCACCGCCCCGGCCGGTGGGAAACCGGCCGGGGCGGCAGGGGCGTGCGCAGCTGTCAGGTCAGCTGAGGTTCGCCAGCGCCTGGTTGAGGGTCTTCGACGGACGCATGACCGCGTCGGCCTTCGCCACGACGGGCTGGTAGTAGCCGCCGATGTCGGCCGGGGAGCCCTGCACCGCGATCAGCTCGTCGACGATGGTCTGCTCCTGCTCGGTCAGCGTCTTGGCGAGGGCCGCGAACGCCT